>Ga0272443_10001122_pt1 | contig 42051 bp, 30 predicted proteins | sample SSMAcet12_FD_193581 | JGI IMG/M metagenome (GOLD analysis project Ga0272443, IMG submission 193581) | Marine sediment archaeal communities from Little Sippewissett salt marsh, Falmouth, MA, United States - SSM-Acet-12 | ecosystem: Environmental > Aquatic > Marine > Wetlands > Sediment ...
GAGGATGGACCTGTCCAACCTTCTGTTCAATCTATCCGCCATCTACCTGGTATTCACCGTGGTGGCCCTGGGCCTGTTCAGGCTCTCCGGTATGGACCTGTTCGATTCCGTTACCCTGTCCCTGGGAACCGTGTCCACCGGTGGTTTCCACTCCGGGGGAGCAAGGATAGATGCCGGGGTCGGTATAAAGCTCCTGGTCGTACCCTTCATGATACTGGCGGGTGTGGGGTACCAGGTCCACATGAGCGTCTTCTCGGCAAGGTCCAGAAGTAGGATGCTGTTCAGTATGGAGAACGTGACCTACTTTCTGCTCTGTTTGTCCGTTCCGGTAATACTCTTCATGATACTGGTCTTCTCGGGATATTCGCCCGGGTCCTCCCTGTGGAAGGGAATTTTCGTATCGATCTCCGCCCTGACCACGACGGGGTTCATGGTATCAGGGATGGAGGAATGGCCGGAGTCCGCGAAGTTCTTCCTGCTCGTTCTGATGCTCATCGGGGGCTCCTCCCTCTCCGTGGCATCGGGTTTCAAGGTGAGGAGGGTCTACATGCTCGCAACCGGTTTCGTATCGGATATGAAAAGGAGCGCCCATCCGAGGGCGGTCCTGCCGGTAAGGACCGAGTGGGGTGCCTATTCCGAGAGGGCGCTTGAATCCGCCATTGTGGTGTTCTTCTATTTCTTCCTGGCCCTTTTCCTATCCGTCGGTTTCACACTCCTGTTCGAGGGCGATATCCTGTCCTCCATATCACTTTGCGTCACCGCGATCACGAATTCCGGCATAGCTTTCGGTGGTTTCTCGGAAGTATCCGGAATAGCAGGTATTAACGACCTCCTGAAGTTCATGCTTGTGCTGGTGATGTTCCTCGGCAGGTTCGAGGTGCTCCTACCCCTCTACCTGTTCAGTCCGAGGTCCTATACCTTCAACGGGTGATCTCGTGGACCTCCAGGTCCTCCGGTAAGTGGGAATTTCGGAATATCCCCCTTGCCTCCTCGAGCAGCTCGTGTTTTTCCTCCTCACCGTCATATCTGGGAGAGGAGTGGACGAGGAACAGCCGGCCAACATTCGCCTCCTTTGCGACCCTTGCCGCATCCGATGAGGTGGAGTGGTCGTAGGTCCTAGCAAGCTCCATGAAACGGTCGGAAAAGGTGGCCTCGTGAACGAGAGCGTCCGCGTCTTTTGCCAGGTCCACGATCGTTTGTGCGGGAGCAGTATCTCCCGAAAAAACAAGGGAGGTACCCTTTCTGGGCGGCCCCATCACCTGGGAAGGGAGGAACCTCTTGGTGCCTTCCCGGGAGACGATCTCCACTTCCTCACCCCTCTGAAGTCTCCCCCACATCGGCCCCTCGGGGATGCCCAGCTCAATGGCCTTTGTTCTGTTGAACCTCCCCGGCCTCATGGGTTCGTCCAGTCTGTAGGCGAGAGCTTTGATCCTCCCGTGCTTTGCCCAGGCGCAGGAGATGTCCAGTCCACCCGCACGGAAGGTATCGTCGGGTGTTATCTCCTTTCCCGTTATCTCGAAGGTGGGTGTGAATGGGCAGATCGTGAGTGCTGACCGGAGGGACGCTGCCAGGCCGGGAGGGCCATATAAAGAGAGCGGTTTCTCCCTTTCGTTGAGGGACATCGTCTGTATCAGACCTGGCACTCCAAGGAAATGGTCCCCGTGCAGATGTGTGATCAGCACCGCCTCTATCTTCATCATCGAGACGGGAGCGCCGAGTAGCTGTCTCTGGGTTCCCTCGCCGCAATCGAGCATGACAGCGGTCGCACCGGTCGAGACCGTTATCGATGTGACGTTCCTCCTCTTGGTCGGCCAGGACCCTCCCGTCCCGAGAAAACAGACCCTCATGCATCCCTATCTATAGGGAAAGGATATTAATTTATCCCGGTTTCCGACCCCTTCAGATTAAATACAAAGGGCCGTTTTCCTACCCGGGGAAGGAAATGGCGCATCTGATCCTGATGGGAACCGATTATGACCTCAGACCCTCGAAGATCGTCTGTCTCCTGAGGAACTACGCCGAGCATGCCAGAGAGCTTGATAATCCACTGCCGGAGAGGCCCTCATTTTTTCTCAAACCACCGTCATCCCTCCTTGAGAACGGGAGGGAGGTGATCTTCCCACCGGGGGTCAAGGCACTTCACCACGAGGTGGAGCTGGCCGTAATAATTGGCAGCGGGGGGAGATACATCATCGAGGATGAGGCCCTGGAACATGTGAAGGCGTTCACGATCATGCTGGACATGACAGCAAGGGACCTGCAGGATGCCGCAAAGAAGAGCGGTCTTCCGTGGTCGGAATCCAAGGGTTTCGACACCTTTGCCCCGGTGGGGCCGTCTGCTCTCACTCCTGCGGAGTTCGATCATCACGGGAGGAGGATATGGCTGAAGGTGAACGGTGAGGTGAGGCAGGATGGGAATACTGACGGCATGCTCTATCCTGTCGAGAGGATAATATCCGCCGTATCCGGGGTGATGACCCTTGTGGAGGACGATATCCTGATGACCGGCACCCCCTCAGGTGTTGGTCCAGTCGCACCCGGGGACGAGATCGAGGCGGGTATTGAAGGAATGGAGCCCCTCAGGTGCAGTATATCGGATGGGGCAAACCGGTCCTGAGGCGTCCTGTTGTCGTATCACAACCGTGCGGGCACCACAGGAACCGGTGGACCGGGTCTTCTCCCTTCGTCCCCTCCCTTATATCATACTGCATCATGTAACCATCAACAATATATGCTATCAAGAAAGTGCGGGTCATGTGAGAAAAAAAGCGGCGGCCCTAATAGCGGTCCTTGTAATCCTGTCGGTGCCTCAGTTCCTGGAAGCGGCACCCGAGGCGAAAAATGCCCTATCCAAAACGAGGGAGGAGAGGGATATCTGGCTATTTCTCATCTACATGGCGGGGGACAATAATCTGGGAGAGAACGGCAGTTACGGGAACGCCGCATGGATGGACCTGGAGGAGCTCGAAAACGCCATCCCCAACGATGGTGCACAGGTGCTGGTACTGTCGGACATGAAGGGCGACCACAATACGGTCCTCTATGATATCGTCCCCCACCCGGAGGAGGGGCTGGGTTCGGTGAAGGTCCCCCTGGAAACGGTGAATCCCCACTGGTCCGATGAGCTGGACATGTCAGATTGGAGGGTACTGAGGGATTTTCTTATCTATTCGATTGGTAACCATTCGGCAGAGAACACTATGCTCACCATCTGGGACCACGGGTCCGGATGGACGAGGATGGATGCCACATCCCCTTCTCCCGCCACGAGAGGGTTCGCCATAGATGGTTCTGGATCGATGAGGCTGGACGGGCTCAGGAACGCCCTCCAAGGAGCCAGCGACGCCCTTTCCGGGGATGTTCATTTCGATATCATCTCCTTCGATACATGCTCAATGGGGATGGTGGAGGTGTTCTACCAGGTGTCCCCCTTCGCCGACATCGCCGTCGGCTCGCAGGACGAGCAGCCGTGGTACGGTTACAATTACGAGTTCGTGTCAATGATGAACTCAACCGAGCCAGCGAGACCTGTGGAGATAGCGGCTGCGATGATAGAGGGGTTCAAGGAGACCTACCCCAATGAAGGTTACGGTACCATAGTATCCGTGGACCTCGGTATTATGACATCGGGGGTGGTGCCGTCATTCGATGCACTGTCAAGGGAGCTTTTAGAGAGGATGTACCATCTGCAGAAGGACGAACCCGAGCTCTTCAGGTCCGTGGGAAGCAGGTCCGAGAGGATGAGGACCTACACATCATGTGACCTCGGGAACCTGCTTGAAGAGCTGATATTCGCGGACCTGGACCCCGTCATCACATCACTTGCGAACGATACCCTGAACATCTATCAGGATTCCATTCTATCGGAGTACCACTCCACTGTGGAGAACCCTGCCGCGACGGGTCTGTCCCTGTATTTTCCCCTCTACTCGGGCATATATAATTCCCTGTACGACGGGTCCTCCGGTTTCCTGAACTTCACGGCCGAGAACAGGTGGGACGAGGTACTGAGGGAGTACTTCTCGCCCGTGCAGAGGGTAGCCGTAAACTGCAGTGTCATCTCGAGAGACCAGGACGGGACCCTGAACGACCTCGATATCATCGTTCTCCATCCGCCCTCCGGCGGTACTCCGATTCCCGACGCGCAGGTGTTCATCGACGATCAATACCAGGGGATCACTGGTGGGGATGGTTACATCGCCGTGGACGATGTGGAAACCGGTGTGCATACGGTTACCGCCTACAACGGGTCCCATGTGGGTTACCTGAGGATCAAGGTGTTGAACAGGGCCCCTGTAGCAAAATGCAGTCCGCTGGTATCCAACGTGTCAACGGGCAGGTCCGTGACGCTCTACGCAGTCGGGTCCTACGACCCCGATGGTGATGAGCTGACATTCCAGTGGGACGTTAACGATACGGACGGGCTGGATGATGTGGACCATACGGGTCCGACTGTGACCGTCAGCTATATTGATGTGGGCCCGCACGGGATAAGGTTGAGGGTGTCGGACGGACTGGAGTCCTCCCGGGTGGACGCTGTCGTCAATGTGATCAACAACCCCCCGTCCGTCGGTCTCCTGGCCCCCCATAACGTGGATGAGGACCAGGATTTCACCATCTCCGCAAATATGACAGTGGATGATAACACCCCCTTTTCAGACCTGCTCTTCTTCTTCACCCTTGACGGGGTCATGCTCGTAAACTGGACATCGGACCCTGTGCACAACATGTCGATAGGGACCTCGGGAAACCACTTCATATCGGCTTTCGTCAAGGACAGGTATTCCGATATCGGGGAGCACTCCCACGAGATATTCGTCAGGAACGTGGAACCCACGGGACACCTCACGGGACCTTCGGAAGGCAAGGAGGACCAAACCCTGCTGATATGCGCCAACATCACCGATACTCCCTCGGATGCGGGGACCCTTGAGCTCACCTGGTATCTTGACGGTGAGGAACTGGAGGATGACGGATATGAGGCAGAGGTCTCCATACCAGACTCCGGCCTGCACATGGTGACATTGGTGGTCGAGGACGATGACGGGGCCGAAATGAGAGCGGACCATTCCATATCGATCGAGAACGTCCCTCCCCAGGCAGAGGTGGGAGCGTTTTCCGCAATTTTCGAGGACGATCCCATCCTGCTGGACGGAAGCCTTTCGACGGATACGGACTCGGATCGGGAATCCCTCAACTACTCATGGGACATCGACGGCAACGGCGGATGGGACCTGTTCGGCATCCGACCTTACGGCAGCTTCTTCCCAGAGGAGGGGGAGTGGACCGTGACGTTGCTTGTGACGGACGATGACGGTGCCACATCCACCGCCCATGGCGTGGTCCGTGTTGTCAACAAAATACCTCGCCCTATCGTGGAGGGTCCGTTGGAGCTCAATGAGGACCAACACGCCATCTTCAGGCTCGGTCCAGAACCAGACACCCCCTCTGATGTGAAAGGATTGTCCCTGGGATGGTTCCTCGACGGCGAGCCCCTCAGCGGGATGCTGCCAGATGGATCGATAAATATCTCATTTGCGAAATGCGGAACCTACTCTTTGAGCGTGGAAGCCAGGGACGATCAGGGAGCCGTGGGTTCCAATGGGATAGAGATTGAGGTCGATAACGTAAGACCTGCCGCCGTGATCAGCGGCGTCCCCGCCGAGGTGGAACGAGGGAGGAGGTTCACGGTTTCAGGTTATATGTCCCATGATACTCCCTCCGATATGTCATCCCTGGTGTTCAGGTGGTTCCTCGATGATCTGCCTATCGGCGACGGGGGGGAGAACCTGACACTCGAGATAACGGATGCCGGAGTGCACACTTTGGGCCTGGAGGTGGAGGATGATGACGGCAGTACGTCAAATCGAACCGGGGTCACACTGACGGTACTGGACGGTGAGGAAGAAAGGACCCTGTTCGAGAGAGCATTGACCGTGAGGACGATCCTGCTGATGATCATCGCGGTGATGGTGGTACTCGCATTTGGAGCCTTCTTATCCTCGAAGGTATCCAAATTGAATCCCCCCTCGATGGAAAAGGATGATGAGGAGGAAAGGACCGAAGGGGAGAGGAGCGACAGGGAAATGGGTGTTCCCGAAGGGATGGACATCCCCGCAGGGGAGACGGAAGCCACGCCTCCCCCCTTGCCGGGGGACCACTCACCCCCTGCCTTGATCGGGATCACCATCCTCCCGGAGATGGAGGCCCTCCCGGAGGGGATCGACGAGACCATCGAGATGGAACCCCCGACCATAGAGGAATACGAGGTAGCTCCTTTTACCGGTGAAAACGCACCGTTTGAGAACAGCGGAGAACCTGGGTTGGAACAACCGGCCGAGGGGCCAAAGGACCACCCTGGGTCTGAACCCAAGCATACCTGGGGAGCAACGGATCGGTAGAGGCTTCATTCCACTCTTAAACTCGGTATAATGTTATAATGCTGAAGATACGTTATCGTTCAGGTCAAAGGGTGTTCCCGTTGAGGTCCGCTGTATCGTGCACGATCATACTGCTATTACTTTCGATCATGATGACCCTCGATCAGGAGGATACGAGGTCCTCCGGTGAACCTGGTGGGTTCCTACCTCTTGACGGCCCTGTTTTATTTCAGAACGTATCAGAGGAGGCGGGACTCAGCGGATTGAGGGGCAACTTCTTCAGCTGGGGCGATTATGACAGGGACGGATACCAGGACCTCCTAGTGGACGGGAAAAGGCTGTTCAGGAACGAGGGCCCCCCAAGCTACAATTTTGTGGAGGTGACCGACAAGGCGGGTATCTATCGTATTGTCAATTCCGGGGTCTGGGGGGACTATGACAACGATGGGTGGATGGACCTCTTTTGCGGGGGAGGAAGAGAAAGCAATGACCATCCAGAGTATCCGGACGTACTCTGGCACAATGAGAGGGACGGGACCTTCAGGGATATGACGGTCAGGGCAGGTGATCTGAGCGATACGTTTCCCACGGTTGCATCCGCATGGTGCGACCACGACAGGGACGGTGACCTCGATCTGTTCATGGCAAACTACGAGAACGGCTCCTTGAAGGGATATCCCAACCATTTCTGGGAAAATAGAGGGGACGGCACCTTCGAGAACACCACCCTCTCATCCGGTCTGGCCGAGCCCGGAACACCCTATCCGAGCAGTGGCGCGAGCTGGGCCGACATGGACAATGACATGTGGCCGGACCTTTATATCTCCAACTACAGGATCATGAGGAACTACCTATACCGCAACCTCGGTTTCGGTTCCATGGAGGAGCAGGCGGAGGACCTGGGTGTCGAGGGGCACGGGAACCCTCATCCCATAACAGGGGGAGAGACCTATTACGGCCATTCACTTGGCAGCAGCTGGGGTGACCTGGACAACGACGGGGACCTGGACCTCTGGGTGACCAATCTGGCCCACAAGGACGCCTACCGCGGCCCCATATGCGACGACTCCTACCTGTTCGAGAACCTCGGAAAGGAGGGTAACTTCTCTTTCGCGGACCGCAGGGAAGAGAGCGGGATAGAGGTGAAGCGGATCCCGGGGACCCTCAGGGACGGCGACGAGCTTATGGTCTCGTCCTCCCTGGCCGATTACGACAACGACGGCGATCTTGACCTGTTCATCCCCCAGATCTACCACAATATATCCTATTCCCACTCCTTCTTATATCAGAACAGGGGGGACATGACCTTCGTCGACGTTGCGGAGGAAGCCGGAGTGAGGGTCTGGAACACGTACGGGTCCGCCTGGTGCGATTACGACCGCGACGGCTGGATCGACCTCATCACAGGCGGTGGTCATTACCACGAGGAGGAGGAGTGGACAAAGGATTATCAGGTCCATCTTTTCAGGAACACAGGGGGAGATAGCGGAAATTCCATGCATTGGGTGGAGGTCGAACTGGAGGGAAGAATATCCAATACTGCAGCCGTGGGAGCCAGGGTCAGGGTTGATGCTGACAGGGACGGGGACGGAACATGGGACCTGTCCATGATCAGGGAGGTGAACGGTGGTACCGCAGCCCACGGCCAGCAGGATTCCATGGTTCAGCATTTCGGACTGGGAGGGGAGTTGGACAGCATGGACATCACCGTCTTCTGGCCGTCAGGAAGGGTCACGGTGCTGGAGGATACTACGGTAGATATGATACACAGGGTCTTCGAACCGACCGACGAGCTGGATGTGGAGATGGAACTTACAGGCTCGTTTGTTGAGGGCAAGACCGTGACCCTTGTGCTCGAGCTGAACAGCACATCGGGCCAGACCGTCAAAGACATTGTGTTCAACGTATCCACAGGCGATGGAGTGCCCTGGTTCACCAGCTGGTACAGGGAGGGTGTAGCGGGCGGGACCCGTTCGGAGGTATCCCTGACCGGCCGGATACCGGAAGGTGCCGGCCCCCTGCAGGACCTGGAGATCACCATTACACTGGATATTAGCTTCCCCGAGGTGTCCGCGGTACCTCTCAGGGTAGATGGTGGTTCATTGATCAACGGACCACCAGTGGCAATTATCGAGGGACCAGAGAAAGCAAAGGTGGGTGAGACGGTCACCTTCTCGGGCGGCTCCTCCTCGGACCCCGATGATGATGAGCTCCAATTCAGGTTCGATTTCGGGGATGGCTGGTCCACCGAATGGGATTCATCTCCCGAGGCGGAACATGCCTATTCGGAGGGGGGCGATTACAAGGTTCTCCTCTCGGTCAGGGATGGCCATGGCAATGTTGCACCGGCGGATGCCGAGCATATCATAAAGGTAGAGAGCATCCCCATCGGCGAACCCGCTGCACGTATAGTTGCCATAGAACCGGACCTTGTTGAGTACGGAACACCGGTGAGCTTCCGGGGTGAGGGAACTCCATCCGAGGGCGAGGTGGTGGTGGCCCACGAATGGGCCTCCTCGATAGACGGAATACTGTCAGAGGAGGCCCGGTTCACCAGGGATGACCTGTCCATCGGTTATCATTTGATCGCCTACCGGGTCAGGGATTCGGGAGGGACCTGGAGCGACGAGGACAACGCCTACCTGGAGGTTCTCGAGAGGGACGAGGAGGACCTATGGGTATCCATAGACGATCTGCCGGGGGACGGGCCGTGGTCAGGGCCCGTGATGGTCCGTGGAACATCCGGGCCCAACGACAGGATCGCTGCAGTTGAGGTCAGGCTGGATTCCGACCCGTGGGGTGAGACATCGTCATATCCGGACTGGGAGTACCTCGTCGACTGCAGCCAGCTCTCACCCGGTGAGCATATAATATACGCCAGGTCGACCGACGGAAAGGACTATTCCCAGTACGATTCGATGATTATCAGGGTTGAGGGAAACCAACGTTTGGCTCCGAATACACCTTCCCCGGGGAACGGTGGAGGGGGGATCGAACCAGTGTTCCTGATAATGGTTTCTGTGATACTGCTCGGTGTGGCACTGCTGCTCGTCTATATGTGGAAAACCTCAAGGGGAAAAGACCCTCTTGAAGGCATGAAAGGCCGATGAACCGAACAGAACCATGTATACCCTGATGTTCGTCCCGCTTCCTGAAGCAGCCTCGAGGATCCCCCGCTTGATGGCATCAGCCGAAGCGTAAGGATCGATTTTCCCCACCCCGCATCCAAGGGCCGGAAAGGCTATCGAATCCGAACCAAGCGATAAGGCCAGCTCCATGGAGGACCTTGCAGCCCTTCTTATCCTTTCCGGGTCCGTCTTCAGGTCCTGTCCCATCACTGCAGCATGGATAACCCACTTTGCCTTGAGCCTCCCTGCACCTGTTTCCACCGCACCGCCCACCTCGATAGGTCCCTTTGACAGTACTTCTTCCTCTATCGCGGATCCACCCTTTCTCCTCAAGGCCCCGGCAACCCCGCTCCCCATCCACAGGTGGTCGTTGGCGGCGTTCACTATCGCATCCCCCTCGAAATCGGCGATGTCCCCTTCCGTGACAATGAATTCGATCATGCTCATCCCGAAGACACAAAGGTTTTTGGAGTGATAAAGACTATCGGGTCAGATACCCGGGTAAGGAGGAAAGAAATTGCTCGCTAGGGGTACCCCATGGTGGATAGGGGCGGTGTCGCTTCTGGCCGTTCCGTTCATTTTCCTCTTCTGGTTGAGCGATGAGGCCCCATTTCTGGTAGTCGCCGTCCTCATCCTTATCCTCAACGTGGTGGTATTGCTTTTCTTCAGGGACCCGGAAAGGAGGATAGGTGAGGGGATCATCTCTCCCGCAGACGGCAGGGTGACATCCATAGAGAGGTCAAAGGGCAGGGTCCTCATATCGATCTTCATGAACGTGAACAACGTTCACGTGAACAGGGCACCGTTCGACTGCCACGTCATAGCCATGGAACACATACCCGGCGGATACGTGCCCGCTTTCAGAAAGGACTCGGATCACAACGAGAGGGTCGTTCTGACACTCGGCTCCAGGTCCGGCAGATGCCACCTCACTCAGATCGCGGGTACGGTGGCACGGAGGATCGTTACGTATGTCGAGAAAGGGGATGCGCTAAGCAAGGGGCAGAGGATAGGTCTGATAAGGTTCGGGTCGAGGGTGGACCTGGACGTTCCTTTCAAGAGCGGTATGGAGATTCCCGTAAGGGTCGGGGACAGGGTAAAAGCGGGAACGACGACCTTGCTGACCGGGCCGGGGGTGCCCTGAGAATGCAGGACCGGAATTCCTTCAGGGAGATTGGCCCGCGCAGACCCAGATGGCCCCCGAGGGGCCCAATTCCGAAAGGGGCGATAAGGGAGCAGCTCAAAAGGCCGTTCAAGGGGGACCTGTCCAGGATACGGCCCAAACCCATACTGAAGATAATCTCACCTGCGGATGTTATTACCCTCCTGAACTTCGCATGCGGAATAGCAGCGATAATGTACTCCATACAGAAGGGGGACGGCTACAGGATAGCCATGATATTGATACTGATGGGAATCATCTTCGACGGTCTTGACGGGCCTGTCGCAAGGAAGTTCGGTAGCTCCCACAATTTCGGCATATGGCTCGATTCGATCGCCGATTCGGTCACCTTCTGCATAGCCCCCGCATTCCTCGTCTACAACCTCTTCTACCCCTTCAACGGGTCCGTTTTCTCCTCGCCCCTCTCCACGATAACCGTGCTTTCCTCCTTCTCAATTGCGATACTGGGCATACTGCGGTTGGCAAGGTTCAGCCTGTCCAACCACAGGTTCAAGCATTTCCTGGGTCTGCCCACACCGGCCATGGCCATGTTGGTCGTATCGGCCTCCTCCCTGTACCATTGGGCGGTCGAGATGGGCATCGGGGTCTCATATTTCAGCAAGGGGGAGCCACTTTTTGTCCCCATCCTCCTTTTTCTGATCTCGTTTGCCATGGTATCCGATATAATGTACAGAAAATATCGAGGAAGGATACTTGTCTTCACGGGCCTGCTCGTGATGGGCATGATCATAACGCTTCTACTGGGGCCCGTGGACAATGCGGCAGGGATGACCGGCTCCATACTATTCACTGCGGCATCGGTCCTGTATCTGATAACACCTGTGATACACGATCCCAAGAACATCTGGGGGGCCTCAAAGAGGATGGAGGACGAGTACCTGACCGAGGAGGCCTCCCCGATAGATGGGCTGATAGATGATGACGAGAGGTGGGTAGAGCATGAGATCGACGAGATGTTCTGAACCGGGTGCAAAAGAGAAGGCCGCTTTCGAGGCCGGGATCAAGATATCATCACTGTTCCACCAGTATCTAGGGGCACCCGTGAACAGTGGGAACGTTGAGATACTGGAGAGGGCCATGGAGGAGGGCGTGAAGAGGCAGCCATATGTGGCAAGTGCGCGGGTCAGTCTCGATAGGGACCTCATAGAAGCGAGCGTCTCCAGCTTCGGATACTGTTCCCTGGACCAGCGGATGATCTCGGCGGAGGTGGCTGTGGAGGTGGAAGGTGAGGTGGCGGTGGGGACCATAAGCTGGGAAAGCGGGATGAGATATCCGCTCATGAGGTTGAAAGAGGTGGAAGGAAAAATATGATGGAGCCCCTGTGATCTGACCTCGAAGCGAGGCCAGAGGACCCTTTTTTACATCCCGAATTCAGCTGTCCAGACATGTCTGGATACCAGAACATTTAATACTTTGGAAAATAGCTTTGAATAAACTTTTATATAACAGTAAGTAACTTCAATGGACAAGGTGTTAGGACCTATTTTCAGATACCAATAGGGGTGAACGTAATGGATATTTTGGCTTATCTCGCCAGGACAGGTATAAAGAAGGTTTTGGTCACTTCGGTTCTGCTGACCATGGTGATCGCGGTGTTCCTCCCCCTGATCACTTCCGGGGAGGAAGGACCAGGAGAGAACGACGTTACGGATGGACAGGGTGACGATGAGATCTTCGGGAAGGAACCCGTATTCGGTCCGGAGCTAAGGGTTGGATACTGGGACATGGAGACCGAAGGTTACGACTATTACATAGAGGGAGATGACTACTACGGTTATTTCGGTTCTGTGATGAAGGTGGTGGACTTCAATGACGACGGCTATGATGATCTGGCGGTATCCGCATTCAGGGCGTACGGTAATTACCCAAGCGATCCATATCAGGGGAAGGTGATGATATTCGACGGGTCCTATCAGATGTTCCCCCCGAACATGGACCTGGTCCAGAGCGATGCCAGGTGGACCATCAGCACTACCTCCTATATTTCACCCTATCCCTATCTCGGACTTGATTTAGATGTAGGTGATGTCAACGGGGACGGGAAGGACGACCTGCTCATAAGTTCAGGATACTATGAATCCAGAGGCAGGGTTTGGCTGTTCTACGGGGGCGATTACTGGGACAGCATTACGGAGAGGATTGATATAAGATCGGATTACAACGCCTCGTTCTACCCCTCGGTCAGCGGCGACTATTTCGGCAAGACAATTGGAGTGGGCGATGTGGACGCCGATGGAAAGGACGATATATTCATATGCCAGTCATATGGGTATCTGAATTACAATTCCAGATACAGGTACGGTATCGTCTGGTACTGGTTCGGGACCGATTTCGACGGTGATTACAGGGATTCCACCACGGCTGACGGGTACATATATCCGGATACGAACCTGTACAGTTCCTATTACTATTCCTATCTGGGTTGTGGGGGTATCGAATGCGGGGACATGGACGGAGACGGCCTGGAGGAGGTTGTATTGGCATCTCCGTATGAGAGGATGACTCAGGGTGACGGGAGCGGGTACTGCTATTCCGGAGCGGTACATGTCATGCACCCCACATCGAGCTTCAGAAGCGCAAGCCAGCCGATCCTGACATCGGATAACGACGCTTACAGCGTATGGGAGACACACAACGGACCGCAGGATTACAGTTCGTATGGCTATTATTATATAGGCTGGCCGATAAGCGTAGGCGATGTTTCGGGTGACGGATTGGCCGATCTGGTAATGGGGGCGCCGTATTATCCCAGTTATTACGAGTCGACTGTCTACATTGTAAAGGGGAGTCCTTCATACACCATTGGTAAGAGGGATCTGACACAATCCGGCAATTATGATATCAGATTGGACTGCCCGACCTACGAGTATTACTATTTCGGCTCCTCGGCTATTGGTGACTGGGACGGCGATGGTTATGATAACCTTGCCGTGGGAGGGTCGAGCTATTCCTACAGCAGTTATTACAGCGGCGATGTGTTCATTCTGCCGGAAGAGTTCGTCGCAAGCGGCAGCGGCATCTATGATCTTGACAGCTCCTTCATGGAGGACCATGCCCTTCTCACGATCCATGGGCCTCGCAGCAATTACTACAACTACTGGGCCCATCCCGGCAGCTATTCATATTCCTACAGCTCCCAGGTAAACCAGCCGATCGTGTTCTGGAACAGGGACAAATACGACTCCGCGGAGGACATCTTCGTATCAAACTATTATCATCGTACGGATTCTGGTTATTACTATGCTGGAGAGATATGGGGGCTTGCCAACTATGATATGGCCGGTGAGGCCTCTGTTCGTGCGGGGAGGGGGGACCTGCCTGACTACAATACCTATTATACGGGTTACAGAAAGTACGGGATAACCGGGTCAGCGGTGAACCTGTACGATCCATCGCAGACCCCGTTGACGTTCACTTTCATCGCCGGGGACTACCGTGCCAGCGTACACTGTCTGGCCAACGGCACGATCGGTATGATAGACGATCCGTGGATGATACTGGATGTTGACCCCGATTCCCTTGAGGTGGAACTTGACCCGGTATTGTCCCAGATCAACTATACTTTCGTCACAGGTTTCACTTTCAACCTGAATTACGAAGGTCCCCTGGATATCATGGTCGATTCCGGGGCGAATCAGCACCTGGAAGAAGGGATCGCTACCATAAGGTCCAAGGTGGATTTCGTGGGGGAATTGCAGGCATACGCCGAAAAAACACCGAGCAGGTACGACGGGGAGGGCTATGAAAGGTTAAGGGACAACGAGTGGGTGCCGGAAGGTACCGATATCACGATCACTGGAATGAAACTGATATACGTCGGTACGGATACCTTTATGTCCGAGTTCGGTGTGGAACCTTTTTACCCGCCCAATGAGGTGTTCACGGTCAATATGACCGACACCCATCAACAGTGGTGCGTCGATGACTCCTCCTCCGGCAGGAACATAACACTGAAACTGAACACATTGAACATACCTATCACCATAGACTACCGGGTCAAGCTGGAAGGTCCGGCCAGGACCCAACTTCTCAGGGAGGTACCGGCTTTCAAGGTACGTGTGGACAGCGACATTCCCATGCCTCCGAACGCATTGACGGCCCATGCGGACAGCTTTGGCGATCCGAATACGGTAGTTGACAACGACGGGGACCTCTTCCTAACCTGGTTGGAACCGGCCGAGGTATTCTCCGGAATAGATCGCTATGAGATAATGGCGGATGGTATGGACGGCACAAATACGACCTCGAGCACATTCTTCAAGATAGAGAATATCAACGAAGTGGGCTGGATAGATATCAACGTCAGGGCGGTCGACAGGGTAGGCCACAAGAGCGAATGGCAGACAACGAGTATCTACATAGACAAGGAAACCCTGGAATTCTCGGATTTCTATCCCGATCAGGAGCTCGATGAGTGGTATAACTCTTTGAGTCCCGACTGTGGAATAACCATAACGGACATCGGAGGCTCCACCATCATCGGGTCCTCGGTTGAGTTCGCCGTATCCAGTGACCTCGGAGAGACCTTTGGGCCCTGGTCATCGGCGGGTTACGGTCTGAACGCAAAATCCATCTCTTTGAGGGTGAACCCGATGTTCATCGAAGGTACATCGAACATGATCAAGTTCAGGGCGAAGGACAGTGCGGGGAACCAGGAAGAGAGCGATCCTTTTCGTGTGAAAACAGATGTCTCCGGGGTGGCCTTCTACGATTTCACCGTCGAGGAAATTCAGGATTGGGAGGGAAGATGGTTCGAGGAGACGGAACTCACGGTGCAGATAAAGGTGGGGGATGCTCTGAGCGGAGTGGACAGGACATCCATCGAATACCGGTTCACTGACCGTGGGATCTCCAACCTGAATTCCGAGGAATGGACACCTGTGAACGGTGTGGGGAACGATACGGAGTATACGGTCACGAAGATGATCGATCTGTCAAAAGGGGACAGGAACTACATCCAGTTCAGGGCCAGGGACCTGGTGGGAAATCCGACATCCCATTCCCGCGCCTTCAACCTATGGGTCAACACGGAACCTGTGGCAATTATCGACTCACCGGAGACGGGGACCGAGGTGATCCAGGGGTCCATAATAACACTGGATGCCAGGTCGAGCTACGATATGGACGGGGACCTTTTGGAGGCCCGCTGGGAGGATTCCTGGACCCGGAACAATGAAACGATATTGATGGAATTGGATGATAACGTCTCTGATTCGATGAAGTTCGATACAATTCTGAAACCGGGTGAGCACAGCCTCATGCTCTACCTCACGGATGGGCTCCACGAGGTCAGTGCGGGTCCGGTCATTGTCACCGTGAATGCAATTATCGAACCTATATGGAGATACAGAAATTTGGATACTGACAACGACGGGATGCCAAACAGCTACGAGTATCTCTACCATCTCGGTTGGAACGACTCATCAAACGGAGGAGAGTCCCTGACGGATCACAACGATTTTGACGGGGACGGGTTCCCGGACCTTGTTGAATACAACGATGGGACAAATCCCACGGATGGTAATGACTTCACGATAGAGAGAATGGAGGGGGATCCTACCGAAGAGGAGGATAAAACGATATACTATATCCTTATTGCATTGGCCATTATTGCCTTCATCTTCCTCATCCTGGTCCTGCTGATTAATTCCATGTTGATCAAAAACAAGTTGACACAGGATGGGATCAAGGAGGCTGAGGTGGAAAGGGCATCCATAGAGAATGCGCTCTCCGCCGGAGGCAGGGAGAAACTGGAGGCGCTGAAAGCGGTTAGCGAGGGTAAAGCGGCTCCAACCCTGCCGAGCGTGGCCCCCACAGCCTCACCTGCGTTACCATCCGCCGGCCCCGAGGCAGAGGTTGGAGGCCAGCCTCAACCCGCACAGCCGCAGCCGGCTCAACCGCAACCGGTCCAGCCTCAGCCGATTCAGCCGCAGCCCTTCCAGCCGCAGCAGGCACAACCTGCACCAATGGACCTGAGCGGCCAATCGATGCAGGCCGCCCCGGCGCCCCAGGAGGGGTATCAGGATAACCCACTGTACCAGCAGGGTGGAGGTGAACAGCAGAACCCTCTGTACCAGGGGTGATTCATCGTTTCAAGATAGAGGAAAAAAGAGGTGTGAAAGATGGAAAAGATAGGGGAAAACGGGAAGAAGATCACGACGGTTCTGATCCTGGTCGCGCTGGTCGCTGCCGGCCTCATAATGCTGATACCGAAAGGTATGGACGCATCGGTAAGTTCCGTGACCGATAGAGAGGGCCACAGGTTCGCGGACAGCAAGAACCCGGAACCTAAGGTGGAATACAATTGGATAGATGCAAAACAAGCGGGTTCTCAGCTCTTCTACGGGGCTCCCGGTGATGTTTCGAAACAGCTTTTCCTGCCATTCAGCTTCCCATACAACGATGATATATACAATTCGTTGTACGTGAACGCTCGTGGATATGTTTCGTTCACTTCCAATGTGTCCTCAACGTCCCAATCTGGCAACCTTCCACAGTCGGCGGAGCCGAATTCGATGATAGCGGTAGCATGGTGTAGTGCCTACTGCAATGATACATACGGAGGGATCTGGTACCTTTCAGACACAGCTGTGCTGGACCCCTGGTTCTGCATCGAATGGAACGACAACAGCGAGGGTATGACCTTCGAGCTGCTCCTGTTCAGAAGCGGTCTGATCAAGATGCAGTACAAGGAGCTGGGTTCCCATTATGCATATCAGAACGGGGAATACCTCGTGGTCGGGATAGAGAACAGAACCGGAATGGACGCACTTGTATATTCCATGTACTCCGATGCGAATCTGGAGGATGAGATGGCTGTCGAGTTCTCTGAGGGCACCCTTGATATCGAGGTCAGCCTAACGGACGGCGATGGGGAGGGAGGCAGGTACTGTTATGCGGAGTATGGTTATTATGACCTACAGATAGACGTGACCGACACGAAGGGCGCATCCGACGTGACCACGGTCTGGGCATACATCAACGACGGATCCGGCTCAATTCTAGATCCCGGAATGAGGATCGGTGTGGTGACCGTGACCGGCCTGAAGATCTTCGTGTCCGATTTCGACGAGGCGCTTTTAAAGCTCGATGTCCTCAACTGCACGATCACCAACGTCGGCGACACAGTGACCCTGAACTTCCGGATAATGATCATGTTCGATTTTCCGGCCACGGGTGAAATTGCCGTCACCGTGCTTGCAAGGGGTCTGAACTCGCAACCCAAATTACAGAAGTTCATGGATGTTTTCTACCTGGAGAACGAGGTCAAGTTCGGGGGTCCTCTTGTAGTAACAGGCGAGAAGAACGGTCTGCTGAGCAGCGAGGACTTCACCATGGAGAACGAGAGTGTGACCTTCTCCGGACTGAGGTTGATATACAACAACACCCATCCAGGTATTTATCCGCAGAACCGGTCCTATTTCATGGTTCTGGCGGATTATGATAACGACATCTTCGTAAACGACAAGAACTGCTCCGGCAGGAACATGTCCATAAAGATCAACATGCCGATGCAGGCCATCACCAAGAACTTCAACTTTCTGGTGGATGGTATTGCCGACGAGCAGGTCCTCAGCACCGTTCCAACTTTTTCCCTCGTTGTGGATAACAGCCCACCACCGGCCCCCCAGTCTGTGGTGATAAGGGCGGATTCTTACAAGGACAGGAACCAGGAACTGGACAATGACGAGCTCGTCTATCTGACCTGGACACCGGTGTCGGATCTGGGATCGGGTCTTGCCAGATACCGGGTAGGTACGACCTACTCCTTCCTGGACCCGGATACCACCAGTACATCATGGGATATCACTAGGATGACCTGGAACGGTACCGAGGAGGGCGATTTCAAGATATTCGTTTGGGCAGAGGACGAGGTGGGACATTACGGTTCCCCCGCTTTTGCCCAGATAAGGGTCGACAAGACGGATGTGGAGTTCTACGACGACGAGGCCAGGTTCGGCGGCATTTCGCCGAAGGACCTCGAGACGAACTGGATCAACACCCTTACACCCAGATGCAAGATGTGGTTTTTGGATATCGGGGGTTCCGGAGTTGACGAGGAGAGCGTGGAATATTCCATATCCACCGAAGGTAAGGAGAACTTCCAGGAGTGGAAACTGGTCGATATCGCCGAGACCTTCATAGGGTCCATCTGGGATGATCCTTACGTTGTGGGTACGGTAACACCGAGGTTCTCGGAGGGTACCGACAACTGGATAAGGTTCAGGGCCAAGGACAAGGCGGGGAACGGGTATACCGAATCCAATATGTACAGGTTGAAGATAGACGTCACGCAGGTACAGTACTCCGAGTTCATGCCCACGGAGGACGCCTGGCATGACATACAGGTGGTGAACGACAGGGAGATATCCCTGATGGTCGAGGATCACATCTCCGGAATAGACACAGCTCAGGTATTCTACAGGGTATCCACAGGTTCCAAGGACGGGGTGAAGATATGGGATACCAGTCTGCTTCCGGACGATCTGGGCTGGAAGAAGTATTCGGTCAAGCCCTCGGACATAATCGAGAAGGTGGAGGAATCCAATCTAGTGACCAAGGTGAACATCCACTTCCTCTTCGAGGACTTCAAGGAGGGAGATAACAATTACATACAGTTCCTTTCCAAGGACCTTGCAGGAACGGGAGATGTTGCATACAAGGGCAAGGCCGGATTCACCGAATCCGACCAATACAATCTGAAGGTGAACACCAAACCCGTTGCGACAATCTCCTCGCCAGGGGAGGGTGAAAGGTTCGACCTCGGTGAGAGGTTCACCCTTGATGGGAGCGGTTCATACGACATAGATGCCGATCTCAGGTTGAACTACGAGTGGAAATATCTGAGCACCGGCAGCAACGGGTCCTACATGATATCCATAGGAACGGATGAGGTCATAGAGAACTGGAAGTTCGAATCCCGTTCCGGGCTCCATACCATCTACCTATTCGTGGGGGATTCCATACACAGGTACAATGAACTCACGGGCGAGGACCGCAGATCGATGACCATGGTCAACATCACGATAAACGAGGCGTTCTATCCCTCCAATACCGAGGATACGGATGGGGACGGGATGGACGATCGATGGGAATGGGACCATCAGACCGATTATCTGAAACCGGATGGCGATGTGGACCTGGACAACGACGGATACACCAATCTGGAGGAGTATCTGGGTGTGGATGGCAAGGACCCGTACCACGGGGACAAGGATGGTAACGATCCCTGGGACCCGGCGGACAGACCATTCAGTCAACCGTTGAGAAAGGACGATACAACGGTAGAAGCACCGTTCGAGATGTGGGTCTATCTCGTCCTCCTTGCGGTAGCGGTTATCGTGGCAGCCCTGGTGGTCCTCATGGGATACATGAGGATCCATAGGAGAGAGGAGATGGAACAGAGGGAGGAGGCAGAAGAGGATGCCATGCTCGCAACACCTCAGATAGAGATACCGACGATGCCCCAGATCCCGATGGTGGATACCTCTGTGCCCTCCCTGCCAGCTCCGCAGGCCCCCATTCCGGAGAGCGGTGCGGTGGAAGGCGGTGAGATGCCTCCCCAGGAGACCCCAGAGGGTGCAGTAACGGGAGCGGAACCCCAGCCCCAGGGAGAGGGGTATGATACATACCAGCAGCCTCCTCAGCAGCAGGATATGTACCAGGCAGCACCCCAAGGCGAATATCAGGCTGCCCCCGGTACACAACAGGGGTTCCAGGCACCCCCAACGGGAGAAGGGGTCTATCAGCAGCCGCCCCAGTGAGGCAGCAGTGAGGGGGTGGGTCAGAATTTCCGCCCCCCAATTATTTTCACATCCATGTAAGATATCTTTTTATGCAAGTAGTTGATAATACGTTAGATTCGGGGGACAGTGTCGGATGGGTATTCTGGACAGACTTATCAAAAGGCTGAAACGGCTGTTCAAGAAGAAGCAGATGTCGATAGGGATCTACGGACCTCCAAACGCCGGAAAGACGACACTTGCGAACAGGATATCGAGGGACTGGACCGGGAAACCCATAGGCAAGACCTCGGATATCCCCCACGAGACCAGAAAGGCCAAGGAGAGGAGGGAGGTGGTGGTCAAGGCCGCCGGTTCGAGGGTGAACTTCAATATAATCGATACTCCCGGCATCGCCACGAAGATAGATTTCCACAACTTCGTGGAGGGGTACGGGATGAACAAAGAGGAGGCAAAATTAAGGGCAAAGGAGGCCACAGAAGGGGTTATCGAGGCCATCAAATGGCTGGACAACGTGGACGGGGTTCTTCTGGTCATGGATTCGGCGGATGATCCCTTCAATCAGGTGAACGTCACACTTCTGGGAAATCTTGAAGCAAGGGACCTCCCGACGGTGATAATCGCAAACAAGATCGACCTGAAGGAGTCCTCGCCAGCCACTATAAGGGATGCCTTTCCACAGCACCCCACCATACCGATATCCGCCCTTACCGGCTACGGTATGGACAATCTGTACAAAGCGATGATAAAATATTTCGGTTGAGGGAAGGAGATGGTCTTGAGGAGGGTTCTGGACGAAGCGGATGGGATCTCCATCGATCTTATATCGACGGAGAGCCTGGATGAGATGGGGTCCACCAAGATAAGGTTCATACTGGACCAGGTGAAAAAGGGCAAGGTCCTGGTACTGGAAAAGGGTCTCGATCCCGCCGAGGAGCTTGAACTGATAAGGGTCACAATGGCCGAGATAGACCAGGATTCGTTCATAGGTATAGAGACACCGGGTTTCACCGGTCAGGTGTTGAAAAGGGGACTCTTACAGAGGCTTCTGGGGAGAAAACCACCACCCAGGATGATGGTCGTCGGCCCGGCCCATCTGCTCAAGACAATCAAGAAGGACGGCAGGACCATCCAGGCAATGATACTGACGAGAGAATCAAGGGAAGAGGATGAGGTGGATCGGTTCCCGGATGATATGACCCAGACCATACCCCTCACGGATGAGGAACCCCTGGTGGAAAGTGGGGAGGAGAAAGAGCCTGTTGAGCCTGATGAGGAGTGAATGAGATCCCCTGGTCCAAAGGACGACCGCTTCCGGTTGGAAAACCCTTCGACAATACTTTTATAACCAGGGGCTCTTCTGGTCCATAATCGCGGGTGGGGGAAATTGCCACATCAATGTCTTAACTGCGGTCACATCATCCCAAGGGGTTCGGATGAGATACTCAAGGGCTGCTCGGCGTGCGGCGGGAAGAAGTTCATGTTCGTCGACGGCCCTCTCCCGGAGAAGAAGAGGAGGGAGATCAAGAGAAAGGCGGACAGGGTAAGGGACGAGATCCTGAACAGGGCGGATGACGAGATAATCGAGATGCTCAGGGAGAGGGGTATAGCGAACATATCGGAGCTGTCTGAACAGATAGGCCCCGAACCGGATGAGGGGTGGATCAGGCTGGAGCCCGAGCCCTCGAAGGACAAGGTGACGGTCGAGGACCGTGAGTACGAGGTCGTGCCAGGCAAGAGGAGATCGGCGAGGGATCTAATAAGCGAGTTCGACAGGGATATCGAGGAAAAGGGGACCTTCAGGACGGCTGTGGAGGAAGCGGAGAAGGCCAAGAGGGCTTACTCCTCCGAGGAAAAGGAACCAACAGGCAAGGTTAAAAAAGGCAGGAAAGGGGTGGTAAAGAGAAAGAGGGGTAAAGCCAGAGAGGTAAAGGTGGAGCACGATGTGGATGTCATCAATATCGTGGAGACAGGTGTCTACGAGATAGACCTGGACCGGCTGCTGGAGGATAATCCGATAATAGTCCAGAAAGATGGATCCTATCTGATACACCTTCCTTCACTGTTCGAGAAGAAGAAGGTCAGGCCGCGCTAGTAGACATCAGACCGCCTTAACATGTTCAGATATCTTCCTTGCCATCGTAGGGGTGATACCATCCAGTTTGACCAGCTCGAACGGGGACACGTCCTTCAACTTGTCTATGGATGAATAGCCCGCCTTTATCAGGGTTTCCGCCTTCTCTCTGTCCACCCCTGGAAGCCCCATCAGCTCCTTCTTACCCTCCTCCTTTCCATCCACCCTCTGGAAGGTGGTCTCCTTCTCCTCTTCGGACTCGGCCTTGATATCATCCAGGGAAAGGTCCCTCGCCCCGGGTCTAACCCTCTCAAGTTCGTAATCGGTTCCCCGGCTCACCCTGGTCTTCTGCGTGATGTCGCCCCTCAATTTGATTATGGTCGATATCTCGGACAGGCTCTCCAGGTTCTCCCTGAACCACCGGTCCCTCTCCGCTATCCCCTTCTTCAATTCCTCCGCCTCCAGTTCCATCTCCTCGGTTATCAGGTAGAGTTTCTTGTACCTGGCCCTCTCCTTTTCCAGGGCCATTGTGCTCTCCTCCAATCGGACCTTCAGGTCCTCGAGCTGGTTCTGGAGCGAGGTCTTCTGTATCTCCAGCTTACGGGTTTCCGTGTCCCTAGTATCCAGAAGCTCCCTGAGGGTAGATAGGATCCTCTCCTTCTCCCGCACCTTCTCCTCGAGCTCCTTGAGCGTTCTTAGGTTATTTTTGTTCTCCTTCTCCAGTGTCTCGTAAGCATCCCACAGCTTGACGAGCCGTCCCTTGGCTATCCTAAGTTCCTCATCGGACATCGGGCTTCCTCCGTTCCGGGCACCTGAAATTGGCGGTGGCAGAGGGAATGATGGTTTCGTATAAATCCATTCCCATTGCCGCGCTCGGCTCCCGAATGTCGGTTTCGACTAACCTAAAGCATACGTAATATAATAAATAACCCATATACAATGTATATGTATATATGGGCCCTTCGAGGTTACATCGTATCAAAGACCGGGGTGTGAGATTTGGTCAATGGAATCATGAAAGCGATATGCCCCGCAGGGGCAGTCTTTATTGTTCTGATCCTCCTTTTTGAGGCTCCCATCGCCCTGCCCTCGGATGATCGGCCTTACATGGGTCCTTTGGGCACACGGGATATCGAGGGGATATACTGGCCAATGATAGGACGGGACAGGTATCATGACTGTGAGGGTATCCCCTCGGAAAGGGGTGTGCTGGACCCCGCTGTCAACTGGAGCGCCTCGACAAATGAAAGGGTACTTGGTTCGACGGGAGGTTTTTTCACATCCAACATCAATTTCGATGGGATTTCCCAGCGGGATGTCTTCGGGATATGCCAGAGCAACGGCACCCATCTTAACATCCACGATGGCGACGGCGGTGCGGTGATGTGGTCAATGGACCTGTCACTATTCGAAGGCCCATTGGCCAACAGCAGGATGTGGACCGCTCCGGTTTTGGTCGACACGGACGATGACGGTTCCCTTGAGGTGGTTGCCGGGGTAACCACACCCGCGACCGTGGGAAGGGTTGTTCTCATAGAACCATCCATCCTTCTGAACGATACGGGTTATCACTGGGATAACTCAACACACATCAACGATCAGATCTGGAACAGGTCCCTAGGCCTTCAGAACCAGATCCTATGGTCCTCCCCCATCGCCCATGAGATAACCGGCGATTTCACCGAGGATATAATCATCGGAGCTGGCAACAGGCTCTATGTCCTGAACGGAACGGACGGTGAGGTGGAGTGGAGCTACAGCGTTGGAAACACCGATGAGGTCCTTTCCCCGGCCGCTGTCTATGATCAGACCTTACAGACAAGAAGGCTGATCGTGAACTCCTACTCGCCGACCCTGAGGACAATGACAACGACCGCATTGAGGTTCAACGGTGATTTCCTTGACAATGTATCCCACCCGTTAGGTACCACGAGGATACCCCCCGTACCTATGCCCATTATAGGAGATGTGACCGGAGATGGTACTGCTGAGATCGTGATCACCTATCCGACGAACCTCAACCTGAACGGGATCAGGGTTTTCAGGTACTCAATGGACCTGATTGCGTCAATAAACAACGTCCCTGGAACGATGGACGGACCATGCGCGCTCGGGGATATTGATGACGATATGGTCGATGAGATGATCATTACCTCGAGGGTCCCCCCACCTCAGGGTCCGAGTTTGAGGATGGGAGCCTACGATGTGACCTTCGACGGCGCCTACTCGATCGATCCCCTCTGGTATGAGTACAGGCCGAACCTGCTCAACAGGGACCAGTTCGCAACACCCCTCCTCTGTGATATGGATTCGGATTCGGTACCTGAGGTTATCTTCCCTTCCGACGGATGGATATACTGTCTGACACCTGAAGGTGACCCATTCTGGAACCTCAGCGTCCCCGGGGTGCAATTCCTCTCGACGGGATTGATAGGGGACCTGAACTCGGACAAGTTCACGGATGTGTTCGTCGGGGGACATCTCATCACTCAGCAGGCCATCGATCTGCTCATTTCCGGTCCGGAGGACATATATCTCAACATAGAACCCTCGCAGCTCAAGGAGGGTATGGAGGTTGAGGTCAACAGCATAATCACCAACGAGGGTGACTCCCCAGCCACCGATGTCAGGGTCAGGTTCATGGACATATATGATGGGAAAGAAAAGGTGATAGGGGAGGACCTCCTGGATGAGATAGCAACAACGAGGGAGGCCAAGGTTGACTGGATACCTGAAGGGGCGGGGGAGCATATCGTCAAGGTTGTAGTGGACCCGGATAACGATAAGGAGGAGACCGACGAGACGAACAACGAGGAATTCATTCTCCTCATTGTGGGAGAGGCATTTCCGGACCTCATCGTTGGGGATATTAATATGATAAGGGGGGACGGGGAGGAGGTGAACGGGGAGGACCGTCATCTTGTTGACGGGGATCCGTCATGGTTGAAGATGAGGGTTCAAAACCCGGGTCAAAAGACAGCTCTCGATGTGACCGTCTCCCTTGAGATCGACGGGACATACATCGGTTCGTCCGTTATCGATGAGATATTGGCATCGGGTGAGGAAAATGTAAGCATACCATGGACCCCCGATCTGACTGGCGGGGGGACCGTTAACGCCCTCGCGTGGGCGGACCCGGCCGATACGATCATAGAGGAGGCGGAGGATAACAACATACTTGAACGAAATGTTACAGTGATCTCGAGCGATCCTGGGGACGCCTCCTATACCATTACCGGTGAGGTGCTCGACGATACAGGTTCACCGGTAAATGGTGCGATCGTGAAGATACTGAACCTCGGGACCGGTGAATATCTGGAGATATCGACCAATGCCCTTGGAGGTTTTTCCGGTGATATCGTACTCCTCGATTCGGGATACCGGGACGGGGATGAGATAGAGGTCTCGGCCCGGAGCGGACAGCTGTGGGCGAACCTGACCATCAAAGTATACTCGGAGGATGGCGGTTCGGTCCTGGTTATCGAGATGGCAAGGATAAACATTACCAGGATCTCCATCTCCTCATCTATCAGCGGTGATGTTGTGGTAGAGCACGGCGACGAGGTTGCATCGAGGATCACGGTATCAAACACGGGTAACGTCGCGGGGTCCGTGGAACTGGATGTTTCGCTCGATGTGAACTCCTCCGACCCAGGATGGGAGGCGGTCCTTGACGAGTCCCGGTTCGATATTGCCCCGGGCGGGTCGAGGGAAGTAACACTCGCCATCTCCGTCCCCTACCAGGAAAAACCCGGGGTAAAGGCGGAGGTGGTTATAACCGGTACCATAACCGGAAACGGTACCCACAGCGATATCGAATACCTCTATCTTACCGTCAACAGGACCAATTCACTTGTATACTCACTGCTTGACGGACCGGATCTGACCTACGATCCCAACAGGGACCAGGGGGTAACCTACAGGTTAAAGCTCGAGAACACTGGTAACGTGCCTGCCGATTATACTGTGGATGTGAACGATGACCTGTCGCCCCATGCCCTCATTTCGGATGGTGAGGGCGACCTCCAACCGGGGAGTTCCGTGGAGGTATCGGTGGGATTTGCTGGTTTCGGGAGCACCGATCTGGAGGGCAGGATAACCCTTTCATCCGTGTCGGCATCCGTCTTTACCGGATTCGACATATCCATCGAGCGAGTGGTTCCCAACCTGTTTCCGTCCACCTCGATCTCGGCCGAGCCACCGGGTAGAATGCTCGGCTATCCCGTAACCCTTACCTGCGTGATCATGAACGAGGGGGACTCGATCGCGGGCTCCTTCAGCTGCGATTTTCTGATAAACGGCAGGTCCGAGGGACTCGTGATGGATGTTGAGAGCCTTCCGTACGAGGAAGGCCAGAACACACTGACGGTGTATGCTGATTGGACCCCGGAAGAGGTGGGTATATACGAGATAATGCTCGAGGTGGACAGCGAGGACGAGATTATCGAGGAATTCGAATCGGATAACAATGCGAGCATCACCATGACCTTCTATCCGGACCTGGTGTTGAGGAGCATAGACCTCACCCCTGTTAGGGTGATCGAGGGAGAGGGGGTCACGGCATCGATAACGGTAGCCAACGAGGGAAATGCTCCCGTTGTCGGTGGTTTTATTGTAACGCTTTATGCCGGGAATATCGGGGGGGAAAAGCTCGGGGAAAGGGCCTCCCCGGAGGTACTAGACCCAGAGACACGGAGCGAGTTGACCCTTGATATCCTTTTCAGAGCCCCCTCCGAGTACGGTTCGATCTCAATATATGCGGAAGTTCTGCCCCAGTCGGAGTACGTGGTCGAATCCGAGGATTCGAACAACAGGGAGAACGTTCCCCTGACCATAGAGGAAAAGGAGGATAAAAAGAGCAATAATACCCTGTACATGGTGGTCGGGATAGTCCTCCTAGTTCTGATAGGTGCAGGCCTTTTCCTCTTCTTCAGGTTCAGGGGCGGGGAGATAGGACCTCCGCCTTCCGACGAGGACACAGAAGGGGATGTAAAAGCAAAAAGCGAAATGATGCCGGGTGGATCACTCGGGGAACCTGACCTGGACGGGGAGCCAGTACTCGAGATGGCTCTGGAGGAGCCGGTTGAGGAGGAACTGGCGGAAACGGAAGCGTCACCGGGGGAGGAGGGAGCTGAGGAGGGTAGTGTCATCATCGCCGAAGTAATGGGGGGGGATGTGGAACCCCCGACAATGGAGGATGTTCGATCCGAGGAGGATATCTCCCTGGAAACCGATGGAACGTATGACGAGGAACCCATGATCCCGGAGGTCTGAGAGGCCGTTTTTTCATTCTCGTTGAGCTGAAAAAACCCATTTCGTATGACACATGGCGGTCCCACTGGCCTACATCGATCCCTTTTCCCAACAATCTTTCGTGCCGTTCATGAGGTTCTATCCGATCATCATGGTATATTGCCCGCACCCCCAAATTTAATATAAAGGCCCTTACATGGAAGGTAGAATGCTCGATCTGAAGGTTCTGAGGTTGAATTACAATCCTCCGTACATGGAGGAGCTTGGCTACGATCGTATATTCGAGACCGTAGACGAGGTGACGGTACACACATCTCTCATGCAGACGATAAGCAGGTACATATTCGTGGCTGACGTGCGCTGGAAGAACGAGATAGACCTTTCGATCCTGGATGAGCTGGATGTGGTGGGTACGGCCGAGGAGATCACCAGGGAGAAAAACGTGTCCACCATGATGATATCGGGAAAGCTTCCCGAACACTACTCATCGGTGATAAACGAGTTCTTCCAGACCTTCAACTGTTTCATAGAATTTCCCGCAAAGTTCACCCGGGAGACACTTACGGGTTCCATAGTTGGAACCCAGGAGGACCTCAACCGCTTTCTTGATTTCGCAAGGGAATGGGGGGCGGAGTACGAGATATTGTCCATTAGGAAGTACCATCCCAAGATGGAAGGTGCCCTGAAGGCCCTCACCCACAGGCAGTATCTCTGTATGGAACAGGCCTACAGGATGGGTTATTTCGACTCTCCCAGAAAGGTGGATTCCAGGAGGCTGGCCAAGGCGATCGGGATCTCTCACTCCACTCTACTCGAGCACCTCAGGAAGGGCGAGAGGACCATCTTCTCCATTCTCTTCAGCGAATACTGATTAATACATTAGAGAAATGATAAATATAATGCAACTGGTTATGTGGTACCAGGTTGAAGTGATCATGATACTGGACCTTGATATCCCTGCCGGTGACCTTTACATCCTCACGTTGATCTCCATATTGGCGCTTGGGCTTCTGTTCACCTTCTTCGGCAAGTTGATACTCGATATAAAAGAGGTGGAGTTCCTCATCGGGGGGATCGCGGGAGGCCTGGTCGCATACATCCTGCTCTGGGGTCTGAACAGCTATGTAACGATCCCTACCTGGTTCATGCTCCTGGCGGGCGCCGTGATAATCTTTGTCGGTGGACTCGTGGGAAAAGGGACAATAATCATGCTGCTGGCACTCTTTTCATCATTCGTCATTACCGATGCGCTCATACCATTCCTGAAGGACCAGCCTCATATACTGATAGATATAATCAGATTACTTCTCTTCTTCGGCTTCGTGGCCATATCCGGTAAGTTCCTCTTTATCTTCTCCGCCTTTCTCGGCGGGTCACTGGTAGCCATTGCAGTGGGCTCCGCCATTACAGGTCTCGATGACGGGCCCCTCAGGCTGATGCAGCTGACCATAGCTGCCCTCCTCTGCATTCTGGGGTCCATCTCCCAGCATTTCATGGAAAAGAGGCTCTATGGGGGGAAAGAGGAGATAATCTGGGTCCCCTCCGAGGGGGCCTCCGGGGGAGCCTGATCCGGTCTATCGAAATATCCCGAGGGGAGAAACCGACGTATTCACGCTACTCTCACAACGGCTCGAAGGGAAAAAAGATCGAAGACAATGACAATTAATAGATGTGATGTATGCCGCATCCAGCATACGGACGGACAGGCCCAACCTCCCCTCACCTCTGTCCCAACCTCCTTATCTCGGAGGAGACATCCCTCTCGAACCTCTTCCAACCCAGTATGACCTGGTGGATCGAGTACCTCGGATCATCTATCAGTACGGCAAGGTCATCCAGCTGGTCGAACAGGGACATGTCAATATCCAGGTTCTGGGAGAGCAGTATCAGTTTCAGCCTCGAATTCTGTATCTCCTGCCTGATGAAGAACCTGAACATGAGGTCCGCCATATCCACCTTCACCTTTCCCTCCTCGATATCATGCGAGATCCTCTCTATCTCGACGAGGTCCTCCTCCTGGTCGATATAGAGTGATTTCAGTGCCGCCATGACCTGAAAGAAATCACCCCCGACATGGAACACCCGATTTTGGTTAACGTTCACCTCACCATCGAAGAGGAGGGTCTGTTCGCGCTCCAGCCTCTGCACTTTATCCTCGAGGGCCCTTATCCTCTTGTCGATATCCGTTCCTTCTTCATCCGCCTGCATCGAACTTCCAACGTCAAGGTCCGATTTAGGTTTTATCCAGGGCCTGTCAGATGGCGACTTCCCTTCCCACGCCCGTTTCCACTGCTCTATCATAGACAAGCCTGGCCGCCGCCGCGTCCTGTATGGCCAGTCCGTTCGATTTGAAGAGGGTGATCTGCTCCTTGGAGGTCCTCCCGTCGCATCTTCCGGTGATGACCTCACCAAGTTCCCCGTGTATGTGGTCCGCAGTCAGTTTTCCTTCCTTGATCGGGATCATGAGATCGCCTGCCTCACTGAGGCAGCCTTCCCTTGAATCCGCTATGAAGAGCGATCTTTTCACGATGTGTTCGTCCAGCTCGCGGGCGTTTGGTGTATGGCTGCCGATCCCGTTTATATGGGTCCCCGGTCTCACCAGCCTTCCGTCGAAGATGGGGGTGGGTGAAGATGTGGCGGTGCATATGACATCCGCCTCCAGTACCTCTTCGGGGGTCGAAGCGATATCGATCGGAATATCAAGTTTCCGTTCCATCTCCGTCCTGAACGACGAGGCTGCCTCCGGTGACTTGTCATATATGATCGCTCTGGCTATGTCCCTTACCTCGCACATCCCCCAAAGCTGCATTTTTGCCTGCACCCCTGCCCCGAATATCCCTGCAATCTGTGAAGAGGTTTCGCGGCTCAGGTACCGGGTCGCCAGGCCGGACACGGCACCGGTGCGGACCGCGGTGAGATAACCTCCGTCCATTATCGAGATCACGTCTCCCGTCCGGGGGTCCTGAAGGAGCACCTTGCCGATCGTGGTTGGCATCTGGTACCTGACCGGATTATCCTTGTAGACGGTGACCACCTTGCATGCCAGTGCCCCCTTTCCTTCAAGATAGGCGGGCATGTAAAGTGAGAGCCCCCCCGGGGGCCTGATGCCTATCCTCAGAGGGAGGACGGCCGTGCCGTTGGCAAGTTCGCAGAAAGCGTTTTCCAGTGCTTCTATACAATCCTTCATCTCAAGTACCGATACCACATCGTCCCTGCTAAGTAGAAGTACCATACAATATCCCCCGACCTTTTTACATTCGATAAACGCTACAAGTTATATATACTCTGCATGCACAACATTGAGAGCGGGCGCGGATTACGATCCCCGACCCGCTTGAAAGTTACGGGTTCACCGGGCCCGGATCCATATCGCAAAAGATAATATAATCCACAACACATCCCAAACGGGTGCCGGTGTGCCAAATGAAGATGGAGAAGATCGCGTACGAGCTGCAGACCGATCCGAGCGAGAAGAATGTGAAGAGGTTGGGACCGAGGGCCCTCGTTGCCTTTCTGGAACAGGTCAGGGATCTGTATGATGACCGTTCCGAATTCCCTCTGATCGATCTGGAACAGGAGGAGGGAGTGCCCAGGTTCCTCTATTTCGTGGGTGATGTGCACGGGGACCTGGTGACCGCTAAAAAGATCGTCAAGAAATTTAAGAACATTAAGGCGGGGATCCACAAGAAGGGAAGCGGTGTTGACCTGAAACTTATCTTCCTTGGTGATTACGTGGACAGGGCCCCGAAGACGATCCCCAACGGCGGGTTGCTCACCGCCCTGTTCCTCATAGCGTCCAAGGTGAGACTTCCGGATGATATATTCCTTCTGAGAGGTAACCATGAGGCCATCGATCTTTTGACCTTCTCCCCGTATGAACTCCCGAGAGAGATATATGACCTCTTCGGAGAGGATGAATCCGAGAACGTACACGATGCGCTCCTCGATGTCTTCTCGAGGCTACCTCTCTTCCTGAGGACCGACAACGGGCTCATTGCATCCCATGCTGCCTTTCCCAAGGGCAGGGGCACGGACCTGAAGAACATAGAGTTCGAGGATGAGGAGGATATTCTGCATACAATATGGGGGGACCCCGTTGAGACAGATACCTACAGAGGTGACATCTCAAGGAGAGCGAATTTCACCAGGAAGGACCTGGAGGAATTCCTGGATGACGCCAACGCTAATGTACTTCTGAGAGGACACGATTACAAGACCCTCGGTCAGAGCATGTACGGGGGCAGGATGTTCACCCTGTTCAGCTCCACCAGATACGAGAAAAGGGGTGAAGGGGGCATACTCATGGCAAGGGCGATAATGCATCCGGATGTAAGGATCAGGAGCACATCCGACATAGCGATAATGGATTACAGCGGGGAGTCGTTCGTCAGGAGAACGGCGTGATCGGTTCATGTTTTCATCCGGTCAGCCATATTTTCTTCCCCCCTTTGAAAGTATAGTTGGTCAATGTCGGGAGCATCGGCAAGGTTATTCTCGATTCAAATGACGAATCTTTTTTATCACTTGGGATTGATAATAGTAAGAAATCCGAGGGGGACCGGCCGTGACGAAAGGCGAGATGAGGGATATCAACATAAGGAAGGTTCTTAATGAGGACCTGGGGAATACCAGGAGGAACCTGCAGGCGTTGTCGGAGTACATGCCTGCGGATGTAGATGTTGGAATAATGGATGCCCTTCAGAGGTTGATAATGGATATACAATCTCTGGACAAGAAGGTCACACTATCACCTGTGGGTGCAAAATACTTGACAGGTGATGGAAGATATGATGCGGACAGGGAGACCAACAGGAAATTGAGGTCGTTCGACAGAAGGCTGACCGAGAGATCATCCATCCTGGTAAAGGCAACATCGGCCCTGAACGACAGGTATCTGGACGATCAGATCGGGGACCCGATGATGGAATTGAACAAGATAAGGAAGTTTTTAACGGACCTGAGGAACGACGTGGAGCACAGGGAGGATATGATAAAGGGGGTGAGATTTTGAAAGTGGACGGGAAGAAGAGTAAAGCGTGGGGTCATGGTTCACCCAACACCGTTGCCCAGATAATCCCGCACAAGAACCTGGGAGGATTCTTGTCCCAGGATATCATTATTGGCCCGAACGAGATGGCGGTCATCGTAACCGACGGGAAGATGGCTGAAACACTGACCCAGACCAAATTGAGGAAGATAAAAGGGGGTTTCACGAACTCCGTCAGACGATTGATGGGGAAAGGCAGTGAGACCGAGATACTATTCGTGGACCTGTCCGAAAAGGAGGTCTTCGTCCATTTCGGGGAGGAGTACCCGGTGAAACCGTACACGATGGACAACGATCTTGTTACCGGCTCACTTTCCATTCTCTTCAGGATAGATCAGAACAACACTGCGAACCTCTATTCCGAGGTGAAGAACAGACCGGATCTGGTGCTGACCACAAGGGATATTCGAGCCCTCCTGCAGAGGGAGATAGCAAACAGGGTCCTTCTTCCGGTTCTCAAGGAGACACCAACCGACATGATCGGCAAGATCGATCTGATCAGGAAGCTGGAGATGATGATGAGGAGGGAGGTTGGAAAGAGGATGGAGCTCTTTGCCATAGAACCCATACAGTTCACCACGTCCTTCGAGGAGACCGATGTTCAGAGGGTGGATCTGGAAATAAGGAAAAAGGAGATAGCGGGCAGAAGGGAGGTAGGTGATTACGAGAAACAGGCGATCAAGTACGACAAGAAGGCAAAGGTGGACGATTGGGCCCAGGATAGGGATGCAGAGAGGCAGAAAGCGAAGATACACAGGGAGGTGGACCTCGAGAGGGAGGCGGGAAGGGTCAGGGACCAGAAGGACACGGAGGTATACCAGCGCAGGGTGAGACTGGAGAAGGAGAAACTGCACGATCGGATCGATATGGAGGAGACGGCGACATCCGGGCATCTAAAGGTGGACCGTATGGTGACCGAAGCCGGGCTCGAAAAAGATATCAAGACCGCAAAGACCAGGAGGGATGTTGGCAGACTGGAACTGGAGCAGGACAGGGAGGAGATGGATTGGCTCATCGGTGTCAAGGAAAAAAAGGATGAATTCAAGATGAAAAGGGGCGAACACGAGACCGAAATGAGAGTGAAGGAGTATCAGGGTACCAGATTGAGGTCTGAAGAGGTTGTTGCAAATCGGGATGTCGAGATATCAAGGTCCGACGCCGAAAAGGCCAAACACAGTCTCGAAACTTACGAGAAAGCACTTGACAGGGCCGATAAAAGGGCGGACCGGGACATGGCACATATCGCCGATATAGTCGGGGCCGCAAAACAGGACCTTCCCCATACATACGTTCAGGGTGCGTCACAGACTCAGCCCCACATTGATGTCGGAAAAGGAGCCGAAAGAAGGGAGTGCGGAGCCTGCGGGGCCAGGGTGCCTTCCGATTCGAGGTTCTGCCCCAAATGCGGGGAGAGGTTCGAGGATTAATCAGCGGGGAGAGACTTCATGGCCGGGTCCATAATAGATGAGATAATGGAAAAAGAGAAGCGCAAGAGGAAAAAGCGCATCCAGAAGAGGATGGAAAGGGAGAGAATAGAGAGGAAGAAGCAGCTGGAAGCGGAAAGGTTGGAGAAGGAGAGGCTCGACCTTGAGAAAGCGAGGCTGGACAGAAAGGCCAGGGACCGCGTTCCCGCATTCGATCGGAGGGTCACGGATATTATCGAGGAGGATCGGGGCCCGGGTTCCCATGATTCACTCCCCAATACCTTCATCACAAGCAGGGAGGGATCCCGTCCTCCTGCGGGACCCTCCGGACCCACAAGGGAGTTCCCGACGCATTACGTTCCAGGTGGAGGAGCCCCCCCATCGGGTGGTGGACCACAGCAGGGGGTTTCGTATGGTGACCAGACACAGCCGGAGATGGTAGACCTGGCCCAGCTTTTCGATAAGGGGACCAAGGAGATGATATCGTCCGTCTTCGAGGACGCTATCAGGAACAACCAGCCGATCCACATTCCCGGATTGAACCCCAACAAGTTCAAGTTCAAGGACTACGGATACAGATCCCTAATAGAGCACATAATGGAAGATGAGGATTTTTTGAATATAATCATCGAGGTGGAGGAGTTGGAGGGCGTCTCCATGGTAAGCCTGAGCGATCGTATAAGGGCGAGGGATGACCCCAGGGATAAAAACGATGACAAGGTACTTCAGGCGGAAAGTACACATCGAGGCCTCGAAGCACTCTGCGATGTACTCTACAATAAGGAGACGGAGCTGGACCCGTACGAGAACGAGTGGAAACACCTCAACAGCCTCCTCGGCTGTTTCGCCAAACCGGAGGTGGATGGAAGGATGAGAAGCTGGTCTCTGGAGACCGAAAAGATGAGGATCCTCATATCGGCTAACAACACAGGCACTGAATGGATCTACAGGGTGGAAAAGGAGCCCAGATAATATCAGCTGTAGATATCCTTGACGGGATCACCTCCGCCTCTGCCGATAATGCTCTGAGTCGGCGGGGCCTGGATCGGAAGCATCTTCCATCCCTGACCCGGCCTTATGCTTATCATGGACCTTGCGATTATCAGGTTGAATATCTTCTTTGCATCCGGATAGGGTACATCCGTGAATATCGACAGCGGTGTTATGTTCAGACCGATGTCCATGAAAAGGGAAAGCAGGTAGGCGGTCTTTATCCTCTGGGGAGCATCCGAACCCTTGTACCTCAAAAATACGTTTGCGTCCCTCTCCTCTTTGTAGAAGTTCATCAATTTTTCCAGGTGTTCCTTTGATATGTATTCCTTCAGTTCGGAAAGGTCCACCCCCCAACCCTCGAACTCTATCCGGAGGGGTTCCAACTTGCCATGTGTGTCCCCGACCTCCTTTTCGAACCTGTTCATCGCATCATCCACGTCATCATAGGTTAGCTTACCCTCCGCCAGATATTTTCTGGGGATCACAGCCGTATGATTCGAGAGGGTGCCCCTCTGGTATTCGTCAACCGCACCCTTGATGATGTGGGAAAGGCAGATGTATTTCTCACTGACCGGGAGGATGATCCTCACATCGGAGAGATATCTGACATCGGCCTGGGAGACGGGTACGAAGAAACCCTGGAAGGCATCATCGAACATATCCACGTCCAGTCCGTGCGATCTTGCCTTGACCTTATACCCCTCATGTGACCCGTAAATGAAATGTTTCAGTTCAATAACCTCATTCTCTGCCATTATCCCACACTCCTGTCGATCATCTACTTTATCGTCCTTTTTTATTATCTAACTTTCCAATGTCCCCGAGGTACCTGAGCATACCCCTCATCTCATCATAAGAGTAGAACAGCTCGTTATCGATATCTATGGAAGCCTTTGGTACTTTCTCACCCCATTCGTCCTTTTCAACCTCTATGTGAATGAAAATGTATCTGGTTTCGAGGTTGGAAATAATATTCCCCAATTTCGGGTAGAACTTGGCAAGGATCTTTCTCCCGTACCTGCTCCTTCCCTGGGTATCGTTAATACCCGGCGGTTCGGTGGACAGTTTCAGCTTCTTCAAGCCCTTCTCATCAACATTATCCCATTTTGTGAAGACGATCACGGGTTTCAACCTTTCCCCTTTTCCCCTCTTGATCCTTTCCACCAGTGAACCCAGGGAACTGTCCACGTCCTTTCCATCCTTGAATCGGGATGAGTCCAGGAGTATGATCAGAACATCGGACCTGTAAAGGATATCGAGTCCGTCCCCACTTGCGGCTTGATGCCGAGAACCACCCAGATCTGTATCGGGAAGATCGAAGATATTGAACTGTATCGAGAATTTGGGTTTTTCCTTTTCCTTTATGAACATCCTTTTCATCCTGGACCCAACATCCATGGATTGATAGCTGAGCAGGAAGGACACCTTCTCGGAGAACTTGCTCTCCGGCCACATGCCTCCCCTTATCATGTTATAACCCTCTCCCATCAGGGATTGGGTCCTGGGATTGCTGCTGAACCTGAAACCGCTTTTCTTTTCCTGTGAGTAACCTATCTGAGCAGCGTATAACAGGGATGCGAATACGGTCCTTCCGGAACCCTCAACACCCACAATGGAGGCATACATCCTCTACCGCCGTCCGGTCCTACCATTTCGTATCGAAATCCTGCGCCTCCTTGATCTCATCGGGCATCTCGTTCGCTATCCTCCTGAAGTGGGTTATGAAGGCAGCGTACTCCCCGTACGAGTAATCCACCTCGTCCCCCTTCATCTTGGGCGATTCGAAACCCTGCTCCTCGTCGAATTCCGTGTTCACCGAGCTGAAGATGTAGGCAGCCTCATCGAAGCTGACCCCCTTGAGGGCCCCTCCTTTCAGATATGCAAGTGTCTGTCTGTAGAAACGCCTCATTATCGTCTCGGCATACTCCCTTCGTGCCTTCTGGTCCTTTACCTTGGGAAGTGTATCCGGAAGGCCCATATCCTGAAGTGTGGATCTCGGGACCATATCGAACTTCGTGAATACTATAACAGGATAGATCTTCCTCTGTAGAGGATCGGTCTTCTTGGAGTTGTAGCTCGCGATCAAGGATATGAGGGTTGCCATCTCCTTGTCATAATTGATCATCTTCATGTAGGCCTTGCTCCTGACCTTTGCGGAGATCTTCTGGGCATCTATCAGAAAGACAAGTACCCTGGATTCGAGCAGGTCCTTTGCCTCGTCGGGTATCTCCTCGGACAGGTATCCGTCTGGCGTTCTTATTATATCCTGTACATCCTCACCAGCCACATCGTAGACACAGAACTGAAGGGTCGAATACGGTTTGGCCCATTTCCTGCGGGAGATCCACGAGGGCAGAGGCATCTTCTGCGCTGCCTTTCCCATGGTCCTCTTGTAACCGAAGAGGAATGATATCTTGGAAGAGTGACCTTTGATCGTCGCATCGGGCCACCTCCCGATCCTCAGCTGATTGTACATCTCACCCATGTATGCGGCAATGTGCGGGTCTGCGGTGAATTTGAAAGCTTCCTTGTTCACCAGGTTGTTCGTGTATTCGATCTGTGCAGCATACAGGAGACCGATGAAAGTCGTCTTGCCACAAGCCCTATCACCCATTACAGAAACAGCCATATTATCACCTTCCTCGGACATTCAATAATCGCTAATATCAGATATAAAGATATGGACCGTATTGAATGTAACGACGGAGGGCTTGGAGAGGAATTTTCCGCATAAATTAATTATCATTGAAGGCAATTCATGTCGATAGTAACCATTCTCGGTTCAATGATTTGAAATGGTGGTCCCATGTCCCGGGTCAGGATAAGCTACACCGATTGTGAGGGGAAGGAAAAGACCCAAGAGCTGGAGGGCGATTTTCATCTGGGACGGGAGAAGACATCAGAGGGCCCCAGGTTGTCAATTCGGCAGAAGAACGGGAGCACTATACACCTCTGGGAATGCCCCATGACGGTCAGCAGATTGAAGATGGGCCAGAGTGAAACCGAACTAAAGTGCCATGCCCGTTTCTTCTGGGAGGAGGGGGTACTGCAGGTACAGGACATGGGTTCAACCAACGGAACGAAGATGGAGGGCTCCTACCTGAGGGGGTGGTCAAAGAAGGTGAAAAGCGACCCCGTACCCATCAAGGGGAGGTCCCTCTTACAGGTGGGAGAGCTGGAATTCTACATAGAACCGGTAATGGAAGAGAGGACCCGCGTTAAGCCCCCCTCGCCCCTTGATGAGATCTCCCAGAAGATACCTCCGTTCATCCCGGGTATCAACGGGCAACCGGTGATAATCGTGAATTACGGCACCATCGATCAGGGGACCCATTCGAGCAGATCGGTGGGTTCCCAGAACTTTGACGTGGTGGCAAACAGAAGTTCCGTGAAAATGGGAGATGACGCAGAGGATGGATCGGATGAAGTGATCAACAGGGGAAGGTCCACATCAGAGGAAGATAAGGTGGAAAGGAAAAAGAAAAGGAAGATCGGCCTGGAAGCGGAAGATGGCTATCTGACCCCTTGACACTGCCCGTGAACGATCAGTGATCCCATGCCCGGTAGAATGAAGGAAGAAGATCTGCTCCGGATAGGGGAATTGGCTGTTTCTCTCTCGGCCAGGGATGGGATATGCCTCGGTCTGACAGGACACAGGAACTTGGGTCATTCCACTCAGCTGGAGGAGGTTATATCCTACCTGAGGTCCAAACTCCTGGAAGGAAGCGGGATCGATCCCGTATTGACTGTCGTTACATCCCTTGCCGAGGGGGCTGACAGGGTCCTGGCAAAGACCCTCCTTGATCTGTATCCATCATCCCGGCTGGTTTCGATCCTCCCCCTTGCTCCGGAGGAGTACTCCCGGGATTTCGGATCTCACTCTTCCAGGTCCGAGTTCGAAAAGCTACTCGACCTGTCGGATGAGGTGAGGGTGGTGAACATGGGAAAAGACGACAGGGGTCTGTGCTACGAGAGGGCGGGAAAAGAGGTTGTGGACTCCTCCGACCTGATACTTGCTGCGTGGGACGGAAAGAAGGCAAGGGGCAGAGGGGGAACGGCGGATGTTGTCAAATACGCAAGGGAGAGAAAAAAGACCGTGATTTGGATACATACGAACAACAGTTCGGTGGGCATGATCGAGGTCCTATGAGGCTTTCACAGCCACAATACGGTACAGGGTTATATATAATCACCAGCCCATTCATCAGGGATAAGGGAGCGTTGGAAATATGGGACGGTCCGTTATTGAGGATATCCTTTCCGGAGACGGGAGCAAAAGGACAAAAAAGAAGAAGAAAAGGACCGAGTCCGATACGGGACAGGCCAAAATTAGACACGATGGAGGCACCCGAAATTTCGATAGGAATAGGACCCCATCGATCCCCGCCAGGGTCGGTCATGAGATCTCGGGGTATCTGGGGATGATAGAGACCGAAGTACCCAGTAAACTCGGAAAAGACCTTGCGGAGATCTACGAGAGTGAGGATTAACGTCCTAGTAATCGGGCTTTATAGGTGATGCTACAGGGTTATGTTACTTATAGGCAGATGGTTGAGTTGCACATTCCCGTCGTTAAACCGTGCAGATTGTGAAAGCAGAGAGATGGTTAATACTCCCGCAAACCCTGTGGACCTCAGTTTTTCCTTTTTGCTTTTTTGATCAGATACCGTTCTGGTGTGGCAGTCCTGAGGATGTGCGGTAATCTCTTTATGAACTCCCTGTCGTAATCCTTCACACTCTCAGAGAGGTTGGGGTCCTCCCATTCTATCATGTAGGGGCTGATCTTCCTGTCCGGGTCCTTCACTTTTCCCTCTGTCCAACCGGATAACGCCCTCTCCGCCCTCCATCTGTTATGCTCCATCCTGCCCAGGACATCCACCTCTTCATCCGTAAACCTGTGGGACCGGGCTTCCCTTTGGCCCTTGCCTTTTACCCTGATGCATGAAACGGCCCTGAGCTTTACATCGATATGGTCCGCCTGCTGTCTGTTGGAATCCTTCAGGTTCTCCGGGAGCTCCTCCCATGGCAAGAGGGAGGTTTCCGACCTCTTGAAGGGCCTTTTTTCCCTTTTTGCCTCCCTTCTCCTCATGTCGATGTAGTGGTTGTGAAAGGTCTTAGCGATATAATCCAGCCCCTCGTCTATGACGATCTCCCTCCTGCAGGCCTTCTGTATGGGGGTGAATATGACAAGGTCCCTTTTTTTCAAGAACTCCTTTTCCTTACCCCTCATTATGGAGGCGAAACCGATATTCTGTATTATATTGAATACGACAGGAACGGGATGCTCCCTTCCCACCGCGTTCAGGTTCAGGGCGGCATTCTGTCCCCTGATATCATCCACCATGCAGATGTATATTATATCGAAGCGATCCTCGGTTCCGTATACGAAGGATGTATCGAAACAGCCGGACCTGTCCATATGGACCTCCAGGAATCTGACCTCGATATCCGTTATCATATCCAGGTTCCTGTACCTGTCCCTGAATATCCTCTCCTTTTCCATTGCGTTGTTGTCGGCGATCGTGATGATCAACTTCCTGCCCTTTCCGTAGTGGCCGATCTTCAAAGCCTGAACAACGAGCGCCTCTCCAAGGTCCTCGAAACCGACCACCAGCATCCTGATATCGGAACTGCCGTGCCTGTCGGCGTAGACATCGGGAGGATGTTCCATGAAAAGCTGCCTCGCTCCGTTCTCGAAGACGTTGAAGAAGAAGAGATCGGACCCGTCCAAAACGTCGGTCGAGGTCTTTCCACGGTGGAGCATGCTGGCCAATTTCATATCATCGAGATGGATATAGCTCCTAAGGTCGCCCTCCGGGTCTATCTGGATGGATTTTAGTGCCACCTCGACATTGGTCGAATCGTCATCGCAAGTTACCATCAGGACCTTTGCCTTCGTCACACCAGAACGCAGCAATGTCCTTCTGTTGGCGGCATCCCCGATTATGACCATCGCCCCCAGGTCCTTTACGTTCTGTATCTGCGGGTTGTTCGGATCGATCTCGATGACGACCACCTTCTCTCCGTGGTGAAGGAAATCCTTGACCAGTGAGAGGCCTTTTTCACCGAGACCGCATACGACGACATGGTTCTTTATCAAGAAACGGATCTTGAGAGCAAGTATCTGGTTCGTGAACAGGGTGAAAAGCGCCCTGGTTATTGTGTAAAGGGTCAAAAACGGAAGCAGGAACCTGGCCACTTCCAGTTCCCAGGGCAGAGCCCCTCTGTCCGGATAGAACTCGAGGGAGAATAATTGAAGCGTGAAATAGAGGTAATCCAGAAAGGTCATGTCACTGCCGTAATAGCGTCTGAAACCGAGCAGTCCCAGTGTTATCCCGAGTATCCCAAGGAAGATAACAACATACCAGTGGACCTCCTTCCAGGTCCTTCCTATCCTGGAGACGATCGACCTTTTCACCGGTCTGCCGTTATTCATTATGCGCCTCCCGTTCTGTAACCTTTTATCAGATATGTCTCGAATACCGTCCCCCGTTCCCCAGTTCCATAGAGCCCCATCATCCGTTATTATTGTGTCGGAACCTATCTAGCAGCACCTTATCATCTTGATGAGGTCCGTTGTCCCATCGATCCCGCGGTTTATCTCGGCAAAACCGGTAAGGGGGCCCTTGAGCGCCCTTTCGAGGTCTTTGATACCCCCTTGATCAAGGAGATCAAGTCCCTCCAGTGCCACCAGCAGCTCGTTTCCTGCATGCCTTATTCCCTTCAATTTCTCCCCCTTCGGTTCCGATATGTAATCAGATCCCAGAACGGCCAGGGTAACGGACCTCCATCCAAGTTCGTACCACCTGGTTGCCGTACCCCCCAT
>Ga0272443_10001123_pt1 | contig 42037 bp, 18 predicted proteins | sample SSMAcet12_FD_193581 | JGI IMG/M metagenome (GOLD analysis project Ga0272443, IMG submission 193581) | Marine sediment archaeal communities from Little Sippewissett salt marsh, Falmouth, MA, United States - SSM-Acet-12 | ecosystem: Environmental > Aquatic > Marine > Wetlands > Sediment ...
CGACTGGTGGAGCACGGTGGCGATGCTCGGTGTGGACTTGCGCGCGACCGGGGGCGGCGTCGTGTCGAACGTGACCCGCGGCAAGGGCTTCCAGGTGTGGAACGCCGACCCGCTGCTGCTCACCTACGACACCGACTACGGCGACGCGGGGGCGCCGCCCTCGCCGGTGAGGGTAGTCGGCGCGCGCGGCGGGCGGCACTCGGGCGTGCTGGTCACCGGCTGCGACAAGCCGGTGTCGGGACTGAATGCGACCGTGAGCGATCTCGTCGCCGATAAGGGCGGGGCGAAGATCCCGGCCTCGGCGGTGGAGATCCGCTACCAGCTGCCGGCCCACAGAGTCGACAAGACCGCCTACTCGCGGTTGCCCGGCGGGTGTTTCTTTCGCATCTACACCAACGTCAACGCCATGGACGCGCTTGCGCCCGAGGCCCCCAAGACCGTCAAGGTCCGCACCAAGAAGCTGAGCGGCAAGCAGAACGTGGTCTTCGGGGCGGTGTGCCCCGTGTGGCTTACGGTGCACGTGCCAATGGACGCGGCAGCCGGCAAGTACAGCGGCGAGTGCACCATTACCGCCTCGGGCGTGAAGGCGGTGAAGGTCCCGGTGAAGCTGGAGGTCTGCGACTGGACGATCCCGCCGGCGCACAAGTGGCGGACGGCGGTGGGCTTCCACCAGTCGCCGGAGTCGGTGGCGATGCACTACAAGGTACCGTTCTGGTCGGACGAGCACTTCAAGCTGCTGGGCGAGAGCTACCGCTGGCTGGGCTCGATCAGCTGTGACACGCTGTTCGTGCATCTTGTTGAGCGGACCAACCTGGGCAACGCCGAGAGCATCGTCAGGTGGAAGCGCAGGAAGTCGGCGGGCCCGGCGCCGGCAACCGACGGCAAGAAGCTGCCGAAGGTGACGCTCGAGACCCACGAGCCGGACTTCACGGCGGTTGACAGGTACCTGGACACCGCCCTGAAGCACCTGGTGGAGCCGCCGGTGATCTGTTTGTACGCCTGGGACAACTACTGCGGGACGTACTACTCGGGCGGTGCCAAGAGCAGCCACAACGTGAAGCCGAGCCCCGCGCGGGTGACCGAGCTCTTGCCGGACGGCAAGACCCGCAGCGCCGAGGGCCCCAACTACAAGGACGTGGCCGAAGCGGCGGCGTTCTGGAAGCCGGTGGGCGAGCACATTCGCGCCTACTTGCAGAAGCGCAAGCTGGAGAAGTCGCTGATGATCGGCCTGTCGCACGACTCCTGGGCGGCGAAGTTCGTGGTCGACACCTGGAAGAAGGTCCTGCCCGCCTCGCCGTGGTGCTTCGAGGGCCACCCCCGGCCGGGGCATCACTACGGCGTGCCGGTGCAGTGGTGCTGCACGGTTTGGGGCGCGACGTGGAAGATCCCGAGGGGCAAGATAGGCGGGTGGCAGCTGGAGAAGATCCAGTGCCACTTCGATCGCGACAACTGGCGGCTGGACGCGCAGTCGCAACTGCTTTCGCACGGTCACCTGGTCGGCGAGAAGAACGTCAGCGGCGGCCAGCGCGGCTTCGGGCGGATGAGCGCCGACCTCTGGCCGGTGCTCAAGAATTCACACGATCGTATCGGGAGGGGTTTCAAGACCCACTCTATCTCGGCCCGCTACCCTGAGAGCGGTTGGGGCGCCTGCAACCTGCGCCAGAACCCGTTCCTGAAGCCGGGGCCGAAGGGGGCGCTTTCGACGGGAAGACTGGAGATGATCCGCGACGGCCTGCAGGAGTGCGAGGCGCGGATCTTCATCGAGGCCGCTCTGTTCGACGCCGCCGCGCGGGCCAGACTGGGGTCCGATCTGGAGAAGCGCTGCAGGTCGCTGCTGGGGCTGCGGCGCAGCATGGCACACCAGGCAGCCGGTGTCATGGGCGCGATCGTCTTCCTGGGCTCCGGCCGCCAGGAGCGGGTGCGCGAGCTGTTCAAGCTGGCCGGCGAGGTGGCGGCCAGGACGGGCAGGAAGAACTGAATGGGGTAACCGGTGGCGAGGCCTGACCACGGACTTGCTTCGACTCGCTGCCGGCGGTTGACAAGGCCACCCGAATGCCGCATCCTGCCGGACGGATATCACCTGTCGGGGAGGAGGAAGACGTGAACCAGGGTCTGATCCGGTTCGGGGATACATGCGTCGCCGGGTTCGCAGCCCTGTCGGCTGCTGGACTGTGCGTGCTGTCGTGCTCCTGTCAGTCGCGCTCAGGTTCGAAACCTGCGGCGCGCGCGGCGGCCAGCACCTACGAGGCGCCACTGGACGAGCGCTCGGGGTCGGCCGGGGAGGCGCGACTGCTCGGCAGGCCTGTCGCACGGCGGGCCCAGGGCGGAATCCGCATCTGCTTCGAGGTTTCGAAGCCGGCGGACGTGGAAGTGGCCATCCTGGGCGGCGGGGCCGCCGTGGTCCGGCACCTCGCTGCCGGATTGCTGGGGCCGCACGCTCCCGAGCCGTTTCGCAAGAACAGCCTGAAGCAGGAGCTGTTCTGGGACGGTCGCGACGACCGCGGCAGACCGGCTGGCGAAACGGCGCCGGGCCCCTACCGGGCCCGCGTGAGAGTCGGCGCCCGTCCGCGGCTGCTCAAGACTCTGGGGCGCCGGCCCGACTCGCTGGGGAAGATAACGGCCATGACCGTGGGCTCCGGTGGCGAACTCTTCGTGCTGGAGTCCATTCACGGGCCGGCCAGCGCTCGCCGGCTGGTGGTCCTGGACCGGGAGGGCCGCTATCGCCGCACGATAATGCCCTATTCCGCGAATACCCCGGAGGCGCGTGCGAAATCCGTGGGGCAACTGATGATCGACGGCCAGCGCGTGCCGGTGGTCTTCAACGGCCACGCCATGTCGCTGTATCCGTTGATTCCCAACATGCCCCGCCAGACCATGGCCTGGAACCCGAAGGGATACCTGATTGCGGCCAGCGCTATGGATTCGGCCTTCGAGTTCGGCTTGCCCCGGCACCTGCTGGCCTTTCACCCGGAGGGCGGTGCGCCTCCCGGAGTGAGTTTCGTCGGCCCGCAGATCAGCATACCCACGGGGATGATCCGCGGCCTGGGCCGCTCGCTCTATCACCGCTTCGACAACATGGCCTGCAGCCCCGACGGGAAGTACGTCTACTACACCGGCGGCGACACCCGGCTGGGCAACGACTACTACGCGCAGCCCTCGCGTCACGCGGTTTTCCGCTTCAGCTGGGACGAGGAAAAGGGCGCGGGAATGGAGGAGCCCTTCTACGGCACTGATTGCCGCGCGGGGCACGAGCCCCGTCACCTCAACGACCCGCGCGGCCTGGCGGTCGACTCCTCCGGGCGACTGTACATCTGCGACAGGAACAACCGCCGGGTGATGATCGTCTCTCCGGACGGGAAGCTCGTCGGCAAGTTCCCGGTGGTGGACCCCGAGCAGGTAGCGGTTCACCCCGGCACCGGCGAGATCTACGTGCTCTGCCGCCAGCGTCCTCCGGACTGGCTGCGCCGCGACCACGCGCCGATGTTCGGCCAGGAGTACCGCGCCTGGCGCAAGCGCGCCAGGCAGCGCTGGCTGAAGCGCAAGCCGCGCCGGCAGACGCGCCTGGTCAAGTTCTCCGCCTGGAAGGCCGGGGAACCGCCGCGCGAGATCTGCGCCGTGAAGCGCGACTTCGACCTGATGGCCCTGGACGCCGGTACGAAGCCGCCCCGGCTGTGGGTCACGCTGCGCGGCCGCCTGGAGCGCCTCGCGGACCGCGGAGAGAAGCTGGAGCCCGACCAGCCGGACGTGGATCGCTCCGCCGGCCTGGTCCGTCCCGGGCACCTGGTGGCCGACCCCGAGCGCAAGCGCGCCCTGGTGTTCGAGCGCGGCGTGGTCAAGAGCCTGGATCTCCGGACCGGTCGGGTGGCGACGTTCCTCAAGGGCCTCAAGGACATGGATCGCGCTCCGGACGGCTCGCTGTACGCGATCCGCGGGCGCAAGCTGGTGCGATTCGGTCCCGACGGCAAGCCGCTGCCGCTGGTGCCGGGAGGCGCGAAGAGCGCGCCCGTGGGCGGATTCAACCCCATGGGCGATGCCGGCCGCAGCCTGACGGTGGCGCCCGGCGGCGACATCTACCTGATGCGCATTGCGAACGAGAAGGGCGTGCAGAATCGCGTGGACGTCTTCGGCCCCGACGGGTGCAGGAAGAAGGCCGCGCTGGTCGACGGCCTGGGCATCGGCGACGCGGGCATCGGCGTCGACGTCCGCGGCAACCTCTACCTGGGCGTGAACGTCAAGCCCTCGCGCGCGCGGCTGCCGAAGGACTTCCGCGACAAGGTGCCGGAGGCCAACTGGCTGTGCTGGGTGCAGTGGACCCACCAGTTCCGAGGGGCGCCCTGGTACTACTCGATGCGCAACGAGTACCTGTACCACTACGGCGCAGTCATGAAGTTCGGCCCCGAGGGCGGCGCGATGTACGGGCGCAGCCCCGGCACCACCGAGCCCTTCCTCGAGGCAGGCGGTGGCCGTAACCGGGCCGACGCGGCGTTCGCGGAGAAGGCTCCCGCCGGCGCGCCGGAATACCGGTCGGGTTACCTGTATCACCGGGTGAGGCTCGCCGGCGCGAAGTGGCGCTTCCCGGGGACCGGCATCCTGCCGACCTCCGAGCGCTACTGGGGCGACCCCACCTGCGTCTGTCTCTTCTCGAGGCTGGACGCCGATCCCTACGGCCGGGTCTTCGCGCCGGACTGCTTCCGATTCCGGGTGAACGTGCTCGACTCCGCCGGCAACCTGATCGTCAAGGTCGGCAAGTACGGCAACGCCGACGACGCGGGTGCGGGAGTGCGTTTCTCCTGGCCGGCCTACGTGCACGTTTCCGGCGACAGGCTGTACGTCAGCGACGTGCTCAGCAGCCGCGTGGTGGTCGTCGGTTTCGAATACGCCGACAGGTCCGAGGTGAGGCTGCCGGTCGAGTGACCGGGGTTGCGGGGCGGTCAACGGGTTGCCCCAGGCATGCTTGGGACGTGTGGCCCCGCACGGCAGTGCGGGGCGGGAGGAGGCGGACGTGAGCGGTAGCGCAAGGATCATCACCCTGGCCGGACTCCAGTGCATCCTGGTTGCGTCCGTTGCCGCCGCCGCGGACCAGCCGAAGATATGGCAGTCGACCCAGAAGGAAGACTACACCATCGACCGCGAGCAGGTCTTCGAGTTCGCCAGCAAGCCGGTGCTCAAGCGCAATGGCGACCGGGTCACGATTTCCTTCGAAGCCAAGGGCTTCTGCGATGTCACCATCGTGATCGAGAAGCAGGACGGGACCATCCTGCGGCACCTGGCCTCGGGCGTATTGGGCCCCAACGCGCCCGAGCCGTTCAAGAAAGGCACGAAGAAGCAGGCCGTGGTCTGGGACGGCAAGGACAACAACGGTCGATACCTCGACGACCTCTCCGACGTGCACGTGCGGGTGTCGCTGGGCCTCAAGCCCCGTTTCGAGAAGACGCTCTTCTGGCATCCCAAGAAGGTCTGCGCCCGTCGCCGCCACCCCCAGGCCGTGGCCCAGCCCGAGGGCGTGTACGTCTACGACGGCGGGGGAGTCGAACACGTCAAGCTGTTCGACCACGACGGCAAGTACGTGCGTACCGTCTATCCCTTCCCCGCCGGGAAGGTCGGGAAGGTCAAGGGCCTGGACTGGGGCAGTTTCCCCGACGGCCACAGGGCGCCGCGGCACCGCGGCTGGTGGCGGGCGACCTACCTGCCCGGCGGAACGGGGCGGACCGAGGCCACCTGGGGAACGGCGGCGATGGCGTTCGCGGTCCACGCCGGGCGGATCGCCCTGGTGCCCTGGAGGATTACGAAGGGCGCCGACGACCGGCTCTGCCGGTTGCGTACCGACGGCACCACCGGCGAGGTATCGTTGCTGGGCGGGCGGATCAACACGCCATTCCCGATGCAGAGCGCGGCTTTTTCGCCCGACGGCAAGTGGCTGTACCTGGCGGGTTCCTACAAGAACGTCCAGCCGCCGTTCAGGGCCATGCCCGCGCTGGTCAGGTGGAAGCACGGCGTCTACCGCATGGACTACGCCGGGAAGGAGTCGCCGGAGCTCTGGCTGGGGGGCAACAGCCCGGGCAAGGGGGCCAGGCAGTTCAATCACCCCGCCTCGGTCTGTGTCGACGCCAGGGGCCGGGTGTACATCGCCGACAATCACAACGACCGCGTGCAGATCTTCTCGCCGGAGGCCAAACTGCTGAAGAGCATCCCGGTCAAGGGTCCCGCGATTCTCCAGTTGCACCACAAGACCGGTGAGCTCTACGTCTTCTCCTGGACCATGGCCATCGGACACAGCGCGGCCGGCGGCAAGGCCTACAGGGTTCCCGCCGTGCTGCGGATCTTCGATCCGTTCAAGAGCGCCAGGCCCAAGATCCAGGCGCGCATCCCGCTGTGGAACTATCGCGACGGCATGATCACCACCGCGGCCTCCTACACCGACGAGATGCCCTACCGCGCGGTCCTGGACAGCTACACCCAGCCGCCGACCATCTGGATGATTCCCGCCGCCACCGGCCACCGGGGACGGACCTCGGCGCCCGACGAGAACTTCGTGCGCTACCGCATCGAGAAGGGCAAGTTCGTGCGCATGGACGCCTGGAACGACGAGGTTACCAGGGCGATAACCGCGTGGAGCCCTCCGGGACTCCTGCGCCAGCGTCTGCACGTCGACCACACCACCGGAATGCTCTACTCCATGGAGGCCAAGACCGCCGACCGGCTGGTGCAGATCGATCCCGAAACCGGAAAGGTCGGGATCAAGAAGCTGCCCTTTACCGCCGAAGACATGGCCATCGACAACTCGGGATTCATCTACCTGCGCTGTGACCGGCTGATCGGACGCTTCTTGCTCAGGAACATGCGCGAGGTGCCCTTCGACTACGGGGAGCAGCACGCCGTCAAGTGGGACTCGTTCTCCAGGGGCGGGCGGCTGATCTCCGGGCTGGTGCTGCCCGGCAACCGTCCCGCCTACTGGCACGAGTCGGGAATGGGCGTGAATCCCAGGGGCGAGATTGTGGTCAACGTGGTCAACAGCGCGGCCAAGCGCAAGCGCACCAAGACCAGCGCCAAGGCGATCCACACCGTGACCGGCAGCAAGTACGTTCCCGGGATCTACCCGGGGCGTTTCCGCTACGCGGAAATCCACATCTACGACCGGCACGGCCAGCCGGTGGGCATGGACATAGTCGGCAAGGGGGCCATGGACGGCCACGGAACCCTGATCGACCCGCAGGGCGACGTCTACTTCCTGGCAGGCGGTCACCGGCTGTACGGCAAGAAGAGCTTCTGGCCCATGACCGGGTGTATAGTCAAGTTCAAGCGCGGCAAGGGGCGCTTCGTATCGGGCGGCAAGGGTGAGATCCGGGCCGGCGCCGAAACCCGGCCGAAGTATCCTCCGCAGCTTGCCTGCGGCACCAAGGGGAGCTTCTGGGTGGTGGACCACGAGTGGATCTTCCCGGCGGTGGGATTCGTGCACCCCGGCGCTCCCTGCCAGTGCTGGAACAGCCGATTTGCCGTCGATTACTTCGGCCGGGTTTTCGCCCCCGAGACGGTACGCAACCAGGTCGCGGTGCTGGACACCAACGGCAACCTGATCCTGCACGTGGGCCGGTACGGAAACGTGGACGACGGCAAGCCGCTGGTCCCCGACAACCGCTTCCGTGCGAAGCCTCCGCGCACCATGGGCGGCGACGAGGTCGCGCTGACCTACGCCTGCTACACGGCGACCGACAGCGACCGGCGGCTGTTCATAGCCGATGGCGGCAACGCCCGCATTCTCAGCGTGAAGCTGGGTTACCACACCAACCACCGCACGGAGTTGAAGAACGTGGACAAGTCTTCCGTGCGCTGAGTGTACCGGGAGGAAGGAAGTGCCAGCCATGAGAAGCGCAGTTGCCGGAAGCATCCTGGCTTTGGCGGTGCTGGCGGGCCACGGCGTCGCGGCCGCCGCCGGTGCTGCCTCCACCGGGTTCCGCGAGGAGTTCCGGGTCAAGCGCAAGCCGGTCTTCGAGTTCGCCTCCAAACCGGTGGTGACCCGCCGCGGGGACCGGGTCACGGTGCGCTTCGCCTGCAGGGACTACTGCGACGTGACCGTCGCCGTGGAGGACGCCGGCGGGCGGATCATCCGCCACCTGGCCAGCGGCGTGCTGGGCGAGAACGCGCCGGCGCCTTTCAGCAGGAAATCGCTGCGGCAGGAGGTGGTCTGGGACGGCAAGGACGACCGCGGCCGCTACGTCGACGACAAGGAGAGCTGCAGCCTGCGCGTGTCGCTGGGCCTGAAGGCCCGCTTCGAGCGCGCGCTGCTGTGGAGCCCCCACCGGCGCATATGCAACCAGGGGCACGCTCCCACGCTCAACGCCCCCGCCCCTTTCGTGGCCCGGCCGGAGGGCGTGTACGTCTTCGACGGCAGCATGCACGACCACCTCCGGCTCTTCGATCACCGGGGCAACTACCTGCGCACGGTCTACCCCTTTCCCCGCGACAGGCTCGGGGACCTGCGGGGGGTCAAGACCCACAAGATGCCCCAGTCGGGGCGCAGGCTTCCGCTCAAGGGCGGCAACTACCAGTCCACGCTGCTGACCTCGGGGACCAGTTCATCCGGGCCCTACCTCAACCAGCTCTTCGGCCTGGCGGCGACGGCCATGGCCGTGCGCGGGAAGCGCGTGGCCCTGTTCTGCGGGGGCCTCAACCGCCTGGGCACCGACGGCAGCACCGGAGGCCTGCCGCTGGGGGGGGCGAGAACCAGCTTCACGCGCATGCTGCCGCGCAGCGCGGCGCTTAGTCCCGACGGCCGAACCCTGTACGTGACCGGCTTCAACCAGGCGGTGGGGCGGCCGAACTGGAGGTTGAACTGGCTGCAGGGCGTCGCCAGCGTCGACTTCGAGAAGGGCGGCAAGGTGCAGACCTTCGCGGGCGTCCTGGCGGTGGGCCGCAAGCACGGCGGTTCGGCCGACGGCCGCTTCAAGACGCCGGTCTCGGTGGCCACCGACCCGCAGGGCCGGGTCTACGTGGCCGACCGCTTCAACAGTCGCATACAGGTCTTCGCTGCCGACGGCAAGCACCTCAAGAACATAAAGGTGCCCGGCGGGGACGCCAGCCTGCCTTCGGAGGTGGTCGTCAACCAGCGCAACGGAGACGTCTACGTCTTCTCCTGGTACATGGACGGCAGCGCCTTCCGCAAGAAGGGCATGAGAAAGCGCGTCGCGCGGCTCTTCCACTTCGGCCCCTTCGACCGGCCGAAGCTCAAGGGCACCTACGGCCTGCCGATCCGCGACCAGTCGCGCCGGGGGCTCTACGGCGGGGACGAACTCCAGGGGCGCGAGTTCCGGGCGACGGTCGACCCCTGGGCGCCGGATGAGCTTCCCTACGTGTGGCTGGTGCCCGGGGCCGCCTCGGGTCGCCGCGGCAGCATCGCCCAGATCTCCCCGCGGGTGCTGCGCATCGACCGCGGGAAGAAGCAGCTCGTGGAAGTCGCCAACTTCAACTCCCGGCTTCGCATGCTGCTGCCGGACAACCTCTACTGGGGCAACGGCAACCGGCGGCTGGCGGTCCGGCCGACCACCGGGGAGCTGTACGTCCAGCGCGAAAACATCGCCGTGGTGGTCGACCCTGACAGCGGCAAGGCGCGGGTGATCAAGCTGCCGGTCGAGCCGATGGGCGGCGGGCTCTACTTCGACGTCGAGGGCCACGCCTACCTGCGGGCCACCCGTTTCATCGCGCGCTTCGCGATATCCGCGGGAGGTCGCTGGCGCGAGGTGCCCTTCGACTACGGGGAGAAGCGCTCCGGGCGGATCAGCGTGGTGCCCATCGGCACCCCTTCCATACACGGTCAGCCCGCCTTCTCCGTGTCGATCGACCAGCACCTGGTGGTGGGGTACATAGTCGGCAAGGTCGTGACCCACGACCGCACCAGGGACCGGCAGCGCCAGCAGGCGGCCCGGCAGTGGAAGAGCTGGACGCCGACTGTCTTCCCGGGGCGGGGCGGCAACACCGTCGTGAGCGTGTGGGACCGGTACGGGCGAGTGGTCCACAAGGACGCGGTCCGCGGGGTGGGCTACCTGGCCGGCGTCTTCATGGATCGCCGCGGCGACCTCTACCTCGCGAGCGAAGCCCAGCGCGGCGGCTACTTCGACAAGATGACCGGCACGTTCGTGAAGTTCAAGGCCAACGGCCGGATCCTCTCCACCGAGGCGGCGGTCCCGCTCAGGGGCAAGCGCGATTCCGCGCCGGACACCCACTGCGGGGCCGGCCACAAGGGCAGTTCCTGGTGGGAGGGGGCCGAGTGGTTCTACGGCGGGATGGGCTACTGCGGCAAGAACAACTCCACCTGTCACTGTCCCAAGTTCCAGGCGGCGCACGATTACTTCGCGCGCAGCTTCGTGCCCGAGACCCAGCACTACTCCGTCGCCGTGCTGGACCCGGCCGGCAACCTGGTGATGCGCGTCGGGGGTTACGGGAACGTTGACGACGGCGTGCCCCTGACCAGGAGCGCCAAGGTCAAGCACTGGAAGCCCCGGTCAATAGGCGGGGACGAGGTCGGCCTGTTCTATCCCGCCTACCTCGCTACCCACACCGACCGGCGCCTGTACATCAACGACCCGGGCAACGCCCGGATCCTGAGCGTGAAGCTCGGCTACCACACCGAGCACCGCACGGCGCTGAAGAGCGTGAGGGAAGTGAAGGACTGAATGAAGAAACAGGTTTACCTCTACTGCGTTCACCACATGGACCTGATCTGGCAACGGGGATGGGACCGATGCCACGTGGAGGAGGAAGGGCTGATCCGGCCCTACACGCACCTCGAAGAGCAGCAGCAACTGCGATGGCTCGACCTAATGGATGAACACGAGAGTGTGCGGCACTCTGTGGAGCAAACGCTCAGCTTCCGGATGCTCCTCGAGCGGAACCCGGACATCAGGGGCCGGATCCGGGAATGGCTGAGCGAAGGCAGGCTCTGCGTGGACGGGGGCGGAGAATCCGTCATCGACACGAACCTGGTCTGCGGCGAGAGCATCGTTCGCAACCACCTGTACAGCCTGAAATGGCTGGAACGCGAATTCGGATACGCACCGCAGGTCGCGATCGCCACGGACACGTTCGGCCTCAGCGCTCAGCTTCCCCAGATTCTCCGCGGATTCGGTTACGATGCGCTGGTACTTCACAGCAGGGTCTTCGACCCCGGCGAACTGGTCTGGCAGGGATTGGACGGTTCGCGGGTGTTCATAGGCAAGCTCTTCCGCGAACCGGGCTCTTCGTCGCTGGTCGCCAGGTGGCACGCGTTCTGCGACGGTGTCACCTGCCGCTGCGGCAATCAAGGATGCGACGCCTGCGCCGGTTTCGGAGAGACGCACAAGGGATCCCACCTGGAGGACGCGGACAAGCTCCGGGGGTTGTTCGGAAACATACGTTCCGCCGATACGGAACACGTGATCGTCTATATGTGCAGTGAATGGCAGATGCCATCGCCACGCTTCATGGAGGCCGTCGCCGAGCTCGAGAGCGAATGTGAGTGCGAGGTGCGGTTCGCGACTATTCCCGCGTTGCGAGACGAGCTCCCGACACCCGCGTACGACCGCTTCTCACGCGATCAATCTCAACCGGGCGATGTCTCACCCAAGCCCGAAGGCAATCCGGCATGCACGGGCTGTTACCTCTCCCGGATCAAGCTCAAGCAGCAGAACCGCGAACTGGAGAACCGGCTCGCGGCCGCCGAAACCTGGGCGGCTCTGGCCTCGGAATTCGGCATGGAGTACCCACGCGGCAAGCTGGCCCTTCTCTGGAGGCGGATGGCCTTGACCCAGTTCCACGACGCCGTCACGGGGCCGCACACCGACAGCTGCTACGAGGACCTTCTTTCCGTGGGCACCGACATTCGTGGCGGGGCGTGCCGGGTCGCCGCGGAAGCCACCGGCGTGCTGGCACGACGCATTGGCGTCGAGAGCAAGCCCGGATGGGAGTCCTTCGCGGTCTTCAATCCGCTGAACTGGCAGGCGGGTGAGTTCCCCGTCACGGTGTGGATCGACTGGCCGTATCCAGACGATTCAGACGGCATCGAGATGCGCGACGCAGAAGACGTTCCGGTCCGGGTTGTCGACTTCGCCGCCTATCCAGAGCTGGGCCGTGCGTGTGTGACCTTCGCCGGCGCCGCGCTGCCGCCGGTCGGCTATGCCGTATTCACGTGCAGACCGGTCCGGCGCCCCCGGTCCTCCCCGCCGCGGCCAGCGACAACGGCGACGGCCGGTGTGCTGGAGAACGATCGATACCGGATCAGCCTTACCCGGAACGGCCTGGGCGAAATCCATGACAAGAAGATGGACCGGGCCGTCTGCGGGGACGGTACGGCCGACCTCCTGCTTGAAGAAGACTACGGTAGCCCCTGGGAAACACTCGTGAAGCCGTACTGGCGCCGCAACCTGAACCGTTGCGGCACCCCGACTTTGACCGTTGAGTGCGGATCGGGCCGGCGATCTGTTACCTTTTCCGGCAGGCTCGAGGATTCCGTTCTCAGCCGGGACCGGGGCGTTCACCGTGTTGAGTGGCAACAGACCGTCACGCTCTACGACCGGTTGCCGGGCATTCACATCCGCACAGAACTGTCCTGGGACACCGAGAACATGCGGGTGAGCCTGGGGGTTCCCCTCGCGTTTGCCCCACCGGACAACGGCGCGTTCTACGAAGTCCCCTTCGGAGTCATGAATCGCAAGGCATACCCGCCATCCTATGGAATCCATACCAGGCCCAATGGGGACTGGCCCTGCCTGAATTCCATCACCTGTGTGAACCAGGCCGACGCCTACACCGTGACGCTGTGCAATCGAGGTCTTCCATGTCACCGTGTAGATGACGGGCAGATCATGCTCGGACTGGCCCGCAGCCCGCAGATCCCCGTCTACATCAGCAACTTCCGCGGCGCGCGGGACCCGGGCCCGCACGTGTTTGAGACCGTTCTCTTCAGCGAACCGGGCGGGCTTCGCGAGAGCCGGGCGATTCAACGCGGAGTTGAATTCAACGCCCGTTTTCTTGCCGCCGGTTGCCACAGCACGGGCGGAACGCTTCCGCCCGTCCATTCCTTCCTGCCGCCGACGGCCGACAACATCGTCCTGTCCGCCCTGAAGCGATCGGAAGACGGCGAGGATATCGTGGTCCGGGCATGGGAGACCTGCGGAGAAGTATCGCCACGAGGCATTGTGTGGCCGGACGAAGCGTCGGTCCGTGCCGTGGATCTCCTGGAGCAGCCCCTGGAGCACCCGGGCGATTCGGTGTCCGCGTTCAGTCCCTTTCAGATCAGGACGTTCCGTGGAGCCTCGAAATCGCTACTCGCCATGACACCCGGACATGCCCGGCCGGAAAATCGGAGAGCAGGGACATGAGTAGCGAGAAGGTCAGGGTCGGAGAGACGGTCACGGTCCACCGGGACGCTTACGCCTACGAGTCGCACCCGACGATAGTCGTCCTGCCCGGCGGCGACTGGCTGGCCGCCTTCAACCACACCCGGCGCAGCAGGAAGATCATGCACCCGCCGGACGACCCGCTGTACCGCACGCTGCTGTGCCGCAGCCGCGATCGGGGCAAGAGCTGGGGGGCGCCCTGGTTCGCGCCGGACTTCGACTGGTACGGCACCAACTGCCCGGGGCTTGCCTGCCTGGGCGACGGGACCGTGCTGCTGACCGAGTTCCGCTACGCGTGGTACCCGCTGGGTGTCGCCAGGCAGCGGCATGCGGCCGGCGAGGAGATCGCCATCAACACGCGGGAGCAGATCTGGAGGACCGACTTCGACGATGCCGACTGGGACCGCACGGTCAACCCCTGGGCGCGCGGCGTGCGCGGCAGCTACGCCCACATCAGCCGCGACGGGGCGGAGACTTTCGAGGAGAGCGTCGAAATCGGCTGCAGCCCCTACCGTCCCGGCGCCACGCGGGTGGGCGCCGTCGAGCTTTCGGGCGGCGGGGTGGCCTATGCGCTCAGTGAGGTCCGCCCCGAGGGCTCGGACCGTGCGGTCTACGCGGTGACCTCGCCGGACCGCGGCCGGAACTGGACGCCGCCGGCGCTCATCGTCGCCAACGACGAGGGTGCCTTCAGCGAGCCGTGCCTGGTCGAAGTGGTTCCCGGCGAGATTCTGTGCGTGCTTCGCAATTCTCCGGAGCACCGGCTCTACACCTCGCGTTCGACCGACGGCGGGGTCAACTGGAGCCCTCCGGAAAAGACGCCCATGGACGGTCTGCCCGGGCACGTTGTCCGGTTGTCCGACGGGCGGTTGCTCTGCAGCTACGGCCGGCGCAAGGCGCCCTTCGGGATCCGCATGTGCCTGTCCGCCGACGGCGGCCGCAGCTGGGAGATCGAGGGGGAGATCGTCGTCCGCGACGACCTGCCCAACGGGGACCTGGGATACGCCACCGCGATCGAGTACGATGCCGGCCGCCTGTTCGTCTGCTACTACTGCCAGGACTCCGGGGGCGTGACCGGTGTTGAAGGTACCTGGGTAGATCTTGTATGATGCGGGCGTGGCCTGATGGGGTACGAAGCGGGGAGAAGAGGACCTTGAGTTCGAATGCACCTGACGCCGGCGCCGCTTCACGGGCGGTCTTCTTCGGCGAACTGCTGATGAGCCTGGTGCCGCCCGGCATGGAGCGCCTGGTCGCCGCCAGGGAGCTGGTTGTGCGCTACACCGGCGCCGAGGCCAACGCCGCGGTCTGCCTGCAGAACTGGGGCGTTGACGCCCGCCTGGTTTCGGCAGTGCCGCCGGGGGACATCGGCGACGCCTGCATCAACGCCTTCCGGCGGTTCGGGGTGGACACCGGCACGGTCCTGCGCCGGGGCAGCCGGCTGGGCGTTCTCTACATGGAGGCGGGCGCCGCGCAGCGTTCGACCAAGGTGATCTACGACCGGGCGCACAGCGCCTTCAGCGAACTGGGGCCCGGCGACGTGCGGTGGGACGAGGCCCTGGCCGGCGCGGACTGCTTTCACGTGTCCGGCACCGCCCCGGCACTCAGCGCGAACCTGGCCGAACTGGTTATCGAGGGCTGTGCCCGCGCCAGGGATGCGGGGCTGCGCGTGAGCATGGACCTCAACTTCCGCAGCCAGCTGTGGCGCTGGGATGAAGGCACTCCGCCGCGGGAGCTGGCCGCCCGGGTGGTGAAGCGCATACTCCCCTGCGTCGACCTGGTGATTGCCAACGAGGGCCAGGCCCGCGACGTGCTGGGTATCGAGGTGGAGGGGTTGCCGCCGGTCCGGGAGGACTCCGGGCTGGCCGCGCGTTGCGATCTGGCCCGGCGCGTGGCCGCCGAGTGTCCCGCGGCGCGCGCGGTGGCCTTTACGGTGCGCGAGACGCTGTCCTCCAGCCACTGCCGCTGGGGCGCGCTGCTCTACGACGTTGAGAAGGACCGGGCGATCATCGCGCCGGCCGGCGAGGGCGGCGAGTACGCGCCGTACGAGATCACCCCGATCGTCGATCGCGTCGGCGCCGGGGACAGCTTCGCCGCCGGGTTGATCCGGGGCCTGCTGCGGGGCGAGGGGTTCGAGTCGACCCTGGACTTCGCGGTTGCGGCCTCCTGCCTCAAGCACAGCATACCCGGCGACCTCAACCTGGTCTCGGAGTCCGAGGTGCGCGCCCTGCTCGACGGCGGGTCGCTGGGGATGATACTCAGGTAGCCCGCCAGCAGGACGTTGAATAACGGCCTCCGGAGCGGGAGAAAGGCGTAAGCAGAAGTGAACCTCTTTCAACGGCCCGCCCCGGGTGGCGCGGCTACTCGCGGTCACACACAGGGAGAATCATGAATCTCAAGAAGAAGCTGAATGAAGGCCAGGCGGTTTTCGGCACCTTCGTGAAGTCCAACAGCCCGGCGATGGTCGAGGTGATGGGCTACGCCGGCATGGACTACGTGTTCCTGGACATGGAGCACAGCCCCATGGCTATCGACCACCTGGAACACCTGATCCGCGCGGCGGAGATCGGCGGCACCGCTCCGGTGGTCCGCGTCTCGGGCGTCTCCGAGGCCCAGATCATCCACCCGCTGGACAAGGGCGCGGCGGGCCTGCTGGTTCCGATGGTCAACACCCCGGATACGGCCCGCGAGGTCGTGAGCTACGCGCGCTTCGCGCCGCTGGGCGGGCGCGGCGTGGACATCTACGCTCGCTCGGCGAAGTTCGGCACCCTGCCCAAGGCCGAGTACCTGGCCGGGGCCAACGCCGCGGTGGCCCTGGCGGTGCAGGTCGAGGGTCGCGAAGGTCTGGAGAACGCCGCGGAGATCGCGGGGGTCGAGGGCATCGACTCGGTGTACGTGGGCCCCTACGACCTGTCCCAGTCGATGGGCATACCCGGGCAGATCGACGACCCCCGGGTGCGCGAGGCCGCCGCGGAAATCGCCTCGAAGGTCACCGCCGCCGGCAAAGCCGCCGGCATCTACGTCGACGACGTGGCCACCGCGCAGCGCTACCTGGACCTGGGGTTCACCTACATCACCCTGAGCGTGGACACCACCATCTTCACGCGCGCCTGCGAGGGGCTGCTCGGCGAGCTCCGGGGCGCGGCTTCCTGACCCGAACGGTCGCGAACCGTGAGCGGGCGGGCGGGAACCTGTCCCCCCCGGCCGAGGAGATCGATCCTTGAAGAAAGATAGCGAGTACGACGTCATCGTCGCCGGTGCGGGGCTGGCCGGCGTTTGCGCGGCGACCGCCGCGGCGCGCGCCGGGGCGCGCGTCCTTGCCGTGGAAAAGGCGCCCTACGCCGGGGGGGTCAGCACCGCAACGGTGGAGACCTCCATCTGCAACTACTTCATCAACACCCGGCACGAGCGTGTCGTGGGGGGGCTTCCGCTGGAACTCGTCGAGCGCATGGTCGAGCGCGGCGCGGTGCACAGGAACTGGGACCGGCACCGCGGTCACGTTGTGTTCGACGTCGAACTCGGCAAGCTGTGCATGGACGAGATGATGGAGGATGCCGGTGTCGAGATCCTCTTCGACACCCTGGTGGTCGACGCCCTGGCGGAAGACCGCCGGGTCAGCGGCCTGCGCATCGCCAACCGCTCGGGGCTGGGCGAGGTGCGCGCGAAGTGCGTGGTGGACGCCACCGGCGACGCCGACGTGGCGGCCCGTGCGGGCGTGCCCCTGGAGATCGCGCCGATGGAGCACAGCCTGCTCTTCCGGCTGGGCAACGTCGACGTCGACGAACTCGCCGCCTACATGCGGGCGCACCCCGAAGAGCACATCACCGGCTTCGACGTGTCCATGAGCTTCGAGGAGTTCATGGCTTTCTACGAGGACACCGGAGTGCTCTTCTTCAACCACGGCTGCGGCCGGAAGATGACGGTCATCCAGGAGGCGGTGAAGAACGGAGATCTACCCGACCCCTGGGAGGACTTCCGGCTGATGGACGTCTTCCAGATGCACGCCATGCGCCAGACCGGCACGATGATCGTGAACACCGGCTTCTTCAAGCTGTCCGAGCCCGACGGGCCGGCCATCTCGAAGTACCTGCGCAAAGGGCGCAAGCTGGCCCACCTGGCCGCCGGGGTCCTCAAGGAGTACCTGCCGGGTTGCTCGCGGAGCTTCGTAGTGGCCACCTCCGACGCGCCGGGGCTGCGCAGGACCCGGATGCTCAAGACCGACTACCTGATGACCCGCGAGATCTACGACTCGGCCCCGCGCTATGACGACCGCATCGGACGCGGGGTAGTGGTCGGCAAGGGCGAGCTGCGGGTCAGCGATCTGGTCTTTGACGTGCCGCTGCGTTGCGTGCTGCCGCCCGACTTCGACGGCCTCCTGATCGGCAGCGGGCGCAGCGCTTCCTGCAAGCCGGGAGAGTTGCTCAGGACCATGCCGGTGACCATGACAGTTGGCCAGGGCGCCGGCACGGTCGCAGCCGTGGCGGCCGATGCGGGAGTCGAGCCGCGGGCGGCCGGACTCGAAGACGTGCACGCCGAGCTCCGGCGCCAGGGAGTCAACGTGGACTGACCGCAGCCCCGGAAGCTGCGGGAGGGAGGAGATCGTGAAACAAGAGCGCCCCAACGTACTGCTGATCGCGGTTCACGACCTGGGCACGCGCCTGGGCTGCTACGGGTCCGAGAACGTGCCCTCGGCCAACCTCGACCGCTTCGCCGCCGAAGGGGTGCGCTTCACGCGCAACTTCTGCACCGCGCCTTACTGCTCGCCGAGCCGGGGCGGCATCATCAGCGGGCAGTACCCGCACGTCAACGGCCTGATGGGCCTGGTCAACCTCGGCTGGGACTGGCGCCCGGAGAACCACACCCTCGCCAAGCTGCTGGGCTCGGCCGGCTACGAGACGCACCTCTTCGGCTTCCAGCACGAGGCCACCAACGACAACATCGAGAGCCTGGGCTTCGAGCACGTCAGCGATCGCGGTCTGAAGCACAAGTGCCGGATAGTCGCGCCGATGGTCGAGGAGTTCTTCGCGGGGCGCGGCGCCGGCGATGCCACCCGGCCCTTTTACGTTCGGGTGGGCTTCGACGAGGTGCACCGCAGCTTCAAGGACCACACCCCGGAGGACCCCGAAAAGGTGGTCCTGCCGCCCTGGGTCGAGGACAGCCCCGGCGCCCGCGAGGACTTCGCGGAGTACGACGGGGCCATCCGAGACATGGACGCGGCGGTCGGGCGGATCCTCGCCGCGCTGGACGCCGCGGGCCTGGCGGAAGACACCCTGGTCATATTCACCACCGACCACGGCAGCCCCTTCCCGCGGGCCAAGGCCTCGCTGTACGACGCGGGGATAAACACCGCGTTGATGCTGCGCTGGCCGGGCGGGGGAGTCTCCGGCGGGGTCGCTCACGACCAGATGCTCAGCAACGTGGACCTGTTTCCGACGCTGCTGGAGATCTGCGGCGTCGAAGTGCCGGGGAACATCCAGGGCCGGTCGTTCCTGCCGCTGCTGCGCGGCGAAGAATACTCTCCGCGCGAGTTCATATTCGCCGGCAAGAACACCCAGGCCACGGACGTCAAGCGCTGCCTGCGCACCGAGAGGTACAAGTACATCCGCAACTACAACCCGGGCCCGCGGCTGATGCTCTCCGGCGACGCGGAGAGCAGCCTGACCCGCCGGGACATGAACAACGATCACGTTGCACCGCGTCCCGAGGTTGAGCTCTACGACCTGGAGGCCGACCCCCTGGAGCGCGACAACCTCGCCGGCCGGCCGGAGTCCGGGGAAATCGAGAGGGACCTGGCTGCGCGCCTGCGCGGGCTGCAGGAAGAGACCGGCGACCCCCTCCTGGCCGGGCCGATCCCCCGGCCGGGGATCGAGGCCGGGGTGGTGGGCCGCTACTGGCAGAACGCCAGGGCCAACAGCCGCTTTCCCCGCGAGCACCTGGAGGCCGGCTACGACGTCATCGCCGACCCGAATCGCAAGTGGGAGTTCGCCGAGCCGCGGGCCCGGTTCTGAGCAGGACGGGGCTTTCTCCGGAGCGTGACTATGGCGGACGACTTGAGAGAATTCATCCTGCAGGGCACCTTCCGCCGGGAGTACCTGGACCTGTTCCTGAATCCCGAACCGGCGGAGCAGCGCTGGGCAAGGCACGATCCCGAACTGGGCTACCTGCCCTCGACCTGTTCCATCCGCGAAGGTCTTGACGGCTGTTGCACTTTCAACACGTTCGCGCCGGACGGTTCCCGGCGCATGATCCAGTTCGCCGAGCGCCCCTGCCGGGTCAACACCTACGGGGACAGCTTCACCCAGTGCGACCAGGTCAGCGACGGCGAAACCTGGCAGGAGTACCTGGCCGGGCACATCGGCGAACCTATTCGCAACTTCGGCGTCTCCAGCTTCGGGGTCTACCAGGCCTTCCTGCGGGCCAGGCGCGAGGAGTCCGGCCCGCGGGCCGCCGGGGTCGTGGTTCTGAACATCTACCACGACGACCACCACCGCAACCTGGAGGCCTGCCGCTGGCTGCACTGCGGCTTCAACTGCCTGCCCGATGTGGCTCACCGCCGCAAACACTTCTTCGGAGTCCCCTGGGCCCACCTGCGCTTCGATATCGACTCCGGCGGGTTCGAGGAGCTGCCGAACCCCGCGCCGGAGCCGGACGACCTCTACGAGTTGTGCGAACCCGACGCCATGTACGAGCGGTTTCGACACGACCGCCAGGTGCGGCTGGACCTGCTGGAACGCGGCGGGCAGGTTGACGAGACCGGGGACCTGCAGGCAATCGCCGCGGCGCTGGGGCTGGACGCGGATCTCGGCAATCCCGAGCGCCGGGCGGCCGACGCCCGGCGCATCAGCGATGCCTGCAGCCTGCGTTCCACCTGCCACGTCCTGGACCTGGCTGCGGACTGGGCGAAGAGCAACGGCAAGCGGCTGGTTGTCGCTCTCAGCTACGGGGGCCGGAAGGCCGCCGCCGCGATCCGGGGTGAGCCCCGTTTCGACCGGGTCCTGCTCGAGCACCTCGAACGCCTCGGCCTGGTCTTCTTCGACGGCCTGGCCGCACACCTGGAGGACTGGCGTGACTTCAGCTGCACCCCGGAGGAGTACGTTCGCCGCTACTGGATCGGGCACTACGCTCCGGCGGGGAACCACTTCTTCGCTTTCGCGATCAGCGGGGTGCTGGTCGCGACCCTCGATCCACCGCCGCCGGCCCTTGCCGGCGACGGCACATCGTTGCGCGCCTGGGCGGAGAGCCGGGCGTAGGCGTGTCGACCTGCCGACTGAACAGGAGCAAGAGGAATGACAGAACCTGCGGCCACCGTCACTCCCGACGAATTGGGAATCCCCGCCACGTTTCCCCTGCCGAAGCGCCAGGACTGGCGCATCGGATTTATCGGCTTCGGCGGGTTCGCCAACGCCCACCGCCGCGCCTACCAGGGCGTGGGCTGGAAGATCGCCGCGATCGCCGATCCCTCGCCGGCGGCACGCGAGCGCGGGCAGGAGCTGACCGGTGCGGAGAAGCTCTACGAGGGCTATCCCGAGCTGCTGGCCGACGACGACATAGACGTCGTCGTGCTGCTCACCCAGCCGACTCTGCGCGAGGAGGTCATCGCCGCGGCGATCAAGGCCGGCAAGCCGCTGCTCTGTGAGAAGCCCCTGGCCCGCAACCTCGCGGAGTGCGAGCGGATAGTAGCCCTCACCGAGAAGGCCCCGGTGCCGGTGGCCGTCAGCCAGAACTACCGCTGGTCGGGCGTGAACTTCCACGTCAAGCACATCGTCGAGAAGGGCCTGGTGGGCAGGCCCTTCTACGCGTCGGTGGAGATTCACGGCTTCCAGGACGAGGAACTCGTGGACCACCCGTTCTATCCCAAGTGCGAGGACTTCCTCACCGTGCAGTGGAACGTGCACATGATCGACCTGCTGCGCTACTGGACCGGCGGTGAACCCCAGCGGGTCTTCGCCTGCAGCCGGCGCATGGACGGGCAGAACTTCGTGGGCGACGGGCTGTTGCTCTCTTTCGTGGACTTCGGCCCGGGCCTCACCGGGCACATCCTGCACAGCGAACTGCTGCGCAGTTCACTCGGATCGCGGCGTTGCCGCATAGACGGCGACCGCGGGTCGGTGATCTTCGACCTGTCCCAGGAATTCCTGCAGCTTGACTCGCGCGAACTTGGCCGCGGGCCGCTGACGCTGGATCTCTCCGGCGTGGAAATGCCGCGATCCCAGGCCGGGTCGATGGGCGACCTGCTCATCTCCGTCGAAGAGGGCCGCGAGCCGCAGGTGAGCCCCCGGCGCAACCTGGCGACCATGCGCCAGGTGCTGGCCGAGGAGGAGTGCGTGAGCCAGGGCGGCGCCTGGCAGGACCTGTCCGCCGGCGCCGGGGGCTGACCTCGAACAGGGAGATACGGATGAGACACGTCAACTGTTGGGTCGCGATCGTCGCACTGTTCCTGGCCGCGGGATGCCGGGAGAAACCCGGGAAGGCGAAGACGGACCCCGGTCGCCGGGTGGGGGTCTTCACGCGCAGGCCGGCGGTGAGCCTGCAGGGCCGCAGGGCGACCGTGGAGTTCGGCCTCGCCCGGAAGATCGACCTGGCCGTGCGCGTGAAGGACCGCGACGGGCGTACCGTGCGCCACCTGGCGGCGGGCGTCCCGGGCGACCGCGCCCCCGCGCCGCTGGCGGCCGGCAGCCTCGATCAGAAGCTGGTCTGGGACGGCCGCGACGACGACGGGATGGAAGTGCCCGCCGGCCGCTACACGATCGAGGTGGCCGCGGGACTCGCGCCCCGTTTCGACCGGCTCTTTCTGGACGAGCCGCTGGCCGTCGGGGCGGTTCACGGCCTCGCGGTGGGGCCCCGTGGCGATCTCTACGTGATGGGCGGCTCGGGGAGGGTCACCTCCCGCCCGCGCTTCCTGATCCTCGACTCGCGGGGCCGGTACCGGCGGACGATAGTGCCGCGCCCCGCCGGCCTGCCGCTGGAGCGCGTCAAGCCGCTGGGAGAATTCGTGCTGGAGAGCGGCGAGCGCTTTCCCCTGTGTCTCCTCCCGCAGTACGGCGGGCCGCTCAACCAGGTGCCGGCCGTGGCCCCCAACGGCGACCTGATATTCGCCAACGGACACATGATGAAGCACGCCGAGCGGCACCGCTTCCGCGCCCTGGATCGGCTCGATCCCCGTTGGCCGCGCCGCCTGCTGCGCCTGGCCGCCGACGGCGGCGCGCCCGAGGCGGGTTATCTCGGGCCGGTGCTGGGCAAGGCGTTTGCGAAGAAGACCCTGTACCTGGCGACTTCGCCCGACGGGAAGACCGTCTACGTCTCAGGCGCGCGCCACGCGGTCTTCAGGGCGAGTTGGGGAGCCGGCGAAAAGCCGGCTGCCTTCATCGGCACCCCCGATCGCGCCGGGAAGGGCGCCGCCGGGCTGAAGGATCCCTGCGGCATCGCCGTGGACGACAGGGGCCGGGTCTACGTCGCCGACCGCGGCAACCACCGTATCGCCTGCTTCGACCCGGAAGGCAAACTGCTCGGTGCGGTTCCCGTCGAGTGGCCGCGGCACCTGGCGGTGACGCCCGACGGTGGCGCGATCTACGCGGCTCGCGGGTTCAAGCGCTGCGAACTTGTCAAGTTCGCGGGAATGAAAGCCGCCGCGCCGGTCGCCAGGCTGCCGCTCGCTTCCGGCTGGCCGGTGCTGGCCCTGGACGGCCGGGGAGCCCGCCCGGTCATCTACGTCGGCAACCAGCCCCTGCGCGCCGGAGCCGGCGGCCGTTCGGGGACCGCCGTCGCCCGGGTGCGCGACACGGGGCGCGAGCTCAGGCACGACGGCAGTCTGACCCGGGGCGCCCCCGGCAAGAGCTACCCGCTGCTGCTGGGTGCCGACCGCGAGCGCGGCTGGGTCTACGGCGTTTCGCGCAAGAGTTACTTCCGCATGCGTGAGGACTCCGGCCGTCTCGAGCCGGTGCCCATGCGCCAGCACCCCAAGTCGAACAACTCCAGCGACCTGGCTCCCTCGGTGGACGGCGAAGTAGGCATTCTGGTCTCCGGCGAGATCGGCCTGCTTGACGAACACCTGCTGCCGGTGCCCTTCGCCGCCAGCAACAGCTTCATAACCAGGCTGCTGGACAAGGGCGGCGGCTTCGCCGGTCGCGGGTTCTACATCACCCCGGGGGGCGAGATCTACCGGCACCACGAGCCCGGCGGCCACGGCAAGCCCATGCGCGTCACGGTCATGGGCCGTGACGGCCGGACCGTCGACTACACCCGGGTGCTGATGGAGACCGGTTCCTCGGCGGGCATCCGCGTGGACCGCGCCGGCAACATCTACGTGCTCGACCACCTCAAGTCGGTGGGCAACCCCGTTCCCCGGGTCTTCGCGGGCAAGGTGAAAGTCGACCGGCATCACCCATTCGTCTACCACTACGGCAGCCTGCTCAAGTTCCGCCCCGAAGGCGGCAGGGTGAAGGAAATGGGCCGAAAGGCGCCGGCAGATCGCCTGCTCAAAGTCGGCCAGCGCCAGTTCACCACCGCCGAGGGTCGCGGCGACTACGTGGCCGAGGGGCTGCTCTGGAGCTGGTACGGGGTGTCCATGATCACCCCGGCGCTGGACCGCGGTCGCTACGCGCCCTACAACTGCATGTGCCTCACCCCGGAGTTCGACCTCGACGGCTTCGCGCGGGTCTTCGTGCCCGACCAGCTGCGCTGCCGCATCGTGGTCCTGGACTCCGCCGGCAATTTCATCACCGCGTTCGGGCGCTACGACAACCTCGACGCTCGCGGACCGGAGATAACCTTCTCCGACCCGCGCTCGGTGATGGTCTCGGGCGATGCGGCCTTCGTGGGTGACGCGCGCTGCAGCCGGATAGTGAAGGTCCGCCTGGATTACCGTCGGCGCGCCTCGTGCAGGGTCAGGCTGCCGGCCCCGGTCGGGCCGCCTCCCGATGCGGTGCTGGTCGTGCGGCGCCTGCGCGAAGAGGTCTCGCGAATGAGCCCGACCCTGGCCGGGGAGTTCGACTGGAAGGCGCTGACCCGCCGGATCGCGCGGCGCTCGAAGGGCAAGTCCCTCGATGATGCCCGCGCGGAGCTCTGCCGGGCAGCGCCGCGCGAACTCAGGGGCTGGCCGGAACCGGAGTCGCGGGCGCTGCTGGGGTACTATCTCAAGAACGGCGGCGAAGGCGTCCGGGCAGCGGTGGTCTGGGGCCTGGCCGGGGACCGGCTGGGCGAGGCCGGCAGCGAGCTGCTGCGCGAGGCGCTCGGGGACAAGTCCCAGATGGTCCGCGTGGCCGCCGCCTACGTGCTGCTCGACCGGCGGGACCCCAGCGGCCTGTCGGAGATATTCGACGGGGCGCTTGCGAAGAATCGCGACGCATACAAGCTGTCGGAGACGGCCATTCTCCGGCAGCTGCTGGTCTGGAGGTCTTCGGACCCGCGCGCGCGTACGCTGGACACCCGCAACTGCCTGGTGCCCGAGTACAAGCCCGACCGCAAGGCGGTCGCGGCCCTCGGCCGACTGCTGGAGAAGAGCCGGGCCTGGTACCTGCGAAGGGCGGCGCTCTTCCTGCTGGGCTTCAGCGGGAGTCCCGAGGCGGCGAAGCCCCTGCTGCGGGCGCTCAGGAAGCCCGAGCGCAACCGCAACCTCAACCGCTGCATTGGCGGCCTGGGTCTGCTGCGCTGCCAGGAGGCGGTGCCCGATCTGGTGAAGTACCTGGCCCGCGGCCGCGCGGCCAACTACGGCACTCAAGCCTACGACGGCGACGAGGCCGAGGTCTACGCCTCGCGGGCGCTGGTGCGCATCGCCGACCCCAAGTGCGTTGGCCCGGTGATCGCCCTGCTGGACAGCGGCAAGCCCGAGGTCCGCACCCTGTCCCGCCGCACGCTCACCGAGCTCTTCTCCGCGAAGGTTCCGGCTGACCGCGTGCTGGTTCCGAAGGGGGGCGAACTCGTCCGGGTCCGCGTCGACCAGCTGCCCGCGCCCGCGAAGTTGCGCGCCGCGTGGGAAGCGTTCTGGAAGGCCAACGCGGAGGGCTACTCCTGGCAGAAGAAGGAGGGGCCGCTTCGGAGCCGGCAGGAGACCAGGTAGTTGCGCGGGAGGTTTCGGCAAGAAGACCGGGTTTTCTGACCGTCATTCGCTGCGCCACGCCCCGGCGCGCGCAGAGCCGCCAAGGCGCAGGGAAGAGTGGTATCTACAGAATGCTCGTACTCAGCCCCGGCAGGGGCGGTACTCGTACTCGTACTCGGTTCGGCCTCCTCGGTGCGGCTGGGCCCCGAGGACGAGTACGAGTGCGACGGCTGCCCCTCCAGCAGCAGCTGCAAGATGTGGCCGGAGAGGAGGTTGCGCTTGCGTCTTTTTTCGAAAAGCGGCGAGCAATATCCCTTCCCGCGGCAGGTAAATTCCGGATGGAAGAGCGTCCGGAATCCTGAGGCGGGAAACTGATGCGCAGTGACCGGGAACTCCTGAGTGCCTACGCGCTCTCCTCGGACGAGGGGGCCTTCGCGGACATCGTTCGCCGTCACGGCGGGATGGTCCACCGCGTGTGCCTCCGGGTCCTGGGGGACGAGCACTCCGCGGAGGACGCCTCGCAGGCGGCCTTCATGGTGCTGGCGCGCAAGGCCGGGTCCCTGCGCAGCGGAGCAGACCTGGCCTCATGGCTTCACGGGGTGGCAAGACGCGCGGCGCTGATGAGCGCCCGCACTGTCGCCCGCCGGGCGCGCCGGGAGAAGGAGGTTGCCGTGCTGAAGAATCGCGCCGGGGACGAAGGAAGCCGTGGCGGGCGTGAGCTTGTCCGCGGGAGTCTGGACCACGAACTCGCCCGGCTCCCCAAGCGCGAGCGCCAGGCGGTGATTCTCCGCTACCTCGAGGGCCGCACACAGGAAGAGGCCGCGGGGATCGCCGGTTGTCCACGGGGGACGCTCTCGCGCCTGGCCAGCCAGGGACTCGATCGCTTGCGCTCGCGGCTGGCTCGCAAGGGCGCGGTACTGAGCGCGGGCGCGCTGGCGGGTATGCTTGCTTCCGAGGCTTCCGTGGCACTGCCCGAGTCGCTGCTTCTGTCCCTTCTGGCTGTCCCCGGTCTCGCGGCGAGCGGCGCCGGAGCGGGGGGCGCTGGTGGAACTGCGGCTGCATTGGCGAAGGGAATGGTGAGGACCATGTTCTGGACTAAGGTGAAGATCGCGACGATTCTGGTGAGTGCGGCGGCGGCGGTGGGGGCCGGAACTCCCTTCGCCTACCGCGCGCTGGCGGCGGGAACTGCGCCAAAGGCGGGCAACGGCAAGGAGCCGGCGAAGACGGACACGGCCCTTGGCCGTCTGGCGGCCGGCCTGAAGCCCGGCGAGATGAAGGAGCTGAAGACCAAAGGCTACAACGGCAACCTGCTGAATAGCTGGTACCCGTGGGACCACAAGAACGGCAAGCGGGTTTACGGCGCGCAGCGGATGTTCAACATCATGACTGGCGGTTGGGCCAATGATGGCAAGTGGGACCCGAAGACCAGAAAGGTGTTTTACATCGGCATGGGACACTATGCGGCACTCAAGTTCGTTAGCTACTCGGCAGACAGCAACTCATGGACGTTGATGCCGGTGCCAACCTGGGCCGACCCGCGCGACCCCAAGTCGGTTGCCTGCGGAACCGAAAAGGGCACTCGGGTGTGGCCGCGCAGCCATACCTACGACGGCCAGTTCATTGACCCCGAAAAGCGTCTGTTCGGAATCGTGTTCAGGCCGCGCATCTACGCGTACAATATCGACACCCGGAAGTGGTCCTGGAAGGGGTCTCCGAGCGCGAATGTTAAGAACTGCGACATAGCGGCAGAGTACTTCCCTGAAATGGAGGGGCTGCTGTTCACCGGTTCCGGCGGACAGCTCGTGTTCCGGGACATGGCGACCGACAAGGAACGACGTCTGGGAGCAGCCGGCACCGGCGCTCACGGCGTGATGGAGTACAACCCGGTTCACAAGGTCCTGGTCTGGGGCGGACTCGGCCGCTTGTGGCGGCTGGAGGCCGGAGGCAAGCCCCGGAAGCTCAAGCCCCCGCCCGGCTTCCCCGCCTGCATAAGCAAGGCCAAGTTCATGTGCGATCCGGTCAGCGGCGAGTTCGTGGTTCAGACCGATAGGATCGAGAAGAGCAAGCGTAACAAGAAGAAGGTCCCCTCCAGGACCTACGCCTACCACCCGATCAAGGATGAGTGGAAGGAGATCCCGGGCAGGCGCTTTCCGAATGGGGTCGCGGTGCCGGTCAGCACCTACGGAGTGATCATGATCTGCGGCGGCAGTAATGTCTACGTCTACAAGCACAAGCCGGTCTGGCCGGACGAGGTGCCCGGCAAAGGGGCCTCCAAGTAGGTCGGCACGCGCAGCGCGGGGATCTTTCAAAGGGAGGTTTCTGGCATGAAGCGAATCGCGATGATCTTCGTTGTTGGCGCCTGTGTCTTGGCGGCGACGGCAGCGTCGGCCCGAGCCGGGCAGGCCAGCCGTGAGATACTGAACGCGCGCAGTTTCTGGCGGGTGAACATCTGGAGTTCGGCGGTTCCCATACGCCTCAATAGCGGGAAGCTGGATCGCCAGCCCTCGAAGCTCGATTGCCCCGAAGACTGGCAGTCGGGGAAGTTCGACGATTCCGCCTGGGTGCGCATGCCCGGGCCGTTCTTCCCCAGCAAGTACATGGCTGGCTGGGGCGGCTGGAGCGGCAGCAACCGACCGGATACCGCGCTGATCTGCCTGCGCGGTCGCTTCGCGGTGACCGATCCGGGGAGTGCCGGGACGCTGAATCTGAATGTGGAGTACCGCGGCGGGGCGGTGGTTTACGTGAACGGCCGGGAAGTCGGCCGTGCGAACATGCCCGCCGGCAAGATCGAGTCGCACACCCTGGCCGAGCACTACCCCAAGGAGTGTTTCGTGCGCGGCGACGGCAAGGTCATGCGCCACGCCTACGGGGATCCCGAGAGCTGCAAGACGGGAGTTGCGCTTCGCCGCCGCCGGATTTCGGTGAAGATAGAGCCGGAGTACCTTCGCAAGGGCGCCAACGTCCTGGCGGTGGAGTTGCACCGCGCGCCCTACGATGCGGCCGCCGCGAAGATGGACCGCAAGGGCAACTGGCAACCCAAGGGCGGCACTTCCTACAAGAATCACCAGGACATTTGGGCCACGGTGGGTCTGGTGAGCCTCAGTCTCAGGGCCTCGGGAAGCGGGGTGCAGCCCAACGTCACCCGTCCGGCGGGCTTCCAGGTGTGGAACGCCGACCCGCTGCTGGTGATCTACGACACCGACTACGGCGATGCGGGGGTGGAACCCTCGGCGGTGAGGATAGTCGGGGCGCGCAACGGCCGCTACTCGGGCGTTCTGGTCGCCGGATCCTCCAAGCCGATTGCCGGGCTCAAGGCGGCGGCGAGCGACCTGGTCGCGGAGAAGGGCGGGGCGAAGATCCTGTCCTCGGCGGTGGAGATTCGCTACCAGCAGGCGGGTGGGCTGGCGCATCACGCCTACACCCGACTGCCGGGCGGAGACCGGAGGCGCACGCGCGTAACCTCCATGGAAGCGCTCTCGCCGGTCGCGCCGAAGACCGTGCCGGTGCGCAAGAAGACGCTGAAAGGCAAGCAGAACGTGGTGTTCGGCGCCGTCTGTCCGGTCTGGTTCACGGTGCACGTGCCCAAGGACTGCAAGCCGGGCACCTATAGGGGCGAGTGCAGCATCGAGGCCTCGGGAGCGAAGGCGGTCAAGGCACCGCTGGTGCTTGAGGTCCTGGACTGGACGCTGCCGCCGGCGCACAAGTGGCGCTCGGCGGCGGGCTTTCACCAGTCGCCGGAGTCGGTGGCCATGTACTACAAGGTGCCGTTCTGGTCCGACGAGCACTTCCGGCTGCTGGGCGAGAGCTTCAAGTGGCTGGGGACCATCGGCTGCGACACGGTGTTCCTGCACCTGATCGAGCACACCAACCTGGGCAACGCCGAGGCCATCCTGCGCTGGAAACGGAAGAAGTCGGCGGGGCCGGCACCGGCGGCGAATGGGAAGGAACTGCCGAAGATCACGCTGGCCACGCACGAGCCGGACTTCACCGTACTGGACCGCTACCTGGACACAGCCCTCGAGCATCTGATCGATCCGCCGGTGATCTGTTTGTACGCCTGGGACAACTACTGCGGGACGTTCTACGCCGGGAAAGCGAAGGGCAGCCATAACGTGAAGCCAAAGCCGGCCCGGGTGACGGAACTGCTGCCGGACGGCAAGACCCGCAGCGCCCTGGGCCCCAACTACAAGAACGTGGCCGAGGCGGCGGCGTTCTGGAAGCCGGTGGCCGAGCACGTGCAGGCCCATCTCAGGAAGCGCAAGCTTGAGAAGTCGCTGATGATCGGTCTTTCGCACGACTCCTGGGCGGCGAAGTTCGTGGTCGACACCTGGAAGAAGGTCCTTCCGCAGTCGCCGTGGTGCTTCGAGGGGCACCCCCGACCCGGTGGTCACTACGGCGTACCGGTGCAGTGGTGCTGCACGGTGTGGAACGCCTATTGGAAGCCTCCCAAGGGAATGATCGGCGGCTGGCAATTGGCCAAGATCCAGTGTCACTTTGACCGTGACAACTGGCGGGACGACGCGCAGTCGCAGCTGCTGAGCCGAGGGCACCTGGCCGGCGAGAAGAACATCAGCGGCGGCCAGCGTGGCTTCGGGCGGATGAGCGCCGACCTCTGGCCGGTGCTCAGGAAGGGCTACAACCCGGACGTGCGCGGGGCCGGGGCCCGAGGGAAGTACTCTATTTCGGCCCGCTATCCGGAAAGCCCTTGGGGGGCCTGCAACCTGCGCCAGATCCCCTTCCTGCAGCCGGGGCCCAAGGGGGCGATTTCCACCGGGCGGTTCGAGATGATCCGCGAGGGGTTGCAGGAGTGCGAGGCGCGGATATTCATCGAGAGCGCTCTCGTTTCCAAGCGTGCCGCGCTGGGCGCGGACCTCGCCGCGCGCAGCAAGAAGCTGCTCAACCTGCGGCGCTCGATGGCCCACGTCGGCGGGAACCTCGGCGTGGTCCGCTTCCTGGCCAGCGGACGACAGCACCGGGTGCGCGAGCTCTTCAAACTCGCTGACGAGGTGGCAAAAAGGACCGGCGGTTAGCCCACCGCGCTCTGGCCTGTCAAGAGTTGTACCCCGTGGCCCGCAACATTGCCCGGGTGGCGCTGCGGGCCCGGGCCCGCAGCGCCAGGCACGAGCACGAGGCGGTCATGCTCAGAGAGGTTGAGAAGCAATCCGCTGTCGCCGGCAGCGAGGCCGATGCGGTCCGGGGGTGGTGCTGTCTCACCCTCAGCGTCGGTGTACATGAATTACGGCGGTAACCGTTCACGGGTTTTGAGTTTACCTGCATGCATTAATTGATGTGGTTCAGTGGGCCCGGATGTTCCTTGCTCGCGGACGGAGATTTAGTGAAGGCCCACCTCACCATCAGATTACTGCACAAGCCGTGAGCTGTGAGCGGGATAGCGTGCGCGCTGGGTTGCGAGAAATAGTGGGAAACGCTGATTCTAAAAGGAAACTTATTGAACAGACCGGCCTTTGCAGGTGATTCCCTTGCGGAAGGAGGAGGCCGGACCTAGGCTATCGGCGATGCGTACTGGACGGGAACTGCTTGCGGACTCCGCGGCGACGGGCAGCGAGGAGGCATTTTCGGGCCTCGCTTTCCTCTACGGCCGCCTGGTCTACCGCACCTGCCTGCGCCTGCTCGGCAACGAGCACGACGCTGCAGAGGCTTCGCAGGCGGTCTTCATGGTCCTGATGCGCAAACGCCGCTCCCTCCGATTCCACCGGGAACCGGCCGCGTGGCTTTACCGCGTGGCCCGCAACGTTGCCCGGGTGGCGCTGCGGGCCCGGTTCCGCAGAGCCAGACACGAGGAGGAGGCCGTCATGGTCAGAGCGGTGGAGAAGGAATCCGCCGGTGCCGGCAGCGAGGCCGATGCGGTTCGGGGGGAGGTGCTTTCGCTCCTCGACCGCGCAATGGAAGCCTTGCCGGCTGCCCAGCGGGAGGCGGTGCTGCTCAGGTACTTCCAGGGCCTGAGCCAGCGTCAGGCGGCCGAGGCAGCGGGTTGCCCGCAGGGGACGCTGGCGAGGAGGGCGCAACTGGGTCTGGACCGCCTGCGGCGGGTGTTGGGGCGGCGGGGTGCTACTGTTTCTTCCGCGGCGCTCGTGGGCATCCTCGCGGCGGAGGCAACCGTACCCGTGCCGGCCGCGCTGCTTTCTTCGCTTCTGTCGATGCCGGCGATGTCCGCGGCGGGGGCCGGTGGTGCCGCAGTGGGGGTGCTGGCCAGGGGCGCGGTTCAGGCGATGTTCTGGTCGAAGCTGAAGACGCTGTCGCTGGTGGTCCTTGCCGCCGCGACGGTGGGTGCGGGAGCCGGTGCGCCGCTGGCCTACAGCCTGGGCTTTGCCGGCAGGGGAAGGACGCCCGGGGGCGGGGCGCCCGTCCCCACAGGTCTGAACCCCTTCAACGGGCGCCTGGAGCGCGTCGACGTGTTCGAGTTCGCGGTCAAACCCCGGATCAGAAAGCAGGGCCCGTCCTGCGTGATCTCGTTCGAGTCCAGGGCTGCCTGCGACGCGACGGTAGCGGTGATCGGTCCCGATGGAAGAATCGTTCGGCACCTGGCCAGCGGGGTACTGGGCAGGAACGCGCCGTGGCCGCTGAAGCAGGGGGCGCTGTCGCAATCGATCGCGTGGGACGGCAACGATGACTTCGGAAGGCCGGTACCGACGGGCTGCGCGGTCAGGGTCGGCCTGGGTCTCAAGGCCGAGTACGACCGGTCGCTGGGCTGGTCGCCCGGCAAGACCTCGCAGCGCATGGGTTTTGCTGTGGGGCCGGGCGGCAGGCTGTATGTTCTCGACGGGGGCGTCAGGCAAGGCCAGGGAGTCTGCTTCGGCGTCAGGGTTTACGACCGGGAGGGCCGGTACCTGCGTCAGGTCTCACCGCCCCCGGCGCACGTGGCACCCGAGGTTGCGACCATCGAATGGAACCGGACCTCGCAGGGTGGCCTGGTGCCCCGGACGAGGGTGGGATACTACGGAGTGACGCTGACCAGGGAAGAAGGCCTGGGCGAAGCCTGCACCTGGCAGACCCCGGTGGTGACCCGCGACGGCAAGTTCGTGATGATCTCCAGGAGTTCGCGGGAGCAGCGCGCTCGCAAGCTGGTGGTGCTCGACGGTCGCGACGGGCGCATCGGCAAGGGCGATGTGATCCTCATCGACAAGGATTCCGAACTGATGGGTGTGGGCCGCGTTCACAACGGCGGCCCGGTGTGCATGGCCCTTTCGCCCGACGGCCGGTGGCTCTATCTCGGGTCCCCGGAGGGCCTCGAGGGAGTCCACGGCGTTTTCCGGGTGGATATTGCCGGGCGGGGACGGGCCAGACTCTTCCTGGGCGAGCGGAACAGGGCCGGCAGGGACAACGCGCACTTCAGTTCTCCACGCGGCGTGGCCTGCGACTCAAAGGGCAACGTCTACGTTGCCGACCGGGGCAACGACCGCATCCAGGTGTTTACTGCCGGTGGCCGGTTTCTCAAGACGATTCCGGTGACGAGCCCCAACCAGATCGCGGTGCACCGCAAGACCGGCGAGATCTACGTGATGCAGTTGCTGCGGAAAGACGGTCTTCCGAGAAGGCAGATGACGCTGCTCAAACTCGGAGGCCTGGACGACCCGGCGGTCAGGTTCCGGCGTCCCGCAATCCAATGCGATCATAACGAAGAACTCGCCCTGCGTTCACCGCTCCTGGCCGTGGATGACAGCGGGGACGAGACCTACCTGTGGCTGAAGCTCTCCGGCAACCACATCGCCCGGTTCCGGGATGCGGGAACCCGGCTTCAGACCGTGTCGGCGGGCGAAGTGAACAAGGTGACGCGGGGATGGAACAAATGGAATCCCCTCGCCGACCGCTGCCAGATCACGGCCGACCCGGTTCACGAGGAACTCTACATTCGCGAGGACGGCATGTGCGGGGCGGGAGCGATGATCCGCGTCGACGGCCGCAGCGGCAAGGTGCTGGACAGCTGCGGCCAGCAGGACACCGGCATGGTAACGCCGTTCGGCGTCGAGAACGTCCGGGTCAGCTGGGGCGGCAGGGTGTACTACCGCACCGGTCACCGGGGCGAGTGGCTCACGTGCTACGATCCGGAGACCAAGCAGCTCGTGCCCCTGCCGGGCGCGACCTGGACTGCGCAGCAGCAGGGCTCGGTTGAGTACAAGGGCAGGCCCTACCGGGCGGTTTACATCCCGGCCAGCGGCGGCGCGCGCACCTTCCAGGACGTGATGGGGGTGGGTCTCAACGGAGATCTGTACATTCCATGCGGGATTCGCAGGCAAGACGTCCCTCTGTTGAAAGCCGCCGGGATGGAGTTTCCCGTCGACGAGAAGATGCTCAATCCCGATCGAGGTTCGTTGCTTAAGGTCTTCTCGGCCGAGGGCGAGCTCAAGTGCCTGAGCGCCCTGCCGGGCCTGGGACCGAGTTCCGGCATTTGCGCGGGCCGGGCCGGAGAGTTGTACGCAGCTCTGGCCTGTCAGCCGGGGGGCGCGGGCCTGCCGGAGGGCATGGCCCCGGGCGCCAAGGTCGACCCCCTGAGCTGGGGCTCGGTCGTGAAGTTCGATTCGCGGACCGGAGGGTATCCGCTGGGACGCATCAGGGGGCGATGGACGCCCAGCCTGGGGGGAGCAGCCACTCACAGGTGGATGGTCGGCAGGGGTGGCCAGCAGTTCTCCGAAGTTCGCATCGAGAACGTCCTTTGGGACTATCCGGGTTTGGGCCTGATCAAGGGCCGCGGCGAGAAGAGCCAGAAGGCCAACCTGTCAATGGACGGCTTCGAGCGCTGCTTCGTGCCGGCGCTGCACAGCTGCTCGGTGAACGTGCTGGACGCCAACGGCAACATCGTCGTCCGCATCGGCGGCTACGGCAACGCCGACAGCCGCGGCAAGGACTCGCCGATCAAGGATCCCAAGACCGGAGAGCTGCGCCCACGCCGCAAGGGCGATCCCGATGACATCAAGAGCCCCCTGGCCGAGCCGGACATCGGGTTTGCGCACCCCAACTTCACGGCGGTGACCGACGAGGCCCTGTACGTGAACGACCGGGCCAACTACCGGATCGTGCGCGCCAGGCTGGGGTATCACGCGGAGGAGACGGTCAGCGTTCCCTGAACCTGACAGCCTCGGGAGGCAACGGGAGCCCTCCGCACCCCCGCGCATCCGCCGGCGAACTGACTCTCATGGCCGGGTTCTCCCAAACCTGCGCTGCAGTGCTCAAGTCGCATGTGATGAATGGCATAGGGATTCCTGAAGAATCCATTGAACAGGCCGGTCCCCACAGGTGATCCCCCAGCAGGCGACTGAAGAACGGCCTGCGGAGCGGGCGAGCAGTTCAACAGAGCAGGTGAGGAGAACTGTCATGAGAAGCGTGGCGATTGCGGCGGCGGTGGTTGTCTTGACGATGTTGGGTGCAGGAGTGCGCGCGGGCGAGGGATTGAACCCCTACAAGGGCCGCCAGTCGCGCGCCGAGAAGTTCGAGTTCGCGGCCAAGCCCGCGGTCAGGAAGCAGGGCGGGAAGTACGTGATCACCTTTGCGTCCAGGGCGGCCTGCGACGCGACCGTCGCGGTGGTCGATCCCGGGGGCAGGATCGTCCGTCACCTGGCCAGCGGGGTTCTCGGCAAGAACGCGCCGTGGCCGTTCAAGCAGGGCTCGCTTTCGCAGAGTATCGAGTGGGACGGTAAGGACGACCTGGGCAAAGCCTCCCCGGCGGGGTGCAGGGTCAAGGTCGGCTTGGGCCTGAAGGCCAGCCTGGACCGTTTTCTGGGATGGTCGCAGACGACCATTCCAATCAAACACGTGGCCGGCGTGGCCTGTGGGCCGGGAGGGGAAATCTTCGTGCTCAACCACGGGCAAGAGGTCGTAGGCAGGCACAACACCAGTCTGAACGTGTACGTCTTCGCCCGGGACGGGAAATACCTGCGGCGTCTGCTGCCGCCCCCCGCCCATCTGCCGCCCGAAAAGTCGACGGTCTACCGCTGGGCGAAGACGACCTGGGGCGGGCACGCCCCTCTCCGCAGCAAGTCCTACATCATGCATAGTGTTGCAAGGAACTACGCGTGGGTAAACGTGCCTTTGCAGACACCGTTGGTAATGAAGGGCAAGTTCATGTTCCTGGTGCCCAACGACCGGCAGATGAGGAGCGATTACAGCCTGTTGCGTGTCGACACGAAGGATGGCTCCACGCCGCCCGGCAGCATCACCAAGATCAAGTTCGAGAAAGGCGTTCCGGGTGCCTTCACTACGCTGCACCTGGCCGGTTCGCCCGACGGCAAGTGGCTGTACATCGGTGGCGGGTCGGATCACTATAAGGAGGACAGGAACACGCACGCGGTCTGGCGCATGTCGCTGTCCAAGCCGGGACGTGCAAAACTCTTTCTGGGCAATCGCAGCAAGCCCGGCAAGGGCGACAAGGAATTCAACCACCCGCGGGGCATGGCCTGCGACAAGGCCGGCAACCTCTACGTCGCCGACTCCGGCAACAACCGGTTGCAGGTCTTCAAGCCCGACGGCAGCCTGTTCAAGAGCATTCCCGCAAAGGCCCCCGAGCGGGTGGCGGTCAGTCTCAAGACCGGGGCGATTTACCTGTTGCGTGACGGTGCCCGGCAACTGGTGGTGCTCGGCGGGCTCAATGATCCCTCCGTCAAGGCGCAGACGAATTCCGGAGGGAGCACCCGACACCCGCTTTACGTGCCGGGCATGGCGCTCGACGAGGGCTCTTCGCCGGCCGGCGTGTGGCTGTCCCATTGTTCGTTAAGGGGGCTGAACGCCGTGCGCCGCGTCGAGTTGCGGGGCGCCAAGTTTGCCGATTCCGCCAGACTCGGCGCGCACGCCCCGAAGCACTGGAGGAAGCAGGGGTGGTTACCCTGGTCGCCGGAGCCGTACATAGTGGCCGACCGTTTCAGGGAGGAACTGTACGTCAGGAACACTGGGATGTGCGGTACCGACAGGGTCTTTCGCGTGGACGGCCGCACCGGGAAGCTCATCGAAGTCTTCGACATGAAGAATGCCGGACGCAGGGGGCAGTTCGAGGAGTGCGTCGTGGGTCCCCAGGGCCTGGTCTGGATGCGCCTGACCCAGAACGGGCAATACGTGGCACCCTACGATCCGGAGAAGCGCGCGTTCCTCAACCGTTCCGGGTACCGTCAGGTGCAGAAGCTCAGCTACCGCGGCAAACCGGTGATGGGCTTTCGCACGCCGCACGGCGGCACCGGATTCAACTTCACTTACCCCATGGGCATCGCGCCCAACGGCGACCTTTACGTGCCCTGCAAACCGACGAAGGAGTTCCCCGAACTAGCAGGCACTAAAGGTTGGAATAATAAGAATCACATCGAGAACTTTTACCGCCAGCTGCGGGTCTACTCCGGCGACGGCAAGCTCAAGTGCCGGAACGCGCTACCTGGACTGGGCGCCACTGACGGGTTGCGCATCGGGCGTAGCGGCGCGGTATACATGGTGATGTCCTGCCAGCCCCGGAAACAGAAACTGCCGGACGGCATCGCCGACAGGTTCCCAGGCGACGTATGGGGAACGCTGGTCAAGTTTGACAGCGTACCGGACAAATACCCGATAGGAAAGATCGACGCGGTCAAGAGCGGGGGCACCCACCGGTGGGGGTGGCTCGGCGCGCGCAGCAACGTGCGCATCGAGGGCATGGCCTGGGACTACGGCGGCGTGGGCCCGGTGCCCATGTACCACTGCCACTGCTGGAAGTCGACGTTTGACCTTGACGCTTTCGAGCGATCCTTCGTACCAGCGGCGCCGACCTGCACGGTGAACGTGCTCGACGCCAACGGCAACGTCGTGGTGCGCCTCGGAGGCTACGGCAACGCAGACTCCATGGGCAAGGACAGCCCGGTGATCGACCCCAAGACCGGCGCGCTGCGGCCCCGCCGCAAGGATGAGCCGAAGGACCTCAAGAGCCCGCTGGAGAAACCGGAACTGGGGTTCGTGGATCCCTCCTTCGTGACCGTGACCGATGAGGCGGTATACGTGCACGATCGCGGCAATGAACGCATCGTGCGGGCGAAACTGGGCTACCACGCCGAGGAGACGGTGTCGCTCTCGTGGGCCTCGGCGTCCGTTCGCACCAGCCCGGCGCCGAAGCTGCCGGAGACGGCGGTCGTTTCGGCTGCGCCGGCGGGCGGCAAGGCGAGCGCCGGCAGGCCCGCTGCCGGGAGCGCCGGGAAGAGACCGGTGGCGGAGAACAAACAGATCGTCATGGCCAGGAAGTGCAAGCACTGGATTAACATGGCCAAGAACTACACGCGCGCGGGCATGAGCGGCAAGGCCAGGGAGTACCTGCGCAAGGTGATTTCCGGCTACCCGCAGTCCTCGTTCGCGGATTCGGCCCGCAAACGGCTGCAAGCCCTCAGGTAGGTAGCGGGACCGGCTCTTCACGCCAGGTGCGTCCGGCCCAAAGGCGTCTCCCGCGCGAGAATGGTGTTCGGGGTTGATCCAGCTCCGGGCTCAAGACGCGATTCGGATCCGTGGGGCGCCCCTTTCGAAATCGAGGGGTCAATCTGCGCCAACCCGCGGAATCGGGCGGATGGCGGGAGTTCCCCCGCTTTCGTACGCGTAACTGTGCCCGGCATCCAGCCCGGGCGGTGCAGCCGGGGGATCTTCCCTCCGGAACCCTTCTCGCCGTTCTCCGCAGTGCCAAACGGCAGGCAAGTAGGAGGATACGGCAGTTCCCGGAATCGGGACGGAGAATCAACAGAACAGACTTCTTCCGAAAGGTGACACCCTTGCGGAGGATATGAGATCGGGCTCATGTTTGGTTCCATGCGTACGGGACGGGAACTGCTTGCGGACTACAGAAGTCGCTGATGATCGGCCGCAACCCCAACGAGAACATGAACGTCACGAAGTGGGGGGGGGGGAGTATTCGATTTCCGCGCGTTATCCCGAGAGCGGCTGGAGCGCGTGCGCCAGATCTACAGTCTGGCAGGCGAGGTCGCCCGAAAAATCGGCAGGTAGCCGCAGTCATAGTCCCAGGCATCCCGCCGTGTCGCGTTAAGCGCCTGTGTCTCTGCAGGTTGCGGAGACACAGGCGCTTTTCGCGATTATTCGCCAAGGCGGGCCTGCCAGGCGGCATATCCCTTGTGGACCGAGGGAGCGTCCGGTAGGCTGAAGGCAGAAAGCATGCGTAGCGACTGGGAACTGATCGGGGCCTGGAACCGGGACCGCAGCGAGGCGGCCTTCGTGGAGATCGTCCGCCGTCACGGCGCGATGGTCTACAGGAGTTGCCTCAGGGTGCTGGGCAGAGCCCACGCCGCGGAGGACGCCGCGCAGGCGACCTTCATGGTGCTGGCAGAGAAGTCCCGTTCGCTGCGCAAAGGTGTCGATCTGGCTTGCTGGCTTCACGTGGTGGCGCGTCGCGCGGCGTTGATGGCCGCGCGACGCGCTGCCCGCCGGGCGCGTCGCGAGGAGGAGGCGGCGATGCTGGAGGCCAGGCAGGAACCTGGAGGCTGCGGGGCGCGGCAGATCGAGGTGCGCGAGGAACTGGATCGGGAGCTGGCACGCCTGCCACATCGCGAGCGCCAGGCGGTCATCCTGCGTTACCTGGAGGATCGCAGCGAGGTTGAGGCCGCGGGGATCGCCGGCTGTCCAGTGGGCACACTCTCGTACAGGGCCAGCCGGGGACTCGATCGCCTGCGTTCCCGCCTGACTCGCCAGGGGGCGGTACTCAGCGCGGGCGCGCTGGCGGGCATGCTCGTTTCCGAGGCCTCCGTGGCACTGCCCGAGTCGCTCCTTCCGTCCCTGCTGGTGATTCCCGGGTTCGTGGCGAGCGGCGCCGGGGCGGCGAGCGCCGGCGGTAATGCGGCTGTGTTGGCGAGTGAAGTAGTGAAGGCCATGTTCTGGACGAAGATGAAGATGGTGACGCTTGCGGTCTGTGCGGTGGCGGCGGTGGGGGTCGGAACCCCGGTTACCTACCGGGCGCTGGCGGCGGGCACCGCCGGCAGTGGAAAGCAGCCGGGCGCGGAGAGCCCGGTTCCCACCGGCCTGAATCCCTTCAGGGGCCGCCGGGAGCGCGTCGACGTGTTCGAGTTCGCGGCCAGGCCCGCGGTCAGGAAGCAGGGAGGCCCTTCGACAGGCCCGGGTCAGGCGAAGTACGTGATCACCTTTGCGTCCAGGGCGGCCTGCGACGCGACGGTGGCGATCGTCGATTCGAAGGGCAGGATCGTTCGCCACCTGGCCAGCGGGGTTCTGGGCGCGAACGCGCCCTGGCCGTTCAAGCAGGGCTCGCTTTCGCAGAGCATCGAGTGGGACGGCAAGGACGATTACGGCCGGGCCCTGCCCTCCGAAGCCTTGCGCGAAGGAGGGTTCAGGGTCCGCGTGGGCCTGGGCCTCAAGGCCAGTTACGACCGCTCGCTGGGTTGGACGCCTGCGAAGGCCATGGGGCACAAGGGCATGGCCGTGGATCGCTACGGTCGGCTTTTCATACTCGATGGCTCCGTCGGCGAGGGCGGTGGCGTGTGCTTCAGCGTGAAGGTCTACGACCGCGAGGGTCGCTACCTGCGACAGATCGCCCCGCCGCCGGCGAACATGGCCGGCAAAGCCGGCTACATCGCCTGGAACAAGACGAACTGGGGCAGTCGCGTTCCCCGCATGACCCTGGGCTTCCTCGGGACGACGCTGACCAGTGACTACATGCTGGGTACTTGTGTGGTGCGCCAGACCCCGGTGGTCACCCGTGACGGTCGGTTCGTGATGCTCTCAGGCCAGTGCCGCAAACACAACTGGCGCGTGCTGCTGACGATTGACGGGCGGGACGGCAAGGTCGCGCCGAACGGGCTCGTGACGATAGACAGCGAGTTCAAGGTCTTGGGCAAGGGTCAGGATGGCGGGCCGCTGCACGCGGCGCTCTCGCCGGACGACAAGTGGCTTTACATCGGCTCGCCCGAGGGATGCGCGCGGCGGCACGGCGTCTACCGGGTGGACATGACCAAGCCCGGAAAGGCGAAGCTCTTTCTGGGCAATGCCGGCAAGGCCGAGAAACACTTCAACAGCCCCCGGGGAGTGGCCTGTGACGGGAAGGGCAACATCTACGTGGCCGACAAGGGCAACGACCGGATCCAGGTCTTCAAGCCGGACGGCAGCTTCCTGAAGAGCCTGCCGGTGAAGAAGCCCAATCAGCTGGCGGTGCACCGCAAGACCGGCGAGGTCTACGTGCTGCAGCTGCTGAGCAGCAGGACGATGAAACTGGTCAAGCTCGGCGGGCTGAAGGACCCGGCGATCAAGATCAAGGGGCCACAACTGGGCTGCCACCACGAGGGCATCCGCATGCACTACTCGCCGGTGATGGCCCTCGACGACGGGGGCGAGAAGACCTACCTGTGGGTCAAGGGTTACAGGAACGGGATCTCGCGCTACCTCGACCAGGGGAGTGCTCTCAAGCGCGTCCGTACCGGCCAGGTCAACGGCGTCGTCAAGGGCTGGGAGCGGTGGGAGCCCTGGGCACACCAGTGCCTGATCGCCGCCGACCCGGTGCGCGAGGAGCTCTACATCCGCGAGGAGGGCACGAATTTCAGCGGGGGCATGATCCGGGTCGACGGCCGGACCGGCAGGGTGCTGGACCGCTGCGGGAGGGGCGCTGTCGGCGGCAACACCCCTTTTGGCATAGAGAACGTTGCGGTGGCCCCCAGCGGCCGGGTCTACTACCGTACCGGGCACAAGGGTGAGTGGCTTACGTGCTACGATCCGGAGACGAAACAGCTCGCACCCCTGCCGGGAGCGACCTGGACCTCGAAGCAGCAGGGCTCGATCGCGTACAAGGGCAGGCCCTACCGGGCGATTCGCATCCCCGCCAGCGGCGGCGGGCGCACCTTCCAGGACGTCATGGGCGTGGGGCTCAACGGCGATCTCTACATACCCTGCGGGATCCGCAGGCAAGATGCCCCTCTGTTGAAAGCCGCCGGTATGGAGTTTCCGGTCGACAAGGAAGTGTTCGGCCCCGAGCGAGGATCGCTGCTCAAAGTGTTCTCGGCCGAGGGCGAGCTCAGGTGCCTGAGCGCCCTGCCGGGCCTGGGGGCGAGCTCAGGCATCTGCGCGGGCCGGGCCGGAGAGGTGTACGCGGCCCTGGCCTGTCAGCCGCTGGGCGCGGGTCTGCCGGAGGGCATGGCCCCGGGCGCGCAGGTCGACCCCGTGAGCTGGGGCACGGTCGTGAAGTTCGATTCGCGGACGGGCGAGTTCCCGGTCGGGCGCATCGGGGGGCGATGGACCCCGAGCCTGGGGGGAGCAGCCACTCACAGGTGGATGGTCGGCAGGGGTGGCCGGCAGTTCTCCGAAGTTCGCATCGAGAACGTTCTTTGGGACTATCCGGGTTTGGGCCTGGTCAAGGGTCGCGGTGAAGCCAGCCAGAAGGCCAACCTGTCAATGGACGGTTTCGAGCGCTGCTTCGTACCGGCGCTGCACACCTGTACGGTGAACGTGCTTGACGCCAACGGTAACATCGTGGTGCGCATCGGCGGCTACGGCAACGCCGACAGTCGCGGCAAGGACTCTCCGATCGAGGATCCCGAAACCGGAGAATTGCGCCCGCGCCGCAAGGGCGATCCCGATGACATCAAGAGCCCCCTGGCCGAGCCGGACATCGGGTTTGCGCACCCCAACTTCACGGCGGTGACCGACGAGGCCCTGTACGTGAACGACCGGGCCAACTACCGGA
>Ga0272443_10001125_pt1 | contig 42023 bp, 33 predicted proteins | sample SSMAcet12_FD_193581 | JGI IMG/M metagenome (GOLD analysis project Ga0272443, IMG submission 193581) | Marine sediment archaeal communities from Little Sippewissett salt marsh, Falmouth, MA, United States - SSM-Acet-12 | ecosystem: Environmental > Aquatic > Marine > Wetlands > Sediment ...
CCGTTGCCGAAGTGGCCGGCCGCGGTACCGGGGTCGACGACGAGGGCCTTGCGCGAAAAATCGCTGCCATCGAACGGGGCATTTCCATCAACCTCCCGAACCCTGCCGATCCGTGGGACGTCCTGGCCAAGGTGGGGGGATTTGAAATCGGCGGTCTGGCCGGTCTTGTCATCGGGGCTGCCTCCCACCGGATTCCAGTGGTCTGCGACGGGCTGATCTCCACCGCCGGCGCCCTGATCGCCTGCAAAATCGCCCCCAACGCTCGGGACCACCTGTTCGCCAGCCATTGCTCGATCGAAGCCGGCCACCGCCCCATGCTGGAGCACCTGGCGTTGTCGCCGCTGTTAGACCTCGGCCTCCGGCTCGGAGAAGGAACCGGCGCGGCGCTGGCCATGGAACTTTTAGATGCTGCCACCCGAATTCTGGCCGAAATTCGGACCTTCGAAGAAGCCGCGGTGGGTCGTTCAAATCGCTGCATTTAAACGACCCAGCACAGCTTTTGGGTGAATATTTCCAGTTTATTTTGACACCCTCTGCCGCTGCCGTGTAATATGTTTATAATGATGAGCCTCTCATGATCCTGTCCATTCATCTCGGCTGCAACGGGGAGAGGGGCGCTGAAATGGTTCATCCCTTTTCTGACAGAAGGCAAAATTATTGTAAGATCGCACCGGCGATTTTACGGGGAGTGTGCCGATGAAACGAAAAATACTTGTGGCGGTTGACGATTCTTTTCACTCCAAGCACTGCATCCGTTACCTGGTTTCCATGGCCGGCCTCCTTCCTTCGCTGAACTTCACGCTGGTCCACGTCCAGCCGAGTATATCCCAGTTTCTGCTCGACGACGCCAAGCGCAGCATGAAGGCCAAGGTGGAGCTAAAAAAAATCCAGCGCCGAAACCGCGAGGCCGCCGAGGAGCTGTTGACCGGAATTCAAACGCAGATGGCAAACAGCGGGATCGACACCGGCCGGATTCAGACCCAGACCCTGGCCAAGAACCTCGGCGTTGCAAAAGACATCATCGAACTGGCCCAGGAAGGGCGTTACGACGCCATCGCCGCCGGCCGGAGGGGGCTGACCGGGATGCAGGAACTGTTTTTGGGAAGCCTGACGGCCAAGCTTGTGGAGCATTCGGCCGTGATTCCAGTGTGGATCATCGACGGCGAGGTGCCAAACCCCCGGATCCTGCTGGCCGTCGACGGCTCCGAAAGCGCCTTCAGGGCGCTGGACCATGTCTGCTTCATGATCGGAGACCATCCCGAGACCCGGCTCACCCTGTTCCACGTGGTTCCGCGACTGGGGGATTACTGCAGCATCGACTTTTCCCAACCGGATCTGGAGATGGAAAGCTTCATCGTCGAGGGCGACAAGCGATGCCTGGCCGACTTTTACGCCCATGCGATGAAAACGTGCCACAGTGCCGGAATCGAAAAAGAACGAATCGAAGTCAAGGAAAGCAAGCGGAAAGTAGGAGTGGGAAAAGCGATCGTGGAAGAAGCCCGCAAGGGAGGCTATGGAACGGTGGTCATCGGACGGCGCGGTTCGGGCCGGGCCTTTTTCATGGGAAGCGTATCCCGCTACGTACTGGGCAAATCTTCCAACCGCGCCGTCTGGCTCATCCCCTGATCCGTATCAGCGGCCTGAACGCTGCCACCGGCAAACAGGCCGACCGGCTCCCGGCTAAAGGATATAATTGAACAACGCCACAAAAACGACGTTGATGATCACGGCCTCCGGCCCCCGCACCGGCCAAACCCCGGGGTCCCCCTCCCGGGCCTTGCTCTGCCGATCCAAGGCCATGAACAGGGGGCCGAACAGGCCGGCAAACATGCTCACGGCCGCCCCCCGGCTGGGATAATCCTTTTTCACCCCAGCCACGATTCCTCCGACGATCATCGCCACCAGGGTATAGCCGATGGTAATGTACATGCTCAGATATTCCGTCGTGCCTGATCCCATCTTTCCTCCGTATGGTCTGATTTCCACCGGTTATAGGGATTGTCATGTTTCGGCGATTTATGCGCTTTCGACCATGCTCAGAACAATTCTCAGGGCCGTATCCAGATCAATCCGGCTCATGTTCAACACCAAATGGTAAAGTCCGGGGCTGTCGTAATCTTCCTTGCCGATCCGGCGGTAAAGGCTGAGCCTGCGGTGATCTTCCGCCCGGACCACGCTTTCCGCCTTGTTCCGGGGAAGATCATAATGCTTCATGATGAATCGGACCCGGTTTTCGTATTCGTCGATGAGCAATATGTGGTAGGCATCCGGGTGATCGTTGAGAATGTATTGGCTGCCCCGGCCCAGGATCACCACATCGCCCTCTTCGCCGATCTGGGAGATGATGACAACCAGATAGTCGAGATAGATCTTCTCGTCGATATATCCGCGTTCGTTCTTGAGCACCCTGTCCACCAGGTTTCGGGCCACGAGGCGATTGATGGCCCGGGAAAGCCGCGTACCCGCCTCCTTTTCCACGGATTCCACCCACATGGGAGAGACGTTGGCGGCTTCGGCGATCATTTCGATCACTTCGTTGTCGGCAAAGGTGTATTGGAGCTTTTCGGCGATCATGCGCCCCAGGGTCCGCCCCCCGGCGCCGAACTGCCTGGAAATGGTGATCACCGCCATCGATGCCTCCTGTTCTGTGGCCCGGCCCTGCGGCCGGCTCGATTGAAGTTACGATTTTTCCGGTGGAACCAGCATCGTGGGATACGCCGACTTCTCCGCAATGGCGCGTGGGACGCTGCCGATCCATCGTTCTGCCCAGGCCGCCTTGGCCGAAGATCCTGCAACGATCAGCGTCGACTTGCAGTCCCGGGCGGCCCGTTCGATTTGTTCGAACGGCTGTCCCACGTATACGTGCGCCCGTGCTCGGATTCCCGCCGATTCCAGATCTTCGCAGATCTGTTCGAGTTTCTGGCGAGCCTCCTTCCTGGATTTCTGGATGCTCATGGAAGAGTCGCCTTTGAGCGCTTTTTCATCGACCACGGTCAGCAAGTGTATTTCTTCGACCACTGCGTTGAGGCCCTTGAAATATTCAACGGCCCGAAGGCTGCCCGCCGAGTTGTCCGTGGCCAACAGCGGCCGCTCGAAGGGGTGCTCCAGGGCCGTGTTGTTTTCCGGAATCGGCTTGTAGACCAGCACCGGAATCGACGCCCTGCGGATGATCTCGGTAACGTCGGACCCGGAATAAAACTGCTCGAGCATCGGCTTGTGGCTCTTTCCGATCACGATCAGGTCGGCCTCCTCTTTTTTCGCCGCTTCGATGACCTGGGACACCAGGGTGCCGACCACGATGTAGACGCCGACTTCCATCCCCTGTTCGAAAAGCGTTTCGGCCCAGTCGATGAACCGGATGTTGGCCCGCTCCCGGAGCCGGACCTCCTCGGTCTTCTGGTAGCCGGTCCCCCGGCGCATCGCCACCTTGTCCCTTTCGATCACGTTGACAAAAACGACGTGGTTCAGCGCCGCCTTGCGCAGACTCAACAGGGCCTGCAGGGCGTCGAAGCCGAGCTCCTCGAACTTGGTGACGAACAGCAGCTTTTGAATATTCATGTATTCTTCTCGCTCTCGGAATATTACCCCAGGATTTTTTGGATAGTCCGGGCCAGCTCCTCGGCCTCCACGGGTTTTTCAAGGTAATATTCGGGCTCGGGAATCGGATCTCCGCCGAACTCGGTCAGGGCTTTTTGCGAACGGAGAAAGGACTTTTCGGCGATGCCGGACAGTATCAGCACCGGCAAATCCTTGAGCTTTTTGTCGGTCTTGAGCTCCCGGTAAAGGCGGACACCGCTTTCCCGGGGCATCAAAACGTCGAGAATGACAAGATCCGGCCGGTCTTCTTTGATCATCTGTTTTCCCTCTTCCCCATTGGTGGCTTCCAGGGGCTTGTAGCCGTGCTGCTCTAAGACCGTCACGGTGAACAGTCTCACGTCCGGATCATCATCCACTACCAGAACTTTTTTGCTCATCTTTTTCCTCCTCGCCGCGGTGTTGCGGTTTGTCTTCTTTAAGGGATTGGTCTTCGGCAGGCCGTTCCGGAAGCTGGACCGTAAAGGTGGTGCCTTTGCCCGGGGTGGACCCGACATCAATTTTTCCGCCGTGCTCCTCCACCAGCTTTCGAGTCACCAGCAGTCCCAGGCCGGTTCCCCGGTGGCCCTTGGTACTGAAAAACGAGGTAAAGAGCTTTTCCCGCACCTCCTCGCTCATCCCTGATCCAGTGTCGGACACGGAAAACCGTATGAGGCCGTCGCCTGCGCGGGCAGTGCCGATTCGAACCTGCCACTGTTTACCCGTATTTTCATCAAAAATACAAGCGTCCACTGCATTGGAGACCAGATTCAGCAGCACTGTGTGGATCGTTCGCGGGTCCATGACCGCCTCGTCCACCGCCGGATCCAGATCCAGCTGAATCGAAATGTCGTTCTTTTCGGCTTCTTCGGCCACCAGGGAACCGACGTCTTCGGCGATCTCGTTGGGACGGCAGCGCTCATATTCCGGCTCGCGCTCCTTGGCATAGCTGAGCAGATCCATCACCAGATCCGCGGTGCGGCCGATATTGCGCTGAATCATGTCCCATCCGGTCCTCAACTTGTCGGGCTTGTTTTTTTCAATGCCGATGTCGACCAGATAGCTTCCGCCCTTGAGGCCATGGAGAATGTTCTTGATGCCGTGGGCCAGGCCGGCAACGGTCTGCCCCACGGCGGCCAGCCGCTCGGCATGGACCAGTTCTTTTTCCAACCGTTTGATCTCCCGCATGTCCTGGAAAAATAGAACGCTGCCCACCACCTTTTTCTTCTCGTGGAGCAGGGTTCCGGCAAACCGGACCGGAATCCGGCTGCCGTCTCTGACCGGAACAGTGGTCTCCTGCCATGGAAGTTCGGCGTCCCGGTCTCCCTGATCCGGCTCCTGTCGAAGTGACGCCAAAAGTTCCTGGGGGACGATCGATGCGGCGTCCATCTTCTGTATGACCTCTTCGGCCCGGTAGCCGAATATCCGCTGGGCACCAGGATTGTAGATGACCACCGCAAACCGTTCGTCTGTGGCCACGATGCCGTCATTGGAGCTTCGAATCAGCTTTTCCATGAAATTGGTCTTTCGCCGCAGCTCCCGTGTGGCCTCCTCGACCTTCTTTTCCAGATTCACCGTATACTCTTTGAGCTGGCGGCGGATCCGGATCTTTTCTTCGGCCCGCTTCAGGGCCAGCGACAATGCCTCGTCGCGGATCGGCTTGTTGATAAAATCAGACGCCCCATACTTGAGGGCCTCGATGGCATTGTCGATGTCCCCGTGGCCGGTGATGATGATCACCTCGGCGTCTTCATCCTGTTTTTTGATGGCCTTGAGGACTTCGATCCCGTCCATGCCGGGCATCTTGATGTCGGTGAGGATGATCGCAGGCCGCTCCTTTTGAAATACCGCCAGGCCCTCTTTGCCGTTTTGCGCGGTCAATACCTCGTATCCGTCGGCGCAAAGCGAGCGGGAAAGCACCCGCAGAATGTCCGGTTCGTCGTCGATGAGAAGCAGACGATTCATGAATCACCTCACGGCCGGAAAGCGAAGCGTAAAGGTGGTCCCTTCCCCTTCACTGCTGCGAACTTCGATCGACCCGTCGTAGTCCTTTACGATGCCGTAGCTGATGCTCACCCCCAGTCCGGTTCCCTTGCCCACCTCCTTTGTGGTGAAAAACGGCTCGAAGATCTTCTCCTGGACCGCCTTGCTCATGCCGATGCCGGTGTCGGTCACCGTCACGGTCACCATGCCATCTTCAAAACCCGAGCGGATGGTCAGCCGTTTGTCGAAACCATTTCCGGAGGCGGCGGCCTTGGTGTCCATGGCGTCCACGGCGTTGGTCACCAGGTTGATGAACACCTGCTCGAGCCGGTTGTGGTCGGCATAAATGGGGGGAAGACCCTTTCCCAGATCGAGATCAAGCTCGATCTGGTGGACTTCGAGTTGGTGGCCGAGCACCTTGAAGACGTCCCGGATCGGTGCGTTGATGTCGATCCGGGCGCGGTTCACATCGGACTGCCGGGAAAAATCCCGCATGTGCTGGATAATGGCCGAGGCGCGCTGGACGTTGCTTTGAAAGTCTTCGGCAATGGAATCCAGATCCTCCCCGGAAAGCGTCCGGCCCCGGCTGAGCATTTTTTTCAGATAGTCGGCCGTGACCTGCATCACGTTCAGCGGTTGGTTGATCTCATGGGCGATGCCCGCGGCCATCTGCCCCAGGGTGGTCATCTTGCTGGCCTGGATCAGCTGGGTTTCCTTTTCCACCGATTCGCTGATGTCGGTGGTCGAAGCGATGATCACCGTATTTTCATCGATGCGGGCATGGCTGATATTGATGTTCACGAAAAAGGCCTCTCCGTCCTTTCGGTAGTGGCGTTTCTTGGTGAACATGGCCGACTGGTCTTCCTCCAACTGATCGAGCCCCTGGGCGATCTCCGGGTCGTCTTTGTCGCCGAGGGACAGAAACGACAGGTCGATGAGTTCTTCCCGGCCATACCCGTAGCTGTCCTGGGCCCGTTGGTTGACATCGAGGATCTGAAAGGTCGCACTGTCGAGGATGAAAGTCGGATGCGGATCGCTGTTGAACAGGGTGCGGTATTTTTCCTCCGACTTGCGGTAGCGCTCTTGCAAAATCGCGTTTTCAAAAGCGACGCCGATCCGGTTTCCGATCAGTTCAAAGACGTCTTTCTGACCGTGGGAAAACTGGTTCGGCTGCCGGCTTGCCAGCCGGATCACACCGAAATTCTGGCGCTCCTTGGAGCTGATGGGAATGTAGGCCAAAGAAACGAATTGCTGCTCTTCCAGAAATTGGATTTCATCCGAGGATCCTTCCGGCAGATCCTCAAAGAGCGTAAACCGGTTTTCCCCGGCCACCTGGGCGATGATGCTGGTGTCGTCCACCAGACGTACCTTTTTGCAGGCATCTGCCGAAAGGCCGGTACCGTATCGCATCCGGTAGCGCCCGTCGTCCTCCCTCAGATAAATGCAGACGCCGTCGGCGTCGGAAAACCGCTGCAGCTCCTCTGCGGTCATGAAAAGGGCGGTGTCGATGTTCATGGTGGCGCTCAGGGCCGTGTAGATGCTGCATAGAGTGCTCAACTCGCGGGTGTGGCGTTCTTTTTCCTCTTCGGCCCGCTTGTCCTCGGTCTTGTCCCAGAGGGTCTCGATGGCCCCGATCAGGGTTCCGTCCGGCGCCTGGATCGGGGCCGCCGTAAACCAGCACCACTTTCCCTCGCCCCCCAGGTTCGGAAAGAACCCTTCGGCCTCGTAGGCCCCCTGGATCAGCTCGGAACGCCGCCAGTGTCCGCTGTAGAGTCGTTCGATCCGGGCTTCATCGACCTGATCCAGAATCAGGTCGGCCATGGTGGGCCGCTCACTGCGGTAAAAAGGGATCCACTGCTTTCGGGTGCCGATGATGTCCTGGGAGAACACCCCGGACAGGACCTCCAGGGCCCGGTTCCAGTGGGTGACGGTGTGGGTTTCGTCAATGACGAAGGTCGGGATGGTGCTGCCCTGGATGATCTGTTTCATCACCGCCTCGCTCTTTCCCAGGGCGCGGGCGGTTTCGGTCATGAGCCGGTTGTGGCGCTCGATTTCCTCTTCGGCCTTCTTTTCCTCGGTCTTGTCCCATACGGTCTCGATGGCCCCGATGAAGCTGCCGTCCGGGGCCTCGATCGGGGCTGCCGTAAACCAGCACCACTTGCCATCCCCGCCCAGGTTCGGGAAAAAGCCGTCAGCCTCGTATGCGCCTTCGACCAGAACCGATTTCCGCCATTTCCCGCCGTACAGCTTTTCGATGGTGGCTTTGTCGATCCGGTCCAGAATCACGTCGGCCATGGACGGCCGCTCGCTTTGGTAAAAAGGCATCCACTGTTTCCGGGTGCCGACCATCTCCTGGGCGCGAAGCCCGGTAAGCCGCTCCATGGCCCGGTTCCAGTGGGTGATGACATGTTCCTGATCGATGACGAAGGTCGGGATCGTGCTCCCCTCGATGATCTGTGCCAAGGTGCGCTTCTGGCGAAAAAGCTCCTGTTCGATCTGTTGGTAGCGGGCATGCCGCCGTTCGATGACGGCTGTCACCTCCCGAGCGAGGTTCTCAAAGAGAGTAAAGACCGTTTCCCGGTCGCTGCCGCGCTCGTCAAGCTCCCATTGCGTTTTTCTCTTCACGTGCTCGACGTGAAGCGAATCCCAGATAAAGCGGGCCTCGAAATGGTCGATGAGGTCGATGTGCTCGGGCTTTTCTTCTCGGATCGTCTCGGCCAGAGACAGGTCGTAGGTGACCTCGATGAGGGCCTCCAGCCCCGCTATACGATACAGCTCCCGGTAGTCGGCGGTGGTGAAAATACCCATCTTCCTTGCCGCACGGATCCCCGGGGCCTCCATGTCGGTATCGGCAATGGCCAGCACCTCGGGGCGCGGACCCGGAAACGCCTCGTCTGCGATAAACTCCAGCAGCTTGTTGCAAAATTTGCCGCCGCCGACAAAGGCGATTCGTTTTCCCAGAAACCTTCTTTTCATTAGTATCTCTTGAAGCCCTCCGTCCGCGGCGGTTCGATCAGAAGAAGATGATCGTCACCACCAGAAAAACCGGCACCAGCAGAGGTAGGGAGTATTTGAAGATGTACCCGAAGAAGCTTGGCATGGGTGTGCCGGCCTCCTCGGCAATGGAACGGACCATGAAGTTAGGCGCATTTCCGATGTAGCTGACTGCCCCGAAGAACACAGCCCCGGTTGAAATCGCCATCAAATAGACGCTGCTTTCGGTCATCAGCAGCGGCACGGCCTGGGCCTCGGCCATCCCCGGATAGAAGCGGCCCAGGGCGGTGCTGAAAAAAGTCAGATACGTCGGAGCATTGTCCAAAAAGGCCGACAAAAACCCGGTGATCCAAAAGTAGTGGTACGGCTCTTTCACCGCGTTGATCAGCATGGCCAGTGCTCCCGCGCTGCCGGCCTTTAAAATCAGCAGGCAGGGAATCATCGTGATGAAGATGCCGATGAACAGATAACCCACCTCGATAATCGGAAACCAGGTAAACTCGTTGTCCTCACGAATCCGATAGGGCGTCGCCACCAGGGACAACACCCCCATGAGCACCAGAAGACCGTCCCGGGCCCAGTCCTGAACCGCCCGGTGGATCCCCAGGACATTGACATCCCCCCATTCCACGACTCCGCTCATGAGCACCGAACCGACGATTCCGCCCAAAAAGAGAAAATTGTAGGTGCCTTCCAGGCGGATTGGCTCCCCGGGGCCGTCGTCGGGCTTTGCGTCCTTTTCCTTGCGATAGAAATAGACATCGAGAGCAACGTAGGCGGCCAGAAGAATCAGGGCCGTCAGCAGCATGTGAGGAAAGATATGAAGGGTCCAAAAAAAACTCACCCCCCGCAAAAAGCCCAGAAACAGCGGAGGATCGCCCAGCGGGGTCAAAGAGCCGCCGATATTGGCTACCAGGAAGATGAAAAACACCACCATGAAGGTTCGGCTCTTTCGGTAGCTGTTGGCCCGGAGAAACGGGCGGATCATGAGCATGGCCGCGCCGGTGGTCCCCATCCAGGAGGCGAGAATGGTTCCCAGCAGCAGCATGCCGGCATTGACCGGGGGGGTTCCCCGAAGTGAGCCCCGCAAGATAATCCCTCCCGACACGGTGTACAGAGACCAGAGAAGAATGATAAACGGAACGTAGTCGGCCAGGATGATGTGCAAAATTTCGTACACTGCGATTCCGCGGTAGAAAAACAGGAATGGAAGCCCGAAAGCGGCGGCCCAGAAGGCGGACACCTTTCCGAAGTGGTGGTGCCAAAAGGCTGGCGCAAACAAGGGAAACAGAGCGATGGAAAGAAGCATCCCCGCAAACGGCAGACAGCTCCAGAGCGGAAGGATCTCCCCCAGGTTTCCGTGGCCGTGGTCGGCGGCTTCAGCCTCGACAGGGTGTCCGGCCGTTTCGGCATCCAGGGCGGGGGCAGCGCCGGTGCCGGCCCCCGAACAAACCGACGGCAGGCCAGCCATTGCCAGTGCCAGCAACAAGACGACAAAAGCGGATCGCACCCTCGCGCTCGAGCCCATGGACCTTTTCCTTTTCTTGCGGCAACCGAATTTCCGTTCAGACGCCACGAAGCGCCGCTGCTGCACGCCGGCAAAAAGCGGAGGTATCCGAAGCGCCGGGCCTCTGTGGTGTCTGCAGCGGGCGTCGGCAACGGCCCGCTTTTGCAATACCCGTTCCGGAAAATGGCGGAAATGTCGACACGTATGCAGCCGATATCCGGATCTGTATCACAATCAAACGAACCGAAGCAAGCCGCCCGGACCCCTTTGACAGGCCTTTCCTTTAGTTGACAACACCCCCCGGTTGATCTACAAAAATTGGGTTGACTCACCGCTGGTGGCCGGCGTTTCTTTCGGCGGCCGAAACATCTTGCGTCGGAGGAAATCATCGACGTCATCCGCAATGTGAACTCGATGCAGGCACTGGCGGACCGGCTCCGCCCCGAGCGTCGGATTGCCTTTGTTCCCACCATGGGATTTCTCCACGAGGGTCACCTGTCCCTGATCCGTCTCGCCCGGGACGCCGGAGACGTAGTGGTGGTCAGCATCTTCGTCAATCCGACTCAATTCGGTCCTGGAGAAGACTTTCACGAGTATCCCCGGGCGCTGGACCGGGATCTTGCACTGGCCCAAAAAGAAGGGGTCGATATTGTCTTTACGCCCTCGGAAGCCGAGCTTTACCCGGAGGGATTCGAGACCTATGTCCATCTCGAGCGGCTACCCCGGCACCTCTGCGGCCTTTCCCGGCCGGTTTTTTTCAGGGGCGTCGCCACGGTGGTCACCAAGCTTTTTCACATCGTCAAGCCTCATGCGGCGGTGTTCGGCGAGAAAGACTACCAGCAGCTGATGGTGGTGAAAAAAATGGTCCGAGACCTGGACATGGACGTTACCATCATCGCCGGCCCCACGGTGCGGGAGCCGGATGGGCTGGCCATGAGCTCCAGAAACAGCTACCTGAGCAACGAGCAGCGACGATCGGCGCTATCACTTTGTCAAGCGCTGATCGAGGCGCAGCAGATGGTCTCGTCGGGAGAAAGATCTGCTGAGCGCATCGTTTCGGCCGCAAAGGATGTGATCGCTTGCTTTCCGGAAACCGACATCGACTACATCCGGATATTCGACCCGGAGACCCTGGAAGACCGGCAGGAAATCAACGGTCCGGTGCGCATGGCACTGGCCGTGCGCGTCGGAACGACGCGGTTGATCGACAACTACCTGCTGGATCCGGCCCGATAAACTCAAAACCGCTTGACCGGCGCGGGCAACTCACGGGCGCTTTTGCCCAGCGCCGCAACCCGAACAGGAGAATACCGATGAGCAGCGAGCGTTTCTTCTTCACCTCTGAATCGGTCACCGAAGGACATCCCGACAAGGTGGCGGATCAGATTTCAGACTCCATTCTGGACGCGATTATCGCAGAAGACAAGCACTGCCGAGTCGCCTGCGAAACCCTGGTCACCACCGGGATGGCCATCGTGGCCGGAGAGATCACCACCACCACCTATGTGGAGATACCCGAGATCGTCCGCCAGACCATCCGGGATATCGGATATCACTCCTCGCACATGGGGTTCGACTGGAAAACCTGTGCGGTGATTACCAGCATCGACCATCAGTCCCCGGACATCGCCCAGGGCGTCAACACCGGAGAAGGCTTGTTCAAGGAGCAGGGGGCGGGCGACCAGGGGCTGATGTTCGGCTACGCCACCGACGAGACGCCCGAATTGATGCCGATGCCGATCATCCTCTCCCACAAGCTTTGCCGGCAGCTGGCGACCGCCCGAAAAGACGGCAGCCTCGATTTTCTGCGCCCCGACGGCAAAGCCCAGGTGACCATCGAATACGTAGACGGAGCTCCCCAGCGCGTCGATGCGGTGGTCATCGCCGCCCAGCACAAACCGGACGTCGAATACGAAGAGCTCCGCGACGGTATCTTGGAAAGGGTGATACGGACCGTCATCCCGGCGGAGATGACCGACAAAAACACCCGCTACTACATCAACGCCACCGGCCGGTTCGTCGTCGGCGGTCCCATGGGTGACTGCGGTCTGACCGGTCGAAAGATCATCGTAGACACCTACGGCGGTCAGGGAAGCCACGGCGGGGGCTGCTTTTCCGGCAAAGACCCGTCCAAGGTCGACCGGAGTGCATCCTACATGGCCAGGCACATCGCCAAAAACATCGTCGCCTCCGGCATTGCCAAAAAGTGCGAGATCCAGATCGCTTACGCCATCGGCGTCGCCGAGCCGGTTTCCATCATGATCGACATGATGGGCACCGGAAAAATCTCCAAGGACCAGGTCAAGGAAATCGTCCGTGAAGTGTTCGACCTCCGGCCGGCGGCCATCATCGAGTACCTGGACCTGCTTCGACCCATTTTCCGCCAGACCGCGGCATACGGTCACTTCGGTCGAAACGAACCTGGATTTACATGGGAACAAACCAACATGGCCGATGTGCTTCGTCAAAAAGCGGGACTATAGCGAAAATTGGAGGAAGCAAGATGAATCACGATGTCAAGGACTTGAAGTTGGCAAAAGACGGACGACTGAGAATCGAGTGGGCCCACCAGAGCATGCCGGTGTTGAACCGGATCCGGGAGCGATTCGCCGCTGAAAAACCCCTCAAGGGGGTGTCCGTCGCGGCCTGTCTCCACGTGACCACCGAGACGGCGGCCCTGATGCAGACCCTCAAGGCCGGCGGTGCCAAGGTGGCCCTGTGCGCTTCCAATCCATTGAGTACCCAAGACGACGTGGCCGCCAGCCTGGTCAAACACGACAAGATCCCGGTGTTCGCCATCAAGGGAGAAAACCACAAGACCTACTACGGCCACATCAATGCCGTGCTCGACACCCGCCCCGGGTTCACCATGGACGATGGAGCCGACCTGGTCTCCACCCTCCATTCGGAGCGATCGGAGCTCATCGAGTCGGTCTCCGGCGGCACCGAAGAGACGACCACCGGAATCATTCGGTTAAGAAGCATGGCTGCAGACGGCGTGCTCCGGTATCCGATCATCGCCGTCAACGATGCCATAACGAAGCATTTTTTCGACAACCGGTACGGAACGGGTCAAAGCACCATTGACGGAATTATCCGCGCCACCAACCGGCTCATTGCCGGAAGCAACTTCGTGGTCTCCGGCTATGGCTGGTGTGGAAGGGGTCTTGCCATGCGGGCCAGGGGTATGGGAGCCCACGTCATCGTCACTGAAGTCGATGCGGTCGCCGCCCTGGAAGCGGTCATGGACGGATTCTCGGTCATGCCTATGAGCCAGGCCTCCAGGATCGGAGATTTTTTCTGCACCGTCACGGGCAACATCAACGTAATCCGAAAAGAACATTTCAAGGTGATGAAAGACGGGGCCATCGTCTCAAACTCCGGCCATTTCAACGTAGAGCTGGATCTGCCGGGCCTGGGCGATCTGACCCGTGCCACACGCACCATTCGACCGTTTGTCGTGGAGCATCAGCTCGAAGACGACAGGCGGATCTATGTGCTGGCAGAGGGCCGACTGATCAACCTGGCAGCCGCAGAGGGCCATCCGTCCAGCGTCATGGACATGAGCTTTGCCAACCAGTCTTTGAGCATCGAGTGGATGGTCAAAAGCGGCGATCGCCTTGAAAACCAAGTATACCCAGTCCCCGAGGAAATCGACATGGCCATTGCCAGGGAAAAACTGGCGGCGATGGGAATCAAGATGGACCAGCTGACCGCGGAGCAGAAAAAGTATCTGGCCTCCTGGCAAATGGGCACATAAATTCGCTGACGCGAATTTATTAGCGGCGGCTTCGCCGCCGGTTTTTTAGAATGCAATAAAAAATGGGCGCCGGCGTTTTTGCCGGCGCCCTTTTTTTAGTCGGATCTGACACCCCTGAAAAGGCTGACAGGAGGGCCGTGGGAGATTTTCCTTCCAATCGGGAAACTGTTTGAGGAGTCTAGTGGCCCCGAGTTTTTCACGGTTGGAGGGAAAATCTCCCGCGGCTCGATTCAGCTCCTTTGTTTGGGGCATCATTCCGTTTTTGGTTGATTTAGCAGCTCCCTGACCTTGTCCTCGTGTTTCCGGTCGAGCGTCTGGTTCCACCGGACCCAATCGTCCAGGTCGGCTTGAATATCGAAGCGAAAGGGGTCGGTGGCCGTTCCGTCCGCGCGGATGTCGATCTGCTGCATCGCACCGACAATGTATACCCACTCTTCCATGGTCACCGCCTTGGGCCCGGCCACCGGATTCGGCCCGGCCACCGGATGGGGCGTTTTCAGCGGTGCCGGCCCCTGGGCGGGGCGATCTTCGATCATCCGCCTTCGGACTTCCACCTCCCCGTCGTAGACCTTCACCATGGCCGACCGATCCCTTTCGAGGTTGAGACGGTAGGTCGTACCACGCACGCCGGCCACGGCTGTCGGGGTTTCAATGGCAAACCCCCCGCGTCTTTTGAACAGTCGGCTGACCCTCGCCCAAACTTTTCCGAGAAGCATCCGGATCCGGATGCTTCGGATTTCCTCCGCCTCCTGATAGGCGCTTGCGATCATGGTAAAGGAGGTGTTCTCATCGAACCGGAGAAAACTTCCCTCGGGCAGGGCCAGCTCCAGACGGCTGCCGTTGCCGGTTCGCACGACATCCCCGGCAAAGACCCGGCTGGCGATTTCAAGAGGCTGTTCCGGCTCTTTGCCTTGCTTTTTCAACCAGGCGCTTCCTTCCAGCAGAGACACAGCGGCCGATTCTCCGCCGATCTTCACCGTTACAGCCGAATCCGAAGACGCCAAAGCGCTGGTCCCAAGCAAAAGACCCATCGTCAGTGTCAACAAAACGGCGCTTTTGCCCGCTCGTTTCATCACGGCATCTCCCCCGGTCAAAATTTATCGACCTGGTTTTTGAGGGTCCGGATGCTGAGCAGGGCATCGGCCCCGGTGACCTGCTTCATCGGCTGGAATTCTCCTGTACCCGGATCGGTCGTCTCCATGATGCCGCGGGTGGTGCAGACCATGACCGAATTGAAGTACGGAAGATCGCTTCTCAGGTCCGGAAAGGGCGACGGGCTTCCGATGAACTGGGTCGCCAGAGTTTCATCCCGGGTAATTTTAATCAGAATGTCTTCGATCATCATGGCGAACTCGGCCCGGGTAATCGGCTGGTAGGGCCGGTAGGTGTGGTCCGGAAACGGTTGCAATCCCTTGATCCCCAGCTCGATCACCGCATCGATGTCGGCTTTGAGCACATGGTCTTCGATATCGGTCGCCGGCGGGGTTTTCACGTACTGGCCCGATTGAAAATTCTTTTCCGGGCTCTTGAAGGCGGTATCGTAGGTCCGCGGCATCCGCCGCCGGAATATTTCGTCAATTTCCAACTCCTCGATAAACAATGCGGCCACATCGGCCCGGGTGATCTCATCGAGAAGGGCGATTTTCTTTCCGACCTTGGTACCGGGCATCGCCCGTTCGATCCGCTGAATGACCGCATATTCCCTGTCGGCCTCGGCGGCGAGGTCTTTGTTCAGGTCGAGCACGCGGGTGAATTCGACGGCCGCCTTTCTGAATTCATAGGAATCCTTGTATCCCAGCCCCATGTAATAATACGGCTCCGGCCGCTGGTCGTCGATGCGGACCGCGTCCCGATAGGCGTTTTCCACCCGTCTGAGCCAGTTTTCGTCGATGGTTTCCTTGCCGGCCAGATACAGCCGCATGTAGCCGACATCAACGTTGAGCTCTGCGGCGTCGTCCATGGCATAGCGATCGGCGGCCTTCATCGCCTCAAACCCCTTTTCGAAATTTCCCTGAAGGCCGTATACGATCCCCATTCCGAGGTATGCCGGCGAATGTTTCGGGTCCAGCTCCTTTGCCCGGTTGAACTCGGCAAAGGCGCCTTCCAGCTTGCCTGCCTTGAGCAGTTTGTTGCCGTTTGTGACATGATGTTCCGGGGTGTCGAGTTCTGCCTTCGGCGCCATCGGCTTGGGTCCACAAGCGCTGAATGTCAGCAGCAAAATCGCCGCCAAGCCGATGATCCACTTGTTTGAAATCATGATTCCTCCTTGTCCACGAAATGCATCGGACCCGTATTCGATGGGTTTCCGGGCCGGGCGTTTACCCGCTGCATCCGAAACCGGCTCAATCGACGACGATCATCACCCGGCATTTTTTCATAAAAGACAAATGCTCGGCTGCGTTGCGGACCCGTGATGCATCCGCGTTGCTGATGACAATATCGCACCTGCCGGGGCCTTCGGTCTTGAGCCCCTTTACCGTCAAGGGGTTGTCCGTGACGCGTTCATTTTTCTCGGCGGCCTCGATCGCTTTGGCATATCCGCTCATTCCCTGCTGGACTGCAAACTCCCGGCTGACGAATGCCGATCCGTAGACTTCCTGACCGTTTTCATCAACCACCTTGGGTGCCATGGCCGGACGCGCGTTTAGCCCCCGTGCGTCGACCACCAGACCGGTATAGATCCCCGTGTCCTGTTTGGGTGCGACGGTCGTGGTGATCGAACCGACCTGCTGGATGTCTTTGGGCAGCACGATCTCTGAAAATCCGCCGTGGAGCGGAACCCTCATAACCATCTCGACGGTACCGTCGGACATGTATTGCGTGTCCACTTCCTGGGCCCCCCGAACCATTCCTTCCACTTCGGTTCGAATCACGTCGCTTTGGATGGTAAAATCCCGCACCAGGGTGGTTGAGTCCACCCGCACCCCGTTGATCACCTCCAAAATGTTTCGAAGGGCGTCGAGTTTGGCGGCCCGCATGGCCAGCGGCCGCGCATTGGGTTTTCCGTAGTATTTTTCCGGGGGCGCGCCGATTCCTTTGGCCTCGATATATCCCTCGGTCCAGTTGACGCTGCCGGCGCCGCTGCTTTCGATCAATGCAACGGAATCGGATCCCGACGACGCCAGGGGAAACAGCAGCAGAATGGCCAGCATCCATGCCGTCGGTAAATGAAGATTCTTCATGGCACGCCTCCTTTGGTCAAACCTGATTTCAAAAAAACCGCATCCAAGTACTCGCCCCGGACAGCGGCCGACAGTCCTCTTGGCCGCCTCCAGGGTTTGATTGCTACCCTTGCCGTGTTTCGCGCAGCGCAAAACCAAACTCAAATCGCGCACCCGTTCTTACTTCTCCTGGGTGTTGGATATTTTTTTCCAGTAGCGGATGTCTTCCCCATCCTGGAGCACGTCGATCAGCACCCAGGTTTCACCGGTTCGCGTGTCGAGCTTGAACAAGCGCTTTTCCATGAACACCGTGGTTTTGCTCAGTTGCTTGAGACTCGAGTTGTATTCCGCGTTGAACAAGATGAATCGCTGCTCCTGTTCTGCCGCGGCTGCCCCCACTGGTGCGACAATCAGCAGAACAAGAACCAGAATCAGAACGCCGCAATTCAAGGGCTGGCCCTGCTGAGAACGCCGCCGTCGCCAAACACCGGGATATAGATGCCGGCTTTGAGATAAAGGCTCCATGTTTCCAGGTTCCTTTCCGCATCATTCTGCAGCCCCGGAAGCCGCCCAGATAGACAGGCGGCTCAGAATCCGCAGAAAGTTGTTTCTTTTGGTCCCAATCCTTCGGTCTATGGCTTGGGAGCCACGATGGGGCTTTGGATCGGCAGGCTTTCCGCCGGATCGCTTTCGAGCCCGTCTGATGCCTCGGCAATCATGCGGTACCGGTATTCGGTGTCCGGCTTCAGATCGGTGTCGGAATAGGAAAATTCCCGGGGTCCGAGCTCTGCAATCTTGGCCCATCCGCCGCTCCCGCGGCTTCGATACAAACGGTACCCGTCAATGTCGGGTTCGCTGTTCAGATCCCATTGGACCAGAATCCGGTCTGGAAGGGCCGAGAGCCGAAGTCCGGCGACTGTAGACGGCCGGGGCTTGGTCCGCGCCCTGACCGCCGGGGTCTTCTGTCCTTCGGCACCGAACAGGTTGTAGCTGGCCACCGCGTAATAATAATCGGTGCCGTCGGCAAGAGAGGAAAACCCGAACCCTTTGTCCTGGTAACTGTTTTTCCGGTATCCTTTGAGCTTGGTCAAGGACTCGAGACGGTCCGGGGCCGCGCCCCGATAGATCGCATAGCCGCCCACGTCCGGGTCGTCCACCAGCGTCCAGGCCAGCGCCACCGATTTGACCATGCCGCTTCGGGCGACGATATCCGCAGGATGCGGAGGCAGTGCTTTGGTCTTGGCAGTGACCACATTGCTGGGGCCGGTTTCCCCCTTGGCATCGTAGGCGGTGATCCGGTACTCGTACTGCTGTCCGTCCTCCAGTCCATCATCGTCGGTGTAAGGAAAAGTCGGCTGTGCGCGGACCTTTTCGACCCGCTGCCAGGATTCCGCGGCCTGTTTTCGGTACAGGTAATAGCCCTCCGCCTGATCGATGAGCTGCCAGGCGAGATCGATTTTCCGCAGCCGGTGCTCCTTTTCCAAACGAAGCTGGGGGCGGGAAACGGTGCTCACCGAAACAGGGTCCGACAGGGGGCTTTCCCGTTTTTTCCGGTCCACGCTGGAAATGGCATAGAAGTATGGGGTTTCGTCTTCCAGGTTTGCCGTGTCTTCGAAGGTGAACCCCAGCTCCTGCTGGGAGCTGAGTTTTGCCTCGGTGGTGGCAATAGCGGTCCAGGGATCTGAAGTGCCGGCTTTGCGATGGATCCGGTACTCGACGATGGAGAACTTTTCCTGGTCGTTGAGCAGGTTGGGGACGTATTTGATCTCGGTTCGGCGCACGAACCCCGTGGCCCCCAAAATCAGCGGCGGGTGAGGCAGCTTTTCTCCGGCATTCCGGATTTCGGCGGTTCGGTCGATCGTGATTTCCCGGCCCGAGGCAAGCACAACCCCGATGCGGTAATAGTAGGTGCGCCCCTTTCGAATGGCCTTGTCGACAAACTCCGTCTCATCGCTGTGGCCAAGAAACTGGTAAGGCCCGTCCGGGCTCTCGGACCGGTATAGCTGATAGCCGGCAATCGCCTCCGTTGCAGAGATCTTCCATCGTACGACGACCTTGTCCCCTTCCCCGACGGCCCCCAGCTTTTCGAGGGACACCTTCGGCGCACTCGGCGCAGCTTGGACAAGTTCGGCAACGCCCTGGCCGCTGCTCGCCAGCACCAGGGCATCGGCCAGCGCAGCAGCAAACCGGGGGATCTTCGCCAGGATGTCCTGCCTGGATCCATAAGTCTCTGTCCATGACTCGGCCACCCGGCGGCGCTGGGCATCCATCAGGCTCATGTTCGCCAGGATCTGCGGCCCGTCCTTGGTGACGTTTCCAAACAGCACGTAGCGAATCCCAAGGACTCTGGCCGCCTCCATCGCCATATCCGGAGAATCCCCCTGGACCAGCCCCGCTTGAAACAGTTTGTCTTCCATCTGGCGTCGGGGCACCAGCTTCACCGACTTTTCCTTTTCCAATGCGGAGATCAGCGCGTATAGAATCTCGCCGTTGTACCCCATGGCCTCGAAATTGGTCGGCCTCAGGTTCAGAATCGCCAGGGTGTTCTCGACAGCGGGTGCGGCGCAGGCCGTCGTCCTGATCAGCAGCAGCGCTGCTGCCAGCAGCAGGCACCAACCCAGGTTCCGGGCTCGACACATGGATTACCCTCCCAGGCTGACCCTGTACTCCCTGAAAATTTCGTCCAGGTTCTCGCTGGCCTTGTTCGTCATCGGGGAGTCCTGGATTTGTTTGAGTCTTTCGTCGAATACGGCGTCGACAAAGCTTTCTGCAGCCCCGATTTTGTCCCGTCTGCGCAGCAGCTTTTCTCCCTCGTTGAAGTAGGTCTGCTCCAGGTTCTGCAGGGGCCGGAGAGCCTCGCGGCCGAGTTCGGCCACCACTTCTGCGGTCATCTTCTGAAGCAGCTCCGTGTCTGTGGGAATCTCCAGCGGATCGAACTTGACCTTGGCTTCCGGAAGCCCGGCGCTGGTGATGTCCTCCACGGTCTCCTTTCTCTCCACGGTGCGAACCTGGATGTTCTCTCCGGTTCGCACGTCGACGATGCGAAACGAAAGCTGCACGAAACCAACCTTCTTGTGATTGGATACCGCGTAGTCCTTTTCGCTGAATTCCGGAATCTTAATTTTTGCCGGAGGCGCGGCGGCCAACTCCTCCTGTTTCGGATTCGGGTTCTTGGCCTTCCAGTTGAGATATTCGATGTTGTCCTCGATCTTCTCACCGACCTGGTAGCGAACCGATTTGGTCCCGTCCGAGACGCTCGAATCGACCTTGAACAGCAGCACGCTTCCCATAATGGCCACGTCGATGCCGTAGACCCGTCCCATCTCTTTTGCACTGGCCGCCGAGACGACACCGATCTGGCCCAGTTTCATTTCTTCCAAGATCGACTTGAGATTTTCCCGCTCCAGGATTTTGATGTCTCCGCTGGCGTTGTTGAACAGAAACGTGATCAGGTTGTTGGCCACGATGATGCCGGCGTCTTGGTTGTCCGAGGGGCTGCCGAAGTCGAAAACGGCGATCGATTTTTGCACCCGCTCCTTGATCCGGTCTTCCATGGCCTGGGAAAGAAAGAAGATGTCCGGGTAGTCCGGATCGATTTTCTTGATCTGGCTGTACCAGAACCAGGCCCCCCCGTGCCGGCCCTGTTCCTTGAACTGGCCTGCGGCGTAATTGGCGCGGGATACGAGATCGCGCCGGAGCTTGTTGATCTGGTAGTCGTTGGGGTCATTGATGTATTCGGCGGCCACGTTGTAGGTTTCAATGGCCTTGAGCAGCCAGCCTTCGTCCATCTGCGAGGTAGCTTTACGGATATAGAACTGCCCGGCCTTGGTGCGCACATGGCCGATGAGCTTTCGCAGGTCCTGGTCTTCCGGATCGTACTCCATCGCCCGTTCATAGGTCTTCACCGCACGGTCCCACTGCTGAGCCATCACTGCCTCCCGGGCCTGCTGCACGAAGTAGGCTTTGCTGTCACGCTCTTCGGCCATCGCCAGCAGCTCCCGGGCTTCTGCATTTTCGGGTTTCAGGGCCAACACCTTTCGGAGCAGGTCCTTGGCACCACGGAAGTCTTCCGCATCGAAACGATTCTTGGCTTCGGCAAACAGCGCCTGCGATCCCTCTTCGCTGACCGTGTTCAGCATCTGGTAGCTGTTTTCGTAATTGGGATAGCGGCTCTGAATCTGCTGCAGGCTGAAATAGGCCTTGAGCCAATCGCCGGCATCCACTGCCGTGCGAGCGGCGTTGTATAGATTCTCGATTTCGGTGACCAGGGCCTGCTCCTGGCTTACAATCGTATCTTCCAAAGCCTTCACGTCCGGATGGGCGGCATCGATTCCCTTGGCCTCGGAAAGGGCCGACTTGGCCTTGGAGATGGCGCCGATGGTGATCGGGGTCTGGGATTTGAGGGCCGTCTTGCCCTCGCCCACGAACTGTCCGACCAGCTTTTCCTTGAGTTCGTTCAGAGCCTGCTGGTATTTTTCGTTGTTTGGCTCTTTTTCCAGGGCCTGCTCGAAGTAGGCGATTGCCTCTTTGTATTTGCCCGCCGCAGAAAGCTGCATCCCAACATCGAACTGCTTCTGCCCTGCAGCACATGCGAACATCAACATCAGGGAAAACAGGGCCAGTCCAATCTTCACCGGTCTGACAATTCTCATGGTTCTTCCTCCCGTGCCTCGGAAACACCTATTTTATGCGGATTGTCATCTTGTTTCCGGCCATCGATTCGAGTTGCGAATCGAAATACCGACTCGTAAAATAAGAGAGTTGCATTTCGTTGAAAAGCTGCTCAGGCCATCCCCGATAGCGAACGCTCATCTCTGCGGCGCCTTCCGCATACCGAATGATCCGCGCGCCGAGAATGCCGCTGACATCGGACTGAAGGACGCCGGCGATCTCATGGCCCTGGGCGCTGCTGTCGACGTTCTTTACAACAAGAAATATCTCTCGTTCGCTGTAGAGCTCCTTTTCCCACAGCCGCAGCAGTTTGTCCCTCAGTTCCTTCCAAACGGCGTCTACGCAGGCCCGGGCTCCCTTGTCGAGAATCTGTAGCCGGTTTTCCCCCGGCATCGACTCTACAGCGCTGGCCGTAGCGACGACTTCTCCGTCACCGGGCCGGTAAATGTTCGACGTCAGGCCGACCTCGTTGAGTGTCAGCTCGATACCCTGGTATTTGGTCTGCCGGGTCGACATATCCAAGGACAAGGCGACCAGAAAGCCCATTTGCAGCGCCGGGCCGTCTTCCCCATGCCGAAATACCTTGAATCCGTTTTTCTTGAGCTTGTCGCTGAGAAGATTGACGGTCTTGGTCCCAGTCGGGATGACCTCCGGATCGATGCCCGGCTCCAGGCCGATGCTGATCCGTGGATTCTGCTGCCATTGAATCATGTTCCTGAACCGGTCCAGGTCGTCCACCAGCACGGAGACCTTCACATCGGCCTGGATGGTGACCTCGTATGTGCCCAGATCGGTCTTGGTCTCCTCGATGATCTGAAGGCCGGTCAGGTATCCAGCGGCCCGGCTGAAGATCTGGTCCTTGACCACCTCGAAGTTTTCCACCACGGTTTTTGATTCGATCATGGTCCCCATGGCCGCCTCGATGGCGGCCCGCTTTGCTTCGTCCAGGGCCTTTTCCCGTGCGATCATCTCTCTTCCCGGTTCGAAAAAGCTGAAGCCTTTGGCAGTGACGACCTCGGCACCGGACGGAGACGGCGCCAGCAAAAAAATCCAGAAAAAAAGCAAGGCGGCTGAAATCGCCTTGTTTGCCGTGTTTGCTCTGCCCCGGCCGCCGACCAACTCCATTTCCATCACATCCATACCACCCTTCCCTTGCTACGCTGATGACACGTCAACACCGAAAAACAAGCAAGTAAAATGCCAAGACACCCTATAAAACAAAATCCCTGACAATCACAATGGCTTATCCAGAGACAACCGCCCGGCCGAGTTCCTGGCCATGGGGATGCATCAGCCGTTCAGGACCCAAAACCCGTCAATTTTTTGAGCATGAATTCAAATTCCACATTTTTTGTAGGACTACGAGTTTACCGCTCGTTTTTACAGCAATTTATATCAAAACCGCTTTGACCCATATAGAAAGGAGAACAGCCGGCAAGAGCAGTGCCGAAAAAAGGCTGCCCCCATTTTCGAGGCTCCGAGGATGGGGGATCGGCCTCAAATTGTCCTGGGGGGCCGGGGCCGGGAAAAAATTCACGCCAGGGGATGTCTACCCAGACGGCGGAACGGAAAAACAACTCAAAATTTATTAAAATGTCCATGGGTTGTCAACGGGAAATGAGCGCAGACCCGATCTCCGGAAAAGCCGGGACGTGGCTGTCTCAGGCTCGTGGAAAAAATCTCCCCCTGATACCTTCCCTTCTGCGATAGTAAGACAATTTTCAGCACCGTTTCTACTTTGTCGTCATGGTAAAGGCGCCGTTCCATGTCTCGTCTGGAGGATCTGCTTTGTATCGCCGGCAGCGTTCCATCATGATGAGGCTCGGCCCGTCCTCCGGGCGAACACTCATTGCCTTGGCGAAATAGGCGGCGGCCTTGTCCCACTGTCGGCTTCGATAGGCGGAAAGCCCCCGGCTGTAAAACCCGGCGGCTTTTTGCATGGGCTCGTCCATGTCTGAAGGATACCCGATCAGTTCATAGATTTTAACCGGCTCTTTTTTGCCCACCACGCTGATGGCATCCAGTTCCCGGGCCCGGATCCATCCGCCTGCGGCCGTGTATGTCGATTCGCTGATCATCGTGTAAGTGCCGTATGCCTTGTTGACGCCCTCGAGCCGTGCAGCGGTGTTTACCGTATCCCCCATCATGGTGTAATCCATCCGGCTTCTGGAGCCCATGTTCCCCACGACCGCGGGGCCGGTGCACAGACCGATGCGCATGTAAAGCCCGGGCCGGTCCTGCTCCCGCCATTTTTTCCGAAGCTCGGCCAGCCTTTTTTGCATGTCGATGCATGCCATACAGGCGACCTCCGCCTGGTTTTCCAGGTCGTTGGGGGCGCCGAAAAAGGCGATGATGGCGTCTCCCTCGAACTTGTCCACGGTCCCTTCGTGGCGGAGGATGATATCGGTCATCTCCGTTAAAAATTCGTTGAGCAGTTCGACGAGTTCTTCGGGCAAAAGCGTCTCGGAGATGCTTGTAAATCCCTGGACATCGGAAAAAAAAGCGGTGATGACCCGCTTTTCCCCTCCCAGCACGAGCTTTTCGGGTGAATCGAGCAGGTTGTTGACGACCGACGGCGCCAGGTAGGTGGAAAACGCGTCCTTGACGAATTTTTTCTGACGTGTCTCGACCAGATAACGATAGACCGTCACCGATGCATAGATCAGCAAAATGACGGTCAGGGGGTAGACCAGGTTCAGGACCCACCCCTGATATGAAAACAGAAACTGGCAGAGAAGCACATACAGGACACAGAGCGATCCGCCGACTAGGGCGCCGGATAGGGCACCGACCCGGGCCAGCAAAAACCCCAGGATCGCTGCGCATACCACCATCACGAGAACGTCGAACATCGCCGCCCAGGCCGGTTGGTACATGAAATCCTGGGAAAGGATGCTGTCGATGATGTTGGCATGGATTTCCAGACCCGGGAACACCGTTCCGAAGGGGGTGACCCGCAAATCATAGATGCCCACTGCGGTCGCCCCCACCACGACGATCTTGTCGACCAGTGCTTCGGCGTCGATGTCGTCGTGTAAAATGTCGGTGATCGAAATGTGGGGAAAGGTCTTTTCTTCTCCCCGGTAGTTGATCAGGATACGCCCGAATTCATCGGTGGGAATGGTCAGTTTTCCGAGCTTGATCTGATCCACGCCGTATTCGGCCACCTCCAGCCCCAACGGCTCCTTCAGGTATGCGCTGGTGGCCGCGAGAGAAAGCGGGGCGTAATACGCCTCGTTGAAGCGGAGCACGCCGGGCATCCACCGCACCACTCCGTCCGGATCCGGATACATGTTGAAATATCCGGAGTAGTCGGCCGCCTCTGAAATACCCTGGATGTTGGATTGTGGGGCCACCGCCCGGATCAACGGCACACGCTGCGCATCGGCGGATGCAAAACGAACCGTCTTGTAGGCGGAGCCCTGAATGTTTTGCTGGTGCCTGTCGATCTCCTCTTCGGTCATGTGGTCCAGAACCTCCGGATCCATCTGGAAAAAATAGCCGAGGACCACTTCGGATCGGGCATCACGGATGGCGGCGGCCAGCTGCCGGTCGCTGTCCGAAGCGGACTTGATGGCTTCCACGCGCTTTTTCAGCCGCTCGTCGCCGGGCTTCAGATCAGACAGCGCCGACTCGACTTGTTCCAGCACGCGAATGACCCGCTGGTCGTCGGGCTCCAGAAAACCGATATCAAAGGCGATCACCCTGGCGCCGGCATCGGAGAGCTTTTCAACCAGGCGGACGATCTTCGTCCGCGGCCAGACCCATTTGCCCTCCCGGGCGATGCTCTTTTCGTCGATCACGGCCAGCGCGATCTCCGGTCCGGGCGCAATGCGCTGTCGGGCCAAAAACCGCATGTCCATGGTCTTCAGTTCGATGGTGTCTAAAAAGGTAAACCCAATGAAGTAGGCCAGAATCCCGGCCAGGAGGATTGCCGCGGAGATGAGGGCGGAATGCAGCTTGACATTCCTTTTCCGATTCTGAAACAAGGCCATGAAAGGCTTTCGCACCGGGACAAATGTGTTGACGTTTCAGCTTCTTATATTGTAATAGCGACGGGAAGTCAACCGGATCGGGACCCGCCCAAATGACCCTGGATCGCCTGCTCGGCCGGATCGGTCGAAACAGTCTGTTTTCCATCGATCACCTACTGAACCTGACGGCTTTTACGCGTCGGCTGTTTGCGCTCATGGTTCGTCCGCCGGCTGTCGGCAGGGCACTGGTGCGCAGAATCGTCTTTGAGCAGGTCTATTTCACCGCCGTTCAGGCGCTGCCGGTAATCATTCCGTTTGCCCTCATCCTCGGTGCCATGCTCATCTTTCAGTTCGCCCAACTGTCGGGCCCCTATGATTTGGGCAAGACAACGGTTCTGCTGATTGTCCGGGAATTCGGTCCGGTTGCCACGGCGGTTCTGGTCATTCTCCGGTCAGCGACCGCGGTCACCATCGAAATCGGCTACATGAACGTCCTGCATGAAATCGATGCCGTGGAAATGATGGGCTTGGATCCGATGCACCTGATCTGCATTCCACGCCTGATCGGAATCACTTCCGCGGTGCTTTGTCTGTTCCTTGTATTCGACGTCGCCTCCATCGTCGGGGGCTATGGCCTGGCATGGCTGGTGTCGGACATCCCCCTTGGGGGGATTTTCACCGGCCTTTCCCGGGCGATCACCGTTTCTGACATCATCGTCGGGGTGGTCAAGGCGATCCTTTTCGGGATCACGATTACCGTGACCTGCCTCTATCATGGGTTCATGCTTCAAAAGCAGATTACCGGCGTTCCTGTGGCCACCGCCCGGGCGATGATCGAGTGTTCCTTTTATTGCCTGTTGGTCAACATCGCCGTTTCGATCCTCTTTTACCTGTGATGAGCCTGATCGAGTTGTTTTCCTATCGCCTCGCAGCCGAAGGAAACCGCAGCGGCCTTTCCCGCGTGAACCTCCGGCTGAAACCGGGGGATACCTGTCTTCTGGACGCCGATGTCCCCGAAGACGCCCACCTGCTGCTTCGGGCCCTGGCCACGCTGATCCGTCCGATTTCTGGCACCTTTCGATTCTCCGGCGAGTCCCTCGATTTTTCAGACTACCGCCGGCTTCTTCCCATCAAACGCCGAATCGGCTATGTGGCGCAGGACGCTGCCATGCTCAGCAACAGGACCCTGCGTCAGAATATGTTGATCATGCGATACTATTTTGAGAACTCCCTTCGGATCGCTCTTGACCCGCCAACCGAAAACCTGTCAAAGAGACTGGGTCTCGAAGGCGTGCTCGATCGCCTGCCCGCAGAGGTCGACCCGATAATGCGGCACCTTGCCATTGCCGTTCGGGAGGTAAGCAAATCCCCGGTGCTGATCCTGCTCAATCGGCCCGAGGAAATCATGGGCAAGGAGGGGTTTCACCGGTTCCTGCGGGAAGTGCCGGATCTTCTCGCCGGGAAAACCGCCTGGCTCTGCGCAACCCGCAACTCATTTTTCATCGAACACTGCTGCAATCGGCGGATTCTAATCCGAAAGGGAACCGTGGTTTCAGGCACCGGTCCCGATGATGGAACAAGCGCCTGACCGATAAGGACACCAAAAGCAGCATGGACATAGTCTATACGAAAACCGAAAAGGCCGTTGGCCTGTTCGTGGTCGGTATCGTGCTGCTGCTGCTGGCGGCGCTGATCATGATCGGCCGCGGCAAGGACTGGTTCAGGTCGTATGTCGTTTATACCACCTCTTTCGAGGAGGGCTACGGCATCGAAGCCGACACCGCAGTCAAGCTCTACAAGACGGATATCGGGAAGGTGAAGACGGTCACCCTGGTCGGTGACCGAGTCGAACTCAAACTGGCAATTCAGGAAGAATACGCACCGCGCATCACTGCCGGCACCCGGGTAACGATTGAAAGCCCGACACTGTTCGGCTCGGAATACGTATCGATCAAGCCGGGAAGCATTTCCTCTCCCGCCATCGCACCCGGGAAAGTTATTCCTTCCAAGCCGAGCCAATCCCTGGGCGACCTGCTGGCCGACATGGAAGTGGAAAAAACCGCCAAGCGCATAGTCAACCTCATCGCCAACCTCGAAGCCATCACCCGTCAGCTTGCGGATCCACAGGGTCCTCTTTCGGCGTCTCTTTCCCATGTGGAGGAAACCACCGGCAATCTGGCCGAAATTTCCAAAGACCTCCACGACGGGAAAGGGACTGCCGGACAGATGATTCGATCTGAAGCGCTGCTGGAGTCGATCGAAGCCAGACTCGTCAAGCTCGATGCGGTGATCGATCCGATGGCCGAAGCCGCCCGGCAAGCCCCGCCGGCCATGACTTTGGTCCAGGAAAATCTGGTCAACCTGAAGCGAATCCAGAGCAAGGCCGAACCGGCCGTCGAGCAGCTGCGGGTATTGCTGGAACGCACCGGCGGCACCATGGACTCGCTCCAAAAAATCGTAGAACGCGTTGAACAAGCCAGCATCCACGCCCTGCCGGCGGCGCAAAGCACCCGGGAGACCATGGATCAGGTAACCGAAAACATAGAAGAAATCGAACAGATCATCGAGGCCGTCCGCCAGAATTTTCTCATCCGGCCCCACCTGCCCGCCGCACCGGCCCCTGAGGCCATCGATTCCGGGATTCGGCCCTAATCACACCCGTCCGCCGCTCCACCGGAGCTTGGCTTTGAGCACGTCGTAGTATCGTTGTCCCGGCAAGGTGAGCATCTGAAGGGGATGGGCGTGCTTGCGGACGCGGATGACGTCGTTTTTTCGGACCTCGAAGCCTTCCTGTCCGTCCATGGTGAGCATGATGTCAGAAGATTTTTCGTCCAACCGAAGGGTGATCTCCGCCTGGTCCGGTACGATCAGGGGGCGGTTGGTGAGGGTGAAGGGGCAGATCGGCGTCAGAATGATCCCCGGAACCGCCGGGTGAATCACCGGGCCTCCGGCGGCAAGAGAATATGCCGTCGAGCCGGTGGGCGTGGCAACGATCAAGCCGTCTGCACTGTAGGTGGTCAGGTACCGGCCGTCGATATCCGTCTGGATATGGGCCAGCCGGGCCAGCGCCCCCTTGTTGACGACCACGTCGTTGAGAACCGTTTCCCGGAGCACCGCATCGCCGTTTCGGATCATTTCCACGCAAAGACGCATCCTGGTTTCGGTCTCCAGGGCATTTTCAAGCACTGCCTCGGCGGCCGAAAACATATTTTCCGCCGGAACCGCCGCCAGATACCCCACCTCGCCGAACTTGATGCCGAGCAGTGGGATATTCCGGTCGCCGATCCATCGGGCGGCGCTCAAAAAGGTGCCGTCACCGCCCAGCACGAAAACCGCGTCGAGCTCCTGAGGAGGCTCAGGGCCGGGCAGACTCGAGCGGCCCTGGCTCGGCATCGGGCTTTTGATGCGAAACGCCCGAATTTGCCTTCCGCCGAGCCATTTTTCAAGCTCGTCGGCCTTGGCCCTGGCCTCGGCGTCCGGCTTGACCACGATGCCGATGTTTTGAAAAGCGGTGGGTGACTCCGTCATGGTGGATCCCTGCCTCTGCCGTTCGCCTACCGGTCCAGGCGTCTCGTTCCGAGATTTCTGGCACCTCCATATCGGTATCTGCCAGTTGCAGCAAGATTTTTTTGTCTTGACGCACAAACTCCGCCTTCGGTATATAGCGTAGGTTCTAAATTGGTGCATCGTTCATTTATAATCGTACATGTGTGATGAAATGGAGGAAAAGGCAATGCTGAAAATGAGATCTGCAAAGGCGCTGGCAATCATAGCGGCGATGGTGATGGCCGGGGCGGTTCTTGTCTCCTGCGGGGAATCTGAAAAGCCGGCCGAACCGGCCAAAGAAGCCGCCACGGCCCCCGCAAAAGAAGAGGCGCCGATCCGGATGGGCGTCGCCGGCCCCCACAGCGGCGACCTCGCCTCCTACGGAATCCCCACCGTCAAGGCGGCTGAACTGGTCGTCGAACATCGAAATGAGATGGGCGGGATCTGCGGCCGAAAGATTGAACTGATCGTGGAAGACGACGTTTGCAAGCCGGAAGTCGCCACCAACACCGCCACCAAGCTGGTGGGCGACAAGGTCGATTTCGTGCTGGGCCACATCTGCAGCGGTGCGACCAAGGCCGCCTTGGGCATCTACAAGGATTCCAACATCGCGGTGATGTCTCCGTCGGCCACCAACCCGGCCCTGACCCAGAGCGGAGACTATCCGAACTTCTTCCGCACCATCGCCTCGGACGACGCCCAGGCCCGTCTGGAGGTGGACTTCGCGCTGAACCGCCTGAAGCTTTCCAAGATCGCGGTGCTTCATGACAAGGGCGACTACGGCAAGGGACTGGCCGAATTTGCCAAGGCATTTCTGGAAGCCGAGCCCGAAGCCGAAGTCGTTCTCTATGAAGGGGTCACCCCCGGCGCCGTGGACTACTCGGCCGTGGTTCAGAAAATCAAGAACTCCGGCGCCCAGGCGGTCATCTTCGGCGGCTACCATCCGGAAGCCTCCAAGATCGTCACCCAGATGCGCAAAAAGGCCATGGACACCATCTTCATCTCCGATGACGGCGTCAAGGACGACACCTTCATCAAGGTGGCCGGCGAATACGCCGAAGGCGTCTACGCCACCGGTCCCATGGACACCACCGCCAACCCCATGGCGGTCATGGCCACCGAGCAGCACCGGCAAAAGTACGGCGAGGATCCGGGGGCGTTTTTCCTCAACGCCTATGCAGCGGCGCTTGCGCTGCTCAACGCCGTTGAAAAGAGCAACTCCACAGACTACGACGACATCGTCAGCGCCCTTCGCACCGAGTATGTGGCAACCCCTCTGGGCATCATCCGCTTCGACGAGCGGGGCGATGCCATCGGCGTCGGATTTGCCGTGTATCAGGTTCAAAACGGGACATATGTCGAGATCAAGTAGCCGATGATAAGCGGCTTACCGGTTCAGGGGGACAGGCGGCATCCGCCTGCCCCCTGATCTATTCAAAGCAGACCAAATTTAAGCAAAACATCAGCAACAAGAACCCGAAGGATAGTTCTGGAAACCGGTTATGGACTACTTTCTCGAGCTGTTTCTCGGTGGGCTGACCCGGGGAAGCATCTACGCGCTCATCGCCCTGGGATACACCATGGTCTACGGGATCATCGAGTTGATCAATTTCGCCCACGGCGAAATCTACATGATCGGCGCCTTTACCGCGCTGATCGTGGCAGGCGTACTGACCTTGATGGGCTGGAACGAGATCGCGATTCTGGTCATCGCTTCGATCGTCGCCGTCATCTATTCTTCGGCCTACGGATTCACCATCGAAAAAATCGCCTACAAACCGATCCGCAAAGCCCCGAGGCTTTCGGCCCTGATCAGCGCCATCGGCATGTCGATGTTTCTGCAAAACTACGTCCTGCTGGCCCAGACATCGGACTTTCTCCCCTTTCCCAGCCTGATTCCCCAGTTTGAATTTCTGGAGAGCTACGCACACATCGTCCGTTCATCGGAGGTGGTCATCTACACGGTCACCGCCGCAGTCATGGTGGCGCTAACGATTCTGATCAAGTTCACCTCCATCGGAAAGGCCATGCGAGCCACCTCCCAGGACAAGACCATGGCCGCCCTGGTGGGCATCGACGTCGACCGGGTGATCTCGGTCACCTTTATCGTCGGTTCGGGCACGGCTGCCATCGGCGGGGTTCTGATCGCTTCGCACATCGGGCAGATCAATTTCTACATCGGGTTTATCGCCGGGATCAAAGCTTTTGTCGCAGCGGTACTGGGCGGGATCGGAAGCATTCCGGGGGCGGTCTTGGGTGCGCTGGTACTGGGCTGGACCGAATCGTTTTTTACCGGCTACGTTTCCAGCGACTATGAGGATGTCTTTGCGTTTGTCTTTCTGGTGTTCATCCTGATCTTCCGGCCGGCCGGCATCCTCGGCCGGAGCGAGGCGGAAAAGGTTTGAGATGCAGGTAGCCGAAGAACTCAAAAAATCCGCCCTGGTGTCCATCTGGTTCATGTTCCTGACGTTTCCGATCATGGTCATCCGGGTCAACACGATCTACAACACCGTGGAGTGGCGGTGGCTGAACATGGCCCTGGTGGGGGTGGGAAGCTTTTTTCTGTCCATGCTCTGGCGGTTCATGATCCGAAGAAAGGAAAGAGGCAAGAAAAAGGCCGAAATCAAAGACGGCGCCCAGCTGACGCTGATCCAACGCCTGATGCAAAGCCGCCGCGTCACCCTTTCCGGGATCGTTCTTGTGGCGATTTTTGCCATGATTTACCCGTTTGTCTTTTCCATGTACCAGACCAGCATCATGATCACGGCGCTGATCTATGTCATGTGCGGACTGGGCCTGAACATCGTCATCGGACTGGCCGGGCTGCTGGACCTGGGCTACGTGGCCTTCTACGCGGTCGGGGCCTATTCCTACGCCCTGCTCAACTACCATTTCGGGATCAGCTTCTGGATGGCCCTTCCCGTCGGAGCCGCCCTCGGGTTCATGTTCGGCGTGCTGCTCGGTTTTCCGGTATTGCGCCTTCGGGGGGACTATCTGGCCATCGTCACTCTCGGCTTCGGCGAAATCATCCGGCTGGTGCTGGAAAACTGGAACGAATTTTCCCACGGCCCCAGCGGCATTGCCAATATCCCCCGGCCGTCTTTTTTCGGCTACGATCTCTCTCTTCAGCAGGTCACCGTCTGGATCTATTTTTTGATGATCAGCCTCGTGATCTTTACGATCTTTGTGGTCGGCCGGCTGCAAAACTCCCGCCTCGGCCGGGCCTGGGTCGCACTGCGGGAAGACGAGATCGCCTGTCAGGCCATGGGAATCGACAAGACCCGGACCAAGCTGTCGGCCTTTGCCTTGGGCGCCACCTGGGCCGGCATGGCCGGAGTGATGTTTGCCGCCAAAACCACCTTCATCAACCCGGCCAGCTTCACGATATGGGAGTCGGTGATCATCCTGTGCGTCGTCGTGCTCGGGGGCATGGGGTCTATCGTGGGGGTCATCCTCGGCGCCATGGTCCTCATCTTGCTTCCTGAATATCTTCGGGCCTTTTCAGAATACCGGATGCTGCTCTTCGGCGCGATCCTGGTTCTGATGATGGTCTTTCGCCCCGGGGGCATCATCACCAATGTCCGCCGGACCTACCGTTTCAAGGGCAAGGCAACCACTGATGGCAGCAGCGCATAATTTCGGAAAAGAAGTCCTGGAAGTCCGCTCCCTGACCATGGACTTTGGCGGACTCCGTGCCCTGGACAATCTCGATCTGAGCGTCCGGCAAGGAGAGATTGTCGCCCTGATCGGCCCCAACGGCGCCGGCAAAACCACCTTTTTCAACTGCATCACGGGTCTTCACGCCCCCACAGAGGGCGAGATGCTGATTCATCCCCCCGGCCAGAGCAGGACCCAACGGCTCAACGGCTTGAAACCGAACCGCGTCACCGAACGGGGGCTGGCCCGAACATTTCAAAACATCCGTTTGTTTCCGAACATGACGGTGCTGGAAAACGTCATGATCGGCCGGCACTGCCGGATGTCGGCGGGCATCCCCGGGGCGGTCTTCCGCCCCCGCTCCACCCGGAAAGAAGAAAGGCAGGTGGTCAACGACAGCTATGCCATGCTCGAAAAGATCGGCCTGGAACAGTTCGTCAACGAGCTGGCCATGAACCTGCCTTACGGCGCCCAGCGGCGCCTGGAAATCGCCCGCGCCATGGCGACCGAGCCTTTCATCCTGCTCCTGGACGAGCCCGCGGCCGGAATGAACCCCCAGGAAACCCGGAGACTCGACGAGCTGATCCTGCGCCTCCGGGAACAGGAAAAGATCTCGATTCTGCTCATCGAACACGACATGAAAATGGTGATGAGCCTGTCTGACCGCATCTACGTCGTCGACTACGGAAAGAAAATCGCCGAAGGTTCCCCCGAGGAAATCAAGCGCAATCCAGCGGTGGTCAAAGCCTACCTCGGAGAGGAAATCGATGCTTGAGCTGAAAAACGTCCATACTTACTACGGCAACATCCGGGCGCTGAAGGGGATCGACCTGAAGGTCGAAGAAGGCGAAATCATCACCCTGATCGGCGCCAACGGTGCGGGCAAGACCACGACGCTAATGTCGATCTGCGGCATCGTCCCGCCCCGGTCCGGGGAGATTCTTTTCCTGGGAAAACCGATTCACGACATGAAGCCGGACAAAATCGTCTCCCTGGGCATCTGTCAGGTTCCGGAGGGACGGCGGATCTTTCCCTATCTTTCGGTGATGGAAAATCTGGACCTGGGGGCCTATCTTCGAAGGGACAAGGAGGAGATCAAAAAGGACCTGGATTATATCTTCGAGCTGTTTCCGATTCTCGCCGAACGCCGGCATCAGGCCGGTGGAACGCTCTCCGGAGGAGAGCAGCAGATGCTGGCCATCTCACGGTCGCTGATGGCAAGACCCCGCCTTCTACTCATGGACGAACCTTCTCTTGGACTGGCCCCACTGGTGGTCAAACGGATCTTTGAAATCATCGCCAAAATCAACAGCGAAAACAGGACCACGATATTTCTGGTGGAGCAGAACGCCAACCTCGCCTTGAAAGTAGCCAACCGGGGCTATGTCATGGAGACCGGCAAGATCACCCTCGCCGATTCAGCCAACCGTCTGCTCAACAACGATGAGGTGCGAAAAGCGTATCTGGGGATATGACCGTTGACAATATTAGCCCGTTCAGAGTAGCATCCACCCGACTTTCGTCCTATCCAACACGCTTGCGCCGGAATCGGGGGGGAATCACAGGATGGGCTTTTTCAAACGCCACCCGATGCTTTTTTTAAGCATCGGGATTACTCTCCTCTTTTTGTGGCTCGCCCTTTTTCCCATTTCCTTTTTCGAAAATCTCGAACTCAAACGATACGATCTGATGATGGGACTGCGGTCGCAGCCCGATGCCTCCAGCGACATCGTCATGGTCGACATCGACGACGACTCCATCGAAAAGCTTGGGCGGTGGCCCTGGCCCCGCTCGCTGATCGCAAAAGGCATCGACGCCATCGACGCCGGAAACCCCCGGGTCATCGGACTGAATTTTGTCTTCAGCGAACCGGAGGAAAGCTCCGGGCTCCGCGAACTTCGCAATCTGGAAACCGATTTGCGCGCTTCGCTGTTGCCGATGGCATCGCCGGCAGCAGAGACGTTTCTGCAGGCATTGCAAAAAGCAACGCTTCGGCTCGACAACGACCGAAAACTCGCACTGGCCCTGGAACGATCCGGAAAAGTGGTGCTGCCGATTTTTTTCAAAGAGTCGGCCATCGCCGGCGAAGGAGACGATCCGGGCGAAGCGATCCGTTCAGGGGCCATCGGCAATGTTCGCAATCCACAAGGGTATGTCGTACCGGTAGGCAGCGAAGCGGTCGCCCCGATCGAGCAGTTTACGGCTGCGGCAGACGGCATCGGCCACATCAACCTGGCATACGACCGGGACGGCACAGCCCGCCGGGAACGGCTGCTGTATCAATACCGCGGCGTATATGTGCCCGCCTACACCCTGACCATCGCGGCCAAGGTGATGAATCTGTCCCCGGACCGGATTCAATCCGAAATCGGCTCTTGGATCAGACTCGGATCCATCGAGATCCCGACCACCGTCTACTCCGAAATGCTGGTCAGCTTCAAGGGCCCCCGGGGGTCCTTCAAACGTTTTTCCTATTTCGATGTCATCAATGGCAAGGTCCCGGCAAACCTGTTTAAAAACAAGGTTGTCCTGGTGGCGGCGTCGGCGACCGGAATCTTGAATCCCCTGAGCACGGCGGTCGACCCGACCATGCCGGTGGGAGAATTCTCCGCCAACACGGTCTGGGCCATCCTAAACCAGCAGTTTATCCGCCAGCCGTTCTGGAGTGCAACGGCCGAATTGATTCTGATCCTTGCAGTAGGCGCGATCATTGCGCTGCTGCTTCCGCGCATCAAGGCCAAATATTCGGCCCTGGTCTTTGTCTTGCTGTTTTGTCTCCTCTTCGGCGGTTCCGCCTATCTTTTCGCAGCGCAAGGGCTCTGGGTGCCGGTCACCTATCCCACCTTGCAGCTGATTCTGGGCTACATCGGCGCCGTGAGCATCAGCTACTTCGTTACAGAAACGCGGAAGGAAAAGGTGGAGGGAGAATCAGCCGAAACCAACCGGATGCTCGGCCTCTCGTTCCAAAGCCAGGGCATGCTCGATATGGCCTTCGATAAATTCCGCCGGTGTCCCGTCGACGACGAGATGAAGAACATTCTCTACAACCTCGCCCTGGATTTTGAACGAAAACGGCAGCTCAACAAGGCCGCCGCGGTATATGAACTCATCGAAGATACGGACAGCGGCTTCAAGGACGTCACCGAGCGCAAAAAACGGCTGCTTCAGGCCAGCGAAACCATGGTCTTCGGCGATGGAATGTTCGGCAGCGGCTCCGGCGGAGACGGGATGATGAGCACCACCACCGGCACCCGTCCGACCTTGGGCCGATACGAAGTGATCAAACAGCTCGGCAAGGGTGCCATGGGAATCGTTTACCTGGGTCAGGACCCCCGGATCCATCGCACCACCGCCATCAAGACATTCCGCTTTTCCGATGACTTCGAGCCCGAAGAAGCCGAACAGCTCAAACAGAAATTCTTCCGGGAAGCCGAAAGCGCCGGCACCCTGTCTCATCCGAATATCGTCACCATCTATGACGCCGGAGACGAACAGGACCTGGCCTACATCGCCATGGAATTTTTAGAAGGAAGCGACCTGCAAAAGCACATCAAACCAGGCGCGCTGCTGCCGATGCGAAAGGTGATCGACTACGCGGCCGACATCGCCGACGCCCTGGGCTATGCCCACGACAAGGGAATCGTCCACCGGGACATCAAGCCGGCAAACATCATGCTGCTGCCATCCGGGGTGGTGAAAATCACCGACTTTGGTATCGCCCGGATCACAGCAACCTCCCAAACCCAGACCGGCGTGGTCAAGGGCACCCCTTATTACATGTCTCCAGAACAGATCTCCGGGGAAAAGGTCGACGGTCGCTCCGACATCTTCTCGCTGGGCGTCATGCTCTATCAGATGGTCACCGGAGAGCTCCCGTTCAGGGGAGACAATCCCGCCGCCCTCATGCACCAGATCATGAACGTTGCCCATCCGGACCCGCGACAGTTCAACCCGAAAATCTTCAAACCACTGGTGTTCATACTAAACAAAGCCCTGGAAAAAGACCGATCCAAGCGCTACCAGAAAGCGAGCCAGATGGCCGCCCATCTCCGGGAACTCGGGAAACGGCTCGATGAGATGATCATGAAAAAACAGGCCAAAGACCAGGCTTGACCCTTCGGCGAGCCGAAGTGGATCGATCCTTAACCGGGTGTCGCCCCCGGTTTGCTTCCCGGCTGATTTCAAGGAATTGCTTGACGTGTCAAATGGTTATGCTGTAAGAACACCGCTGTGGGGGTTGACAGGCCGACCCCGCCGGAGAACCACACCGCCCTACCGCCAAGGGGAAAAATCGAAATTCCATATTATGGTCTTTGTTGAATCGGCTGGCATGACAGATGTCGGAAAGAAGCGCAAAGGAAACGAAGATGCGCTTTATCTGGACGACCAGCAGGGGCTATACATTGTCTCAGACGGCATGGGGGGGCACCGCGCCGGGGAGGTCGCCAGCGAACTGGTCGTCAAAACGATCCGGAACGCCATGGCCGGATCTGAAAGCCCGGCCGCTGCACCTCCGGCAGCCGTCGATGGAAGTCTTTCGCCGAAGGCCGACCGTCTGGTAGAGGCCATCTGCGAAGGAAATCGGAAAGTATTCGAAGCCGGCCGCCGCAAAGATGCTTACCGCGGAATGGGGGCAACGGTGTCGGCGGCCGTGCTCACGGACAAGACCCTGATTACCGCCAATGTGGGCGACAGTCCGATCTACCTGATTCACGACGGCTGCATCGACCAGATTTCGGTCACCCACAACGTGGTCAGTGAACAGACGGCCTTCGATCCTGAGGCGGCGAGCCGCCTGGGTGAAGATGTCAAGCACCTGCTCACCCGGGCCATGGGGGTCGAAGAACGCGTTTCTCCGGACGTCTTTGAACTGCCTTTTTTCAGGGGAGACGCGGTGGTTATCAGCTCCGACGGCCTGAGCGATCTGGTGTCTCCAGAAGAAATACAGGCAGTGGTCGGGCAACAGACGGCGGAACAGGCCTGCCGGAAGCTCGTGGAGATGGCCAATCAGCGCGGCGGTCATGACAACATCACGGTCATTGTGGTCAAGATCAAAGAGATCAGGCAAAAGGGGCTCTTTGGAAGGCTCCGCTTTAGCCTGGCCCGAAAAGCCGTCGGATTTTTGCAGCGCTACTTGTAACTCAACTTTCGGGATTCATGATTCCGCGAAATGAATAATTTGCTGCCGGTGTGGCGGCAAAGCCACTTCCGGCTGAGAATCGAGTCTGTTGCATTACCGCAAACTTTGGGAAAAGGTGTTTCGATGCCGAAATTGACACTGCAATTCAAGGACAATGTCGTGGGCGAGTATGGTCTGGAAAAAGGCAATGGCCTGACCATCGGAAGAATGGACAGCAACGATATCGTCATCGAGAACCTGGCGGTCTCCGGCCATCATGCTAAAATCGACTCGGTGGGCGATGGGTACCTGCTGACCGACCTGCAGAGCAAAAACGGATCCTTCGTAAACGACCAGCAGGTCACGTCACATTGGCTTCAGCACGGTGACAGGGTCATGATCGGAAAACACACCCTCCTGTTCAAATACGAAAAAGGCGAAGAGCGGCCCGCATCGACCGGCGCCCCTGCCGGTGCAATGGACCAGACCATGGTTATGGATACCGGCCAGTATCGAAAGATCATGGAAAAAGCCGGCAAGACCACGGAGCCCGGCTCAGGGCTCCAAAACGAGCCTGCCGGGGTTCTTTCCTATCTGGCCGGCGGTGAAGGGGAAGTAGAAATCGGCAAAAAGCTGTTCAAGATCGGTAAAAGCGCCTCCTCGGATCTGGTCGTCGGCGGCTTGATGACCGGCCAGACCGCTGCAACCATCAGCAAACGGCCCAGCGGCTATTCCCTGAGCTATGTGGAGGGGATGGCCAAGCCGAAGGTCAACGGAAAAGCCGTCAAGGAATCGGTCATGCTCAAAGAATTCGATGTCATTGAAATCGGACACGTCAAGCTGCAATTCGTGCTCAAGGGCTGACCGCAGAGACGCAGAGTGCGCAGAGAAAATCCTCAAAATCTCCTCTGCGTCTCTGCGGTGAAACAAGCGTCGCCATTATTCCGGCCTGCATGCACTTACCGTGACCCGGGCCGGGGGCGGAACCACACCAGCACGCCGCAGCCTGCGGCCGCCGCTATCCCGCTGACGGCAAACAGCACCGAAGACCCTGTGGCTTCATACAGCAGGCCGCTGCCGAAAAAACCCACCATCATCCCCAATCCGTAGGTCACCGCGTTGTTGGCCGCCTGGCCTATTGTCTTTGATGCGTCCGGCATCAGCTCGTCGATTCGAAGAATGCTCGCCATGTGGAACGTGCCGTAGGAAAACGCATGAAGCACCTGGGTGGCCAGGATCACCGGCAGCGATGCTGTGGCGGCTAAGGTAAACCACCGGAACGCCGCCGCCAAGCAGGAAAAGACCAGCACCGACTGAAGCGAAACGCGGTGAAAAATCCGGGGAGAAAGGATCATCACCAGCACCTCGGCTGCCACCGCCACGGCCCAGCACACACCGATCAGGGTGCGGCCGTAGCCTAACGATTCCAGATGAATCGAAAAGAAGGCGTAGTAGGCCCCGTGGCTGGCCAACATCAAAAGCGCTGCGAAAAGAAATCCGGCCACAGGTGCTGCGGCCAGCAGCCGCAGCCCCTGGCGGGTCGTCTCCCGCGGCGGGCTGAGCCGTGCCGGAATCCGGACGGAAAACGCCGCTCGCAGCAGGGAGCCGGCCAGGATGAGTACCAGGATGATATTCAAAGACGTGGCGTCTACGATCCGACCCACGACCACTACGACGCAGATGAAGCTGATCGAGCCCCAGACCCGAAGATGGCCGTAATCCCGCCGCCGGGAACCCAGATAGTCCATGGTAAAGGCTTCCAGAAAAGAGATGATCGGGGCGTAAAAGATACCGTAGACCACCATGATCATCATCATCGGCCAAAAATCGGTCGTCAGCAGAAACAGGGCCCAGACCATCACACTGGCAAAACTGCAGGCGATATAGATCGGCTTCCGGGCGCTGAACCGGTCGGCCAGATGCCCCCAGATCATCGGAAACAGCGCCGTAGCCAGTGTCCTCACCGCAGAGATGGCGCCGATCTGAGTCCCGGAAAAGCCGATGTGGTAGCAGTACAGATTGAAGAAGGGAAGGTAGATGCCCAGCACTCCGAAGTAGATAAAGTACTGGCTCGCCAAGAGCGCTCGCATGCGGGTATCTGACACATCGGACATGACCTCACTTTACCCGATACGCCCCGATCTGACAACGGCCGCGGGGAGGGCAAAAGCCGGATTCACGGCGAGGAGACGATACTATATATTACAAGGCGCATTAGGCATTTGAGGGGACGTTTTAGGGGACGTCTATTCTTTTATAACTTTCTTGCTTGAGCGCCTTTTTCTTCCTCCAAGAGTCAATAGAAAGTTATAAAAGAATAGACGTTATATATTGAAATAACTGGAGAATATACTGCCAAGAGTAGCAAAAAGAAAAGTAATTATCGCCTTGATAAAGAAATAGCCTCCAGGTAGCACATAGGTAGACAAACCTTCAACCCCAGGCACTACAAGGAGGCTATCATGAGTGAAGACAACGCTACCAAGTACAGAGAGTTCTGTCAATTCCGGAGGCAGATCCGGGGATCTTCGGAGTATCTGATCGTCGGCATCGATGTGGCCAAAACCCCGCACCACGCGTTTTTTGGTACGGCAAGGGGGCAATCACTGCTTCGAAGACTGATCTTTGAAAATAGCTGCTCCGGCTTCGAGAAGCTGATGGAGCGTGTCAGTCAGCTCCAGACAGGCCACGGGTTGGGCAAGGTCGTTTTTGCACTGGAACCTACGGGCAACTATCACAAGCCGCTGGCGCGCTGGCTCCAGGATCAGGGGCAATTGCTGGTGCTGGTCTCCAACCATGCCATCTCCGAAAACCGGGAGACGCTAGATGGTCGGTGGGACAAAAACGACACCAAGGACAGCGCCAACATCGCTGATTTGGTCTCGCAAGGAAAATGCTTGTTTTTCGAAGAGCCAGACGAAGACCTTGTCGAACTGCGCACTTTTCTTTCGCTGCGCAAGCAGCTCAAAAAGCAGGCTCACTCAGTCCGGATGCAAATCCGAAACGGGCTTGTGGCCAAACACTTTCCGGAATTGGATCAACACTGGGGAACTTGCATGACGGAGAACCTGGCCATTGTGCGCTGGTGCCTGGATCCGCGCATGATCGTCTCTTTGCCCTTTGAAGCCTTTGTACAGCGGGTCACCACAAAAGATCGCGGCCTGAGGCAGGTCAAGCGTCTGCGCAAAATCCATGAGCTGTCGGCAACATCGATCGGTCTTCCTGTGAATGCAGCCGCTCGGTTCGAAGCTCAAAGCCTGGTGGAGCGATTCAAAGACCTGGAAGACAGAATTAAACAGACCGAGTCGAAAATACAGATCGTCAGCCGACGCTTTAGCGCATATAGTCGGCTTCGAACAATCCCGGGTTTCGGTCCCTATGTCAGTTCCCAGGTGTTGGCCAGAATTGGTGATCCGAACCGCTTTCAAGGCCGGAATCAAGTGATCCGGCTTGCCGGCTTCGATCTGAACGCGAAACGAAGCGGAAAGCGCAGCCAGTCTGCCGTTCCGGTAATCTCCAAGCGGGGCAACTCGGACTTGCGATACGCGCTTTTTCAAGCGGCCAAGATCGCCAGTTACCACAATGCTGACTTTCGGGCTCTGTTCACTCGTTATCTGGCGGGCCGGCAAAAGGAGCGCGGCATAACAACGAAAATGCGCGTAAAACTGGCGGCCAAGCTGCTGGTGATCGCCTGGACGCTGATGAGAACCGATACCGATTTTAATCCGAGCAAACTTGTCGTCTGACGAAGAGGCCAGTGAAACAAGCAGTATCGGCGAGAGAGCCCGACAATAGACGTAGGAGCGAAACAACTCCGGGCGGGACAGTACCGGGCCTCTCTCTGAACTCTGAGCCTGGATAAGGAATGCTGGAGGCCGGTAATCAGCCGGATCTCGGATAGACGTAACGCTAAGGCCGTGGGTTCGCCGTTAAGGAGAGTGACTCGCCGAAAATAGTAAAACCAGAGGAGAAGTATGCCCAATGCTTACGACTTGCTATAAACTATTGTTATTATTAAAATAAAAAAACACTTGACACGGGGGCTATAGAATGTCCCCCACTGTCCCAATAGCACCAA
>Ga0272443_10001126_pt1 | contig 42004 bp, 32 predicted proteins | sample SSMAcet12_FD_193581 | JGI IMG/M metagenome (GOLD analysis project Ga0272443, IMG submission 193581) | Marine sediment archaeal communities from Little Sippewissett salt marsh, Falmouth, MA, United States - SSM-Acet-12 | ecosystem: Environmental > Aquatic > Marine > Wetlands > Sediment ...
TCGTGGACCTCGAGGGGTCCTCGCCGCAGGTGGACTGGGGTGGGAACGTGGTGTTCAACTTCACCTACGCCTACGTCCACATGGCCATGAAGAGCATGTTCGACCCCGAGATCCCCAACAACGACGGGTGTTCGGCGCCGATCACCATGAAGGCGCCGGAAGGCAGCATCGTCAACTGCCGTTTCCCGGCGGCCGTGGCGGCCCGCATGCAGGTCGGCCATTTCATCACGGAGATCATCTACCGGGCCATGGCCGAGGCCCTGCCGGACCGGGTGCTCGCGGCGAGCGGCGGCACGCCCGCCACCATGAACGTGTTCTACGGCAGGAGAAAGGACGACACCCCCTGGCACAGCGTGATCATCCGCGGCGGGGGCATGGGCGCGAGCTCCCGGGGCGACGGCTATTACACCTACACTTTTCCCGCGAACGGCGCCAACACGCCCGTGGAGATCTTCGAGAGCGACACACCCCTCATCGTGGAAAAACGGGAGCTCATTGCGGACTCCGGAGGCCCCGGGCGTCTGAAAGGCGGGTTGGGGCGGACCATCGCCTTCAGGATCCCGGACGATGAGAATGCCCCCAAACCTCCCGTGAACCTGGGGATCCAGGCCGGCAGGTTCCGCAACCCCCCTGAAGGCCTCTTCGGCGGCAGGCCGGGGTCCAGGGCCCGCTTCCTGGTGAGCGGCAAAAACGGTAACCCTTACGGCCTGACCCGGCTCTACCCGGGCGACGTCGTGGTCATGGACGCGGCCGGCGGCGGGGGGTACGGGAACCCCCTGGAGAGAGACCCGGAAAAGGTGCTGGCCGACGTGCTCAACGGCTATGTCACTGTTGAAAAGGCGAAAGAAGACTACGGGGTGGTCATCGACCCGGCTGCCATGACCGTGGATGCAGCGGCCACGGCCAGGCTGCGAAAATAGAGTCTTTTCCATGGATCCTTTGAATCAAAACATCGACCGGATTCTGGCCTCCGTGCTCCAGAGGAGATTCAAGTCCATAACCGAGGAAATGGGCCTGACCCTTCTGAGGACCACCCGGTCCCCCATTTTGAGCGAGGCCAGGGATTTCGTCACCGGGCTCTATGACCGGAAGGGCCGGATGCTCGAGCAGACGGAGTACATCCCGGTCCTGGCGTTCGCCATCCAGCCCGCGTGTGAATACATCGTGGACTACTTCGGGGACGATATCAAACCGGGGGACGTCATCCTGCACAACGACGTGTTCACCGGCGGCAACCAGAACGCGGATGTGGCCGTGTTCAAGCCCATCTTCCACGGGGACGAGCTCGTGGCGTGGGCCGCCTGCAAGGGCCACCAGGCGGACATCGGGGGCGCGGTGGCGGGCGGTTACAACCCCGAGGCGCGGGAGGTGTGGCAGGAGGCCCTGAGGATCACGCCGGTGAAGATTTACGAGGGCGGGCGGTTCAGAAAGGACGTCTGGGATCTCATATTCGCCAACATCCGCTACGACATTGTCGCGGAGGACATCAAGGCCGAAATCGGCGGGTGCGTGGTCGGGGAGCGGGGCGTCAAGGCCCTTGTGGAGCGACACGGCATCCGGAAATTCAACGACCACCTCGAGTACCTCTTTGACGTGACCGAGAAGATGGTCAGAAGGGAGATCACCCGGATACCGGACGGCATGTACCACGGGGAGAGCTGGGTCTTCTACGACGGCATCCACGAGGGTTCCAGAATGAAGATCAACCTGAACGTGGTGGTGGAAGGCGACGAGATCACGTTCGACTACACGGGCTCAGACCCCCAGACAGAGGGGTTCGTCAACGCGCCTTTCTCGGCGACCGCCTCGGCCGTGCTGCTGACGTTTCTCATGATGATCAACCCGGACATCCCCCACAACGACGGCATACTCAAACCCATCCACATCATCAACCCGGAGGGCAGCTTTCTCAACGCCCGTTTCCCGGCGGCCACCACATTCGGCAACACCCTCACCGGCCCGAACTCCGATGCCATCCTCAAGGCCTTTTCGCAGGCCCTTCCCAGGATGGTGACGGCCGGGTGGAACCGGGCGCTGAACTTCAGCCTGACCGGGATGGATCCCAGAAAAGGCAAGTCCTATGTGGACATATTGTTTCTGGCCCTCAAAGGGGGTTCCGGCGGTACGTGGAATGCCGACGGCTACGACCACATCGGCATCATCAATTGCGCGGGCGGCATCCTGGCCCAGGATTACGAGATGTTCGAGCTCCACGACCCGCACTTTCTTCTGAAGCACGAGTATCTGCCTGATTCGGCCGGAGCCGGCAGGTGGAGGGGGGGCATGGGCATCGAGACGGAGTTCGTCATCTGTGGCGAGAAAATCACGGGCATCTCCTTTGGGGACGGCATCGACGAGGAGTCCCAGGCCTTCGGCATCTTCGGCGGGAAGGACGGCATCCTGAACGAGGTCAGGCTGGTCCGGCCGGACGGGACCGAGCGGGTTGCAAAGGGGAAGGAGATCATCCGGGGAATCCCGACAGGGACGATTTTCAAACAGAAGGCCGGCGGGGGCGGCGGCTACGGGGAACCTCATGAGAGGCCGGTGCACAAGGTCCTGGACGATGTGAAAAACGGGCTCGTGTCTGTTGAATCGGCACGGTCGGAATACGGCGTTGTCGTGGGTCCCCTGTCCCTGGAAGCGGACACCGAGGCCACTGACCGACTGAGAAAGGGACTCTCTTGAAAAGACCTCATGTCCCGCGATCGGCCGTTATCGTGGATGAGTCGGATATCGTTTTAGACTCCTAATTCCCCGGACCATAATCTTTCCAGGAAATCCTTCCACGGGTAGACCTCGATAGAATTCTCTAACATCCTTGGTTGTTTTTCCAACGAGATAATCAGACTTCGCCCAATCGAATGCTCTTCCCGCAAAGCTTTAAGTCCTTTGGTGTGGCCGCTATGTATCTTGCTCGATCCCTTGACTTCAATCGCGGCATCCATGTCCCCAAGAATAAAATCAACTTCAAACCCGGAACTTGTACGCCAGTATCGAATATCAAGTTCTGGATTTCTGTATGCTTGATAAGCCATAAGCTCCATTAAAATGAAATGCTCAAACGATTTTCCAAATTCGGGAGTTCCAATTGCGGGCGCCCGTCGTGCCAAATAGTTCGTGACCCCAACGTCGAAGAGATAAAATTTTTCCGTTTCAATCAATCGGCGATTCTTTTTCTTTTTCCAAGGTGAAATTCTGAAACCAAGGAGAGTATCTTCGAGAATCTGGAAATAGTTTCTTACCACTTTGGAGCTGGCACCGGTTTCTCTTCCGACATTTGTATAATTCAGCAGTTCACCGGAGGTCAAGGACGCGACCCTGAGAAATTCGGCAAAGGCTGGTATATTCTGTATAACAGCTTCAGCGGCGATTTCCTCTTTTAAATAATCCGCGACATATGCCCTGAGATCCTGAAGCGGGTCGGGGGAGAGGAAATGGGGAGGCAAAAGGCCGGAAATGATGACTTCCTCCAGATCGAAACCCTTGGTTTCCCCGTAGGTAAGCGGTGCCATGGTGTATCTCCAAGCCCTTCCGCCCAAAAGATTCGCATGGCCGCGTCGGAGTTTGCGGGCGCTCGATCCGGTCATTAAGAAAGAAGCATCACTATTCTCAATTAACCAGTGTATTTCATTGAGCAAGTCCGGCACCATCTGGATCTCATCAATAATAACGAGTCCTTTATAGTCCTGGTATTGTTCTCTGAGAAGGGAGGGGCGGGATGCATAATCGGCAAACACATCCGTTTTTAGCAGATCGATGATAAAAGCGCCTTTAAAGCGCTCGCCTATCCAATAGGTCTTCCCCGTTTTTCGTGGACCCCAAAGAAATGCTGAGCGATTAGATGGCAGATCAATTTCCAGGATTCGTTTTGTGATAGTTTTCATGGTGAAGAAATTTATGCAAGATAATATACCCTGTCAAGGAAAATTATCCTCGAAGATGGCCTTTTCGAGCTCACCGGTTGTGTCTCACCCCACCTTGCGGATGCGGCAGGCGATGGCCCGCAGCTCGGGATAGCCGGTCACCGGGTCGTTCGGGGAGTACTCGGTCAGGAGATTGCCGTTCTGCTCCCTTTCCCATCCGTGTATGAGTCCGACCACGCCTGGCAGGATGTCGGGGGTCACCATGGCCTTCACGGTTATTTTTTTCTTCGCGGTTTCGATGGAGATGTCCGACCCGTCCACGATGCCGTAAGTCTCCGCGGTGCTGGGGTGGATCTCCGCCGCCGCGTCGGGCGCGAGCCGGCGCAGGGCCTGTATGTTCCTGTGCTGCCACCCCGTGAAATAGGGCACCCTGGTCCCGGGGAGCAGCGAGAGGGGATAGTCCCCGGCCAGCCCGGGGTTGGCCTCCGGGCTGTGGACCGGGGCCTTGTAGGATGGAAGGGGCTCGTAGCCGGCCTCCTCCAGGGTTTTCGAGTAGAGCTCGATTTTGCCGGACGGGGTCCGAATCTGGCGGGGCGAGTCGATGTCATAGCAGCGCTTGCCGAACCAGAGGCCCTCCGGCCGGTCGAGCAGCTGTTCAAGGGTGATTCCGCTGGGCTCCAGCATCATGGAGACCACCTCCTCGTCGGTGTTCCAGGGGAAACATTCCCCATGACCCAGCCTGCGGCCCAGCTCGGAGAAGATCCACCAGTTGGGCCGGGATTCCCCCAGTGGCTCGATGAGCCTCTTGTTAAGCATCACGTAGGGCATGCCGAACACCAGGGCGTAGTTGTAGGCGATGCAGAGCTTTTCCGCGTAGGAGCACGCCGGTAGAAAGACGTCGGCCAGTTGGGCGGTTTCCGTCATGAAGAGATCGTTCACCGCCATGAACTCGAGCTTCCCGAAGGCCTCCTTGGTCTTCTGGGAGTCCGGCCAGGCCGCGGCCGGGTTCGCACCGGCCGTCAGCAGCGCCTTGACGGGGTAGGGCTTTTCGCTCAGGATGGCGTCGGGGAGGACCATCTGCTGGCCGTAGGGGACGGGCCGTCCCCACAGGGAGTGGAAGAGCGGCCACTCGTCGGCGCCGAGGGGCTTCTCTTCGACAGGGATCCTGAGATCCGTGAGCCGCATCAGGGGGTTGGTGCACCAGGCGCCGGGCTTGTTGTAATTTCCCGTGAGGGCCTGGAGAATGGCCAGGGCCCTGTTGGTCTGCAGCCCGTTGTTGTACTGGTCGATGGCGGCAATGGCCTGGATGATGGATGCGGATTTCGCGCCGGCGAAGACCCGGGAGATCATGTAGATGTCCGCCGCCGGAACCCCGCAGATGGAGGCGGCCTTTTCCGGCGGGTAATCCTGGACGTGCCGGGCCAGGTCCTCGAAACCGGCGCAGTACCTGCCGACGAAGTCCTCGTCCCAGAGCCCCTCGGTGATGATGACGTGCATCATGGCGAGCGCCAGCGCCGCATCCGTCCCGGGTCTCACGCCGATGTAGATGCCGTGTTTGGCAAGCGGGATTTTTCTGGGGTCGATGACGATCAGCCGGGTCCCGTTTTGGATGGAGTTTTTGAGCCTGAAGGACAACGCGGGCTCCGTGGCGTCGGGGTTGTGGCCCCAGAGGACCACGCACTCGGCGTTGTCCGGGTCTTCCAGGGGGTAGGTCCCGAAGGTCAGCTGGCGGGACAGGATGCGGGACTTGAAGCAGTGGCCCTCTATGGAAAAGAAGTTGGGGCTGCCGAAGGCGCCCCGCAGGCGTTGAAAGAAGGCCGAGATTTCGATGTCCTCCGCGCCCAGGGACCCGACCGCGAAGGCCACCGCCCTCGCGCCGTGGCTGCTTTTTATCTCCAGGAGCTTCTCCGCCACCCGGTCCAGGGCCTCGTCCCAGGTGGCCCTGGACCAGGTCCCCCGGGAGGACCTGATCATGGGGTGGAGGATCCTGTCCGGTGAGTACACGTACTCCGGCATGTTGACGCCGCGCGGGCAGAGGACTCCCCTGGAGCATGGGTGTTCCTTCATGCCTTCAATCCTGGCCAGCCTGCCGTCTCTGATGTGGGCGTGTATGCCGCAGACCTGGAAACACATCATGCACACGCTTTTGACGATTTCTTCATGTCCCTCGGGTCGGCTCATGGGTCCTTCCTCCTTCGGGTCCATCGTCGCACGAAACGGCGTTGACGGACACCAAGTTCCTTGGGGGCCTATTAAGTTAATACATAAACTATTAAAGCCAAAAAATTATGTCAAGCCGAATTTGGTTTTCCCCTATTTGTTTTAAAAATAACATATAATAAGTTGTATAATGCATTAAAAGGATATATAAATCAGATGTTGTTCTTTGGCCGGGAAAAGTTACATGTCTGGAAGACCGGATTCGGGATTACGGTTAAATTTTGTGTTATTTCAGCCAATTAAATAAAGATCTTCCTGGAAAAAATCCTTGACATAAAATCTCAAATTAATTAACATGTTAAACAAAGTCTCTTAACGCTATAAAAAGGCATATTAAAAACTATTAAATACAACTAATAATTTATATAAATATAATTTATAGAGACAAAATTACTTGTAATCATTTTTTAAAAATGGAGGAAGTCATGGATAATGCAAAGGTGCTCTACCCGTCCTATCTCAACCCCCTGTTCAAAACCCCCGAAAGGAGCCTCCCGAGGGAAGCGGCCATTATCGGAGCGGGCACTATCGGGCCGGACATCGGCTATTACATCAAAAGCGCCCTCCCGGACATCCGGCTGTTTCTCGTCGACGTGAGCGAAAGCGCACTCTCCAATGCACGGAAAAGATATGAGGATTATGCCAGGAAAGGGGTTGAGCGGAAAAAAACCACTCAAGAAGAAGCTGATAGGATCCTTGAGAATATTGAGTACACGACCGAATACCCCCGCATAAAAAACTGCGACCTGGTCGTCGAGTCCGCGACGGAACACATCCCTTTGAAACAGAAGATATTCGACGAGATTGAGAAGATCGTCAGCGAGGAGGCCATCATCACCTCCAACAGCAGCTCCATTCCCGCGGACAGGCTTTTCCTCAAGATGAAGAGACCCGAGAGGGCCACGGTGACGCACTTTTTCGCGCCTGCCTGGCGCAGCCTGGCCGTGGAGATCATCAACTGGGACAGGATAAGCAAGGATGTCCTCGACTACCTTTTCTGGTTTTTCGCCGCCACCGGCAAGGCCCCCGTGATCACCGACAATGTCCTGTGCTTCATGCTGGACCGCATCTTCGACAACTGGTGCAACGAGGCGGCCTATCTCCTGAACGACGCCACCGCCGCCCAGGTCTGCGCGGCGGTGGAAAAGTATGCATTCCAGGGACCTTTCTACGTCCTGAACATGGGGAACGGCAACCCCATCATCATTGAAACCAACACCCTCCAGATGGAGGAAGGGGAACACTATCGACCCGCCCCCGTGTTCGCCTCGGTGGACAGGTGGCAGGTCCCCAGGCCGGGAACCCCCGTTGAAATGCCGGAGGATCTTTTGAAGAGCATCAGGGACCGGATGCTGGGGATCCTCTTCAGCCAGTCCTTCGACATCATCGACAGGGTCATCGGCGCCCCGGCGGACCTCAATTTCGGGTGCCAGATCGCCCTGGGGTTCAAACAGGGGCCCCTGGACATCATGCGGGACCTGGGGGAGGCAGAGGTCGAACGGATCATGGCCAGATTCGAAAAGGAGCGCCCCGGGTTCCCGCAGCCGTCAAAGCCTTTTCCCGAGTATCAGAAGTTCAGCCGGTTCCTCCTCGTGGACGACCTGGACGGCGTCAAGGTGATCACCATCAGGCGCCCCCAGGCCATGAACGCCATAAGCGACGAGCTGAACAACGAGATCCTGGACGTCCTGAAACAGTATCACGACGACCCCTCGGTCAAGGGCTTCGTGCTGACGGGCTACGGGACCAGGGCGTTCTCTGCGGGCGGGGACATCGGGAAGTTCCCGGACACCCTCGGGAACAAGGAAGCGGCCGTCAAGTACGCCAGGGACTCGGCGGAGGTTCAGCTTTTCATGGACCGCATGGAAAAACCCATGGTCGCCGCGGTGAACGGGATGGCCCTGGGCGGGGGGGTGGAGCTCGCCATCAGGTGCCACGGCATCGTGGCCATGGAAAACGCCAGGTTCCAGTTCCCCGAGATCACCCTGGGCATCTTGCCCGGCATCGGGGGGTGCGTCGTCCCCTACCGCAAGTGGCCCCAGGGCGCGGCCCTGTTCCACGAGATGATCTGTCTCGCCAAGCCCATAGGCGTCCGGGAGGCCCGGGAAATCGGGTTGGTGGACAAGGTGGTGGACAGGACCGATCGCCTGATAGAGGAGGCGGTGAAAGAAGTGGAGAGGCTCCAGGGCGCCGTCCCCAGGATAGCTGAAGGACCGGTCTCGATCCCGGGCATCGAGGTCCCGGAAAACCCGGCCTTCGGGTCCCTGAAGCTGAGCAGGGAAGGCGTCTCCATCATCGCCCGGACCATTGAACAGGGGGCGGCGGCGGAGAGTTTCGAGAAGGCCCTGGAGGCGGGCTATCAGGGTGCCGGTGACATCGCGTGCACGGACGGCGCGCGAGAGGGCATCACGGCCTTTCTGGAGAAGCGTAAGCCGAATTTTGAGAAGTAGGCCCCGGCGAACGGGGCTGCGCCGCAATGGATGCCGTGAGCCGAAGAACTGCCTGCTCGTCGCTCCGGCGGAGGCCGGCGGAGGCCGGGGCCCAGCGTCCTTTGGGAGGGCCCGCTGACCAATGACGGCACAGTGTCGAACACAGGATCAGCCCCGGGAGGGTCGAACGTTCGCGGGGCAATGAAACACAAGAGAGGTGAATGGGATGAAGGTATTCGAGCCGTACACCATTGCGGGAAAACTCGAGATTGCAAACCGGATCGTCATGCCGCCGGTCGTCACCCGCCTGGCCACGGACGACGGGGAAGTGACCGAGGAGTTGAAGGAACGTTACCTGCGATACGCGCAAGGGGAGGTCGGGCTCATCGTCACCGAGGCCGTCTCCGTCAAGAAGCAGAAGAGCGGTCCGTTGCTTCGCCTGAGCGACGACCACTTCGTGCCGGGGCTCAGGGACCTCGTCCGCGAGGTGCACGACGGCTCCGCCGGGAAAATCGTTCCTCAGCTGATACACTTCCTCAAGATATCCCGCAGCGGGTACAGGCAGAAGGTGGAGGATCTCACGCTCGACGAGGTCAGGGAAATCCCGGGGCTTTTCGGGCAGGCCGCCTATCGGGCGAGAGAGGCCGGGTTCGACGCGGTGGAGCTCCACTTCGCCCACGCCTACACCATGTCCTCATTCCTGTCCCGCCATAACCGGAGGACGGACGAGTATGGGGGCTCCGTGAAAAAACGCCTCCGTCTAGCCGAGGAGGTTGTCGCGAGGACGCGGCAGGCCGTGGGGGACGACTTTGTCATCGGGGCCAGGATGAACGGGGACGAATTCACCCTGGGCGGGAACTCCCTCGAGCAGTCCAGGGCCATCGCCCTCAGGCTGGCCGAGCTCGGCCTGGATTACATAAGCGTTTCGGCCGGGGGTAAATTCGAGGACTCCGTCAAGGAGGAGGGAAAGGCCATCGACCCTTACACGACCGGGTACAGCGGGTCCCGAGCCATGCCCCCGAGCTGGATGCCGGAACAGGTCAACGTCTACTTGTGCGCCGACATCAAGAGGCACCTCGAGCGGAACGATCACTCCCCAACCATGATCACCGCGGGACGCATCCCCACGGCCCACGTGGCGGAGGAGATTGTTTCCCGCGGGGACGCGGACCTGGTGGCGGTCGCCAGGCCTATTCTGTGCGACCCGGAATGGCCGAAAAAATACCGGGAGGGAAGGGACGGGGAGGTGCGCAAGTGTGTGTACTGCAACCAGTGCCGTGACCTGGACGCGGCTCATCAGAAGGTGATCTGCGTTCAGGGAAAGAAAAACAACGTAGAGTGAGTGCCCATCCAAACAGGTGAACCAAGCACAAAGGAGCGCAAGAAATGGATTTTTCATTGTCAAAAGAGATGAGGGACATCAAGCAGGCCGCCCGCGAATTCGCAGAGGGGGAATTTCGGGACATAGCCCACGAGTGCGATGTGGAGGAGAAATTTCCGAGGAAGGTATTCAAAAAGGCCGCCGAACTGGGCTTTGTGGGGGTCTTCATCGATGAGGAATACGGCGGGGCGGGCCTCGGGTTTCTCGAGCACGCCTTGATAACCGAGGAATTCTGGAGGGTGGACCCGGGCCTGGGGCAGCAGTTCGTCTCCATTCCCTTTGGGGCGGAGGTCCTCATGCTGTATGGCACGGAGGAGCAGAAGAGGAAATACCTTCCCCTGATCCCGGCCGGCGATGCCATCATGGGCTTCGCCATCACCGAGCCGGACGCCGGGAGCGACGCGGGCGCGGGGACCACGTCGGCGGTCCTGGACGGGGACGAGTGGGTGATCAACGGAAGCAAGGTCATGATCGGCAACGGCAGCAGCGCGGATTTCATGCTCGTTTTCTGCGTCACGGACCCGGACAGTGAAAAGAAGTCCAGACGCCACAGCGTCATCCTGGTCGAAACCGACCGCAAGGGCTATGAAGCGGACCAGATGCACGGGAAGATGGGCCTGAGGGCGTCGGACACCTCAAGCATCTATTTCACGGACCTCCGGGTCCCCAAGGAAAACCTCATTGGGGAGCGCGGGAGAGGATTTTCTCAGCTCATGAATTTCTTCGACCGGTCACGCGCGTGGGTCGGGTCCCAGGGAGTCGGGCTTGCCCAGGGCGCCATGGAGATGGCCATTGAACACGTGAAGGGGCGGGAGCAGTTCGGCCGCCCCATCGCCTCCTTTCAGGTCACCCAGTTCAAGATCGCTGAAATGGCGACCAAGATCGAGCTTGCGCGCACCCTCGTCTACAGGGCCTGCTGGATGGTGGACAACGGGAAGCTCGAAACGGCCATAGTCGCCATGTCCAAGTGGAACGCAGGCCGCATGGCGGTCGAGGTGGTGGACGAGGCCCTCCAGTTGCACGGTGGTTACGGGTACTTCAACGACCAGCCCATCGAGAGGTTCTACCGGGCGGCCAAGGTCCTGGAGATCTACGAAGGGACCAAGGAGGTGGAGAAAATCATCATCGGCAGGAGTGTTCTCGGGAGATAGCGAACAGCCGTCATCCCGCCCCCTAACCGGTCATCCCGCCCCCTAATCCGTCATCCCGCCCCCTAATCCGTCATCCCGCCGAAAGGCGGGATCCAGCGGCCTTCAAGACCCAAAAGCCCCTGGACCCCGGCTTGCGCCGGGGCGACGTGGGGGGCCCTCTCAAACGTCGCTGTTTTTCAGCTCGTTTCCATTGCCTATCAAAATCCTGATGAACGTGAGCATCTCCTCCCGTTTTTCGAGGGGTATCTTTTTCAGGTAGTGGTCCACGAGCTTGTCCTTTTCATAGACAATGTCCTTGAGCTTCTGCCGTCCCCTGGGAGTGATCTCGAGCAGCTTTTTCCTTTCGTCCGCGGGATCGCTTTTCTTCAGGATCAAACCGTTTTTTTCCATTCTTTTGGCGATTCCCGTCATATTGGCACCCGAGACGAGCATCACATTGCCAATATTGCTTATGGTGTTGATGCCGTTCTCCGAGCCCTCGAGGACTCGGAGAACGGTGTACTGGGCAAAGGTGAGTCCGAAATTGGTCAGAATCGCGGACGAGCTCTTCTTGTACATCTCCGAGGCTCTCACAATGCCAATAAGCGTTTTTTCTCCCGATGTCATATTGCTGGTGTATCCGAATCGACCCATTTAACTTTCCTTTGCACATGGCCGTCGCGCCCAAGGCGCATCCACGGGCGGGCACGACTTAAAAGCAGCTGTCAACAAAAATAATTTGGTTAATATTTAAAGCCTTAATTTATTGTGTCTGTCAATTGAAAAATGGGGCCACGATCCTGCTGGTCCGACGAATTCCGCTCCACGGGCCCATTCATGTTCTGACATAAACCCGTTTGATCACTGCATCGAATGGTTCTATCGTGAAATAACTTTCCGCCCCGGGCTTTTGCCCCGCCCGGGCGGCCGTATTCGGGGTCCTGGATGAAACCCCTCCGAGGCACGAAAAAAAGACGGCCTTGTGATAAAATCCAATTGCTTGAAATTATAATTAAAAGCTACGAAATGTATTAATTAAAAACAATTGACAGCCGCTTAATATAAATATATTAATGATATAGTCGTCACAAAAAGGCGCGACACAGCCTCGCACCCCGGAGCGATGCTGCAAGGGCATGTCCGGGTGGTTTCCATGAGGAGGAGAGAGCATGCGAATTGGTATCGACGTGGGCGGCACTTTTACGGACGTGGTCCTTTTCGACAATAAAACAGGCCTCTTTCACGTCACCAAGACCCCCACCACGCACTATGACCTTGCCGAAGGCGTCCTCACCGGCCTGCGGGACATCCTGGATCTGGCCGGGGCCTCTATCGACCAGGTGGAGTACATCATCCACGGGACCACAATCGGCACGAACGCGATCGTGGAGGGACGGGGCGCCAGGGTCGGGCTGGTCACAACGGCGGGGTTCGAGGACGTTCTGGAGATCCGGAGAGTCGCCCGTCCCCAGGAGGCCGCCTTCGATTTCGGGGCCGACAACCCGCCCCCCCTCGTCCCCCGCTGGCTGAGGAAAGGCGTCCCGGAACGGATCGACAGCAGGGGTCGCGTTGTGGTACCCTTGCACGAGGAAGACGTCGGGGTCGTCTGCCGTTTTTTCGAAAAGGAAAAGGTGGAGGCTGTGGTGGTCTCCCTCCTTTTTTCCTTTCTGAACCCCGTGCACGAAAAGAGGGTCGCCGCGATCTGCCGTGAAATCCTGAAGGATGTCCCGGTGTCCCTGTCCTCGGAGATCTGCCCCGAGTTCCGGGAGTACGAGAGGACGTGCACCACGGTCATGAACGGCTACCTGGGTCCGGTCATCGGGAAATACATGGACAACCTGACCACCCGGTTGTCCCGCGCTTTCGGCGAGGTCACCCTCCACATCATGCAGAGCAACGGCGGAACCATGACAGCGGGCGTGGCCAAGGACCACGCCTCGCACCTCATCAACTCAGGCCCTGCCGGCGGGGCCATCGCGGCCGCCTTTGTGAGCCGCCTCTCAGGGGTCGAGATGGCCGTCGGCGTGGACATGGGGGGGACAACCTTCGACATCTCCATCATCGACCGAAACATACCCAAGACCACAACCTGGGGCGGGGTGACCAATTACCCCATCAAGCTCCCCATGGTGGATCTCAAGACCATCGGGGCGGGCGGGGGCAGCATCGCCTGGGTGGACGAGGGGGGTGTGCTCAACGTCGGGCCTCAGAGCGCGGGCTCCGATCCCGGCCCGGCCTGCTACGGCTGGGGGGGGACCCTGCCCACCGTGTCGGACGCAAACCTCGTCCTCGGCAGGTTGAACCCGGAGTATTTTCTCGGGGGCAAGCTCCCGCTTTACCCGGAAAAGGCGAGGGCGGCCGTCCAGGAGCACGTGGCCGGGCCCATGAAGCTCAGCGTGGAGGCGGCGGCGGCGGGCATCCTCCGAATCGTCAACGCCAACATGGCCAAGGGCATCAGCGGCAACTCCGTGGAGAGGGGGTACGACCTGCGCGAGTTCGCCCTGATCACCATGGGAGGCGCGGCCCCGCTCCACGCGGCGGAGATCGCGAGGGAGCTGAACATGGCCCAGGTGATCGTCCCCGCCATGAGCGGCAACTTCTCGGCCGTCGGCATGGTGGTCGCCGACATCCAGCACGACTACGTCCGCACCTTCGCTCGAAAGCACCGGGACATGGCCCCGGGGGACCTCCTGTCCGAGTTTCTGGACATGGAGGAGGAGGGGAAAAAGCAGCTTCTGGAGGAAAAGGTCCCCGAGGAGCGCGCGGAGATCACCTGGTCCGCGGACCTGCGGTACGAGGGCCAGTCCTGGGAGCTGAACACCCCGATACCGGTCGACCGCGAGCTCACAAGGGAGGGTATCCTCAAGATAGTCGAGGACTTTCACTCCCTGCACCAGCAGGTCTACTCCTACTCCGAGCCGGACGAGACCGTGGAGTTCATCAACCTGCGGATAAGGGTCAGGGGCAAGAACCCGCCCATTGAAACGGCCGCGAAACAGCAGGTGGACACAGCGCCCGCCGCGGAGCCCAAGGAGATTCGTCCCGTCTATTTCAAGGACACGGGGTGGAGGGACACCCCGGTGTACGAGAGGGAGCACCTCGCTCCCGGCGTTCGTGTCCAGGGCCCGTGCATCCTCGAGGAGACCATCTCGACCGCTTTCATTCCCGGTGATTTTGAAGGGAGCGTGGACGCCTTCGGGAGCATCGTCATGACACGGAAAAAGGAAGGCTGAACCGATTCGGGGAAAGGAGAAAAGAGCATGCCGGTCAAGGCGGACCCCATTACCATGCAGGTCATTCGCTACGGGCTGGAGGCGGTTGCCGACGACATGGGATACAACCTCATGCGCATGGGCCGAACCACGATTGTCAAGGAGATCATGGACATCAACTGCGGCGTGCTGGACGCCCGCGGCGGGATCCTCGCCCAGGCCCACCTGTGCCCCCTGATGATGTTCAGCCTCCCCACCACGGCGGCCCGGATGATCGAGCGGATCGACCGTTTCGACGACGGGGACGTGATCATTTCCAACGACCCCTACCTCGGGGGGCAGCACCTCCTGGATGTCCAGTTCTTTTCGCCGGTCATCATCGACGGGGAGCGGGTCGGGTTTGTGGCGAACATCGCCCACCAGCTGGACATGGGCGGTGCCGTGCCCGGGGGGGTTGCGGGCGGACTCACGGAGATCTACCAGGAAGGCCTGCGCATCCCACTCGTCAAGCTCTACCGGGCGGGCAGGGAGGACGACCAGATCTTCGACTTCATCTCCGCCAACATCCGCGTCCCGGAAAAGACCATGGAGGACTTCCGGGCCCAGGCGGCCACCACCTTCGTCGGGGTCCGCAGGGTCCGGGACCTGGTCCGGAAGTACGGGGTGGGGGTTTTTCACGAGTGCACCCGCATGCTGACCGAGTACAGCGAGGGCATCGTCCGGAGGTTCATCTCGGACCTTCCCGACGGCACGGTCACCGGGACGGACTATCTGGACGACGACGGGCAGGTGGACGAGCCCGTGAAGGTCCAGGTGAACGTCCACGTCCGGGGTGACGAGATGCACGTGGACTTCGACGGGACATCGCCCCAGACAAAGGGGAACGTCAACTGCCCGTGGGCCTGCTCCCAGGGCGGGGTCTTCTACACCATGGTGGGCATCATCGACCCCCAGATACCCCTGAATTCGGGGACCTTCGCCCCCATAAAGGTCACCTCCAGGGAAGGGCTTCTGACGAACCCGCTTCCCCCGGCGGGCGTCACGGCCAGGAGCCAGACCATGACCAAGATCACGGAGGCCATGCTCCGGGCCATGAGCCCGCTGGTGCCGGACCGGGTCGTGGCCGGCAGCCACGGGCAGGCGTGCACCAACAGCTTCTCCGGAAAGGATCCCGAGACGGGCAGGAAATTTTCGTACATCGAAATCCAGGGGGGAGGCGCCGGGGCCAGGCCCACGAAGGACGGGCCGGACGGCCAGGACCTCCACCTGGGCCGCTTCATGAACACCCCGGTGGAGGCGGCCGAGCTGGAAAACCCGGTCATGATCGAACGCTACGAGTTCATCCCGGATTCGGGGGGGGCGGGCAAATTCAGGGGGGGCCTCTCCCTCAGAAGGGACATCCGGTTCCTGGCGGACGTCACCTGGGCCCGCTACTCCGACCGCCAGAAATTCAAGCCCCAGGGGCTCTTCGGCGGCATGGAAGGCACCGTGGGGCGTCTGGTGCTCAACCCCGGCACCGACCGGGAGGCGGCGTGCCGCTCCAAGGGGGTGGACACGATCCACGCGGGGGACGTCCTGAGCATCCAGCTCCCGGGCAGCGGCGGCTATGGACCGCCCTGGGAAAGGGACCCGGAAAAGGTCCGGTGGGATGTGATCAACGGGAAGGTCTCCCGGCGTTCGGCGGAGGAGAACTACAAGGTCGCCTTCACGGAAAGCATGGAGGTGGACGTCCCGGCGACGGATGCGTTGAGAAAAAATCCCGGGGAAAGGGGGTGATCCATTCACTGTGTGACCCGATGAGGCCGGCGGAGGATCGTCGCGGCCGGCGCCTTTTTCATCTTTTCTATCAAGGGAGGAGATCATGAAACGGTTCGTCTATTTTCTGGTTGCGGCAATGGCCCTGTCCTGTTTCGTTTTTCAGGGGCAGGTTCTGGCAAAACCCCAGACCTTGAAGGCGGTGAGTTTCGTGCCCAAGGACCACCCCCTGGTCGCCATGGTCCACGTCTGGGTTGATCGGGTGAACGAGCAGTGCGGGGACAGCATCAAGATCGACTGGGTCGGGGGCCCCGAGGTCATTGCCGGCTTTGATCAGGCCGAGGCGCTCCGCAGCAACACCGTCCAGGTCATCTTCAACCCGACCGCGTACTACGCGCCCCTCCTGCCCGAGGGAAACGCCTTTTCGCTCTCGAAGCTCACCATGGAGGAAGAGAGGAAGCCCGGCGGTTTCTACGACTTCATGGTCGAAAGGCACAAAACCATAGGGATCATGTACATCGGGACATGGCTCTACGACCCCTTCTATTTCCGCATCAACCACGAGATAGACTCCATTGACGATCTCAAGGGGGTCAAGATGCGGACCTCGGCCCTCTACGACCGCTTCATGAAAAAAATCGGCATCGTCCCGGTCACGGTCCAGTTCGGGGAGACCTTCACCGCACTGGAGAGGGGACTCGTGGACGGTTTCGGCTGGTCCGTCCTCGGACCCCTGGACTGGGGCTGGGTGGACAACTGCAAGTACCTCATCGACATCCCCTTTTACACCCGGCAGAACACCCTCATCCTCATGAACCTGGACATCTGGAACGGGCTGGACAAGGCGACGCGGGACAAGATCATGGACATCACCGTCAAGTTCGAGCCCGAGATGAGAGACTACTTTCAGAAAAAAATTACCGAGGAGTTCAAGAGGTATGAGGAAAAAGGCATAAAGAAGATCGAATTCTCCCCGGAAGACAGGAAGAAGTTCCTGGATGCCGCCTACGGCGCCGAGTGGGAGGACCTGGAGAAAAAGGTGCCCGACCTGGTCCCCACCCTCAAGAAGTTGACTGGAAATTGATGGAGTGCCTCGGTTATCCCCTTTCGTCGCGCCGGCCCCGGATCAGAACCGCTTCGGGGTCGGCTGCAGCCGGGGGGGCCGGTGCCTGTGCTTCTGCAAAGGCCGCTGGATTCCGGCCTGCGCCGGAATGACCCTTTCCGTCGTCCCGGCGAAAGCCGGGATCCAGCGTCTTTTCAAGTTGTTGCAAGCCAAAGCCACTGGGCCCCGGCCGGAGCCCGCCCCGGAGGCGAGCCTGATCCGGGTCCGGGGCGGCGAGCAGGCGGTTCTTCGGTACGAGGAAACTATCGCGACACGGCTTCGGGGTGACGAACACGCAGACCCGCCATGACCATGCGAGGTCCTTTTGCGGGAGGCAATTCCCAGGGAGATACTTATGAGCCGGTTTTTTCGAGTCCTGGACAGGATGCTTGAAGGCATGGCCTTCCTGGCCGGGTGCACCCTGATCTTCATCATGCTCGCGGTGTGCTCGGATGTCATCCTGAGAACCTTTTTCAAGATGCCCCAGATATGGGTCACCGAGGTGATCGAGGTCCTGCTTCTCTACATAACCTTCCTGGGGACCGCCTGGCTCCTGCGTGAAAAGGGGCACGTGCAGGTGGACATCATCATCTCCCGGCTGAGCCGGAGGACCGTCGCAGTGTTGGATTTTGTCGGCTCCCTCATCGGCGTCTTCGTCTCCCTCGTCCTCACTTTCTTCGGGACATCGGTGACCCTGGACTACTATCACCGCGGGATGTACACGCCTTCGGCCATGGAGATTCCCGTTTACATCATTCTCATCATTATTCCCATCGGGAGCCTGCTTCTGCTGGCCCAGTTTTCGAGGGAGGCCGTGGTCAATTTCACGGGATTCCTGATCGAATCCGCCGGGACGAAAGACAGGTAAAAGGGGGCGGGCTATGGAATGGTGGATGGTTCTCGGGCTGATCTTCTGCGCGCTGATGTTCCTGTTTGTCATCGGGGTCCCCGTTGCCTTTTCCTTCCTGTTCATCAACATCATAGGGGTCTACCTCCTGTGGGGGGGGGAAGGGGGGATCAATCAGCTCATACTCAGCATATATCGGTCCGTGGCGACGTTTTCGCTTCTGCCGGTGCCGCTCTTCATCCTCATGGGGGAGATCATGTTCAGGGCCGGCATCGCGCCCAGGATGATGGACACCCTGGACAAGTGGCTCGGCAAAATCCCCGGCAGGTTGAGCCTCCTCGCGGTCGGCGGCGGAACCCTGTTTTCAACCCTGTCGGGCTCTGCGATGGCCGGCTGTGCCATGCTGGGTTCGGTCCTCGTGCCCGAGATGGAAAAGCGCGGTTACAAGAAGACCATGAGCATCGGGCCCATCATCGGAAGCGGCGGGCTGGCCATCATGATCCCGCCGAGCGCCCTGGGCGTGCTCCTGGCGTCCCTGAGCAGGATCTCGGTGGGGGGCATGCTCATGGCGATCATCATTCCCGGGATCATCATGGCCCTTCTCTACGCGGGCTACATCGTCCTGCGCGCCGTCATGCAGCCCGATCTCGCCCCCTCCTATCAAATCGAGCAGGTGGCGCTCGCGCAAAAGCTCCTGCTCACCCTGAAGTACGTGCTCCCGCTCGGCACGATCGTCTTTCTCGTCATAGGGCTCATGTTCATCGGCGTGGCCACGCCCACCGAATCCGCGGCCCTGGGAGCCCTGGGGTGCTTCATCCTTGTGTTCATCTACAGGGGGTGGAACTGGGAGGTCATGAGGACTTCCGTCGCATCCACCCTCCGCATAACCGTCATGATGTTCATGATCATGACCGGCGCCATGGCCTTTTCCCAGATACTGGCGTTCAGTGGCGCGAGCTCGGGTCTGGTGAGCCTGGCCGGCGGCCTGAACCTGCCTCCCATCATGATCCTGATTTTCATGCAGATCCTCCTCCTCTTCCTCGGGGTCTTCATGGAGCCGTTGACCATCATGATGGTGACGCTCCCCATCTACATGCCCATCGTGAAGGCCCTGGGATTCGACCCCATCTGGTTCGGGACGATTATGTTGATCAACATGGAGATGGCCACCACCACACCGCCTTTCGGGCTGGTCCTCTTCGTCATGAAAGGCGTGGCCCCGCCCGACACGCGGATGACGGACATTTACAAGGCCGGGTTGCCGTTCCTGCTGTGCGATGCGGTGGCCATGGGGCTCGTCATGATTTTCCCATCGCTTGCGCTCTACCTGCCGAGCCTCATGTGAGCAGGGAACGCGAGCAGCCCGTGCGGAAGGCCGGGGTTCGTTCGCAGGGGGGAATTGAAATGTCAGTGGACAGGGAAGAAAAGACGGGTGGGAACTCCATGGTGGACGAACGGCTTTGTGATATCGAGGGAAGATTGTGAATTAAATACGGAACCTGGAGAGGAAGGAAAAGGAAGCGATGATCAAATCCATGAACATTGCCTGGTGGGTGCAGCGCTGGAGCGAGCTGCATCCGGAGAAAAACGCGGTCATTTTCGAAGAAAAGGCCATTTCATACAGGGACCTGCACAGGCGCGCGGACCGCACGGCCTGCTGGCTTCAGTCCCTGGGGATCGAAAAAGGGGACAGGGTTGCCGCCCTAATGACGAACTGCCCGGAATTCCTTGAAATATTTCTGGCGTGCTCGAGGCTTGGCGCCATTTTCGTCCCGGTCAATTTCCGCCTTGCCCAACCCGAGCTGGAGTACACGCTCAGGAACTCCCGGCCCCGCCTCTTTGTTTTCAGCGAGCGGTACATGGATTCGGTGAAGGCCCTCGGCTTCGGCAGGGACTTCCCCCTCATGCTCAAGGCGGTTCTGTGGGAAAAGGGGGCTCCCGGGGCGGGGGGCGAGGGCTTTCCGGACTACCATGCCGGGACGATCGCCTTCGACGGCCAATCCCCCTTTCTCACGAAGTCCCTGGGGCCCGCGGACCCGGAAGAGCCCCACGTGATCATGTACACCTCAGGGACCACGGGACAGCCCAAGGGGGCGGTGCTCTCCCATCGAAAAACCTTTTTCAACTGCCTGAATGCGGACATCTTCTACAAACTCCACTTTGACGACATCATGCTGGTGGTGACCCCGCTCTTTCACTCGGGCGGGCTTTTCATCCAGTCGGCCCCGGTCCTTTACAAGGGCGGCACTCTCGTGATCCACCCAAAATTCGATCCGTTGCTCGCCTTCAAGGACATCGCCCGATACCGCGTGACCAAATTCCTGGGCGTGCCGACCATCTACCGGGCCCTCCTGCAGGTCCCCCCCGAGGAGCGCGGGGATCTGTCGTCCCTCAGGGTGAGCGCCATCGGCGGGGAAAAGACCACGGTGGAGCTGTTGACCGAGTGCGGCAAGGCGGGATTTCCGCTCAGGCAGATCCTAGGGCAGACGGAGACATCCATTCTTCTTTGGGCCTCGGAAGAGGATTTTTTGAAAAAACCCGGAACGGTGGGCCGGCCGGTCTTCCATGCCGAGGTGGACATCTTCGACCGGGATGGAAGCCGGACCCCCCCGGGCGAGGTGGGCGAGATCGTCGTGCGGGGCTCCATCATCATGAAGGAGTACTGGCAGGACCCGGTGAAGACCGAGGAGACCATGAAGAGCGGCTGGCACCACACCGGGGATCTGGCGCGAAAGGACGAGGACGGCTACTTCTATCTCGTGGACCGGGCAAAGGACATGTACATCTCCGGGGGTGAGAACGTCTACCCGGCCGAGGTGGAAAAGGTCCTGCGCGAGCATCCGGCGATCGAGGAGGTGGCCGTGGCCGGCACCCCGGACCCTCTGTGGGGGGAGACCGGGGTGGCCTACGTTATCGTCAAGCCCGGCGGGTCGTTCGTTCCCGGGGAGCTGCCGTCCTTGTGCAACGGGAAGCTGGCAAAGTACAAGTGGCCCAAGAAGATCGTCATTTGCGAGGATTTCCCGAGGACCGCCCTGGGCAAGGTGCGCAAGGGGCTCCTTGTGGAGGAGTACAGGGGCAGGGAGAACCCGATAGAGGGGGCGTAGCCGGTTTGATGCTTTCCTGCCGCCCAGCCCGTGAACAAATGAACCATCCGTCTCGAGGTGGAAAGGGACCTGCCGATGAAAATCACATTTAATCATATTCACATATTATGTAAGGATCTATCCAGTATTATAAATTTTTTTGTCGATACATTCGGTGCAAAACTTGTGGAGATGAGACAATTTGGCGGGGCGGATGGAGCTTCCCTGGAGTTAGATGGTTTAATTATTAACTTGCGTGTTGCGCAAGAATCAGAAAAAGTTGTCGAAAATATCGATTGTCAATCCTATGGATATCATCACATAGGATTGGAAGTCGAAGATATGGAAACCATATATAAGGATATTACAAGTAAGGGGTATTCATTTTCAGTTCCACCCAAGGACCTTTCCGGTATGAAGATAGCTTTTTTTGAGGGCCCTGAAAAATTGACGTTCGAGCTGATGCAAAAGACCAGTTAGCGCGAAAAACAGACCGACAGAATTCAGGGCCGGCCGTTTACGGTCGGCCCTTGTCGGTCAGGGCTTTCACCGGGTCGCGAAAGGAGCAGGGCACGACGGCGGCGCACTTGCCGCACACATCCGCCAGGCCGAGGCCGAGATGGTCGTGCAGGCGGGCGTTTTCCATCAGCCGGCCGTAGCATGCGCGACGGTCGAAGGGCGGATCCGCCAGCGCCCCGGTGGGGCAGCGTGCCTCGCATGCGCGGCAGGAGCCGTCGTGCTTGAACAGGCAGCGAACGCGATCCTCGCGCGGCGTGGGCGCGATGACGGCATCGGTGACGACGCTGCCAAGGCGGCCGCAGCACCCCCTGTCCGTGATCAGCATGTGGTGACGGCCGAAGTCGCCCAGGCCGGCGATGTAGGCCGCGTGCTTGTGGGACCAGTCGCTCATCAGGGTCTCTTCATCGAAGTTGTGGGTGGCCGGCAGCCGGGTCCCCCGGAGGCCCTCGGACTCCAGGGCATCGTTGAGGCGGCCGTTGATTTCGGCGATCAACTGGTTGGTCTCGACATAGGCCGCGGCCCAGGTCTCGGAAGCGTACTCGCCGTGGTGGTTTTCGCGGCAAACGGCGCGGTCGAACGGGAGGAAGTAGGCGATGACGGTGCGCGCGCCGGGGAGGAGATCGCCCGGCAGGCTGTGTGACGGCCGCACCGCGGTCTTCAGTTGCTCGAAGAGCGGATCGCCTGCGTCGGCAAAGCCCACCAGCGGCGTCAGCCACGTGGGAGCTGCTTTTCGATCGTTGGCTTCCTCAACGGAAGCGGCAATGGCCTGGATGATCTTGTCCCGCATTTTTCGCTAGCGGCCCGCGCTGCTCCGGCTGATGGCCGTCACGGCGGCCACGGCCCGGTCGATGTCGTCCTCGCTGTTGAAAGGCCCGGGGCTGAAGCGAACCGCGCCTTCGGGAAACGTGCCCAGTGTCTCGTGGACCAGCGGCGCGCAGTGGAGGCCCGTTCGCACGGCGATGTCGAAATCGCCGTCCAGGATCGCGCCCACGTCGCTCGGGTGCATCCCCTTGACGTTGATCGTCAACACGGCCGCGCGCTCCTCGAAGCTCTCGGCGCAGTACATTTCGACGTTGTCCAAGCCCCCGAGCCCGGAGGCCAGCCTCCGGACGAGCGCCATCTCCCCTTCGTGGATGTCGCCGACACCCCTTTGGGTGACGTAGTCGAGCCCCCTGGACAACCCGATGATGCCCATGAAGTTCAAGGTGCCGGCCTCCAGCCGGTGGGGCATGTCCTGGGTGTGGGTCAGGCTCCTGGAATCGATGCCCGTGCCGCCGAAGCGGGTGGTCCGGATCTCGAGACCCGGTTGGATCGCGAGACCCCCGATTCCCGTGGGCCCGAGGAGAGACTTGTGGCCGGTGAAGGCGAGCACCGAGATGTGCATGGCCTCCATGTCGATGGGGAGGACGCCGGCGCTTTGCGCGCAGTCCACAAGGAGCGGCACGCCCCGCTCGGCGCACACCTTCCCGATGCGGGCGATGGGCTGGACGGTCCCCAGGACGTTTGAGACGTGGCTGATCGCCACCAGGCGGGTGTTCGGCTTGAGGGCCGCTTGAACGGCCTCGGGCTCCACGGTGCCCGCGGCGTTGAAGGGCGCCAGGTCGTAGGAGATGACGCCCTGCCGCCGCAGGTGGTAAAGGGGCCTGAGCACCGAGTTGTGCTCAAGGCGTGTTGCGACCACGTGATCGCCCGGCTGCGCGAGCCCCTGGATGGCGAGGTTCAGGGCGTCCGTGGCATTCAGGGCGAAGATCACCCTCTGGGGATCCGGCGTGCCGAAAAACCGGGCCAGCGCGGCCCGGGTCTCGTCCACCAGGCGCTGGGCCTCGGTGGCCATGTCGTAGCTCCCCCGCCCCGGCGAGACGCCCGACCGCTGTACGATCTCCACCATGTCCCTCAGCACGTCCGGGGGTTTGGGAAACGTGGTGGCTGCGTTGTCCAGATAGATCATTTAATCATTTACATGCAGGTCTTGGGGTTGGGCAGACCGGCGATGCGCCGGGCGCCGAGCTTGATCCCGCCCGGGAAAAGGGCCTCCAGTTCCAGGAGGCTCATCCCGGTGCCTTTTTTCAGTTCGACGTTCAGAGGCGCGCGGCCGTGGTGGAAGTAGTATTCACGGAGGCTGTCCACGACCTTCCAGTGATCGTCCGTCAAGCGGGCCAGGCCGGCCTCCAGGGCAAGGGTGAGGGCCGCCTCGCGGGTCCAGTCCTCGGCGTGCATGAAAAAGCCCTCGCCGTCCATGAGGACCTTGCGCCCGCCCAGTTCCCGCTGGACCCGGTGCCGGGCTGGATCCCGGCCCGGCACCGGTGGTTCGGAAGGTGTTTCCGGCGCACCCACTTGCCGCCTATTTCATCTCCGCCAGGGCGGCCTTGATCTTGTCGGGCGTGGCCGGCAGGTGGCAGATCCACGCGCCGCAGGCGTCGGCGATGGCGTTGATCACCGCAGGGGCCGTCGGGACCATGGTCATTTCACCGATTCCAGTGGCACCCAGTGTCCCCCTGGGACGGGGCGTCTCGCGGGTGATGGTCTTCATTTCAAAGGAGGAGCCTATCTTCGGGAACTTGAAGGTCACCCAGTCCTTGGTCTTGCCGTGGACATACTCCTCCCTCAAGGCGTAGCCCACGCCCTGGTCCATCCCGCCCTCCAGCTGGCCTTCCAGGTTCTGGGGGTGGATGATCGGTCCTGCATCCACGGCGGTGATCATGCGCAGGACGCGGACCTCGCCGGTCTCGGTGTCGACTTCCACCTCGGCCATCTGGATGTCGTGGACCTGGGACTCGAAAGTGGGGCCCTGACCGGTCTCGGGATCCAGGGGCGCCTCGGCCTCGACCTTCTTGTGCCCCATGTAGCGGGTCGGTTTGCCGGCCTTTTGCAGGGCCTCGCAGGTGTTCCCACCCGCCTCCTTCATGGCCGCCTTGAGCTGTTCGATGGCGTTGACCAGCGCGCCGCCGGACACATAGGTCTGGCGGCTGCCGGCCGAAGGCCCTGTCTGGGTGGTCAGGGATGTGGTGCGGGTCACCAGGCGCACCTTGTCGAAGGGCAGGTTCATGAGAAAGCCCCCGATCTGGGTGAGCATGCTGTCGTTGCCTTCACCCGGGTCGGCCACGGCCGCGTAAATGGTGATGCCGTCGTCGGGGTCGAGCTCGACGGCCACCTGCCCCGCGTCGCCCGGGCTGGCGATGCCGAAGGACATGCCGGCCACGCCCACTCCCCTGCGGACGGTGCCGTCCTTGTGGGCCGCGGCCTCCTTTTTGGCCTCCTCGTAGTAGGGCTTTATGGCCTCGCACAGTTCGGGAAAGGGCCACACCTCCATGACGTCGCCGGTGGAGACGCTCTGGCCGGGTTTCAGGGAATTCTTGATGCGGAACTCCAGGGGGTCCATGCCGACCTTTTCCGCCAGCATGTCCATGGCCGCCTCCAGGGCGAAAATCACCTGCGGGGGCCCGGCCCCGCGGGCCGCCCCGCCGGCGGCGTCGTTGGTGTACACCAGCCGGCACAGCACGTCCAGGTTGGGAATGTTGTAGGACCCCGACATCATCAGCAGGGAGCGGATGCCCACGACAATGCCGATGATCTGGTAGGCCCCGTTGTTGATGACGAAGTCGTTGCAGTAGGCGGTCAGGTTGCCTTCCTTGTCCGCGGCAAGCTTCACCTTCATCTCGAAGGGGTGGCGCTTGCTTGTGAGCAGCATGGACTCGTGCAGGCTGGGGATGTAGCGGACGGGGCGCTTGAAGTGCAGGGCCGCCGCGCCGGTGATCCCTTCGGAGGTGACGGCCGCCTTGATGCCGAACTGGCCGCCGGTGAAGGCCTCCTCGTAGCGGATGTTGTCCCAGCCCAGGGCGGCCTGGAGCATGGCCAGGTGGGTGTGGATCTGGATGCTTCGGCCGATGACGACCAGCTGGGCGTCCTCCCCCTCGCCCTCGAGAAAGGCCACGCAGTTTTCGGGCTCGAGCGCCGCCTGGTGGTTCATCTGGGTGGAGAAGTCGGCCTCCACCACATGGGCGGCCTCCTTCAGGGCCGTCGCGGCGTCCCCCTTGACCTGGGGCTGCCGGTAGCACAGATTGGGGTACTTCTCGTGGATCTGGACCGCGTCCGGGGCCATGGCCTCGTCCGGGGTCATCATCACCTTGAGCGGCTCGTAGTCGACCTTGACCGCCTCGGCCGCGGCCAGGGCCTGGGCCTTGGTTTCAGCGGCCACAACGGCGACGGGGTCGCCCAGGGTGCGCACCCGGTCGCCGCAGAGGACCGGCTGATCGTCGAAGATCATCTGGAGCGTGTTGGTGCCCTTGATGTCCGCGGCCGTCATCACCCCGGCCACGCCGGGCATCTTCTCCGCGGCGGAGCTGTCGATGGACTTGATCGCGGCGTGAAATTCCGGGCTGCGGACCACGGCGAGCTCCAGGGCGTCGTCCATGGGGAAGTCCGCCGAGAACTGGGCGGCGCCGCAGGCCTTGATCATGGCGGTGGGTCGCGGGTGGGAAACGCCCATCATGGAGGCGTCCGCCGGCGGCAGGACCTGATCCGGGGTCTTTTCGCCTCGCAGGAAGGCCGCGGCAAGCTCCACGGCATCGATGATCTTTGCATAGCCGGTGCAGCGGCAGAGGTTTCTGGAAAGGGCCTTCTTGATCTCCTCTTTGGTGGGGCTGAGGTTCTCGTCCAGCAGGGCCTTTGTGGCCATGACCATGCCGGGGATGCAGTAGCCGCACTGGACGGCGCCGGCCAGCACATAGGCGTGCTGGATCAGGTGGGGGTTTTCCGGCGTGCCAAGGCCCTCGACCGAGATGACGTTCGTCCCTTCCAGGTCGACCACCTTGGTCAGGCAGGACAGCACGGCCTTGCCGTTGACGATGACGGTGCAGGCGCCACACTGGCCCTTTCGGTCACAGCTCTGCTTGGTCCCGGTCAGGTGGAGATCCTCCCGCAGGAGATCCAGGAGAACCTTGTCCGGGTCCACCACGAATTGCCTCGGGTTTCCGTTGATCACCATGTTGACTTTTTTCATTTCAGCCTTCCTTGTTTCCGCTTCGGCGGCTCCGAATGCGCCGGGTTAGAGGTCTCGGGCAACATCTGCAAGAATATCCACGGCCTTTTCGCAGTGATCCTTTGTGATGGTCAGCGAGGGCATGAATCGTAGCACATTCCCGTAACGGCCGCAAGGAACCATGATCACCCCGCGGTTGAAAAGACCGAAAACAACTTTTCCTATGGATTCCTCGTCCAAGGGCTCCCGGGTTTCCTTGTCCTTGACCAGCTCTATGCCGATCATCAGGCCCCGGCCTCGCACCTCGCCGATTATTCTGATGTCTTGCGCCTTTTCAAGAAGCCTGCCCTTGACCTCGTCCCCGAGTGCCGCGGCGCGGCGGATCAGCTCGCTGTCGTTCTCGGTCAGGATGTCGATGTTGGCCAGGGAGACCGCCGCGGAGATCGCGTTTCCGGCGAAGGTGTTCGGCTGGCAGCCCTCGGGGATTTTCTCGGCAAGATCCGCCCGCACGGTGAATCCCGCCATGGGCATGTCGCCGCCCATGCCCTTGCCCCACGTCACCATGTCGGGCTTGACCGCGCTGTGCTCAATGGACCACATCTTCCCGGTGCGCCCGGTCCCCGCCTGGACCTCGTCGGCCAGGAACAGGGCCCCGTGCCTTTCACAGGCCTCCTTGAGCTTTTCCAGGTACCCGGGGGGCGGGGGCACGTAACCGCCTTCTCCCTGCTGCGGCTCGACGATCATCATGGCCACGTCGTCGCAGGCCGTGTAGGGGGTGTTGAGCACGTAGTCCACGTACTTCGCGCACTGGAGGTCGCAGCTTGGATACTCCATGTTGAAGCAGCAGCGGTAGCAATAGGCGTAAGGAACGTGGATGACGCCGGGGATGTGGGGTCCGAAACCCTGGTGGTAGCGCTCGCCCGTGGTCAGGGACCCGGATCCGATCCAGACCCCGTGGTAGGCCCCGTGAAAGGCCACGATCTGGGACCTCCCGGTGATGAGGCGGGCGAACTTGATGGCGGTTTCCACGGCGCCGCTCCCGCCCTGGGTGAAGTACGTGATGCAGTTGTCCCGCAGACCTTCCGGCATGATCTCGGAGACCCTTTTGGCGAGCTCGACCCGCCGGGTGTTGGTCATGTCGACCGCGTGCATGAGCTTTTTGACCTGCCGCTCCACGGCCTCGACAACCCTGGGGTGCCTCCTGCCGACGGAGCTCACGGCCACGCCCGCCGTGATGTCGAGAAAGACGTTGCCGTCCGGGTCCTTGACCGTGGTTCCAAAACCCTCGTCGAAGACGCACGGGAACCTGCCGGCGCCCCGGGCCATGGATTCGTATTTGTAGGAATCCTCGAGCGCCTTCTCTGTCTTCGGGCCGGGGAGCCTGTCCGTCAAGATCGCGGGCGCATCGGCGTAGGACAATTTTTCCAGATCCTGTTCTGTAATCATGATGTATCCTCCTTTGGTGACTGATTGACAAAATTAACCTCTTGACATACATACAGACTGTATGTCAAGAGGTTAAATCGGTTCCACGGGCTCCGCCGGGAGTTTCACGAAATGTTGTTTAATTTGATATATAAATGAAGTATTTAATTTTGATAAATGCCAAAAATTACAAAAACAACAAATAAAAAGGTTGACCAGGGAAAGCAGACCCACCAGACTCTGGTGAAAACAGCCAGGTCCCTGTTCAGCGGAAAAGGTTACGAGAAGACATCCACCGAAGAAGTCGTCAAGGAAGCGAATGTGACCAGGGGCGCCCTTTACCACCACTTCAAGGGCAAGAGGGAGCTCTTCAAGGCCGTTTTTGACGACGTGCACGTCGACATCGCCGACGGGATTATCAAGGGAACGCGCAAGGAAGCCGGCCTGTGGAACCGCCTTTTAAAGGGCACGTACACATTCCTGGATCTCTGCCTCGAGCCCGGGACCCAGCGGATCGTCCTGATCGACGGACCCGCTGTCCTCGGGTGGCAGGAGTGGAGGGAAATAGACAACCAGAGGTCCATGATATACCTCAGGAACATCCTGCGTGATCTCATTGTGGAGCAGGGTATCAACGACCTGCCGCTGGAGCCCACGGTGCACCTCGTCTCGGGCGCGACCAATGAAATGGCCCTCTGGATCGCCCAGGCCGAGGATCCGAAAACAGCCCACAGCCACGCCCGCCTGACCCTCAAACTTCTCTTCGAAAAACTCCTCCTCACAAAAGGGGGGCGACCCTAAGATAGTTTTAATCCATAAATAGCCCTTTTCCGCAATCTCCTCATGGATCCCGTCCCATCTTTCGTAGGTCGTATCCTGGGCTTTTGAGCCTCTATTGGCGATCGTCTTTTTCCCCGGCCGTGGCGGTCCCCTTTTTGCACGAAAAATTTAAAAACAATATTGTATTCTTTTTTGCTTGCAAAACGGTTTATTATTTTGTTTTAATGGGGTGAAGCTGAACAGAAAGGACGGGGTCACGGACCTCGCGATCGCAATGCCGGGAAAAAAGAAAAGCACAAGCCGGGTGCCCAAGCGGGAGATCTTGATGGAGCTGCAGGAGCGGATCAGCGACAGGAGGATCGCCCCGGGCGTGAAGCTCGTGGAGCAGGAACTGGCGGAGGAGTTTGGGGTGAGCCGCACCGCGATCCGTGAGATCCTCACGGATCTTGAGCGGCAGGGGCTGGTGGAGCGAAAGCTCAACAAGGGGACGGTCGTGCGGCTCGTGAACCCGCGGAACCTCCTGGAGATTTACGAGATCCGGGAGGTCCTGGAAGGCCTGGCCGCGCGCCGGGCGACGGAAAATTCACAGCCCGGGGATTGGGCCGATCTCAAGGAGAAATTCGGCGAGCCTTGCGAGCGCATGGTTCGAGAGCTGGACTACGAAGGTTACCTGGATTTGATCACCGAGTTTCGAAAGAGGATGGTGGACAAGGCCGGAAGTATGGAGCTCTCCAAGCTGATCGATTCGGTTTACGCGCAGATCCGGATCGTGCAGCGCAGGGTTATCATACTCCCGGAGCGTATTCAAAAGGGCATGCAGGAGCACCGGGAGGTCCTTGATGCCATGATCGAAGGGAATCCTGAAAAGGCGGAGCAGATGAAGAGGGCGAACCTCCGGAGCGCGCGGGAGCACCTGAAGCGCTACCGGAAGTGGATTCTTTGAGAGTCGGCATCCAAAACCAAGAGTGTCAGGAGGGCGGTCATGAATTTTGATGTTCAGATGAACAGATTCCACGAGAAACGACAAAAAGCGTTTGGGATGGGGGGCGAGAGGAAGCTCGCGGCAAAAAAAGCGGCGGGCGAGTTGAACGCGCGTGAGCGCATCGACTATCTTCTGGATGAAAAATCCTTTCAAGAAGTCGGCGTGTTCTCCCATTCGGATCAACCGGGAATGGAGGAGAAGAGCCCCTGCGACGGCAAGATCACCGGGTTCGGCCGAATCGACGGCAGGCCGGTGGCGGTCGTTTCTCTTGACATCACCGTGCGCGGGGCCTCCAGCGCCAATGTCAACGGGAAAAAGATCTCCTACATAAAACGCATCAGCTGCTCCCGCGGCCTGCCGGCGATCTTCCTGAGTGAAGCGGGCGGCGCCCGCATGCCGGACTACATGGGGGCGCGCGGGATGGTGGCCATGGGGCAGGACCCGACGCAGTACCAGCGCCTTCGCGAGGCCCCCTGGGTTTCGTGCCTGATGGGCCCGTGCTACGGCAGCCCGACGTGGTATGCGAGCATGGCGGATTTCGTGGTGATGCGTAAGGGCTCTGTCATGGCCGTTTCGAGCCCCAAGGTCACCTCCCTGGCCACGGGCGAGGACACGCCCGGCGAGGAGATGGGTGGGTGGCGTATACACGCCGAGATCACCGGCCTGGTGGACATGATTGCGGAAACGGACGAGGAGGCCATGGACCTGGGCAAAAAATTCCTCTCCTATCTGCCGACCAACGCGGAGCAGGCCCCGCCCACGGCCCCGGTGCCGGAAGGCTCCGGCGACGACGCGCACAAAATCCTGATGTACCTGCCGGAAGACCCCAGGAAGGCCTACGACATGCGCACGATCCTGCGCTTCATCGTGGACGGCGGGGAGCTCTTCGAGCTCAAGAAGGACTTCGGCCGCTCCGCGGTCACCACCCTGGCCCGTATCGGCGGGCAGAGCGTGGGAATCATCGGCAACAACACCATCCACCTGGGGGGCGCCCTGGACGCGGAGGCCTGCGAAAAGATCACCAGCTTCCTGGTCCTCTGCGACTCCTTCAACATCCCGGTCGTCATGTTCGTGGACACGCCGGGCTTCCTGGTGGGCAAGGCCGGGGAGCGGCGCAAGGTCACCGGGAAGATCATCAACTTCATGAACGCCCTGACTCTGGTGACGGTCCCGAAGATAACCATCATCGTCCGGAAAACCTACGGCCAGGCCTTCCTGAACATGGGCGGGGGGAGGAACTCGGACACCATTGTGGCGTGGCCCAGCGCCGAGATCAGCTTCATGGCCCCGGAGACGGGGATCAATGTGGTTTACAACGTCAAAAAGGAGGACGACCCCGAGACCTTTGCCGAGAAGATGACCCTGATGGACAAGGACACGGAGCCCTGGTCCGCGGCGGGCATCTTCAACGTGCAGGACGTGATCGAACCCGCCCACACAAGGGAATGGCTCATTGAGATGCTGGCGTTTCACTTCAACCGCCGCACCGGGGGCGTCGGCGAGCACCGGATGCACTGCTGGCCCACAAGCTACTGACCCCCGGGCGCCATGAACCAGAGAGGAGGGGAACATGTCTTCGACCCGCAGAAAACCCGCCAACCGGGAGGAGCTCCGCGCGATCCAGGAGGAGCGATTTCAACGGCAGATGGACCTTGTGTTCCAGGCACATCCCTACTACCGTGATGTGATAAGGGAGAAGGGTCTCTCCCGCTCCGACTTCAAGAGCCTGGGCGACCTGCGGAAGCTGCCCCTCACGAGCAAGGAAGAGTACATGGCGCAGCCCGAGGCCTTCTGCCTCCAGACGAAGGACATCCCGTCCCTCGCCCGCGAAGAGAGAACCCTCTGGGACATCGTGTACACGGCCGGCTCGACCCATGACCCGACCCCCTTTTTCGACACATGCTACGACCACTACGCCAGGATCTCCCAGTTGAAGCGCACCACGGAGCTGATGGGCATAGGAGCCGATGACACGGTCATCAACCTCTTTCCCCTGAGCTCGGTGCCCCATCAGGGTTTCCTGAGCGCCTTGTGGGGCAGCCAGTCCGTGGGCGCCAGGATGATCTCCGGCTTCGGAGGGAGCTATGACGCGGATTTCGGTGTGCTGCGCCGTTCCAGCGAGGCCGTCGACATGATCGAGCGCCACGGGGCGACCGTGCTCTGGGGGATCGGGTTTTTTCTTCGGAGGCTTGTGATCCAGGCGCAGAAGGAAAAGAGGGATTTCTCGAGCGTCAGGCTCTTGCTCCCCATGGGGGAGGCGAGCACCGTGGGCATGCGGGAGGACCTGAGGCGCCGGATGGCCGACATGGGAGCCCGGGACGTCCGGGTTCTCAACGGTTACGGGTTTACCGAAAAACACGGGCCGAGCCCGGAGTGCACGGAGCTGGGCGGGTTTCACGTCCCGAAGCCCGCACGCTTTTTTTTCGAGTTTCTGGACCCGGAGACCCACGAGCCCGTTCCCGAGGGCGATGCCGGCCTGGTGGTCCTGACGCACCTGGACCGGAGGGGTACCTGCCTGCTTCGCTACATCGTGGGGGACCTCTGCAGCATGACCTACGAGGTGTGCCCCCACTGCGGCTCCTGGGAGCCCCGCTTCGATCGGATCCCCTCCCGGACCGGAGGCATCGTCAAGGTGAAGGGCACCCTGGTCAACGTGGCGGCCCTCTTCGAGGTGATGAGCAGGATAGGCGGCATCGAGGAGTATGAAATCAATGTGACGCAGACCGATCCCGAGGACCCTTATTCGGAAGACGTGCTGGTCGTGCGAATCGCCTGCGGCAAGGAGGATTACGGATCCATCGCCGAGGAAGTCGCGGGGGCGGTTCGAGGAAGTCAGGAGGTGAGCCCGGTTCTGGAGTGGGTGCCCCCTGACCATTATTCGGAAACCCTGGGGAGCTACAAGTTCAAGCGCTTCAGGGACCTGCGGGAGAGGCAGGACAGGTGACAACCCACAAAAAAAGAAGGAGGCACATCATGAAGAAGGCGAAAACCATTTGGGTGACGACATTGATGGCCGGCGCATTGCTCGCTCTGAGCTCCACTTTTCCCGCCTGGGCGGTGGACAAGGTCCTTCTGGGCTCGACGGCCACGACCTCCAGCCACTACACCTACACGGTGAGCGCGGGACAGGCGATCAACAAGTCCGTCGGGGACAAGATCAACGTGACGGTGGTCGCCACGGGCGGCGCGGTGGACAACCTGGCCCGCATCGGCAGGGGCCAGCTCAACGCGGGCATCGGGACCTGGGCCACCTTCATACAAGCCTATCGCGGGATCGGCAAGTACAAGGACAACGCCCAGCCCAAGCTGCGAGCCCTCTGGCTCTACTGCTCCAATGTCCAGAATTACGTGGTCCGGGCGGATTCGGGCATCAAGACCCTGGACGACTTGAACGGCAAGAAGATCTGCCCCGGGCTTCGCGGCTCGGCCACGGAGCAGCTTGTCGAGCAGCTCCTGACAAAGGTCGGGGTGCAGCCCGATTACTTCCGCGGGAGCCTCTCCGACGCGGTGGCGGCCGTGAAGGACAACCGCATCGACGGGTATGTCAAGGCGGGGGCGGGGCTGCAGCTGGATGCATCCACCAAGGAGCTCAAGGCCTTCACCAAGATTCGACTCCTCAACTGGCCGCCGGAGAAAGTGGCCCTCATCAACGAAGCCATGCCGTTCGTCGGTTTTGTCAACGTCCCGGAGAATCAGGTCCCCGGCTTCCAGGCCTACAAGGCCCCGGTCCAGGCGATCGGCATCATATCGTTCAGCGACACCCTGACCGAGGAGCAGGCGTACAATATGGTCAAGGGTGTGTGCAGCAAGGAAGGGAGGCAGATCCAGGACGCGGCCTACCCGCCAATGAAGGAGCTCAGCATCCCGAAGATCACCCTGGAGCTGACCAAGTTCCCTCTGCACGCGGGCGCGTTGAAGTATTACCGCGAGATCGGCATGGAAATCCCGGAGGAACTGATACCACCCGAGGCAAAGTAGGCGCGTCGCGGTTGAGATCCGCCGCCCTCTCTCCCGGAAGGAAGGCGCGGCGGCATGAGCGGTTCTGCCAGGCTATTCAAACCTGCGCGACAGTCGCAGGCGGTGCCCCCGGGCGGCTCGAGCCCCCGGGGCACGGGGGAGGAGTGTCATGGGTCTCGGCGCCGAAAAGTCAACACAAGAGCCTCGGACTTGGGACGGGAAAAGGGTTTGGACGTGGGTCATCGGCTTTGTTTCCGTGGCCTTCGTCGTCTTCCAGCTCTACACGGCGGGGTTCGGGCAGTACCCCAACCTGATCCAGAGGAGCACGCACGCCGGGTTCGGGCTGGTGCTCTCCTTTCTGATCCTTCCCGGGTTCACCAGGGCCGGCAGGGGGCGGACGCCGGGTGCGCTGGATGTGGCCCTTGCCGTTGTCGCGGGCGTGTTGTGCTTTTACATCACACCCAATTACGACCGGCTCATGGAGAGCATCGGGCTCGAGGCGGCGACCTACGAGGTGGTCATGGGCGCCCTCCTGATACTCCTGGTCATGGAATCGGCCAGGCGGGCCACCGGCCCCATCCTGCCGCTGATCGCACTGACGGGAATCGGCTACGCCCTGCTGGGCGGCTTCATTCCGGGGAACTGGGGGCACCCGGGGTTCAGCTTCCAGTACGTCATCGAGTTCCTCTACCTGGGCCCCGAAGGGCTCTGGGGGACTCTCACCGGCATCTCCGCCACCCTCGTGGCCGCCTTTATCATCTTCGGCGCCATTCTCCTCACCACCGGAGGGGCGGAGAGCTTCATGAAGATGGCCCTGGTCGTGGGCGGCCGCAGCCACGGGGGCGCCGCCAAGGTCGCCACTGTGGCGAGCGCCCTTTTCGGTATGCTCTCGGGCAGCGCCATCGCCAATGTGGCCACCACGGGCAACTTCACCATCCCCATGATGAAGCGCCTCGGCTACAGGAGCTCCTTCGCGGGCGCGGTCGAGGCGACGGCGTCCTCGGGCGGGCAGATCACACCGCCCATCATGGGGGCCGGCGCCTTCATCATGAGCGAGCTCATCAGCCGCCCGTACCTGGAGATCGCTCTCGCCGCGTGCCTGCCCGCGCTGGTCTTTTTCGCCTGCGTCTGGTTCAGCATCGACCTGGAGGCGAGAAAGGTCGACCTCAAGCGCGTGCCCCCGGAAGAGATACCGCCCTTTCGGGCGGTCTTCAACTGGAAGACGAGCGGCGCCGTCGGCATAACGATCGTGGTGCTTCTGGTCAGCCTGTTCATGGGGCACACGCCGACCAAGGCGGCTTTCCTCGCGATCATGGTGAACGTCGTCCTCTACACTTTTTTTCAGCGCATGACGCGCAAGGAACTCATCAGCCGCCTTCGAAACCTTCTGATCGGCGTGGAGCGGTCCGGGAGGGGCATGGTCACGGTCGTCAGCCTTCTCGTGTGCGCGCAGATCACCATCGCCATGATTTCGCTCACCGGTTTCGGTATCAAGCTCAGCGACGCGCTCATCGGCGTGAGCGGGAACCACGTCTGGCTCGCCCTGATTCTTGCCGCGTGCGTGAGCCTCATCCTCGGCATGGGCATCCCGACCACCGCAGCGTATGTCCTCGCCGCGAGCGTCGTCGGTCCGGCACTCCAGAACATGGGCGTCCCGGCTCTCTCTGCTCACATGTTCATGTTTTACTGCGCGCTCCTGTCCGCCCTGACGCCTCCCGTATGCACGGCGATCTTCACCGCCGCCTCCATCGCGGACGCGCCCTGGCTGCGAATCGCGAAGTTGAGCATTCAGCTGGCGATCATGAAGTTCATCCTGCCGTTCTTCTTCATCTACAGACCTTCCATCCTGCTCATGGGAAAGTGGTACGCCATCATTGAAACCGTCGTCATGACGCTGCTCTCGTCGTTGATGTTCGCCGTCGGGACCGTCGGCTATTACAGGAGCGTCCTGCCCTGGCCGGTCCGGATCTTCATACTCGCGACGGCGGCCATTCTCATTATTCCCGGGGTTACCGCGGACGCCATAGGACTGGGCGGTTTCGTGCTCCTCCTGGTCTGGCAGAGGGTTGCGCATCCCCAGACCGCCGTGCTGTCAAAAATTGTCGGCAAGGCCGATGGATAAAGCCGATGCTTGAAAGCCAATTTTTTGTTCTCTTTGCCGTCCTGGTGATGCTTGGCTCATTTGTTCACGGGTTCACAGGCCTGGGTTTCGGGATTATTGTCATCGCCGGCCTTTCCTTCACCACCTTGAACCTGGAAAGGGCCGCGACGGTTCTGAACATCCTGCTCCCGGTCCTCTTCTTCGCGGTCATTTACTTCAACAAGGACAGCTTCCGGATCGGCATCAACTGGAAACTGGCGGCCCTGATCATGCTGGGGACCTTCGCGGGGGTGCCCCTTGGCTATCTTTTCCTCTATTCTTACGGTAACCTGCCCATATTCCACGTGACCCTGGGGGTGGTGCTGGTCATCTTTTCCACGCACTACCTGCTGCGGCCGCGCATCCGCTCGCGTCTCCCCCTGCCGGTCGGGTGCGCCGCCGGTGTTTTCGGCGGATTTTTCGCGGGGGCGTTCACCGCGGGAGGTCCGCCGGTCGCCCTGTTTCTGTACACCCATTTCAAGAACCCCCACGAGGCGAAGGGAACCCTCCAACTGATATTCCTCGGCACGACCTGGTGGCGCCTGATGAACATCCACTACCTTGGGGGCGGGTTCAACCGCGTGGTCTTTTTGTGGGCGGCGGCGTTTGCCCCGCTTGTCCTTCTTTTTTCGTTTATCGGCAATGTGGCCGCCCGGCGGCTTTCCCCGAAGGCCTTCACCCGGGTTGTTTATGGCTTTATCGGGGCGGCGGGAATTGTTAATATCGTGAGGTATCTCGACTTCTAGATTTATCGAAACCGCGATCGCAATCGCGGACGAGCGGGCCGGGGGACGGAGGGGAACCGAATGCCCATTTACGCATTCGAGGGTAGAAAACCGGACATCCACCCGACGGCGTGGGTGGCGCCCAGCGCCGATGTGATCGGGGACGTCAGGGTCGGGCCGGAGTGCTACATAGGCTGGGGCGCGGTCATCCGCGGGGACCACGGGACCATCGACATCCGGGAAGGGACCGCCGTGGAGGAAGGGGTGATCATCCACACGACCATAGGTTTCGTCTGCCGTATCGGCCGGCACGTGACCATCGGCCACGGCGCCCTGCTGCACGAGACCACGGTGGAGGACTATGCCGTGATCGGCGTCCGCGCGACCCTGAGCGACGGGTCCATTGTCGGCGAGTGGTCGATCGTGGGGGAGATGGGGCTGGTGAAGGAGCGGCAGATCATCCCGCCCGAATCCATTGCCGTGGGCATCCCGGTCGAGGTGATCGGCCGGGTGGAAGAGCGTCACAAGCGGCGCTGGCTCGAGGGCAAGGCGAGGTACCGCGAATTTACCCACCGAAATCCCGCCGGACTGACCAGACTGTAACGGGAAAAAGCGGGATGGGGCCCGCCCGGCGGGCGCGGGGGGATGGTCTGCCGTGTGCCGGGGGAGACCCATCCGGAGCGACCCAAAACCTCGAACGGGGTGCCCCTCATGGCCGATTTCGGTCTTCCCTTTTTTTTCTATTTCGGAATTCTCACCGCCTTCTCCGCATTTGTGCAGGGGTTCACAGGCCTGGGTTTCGGCATCATCATCATGGCCGGGCTCTCCTTTCTGCCCGTCGACCTGGAACGCATGTCGGTCGCCGTCAACCTGCTCCTGGTTTTGCTCAACACCACGATCATTTATGCGGGCCGCAAGGACTTCCGCATCGACTGGCGACTGGTCTGGCTGATCCTTTTCGGGGAGCTCCTGGGCGTCCCTTTCGGGTACTGGTTCATCCTGGTTTTCGGCGACCGCCCCGTTTTCAGACTGGCCCTGGGGATCGCGCTTTTCCTCATGGCCGTCCATCAGCTGGTGCGGCCCAAGGTCAGAAGAGAGCTGGGCTCCGCATTCGGTGTCCTGGCAGGGGCTGTGGGCGGGTTTCTGGCGGGGGCCTTCACGGCCGCCGGCCCCCCGATCGCCTATTTCGTCTACTCCAGGCACAGGGACCCGGCCAGGTGCAAGGGCACCTTGCAGGTTGTGTTCATGAGCGCCACGCTGCTGCGCCTGGTCAACATCATATTCATCGGCAGGGGGGTGACCCTGCCGATGATGAAAATAGCGGCCTTCGGGCTGCCCTTCGTCATCGTCCTGACCACTGTCGGGCACTTGGTCACGCGAAGAATCTCCCCGGACACTTTCATGAAGGTCGTGTTCGCTGTCATCGCGGTGGCGGGGCTTGTTAACATTTACAGGGTGCTCGCGTAAGAGCGCGGGACCCTCGGCCCGCCGTAAAGGCCGGGTGCATTGAACAGATTAAAACAAATCAGTTGACAAAAGATTTAGACTGTAATATCAAAAAACTTATCTTACAAAATTGAAGACAAAATATTTACTTTTGAGGTGAGATGAATAAAAAGGGCCGCAGAGGTTCCGCGAAATGGGTCAAGAGGGCAGAGGTGATGGAGGCCATGCGCCAGAGGATCGTGGACGGGCATTATCCTCAAGGGGTCAAGCTCACCGAGCAGGGCCTCGTTGACGAGTTCAAAATCAGCCGGCCGCTTTTGCGGGAGATACTCGCGGAACTCGAGAGCCAGGGCCTTGTGGAGAGAAAGCCCAACCAGGGGGCGGTCGTCCGCCGGGTGGATTCGAACTCGCTGCTGGAGATCATGGAGATCAGGGAGGTGCTCGAAGGCCTGGCCGCCCGGCTTGCCGCCCGGAACTCGAAGCCCGAAGACTGGCTGGAGCTCGAGAAGGCCTTTGGGGAACCCGCTGAAAAGCTGGTCAAGGAGCAGGAATTCGAAAAATTCCTCGATCTGGTGGCCGCATTGCGTGAGCACATTGTCAAGGCGGCGCAAAACGAAGAGCTTACCAAACTGATTTACTCTCTCTTTGCCAAGATAACGATCGTTCAACGCCGGGTGGTTATCCTGCCGGGGAGAATGGAGCAGGGCATCCAGGAGCACCGTGAGATCATCAAGGCATTGAAGGCCGGGGATGCGGACCTGGCCGAGCGGAAAAAGAGGGAAAACCTGAGAAGCGCTCGGGAGTATCTAAAAAAATATAAAAAGTGGGTCCTTTGATTCTGGGGATTACGTTGTCGGGCCACGCCGGGAGGGGATTATGAGTTGGGAAGAAGAGGTTGAACAAATCAGGCTGCGCAAGGAAAAGGCCCTGCAGCTCGGGGGCGAGGACAGGGTTAAAAGGCACAAGGCCCAGGGCAAGCTGACCATTCGGGAACGGATAGACGGGCTGCTCGACCGCGGCTCCTTTCTGGAGGTGGGCCAGCTCACCGGTGACGCCGTCTGGGAACAGGGAAAGTTCGTCGACATCACGCCCGCCCCCTATGTCATGGGTTTGGGGAAGGTGAACGGCCGGTGGGTTGCCGTGGGCGGCGAGGATTTTACGGTTCGAGGCGGCTCCAGCGCCGGGTTGGCCCGGCGCAAGGGTGGGCAGGGGGGCTTTGTCGAGGACATGGCCGCGGAGTACCGCATCCCCCTCGTCAACCTCATCGACGGTGTGGGGGCGAACGTGTCGTCGGCCATCAAGTCGAAATTCAAAAGACTTCCGGCCAAGGACGGCTACGAGCGCGCCCTCGAGCTCCTGGGAATAGTCCCGGTGGTCTGCGCGGTGCTGGGGTCCACCGCCGGGGGCCCGGCCGGCAGGGCGGTCCTCGCGCACTTCTCGGTCATGGTCCGGGGGACCTCCCAGCTCTTTGCAGCGGGACCCCCTGTCGTGGCAAGGGCCCTCTCGCGCAATGTCGACAAGGAGGAGTTGGGAGGGGCGCACATCGCGTGTGACAAGGCCGGCACGGTGTTCAACGCGGCCGACAGCGAGGAAGAGGCGCTTGAACAAGTGCGCAGGTACCTGAGCTATCTTCCCCAGAACGTGTGGCACATGCCGCCCTATGTCGATACGGGCGATCCGCCGGATCGGGTGGAAGACGAGCTCATCAGGGTGGTCCCGAGAAATCGGATGCACCCCTACGACATGCACAAAGTCATTGACCTTGTCTTTGACAAGGAAACCTTTTTCGAGATTCAGCCGACTTACGGCATCGGCATGATCGTGGGGTTCGCCCGTCTGGGCGGGTACCCCGTGGGCGTTATCGCAAACAACCCGCGCCACAACGCGGGGGCGCCCGATGCCAGGGATTCGAGAAAGATGGGACACTTCACTTCCGTGTGCGACCAGTTTCACATCCCTCTCATCCACCTCGTGGATGTACCCGGCTTCATGATAGGCGTCGAGGCCGAGAGCATGGGAACCCTGAAGGACGGCATGGCGGCGATGTGCAAGGTCATGCAGGCGAGGGTTCCCCGCATCTCCGTGATTGTCAGAAAATGCTACGGGATGGCGGGGGCCTTGAACTACGCGAATCACAGGCTGCACTATCGCATCGCGTGGCCGTCCGCCGAGTTTGGCTCAATCCCGATCGAGGGAGGGGTCGCGGCCGCTTACAGAAGGGAAATTGAACAAAGCCCGGACCCGGACAAGCGACGAAGAGAGATTGAAGAAGAAATTCATTCCCTGGAGTCCCCGTTCAGGACGGCGGAAAAATTCGCGGTCGAGGACATCATCGACCCCAGGGAAACCCGATACCGCCTCTTCTGCCTGGTGGAGGCGGCGCAGAACTACCTGCAGACGGAGCTCGGCCAAAAGCCGCGGTACGGCGCCTGGCCGTGATCGCTTGAGAATTGTCTCAAGGACAGGCGAACTGTAATGCTTGATCTCCAATATCTCTGGCTGGTAGGCCCACTGGTGGCTCTCGGCGCTTTCACCCAAGGGTTCACGGGGCTTGGTTTCGGCATCATCATCCTTGCGGGTGTCGTGTTTACGCCCTGGGATTTCGAGCGGAGTACGGTCGTCGTCAACCTGCTCGTCCTTTTCTTGCAGGGGTCCGTCATCAGGGCGAGCCTCAAGGACTCGCGCATTCAGTGGAACCTGGTGGGTCTCCTCGTCGTCGGCCTCGCCGTGGGCGTCCCTTTGGGGTACTGGTTCATCCTGGCCTTCGGCAACCAGCCAGTCTTTCAGATGGTGTTCGGCGTGTCGCTGGCGGGGTTCGCCGCCAACGAGCTGATCAAACCCCGGTTGAAGGCCATGCCTCGATTTTTCGGCCTCCCTGCCGGCATCCTGGGAGGATTCCTGGGTGGGGCCTTCACCTCGCACGGACCCCCCCTTGCCATCTTTCTGTACTCGCAGCACCAGAATCCCGCGCTCCTGAAAGGCACCCTTCAGGCGGTCTTCATGATAGCGACCCTGTATCGCCTGGTGAACATCATTTTTTTGGGGCCCGGCATTTCGAATGATGTCATAAACATTGCTTTAATTTGTCTTATTATTGTAATTATTTTTTCATATTTAGGTCATAGAATAAGTTTAAAGGTCTCCAGTAGAACATTCCTGCGCGTCGTGTACACGCTGATCGCGGGCGCTGGTCTTGCGAATATTTTTCGAGCCTTGTTCAGGACTTAGGAGAGGGCATGCCTCTGTACGCATTCGAGGGGAAACAGCCGCGGATACACCCGTCGGCCTGGGTGGCCCCGAGCGCCGACATTATAGGCGCCGTGAGCATAGGCCCGCGCTGCTATGTCGGCTGGGGCGCCGTCATTCGAGGGGATCACGGCGCCGTTGACATATTGGAGGGGACCGCGGTGGAGGAGGGCGTCATCATCCACACGCCCAAAGACTTCACCAGCCGCTTCGGTTTTAAGACCACACTGGGCCACGGGGCCATGTTCCACGGCGCGACGGTCGAGGACTTCGCCGTGATAGGCATGCGGGCCACCGTGAGCAACAAGGCGGTGGTGGGGGAGTGGTCCATCATCGGGGAGGCCGGTCTCGTGAAGGAATCCCAGGTGGTGCCGCCCGGTTCGGTGGCCGTGGGCCAGCCCGTCAGGATCATCGGGGAGGTCACGGAATCTCACCGTGAGCGGTGGCTGCGCGGCAAGGAGAATTACATCGCGTTTACCGAGCGAAACAAGAGGTCTTTGCGCCTGGTGTAGATGAGTTGTGCCGTCGCCGGGGGACTCCATTTTAGTCATCCCGGCGAAAGAGACAGTGTCGTAATTCAATATGCGAGCCGAAGAGCTTCTTTGTCGTCGCCCCGGCGCAGGCCGGGGCCCAGTGACTTTTGTTCATAAGGATCTGAAAAGACGCTGGATCCCGGCTTTCGCCGGGATGAGTGCGCCTGTGAAGGCGCCATAACAGCACGGTGAAAGTCCGTGTCGGGGTAAGCCAAGGCCCCGTAGCTGAAGGTAACTGCGTCGCTGCGAAG
>Ga0272443_10001127_pt1 | contig 42000 bp, 43 predicted proteins | sample SSMAcet12_FD_193581 | JGI IMG/M metagenome (GOLD analysis project Ga0272443, IMG submission 193581) | Marine sediment archaeal communities from Little Sippewissett salt marsh, Falmouth, MA, United States - SSM-Acet-12 | ecosystem: Environmental > Aquatic > Marine > Wetlands > Sediment ...
ATTTTCAAGTACAATCTTAAGGATTTATAGCAGTATCTGAGGCTTTTAATTCAAAATAAGCATCAAGTACCTTGCGTACGATTGGTGCAGAAACAGTGGAACCTTCTGTCCCGTTATAGACGAAGGCAACCACTGCAATCTCCGCATCATCCCAGGGTGCATAACCCACATACCAGGCGTGGGACGGCCATAAGCCAAATTGGCACAGGCCTTTTTCCTGGGCAATATCATCACAGTATTCTGCGGTCCCAGTCTTACCTGCACTGGCATTTGGATCATTTATGAACTCATCATCTGCCGTACCATTCGTGACCACCAGCCGCATTGCTTCGTTTGCCAATTCGACGACCCATTGCTCAACAGTCTTTGTCTCGCCTGTAGTCTCATTATCCTCATAAACATTGATGACCGGGTCCTCGGTAATATTCCATCGAACTGTTGGCTCGTTGTCTTCAATCAGTGTGCCATCGGGTTCGTTGACCTTATCCAGGATCGTGATCTCCATCAAATCACCACCGTTGGCAATGGTTGAAATCGAATTCAAGACCTGTAAAGGCGTTGCAAGAACGTACCCCTGCCCCATTGTCGCAATGTAAGTGTCTCCGGTTGACCAGTTCTCACCTTTCGTGATGCGCTTCCAGTCAGGATCCGGGACGAGGCCTAATTCCTCGCCAGGCAGTTCGATCCCGGTCAGTGTTCCATAGCCTAGCGCCCGGGCATATTCACCGATCCGCCAGATCCCCAAACCGTTCCCGGAGACCTCATCCTCATACCCACCGCCAACTTTATACCAGTAAACGTCACAGGAATACGCGACGCCCCACATGAAATTGACCAATCCATGGCCGGCTTCGTTCCAACAGACATATGAACGCTCTGAACCCGGGTCGTTTTCATAATACTTCTCCAGAACCGTAATGGAGCCCTTGCATTCAACCTCGTATTCAGGCGTCACAACACCTTCATTCAAGATCCCCAATGCCGGTGCCATCTTGAACACGGACCCTGGGGGAAATTCAGATGAAATCGCTTGGTTGAGGAGCGGCTTTTGAGGGTCATTGCTCAACTGCTGATAATAGTAAGTAGGTATCACACTTTCCAGCCGGTTGTTCTCATAATTGGGATAGGAAACCAGCGACAAAATCTCACCTGTCTCCGGTTTCATGGCAATCACAACCCCGCTGTTAATGAGTGTCTTGCCTGAAAAGGCATTCCAATATTCGATCTCACTGATAAGGGCTTCCCGCGCCACAGCCTGAAGACGGGTATCGATAGTCAGAGTCACATCATTCCCCGGTATGGGTTCAACTGGTTCTGAAAGGTTGCGGATGATCTCTCCTGCGACGTTGACTTCAACCTCAGTGGTGCCGTTTGTTCCAGATAGGATATCATTCAAAGATTGTTCAACACCGGCATAGCCAACCTTATCCCGGTTGGCGACGAATCCCAGATCAACGTAATAATCTTCAAGTGCTGCGGGAATCGGGCCCAAGAAACCAATTATCTCGGCAGTTAATTCTCCGGTTGGATATGACCTGACGGGTTCAATCTCAACATCAATGCCCGGCCAATCATCGCTGTTCTCCAATACCGTCATAGCAACCTCTTTGGAGACATCACACTTCAATTTGGTCGATTCATAAGGCCAGTTTGTTGAGGCAATGTAAACAACCTCTGTGATTCCCAGGTCAGAATAGCAGGGAGTGAAATTCCTCACGGACTCTTCATCCGTTTCTCCCTCACTGATGGGCATATCGATCAATTCGGATAATTCACGGTAGATCTCTTGAATATCTCCCTCGTCTTCGGGTAAATAAGCCGGGACAACGACCACATTGTATGACGGAACGTTCTCCGCCAAGACATATCCATTCCTATCGTAGATCGTACCGCGCACAGCCGCTTCATTGATGGTCTCACTCCGATTCTCATCAGCCTGTGCGATAAAATTGGCACCCTGCAGGATCTGGACTTCAAACAATCGCAGCAAAAAATAGCCAAAAACAGTGGCAATCAGAATATACAGCACAATATAGCGCCATTTTTCATATTTCTTCTGTTTTTGTGGAAACCCATTCATACTTCCACCTCCGAGGGGCGTATCCGCCCAACGATATCATTGACGATCGCATAAACCGGAAGGGCGAAAATGAGGTTCAGGAGGGTACTTGGCAGGATAACCGCATCCAGGCTTTCACGCCACGATATTGGAGTGCCATTGACCTGCAGGACAATCAAATAAAAAACCAGCTGGAAGAAACTGCTCAGCAAGGTAACAATGAACATCGCCAGGATTGGCGCACGCCATACCTTTCGCTGCAGCAGTTTTGAGATGCCAACAACGCCTAAATAACCAAAGAACGGGGCATAGAAAGGCATTGCGGAAACAATGCTGATCAACAGACCTGCAATGCCTGCCCACAACAGGCTGTTCTCGACTCCATCCTGCAGAGACCATGCAGCCAGGAATAGCAGCACGAGGTCCGCAGTCCCGTTTAGCATGGGCGTCTGTGAGAAAACCGCTGTTTGTAAAATATATGCGACAAGCAGCGATAATGCGCATACCAGATGGGCAAGCAAGATCATTCCTCCGGTATAAGGGGTGTCGTATCAACCGCTTCGAAGTTCACGATCACCAATACGGCACTGATACTTGAAAAATCCACAATGGGCTGGACCGTCGCGGTCTGGAAAAGCGCATTTTCCCGCTGTTGGACGGAGAGGACCTGGCCTACAAATACATTCGGGGGATAGTTGCCACCCAATCCTGAGGTTAATACAACATCCCCCGGTTCTACATTCACTTCCAATGGGATCATGTCCAAAGAGACATCCCCTGTCAGGGAGCCCACCAACTGCGCTTCAGTGTCGGCGGATTGCAGCAGGACATTAACAACCGATGTTGAATCTGTGATCAGTTTTACCCGGGCAGCGCTGGCAATCGCAGCATCCACGTGTCCCACCAATCCCTGCTGGGTTACGACCGGCATGCCATACAGAACGCCATCATCCGATCCTTTGTCTATCAGGATATACTGCATGAAAGGGCTGATCTCCCTGCCGATGACGGTGGCGGCGACATAGTCGTACTCCGGATTGGTACGTCCGAAATCCAACAGCGCAAAGCAGATATCAGCTTCAGCCAGGCGCTCTTCCATCTCGATCAATTCCGTCTGGAGCTGCGTCACCTGAGATTCCAGAAGGGCGTTTTGCTCCCGCAATTCAGTTACCTCACGCGGTGAAGTGATGAATTCCCTTAAAGACAGGTAACGAACAGAAAGCCAGCTTTGAAAGGATAACAAAGGATTCAAAGTCATGTTGTAAACAGGCGTCAGGTATCCACTGAGTGCAAGGAATAACAGCCCGCCGACAACCAAAATGATCACGATCGTCTGTGTATATTTGTTTTTTAAGAATTTCATGACATATCGATCTCTAGATCATAACCTGGATCATAAAATCAAACTTTAAGCGATGTTTCTCAAGAAGTCAAGGACTAGGACAGGGTCCGCTTTGCCGGTTCCCTTTCCAACCCAACAAGGAAACTTGAAAATTCATCTTTCTTCTCCAGGATAAAACCGCACCCCCTTGCTACGCAGGTCATGGAATCTTCCGCAACCCAGACCCGGACCTTTAAATCATTTGAAAGTCTCTCTGCTAGGTTTTTAAGCTGCGCGCTTCCGCCTGCCAGGCAGATACCACTGTCAAGCAGGTCGGCAATGATCTCCGGCGGCGCTTCGTCAAGCGCGTCCCGGATGGTCTTCACGATCACCGAGACTGAGCTTGATATTGCTTCTCTTATCTCTACAGATGAAACTTCAATGGCTTCGGGCAGCCCTGTGATCAGGTTGCGGCCCCTGATTTCAACGGTCTGCTCTTCTTTCAGCGGGAAAGCAGAACCGATGGCGATCTTCGTTCTCTCAGCCATCTGCTCCCCGATGAATAAATTGTATTTGTTTCTCAAGTAATTGATGATATCCTGATCGATTTCATCACCGGCAACGCGGAGGGAGCGAGAAACAACGATCCCGCCCATCGAAATGATTGCGACCTCAGTCGTGCCGCCGCCGATATCAACAATCATCGTCCCCTGCACTTCATTGACCGGCAGACCAGCCCCGATCGCAGCAGCGGATGGTTCATGCACCAGGTAGCATTCACGTGCACCTGCTGCCATAGCGGCGTCAAAAACAGCCCGTTTCTCCACTTCAGTCGCACCAGAGGGGATTCCAACGATCACTCTTGGTTTGGGCAGGGGAACAATGCTCTGCTGATGTGCTTTCCCGATAAAATATTCCAGCATGGCCTGTGTAATATCATATTCGGAAATAACCCCATCCCGCAGTGGGCGCAGGGCTATCACATTCGCAGGCGTCCGGCCTACCATCGCTTTGGCTTGCGTCCCTATCGCTAAAGGCTCTCTTGTGCGCTTCTCAATAGCTACCCAGGACGGCTCATTGATCACAATACCCTTCCCCCGGACATTGATTAACGTGTTTGCCGTCCCCAGGTCGATGCCGATATCAAGAGAGAACAATCCCCAAAGCCAGTTAAGGGGAGAAAAAGCCAAATCAGACTCCTTATTAAACAAGATTGGTAATGTCTCCATTACCAATTAATCGGAGACATTATACCATAAGACGACAACAAGATGTAAAAAGGCGCAGACCAAGCAATTATACCATCATCAAGGTTCGCGGTCTTGACAACTAATATCCTTCTCCCGTTCTTCGATAATAACACAAACTCTATAGATTCCCAGGGTATTCTGGAAGAGATTCAGCTTTTCTAGAGGTGAGTTAATGATAAAATTATGAGCATCAGGTTCGTTACAGCAATAAATTGGTATCAAATCACCCATTCAACCCTGCATGAAAGGCCTGCATCCATGAGTGAAGCCCTTAACCTACTACGCTTACAGAAATTGGATACGCAAATAGACAAGATCACAAGAAATCTTGAGGAAATCGAACGGGTACTTAACGATGACCGCCGTGTAAAACAGGCAAAAAAAGCACTTGAAAAAGCAGAAACTGAAGCCAAGAAGAAGAAAATTGAATTAAATCAAATCGAAGATAAAGTCGAAGTCCAGCGTATCAAGCGCAAGACTAACCAGGCATCTCTGTTCAGCGGCAAGATCAAGAACCCAAAGGAACTGCAAGATCTGCAGATGGAATCGGAAGCGCTTGCCCGTTATATCGCCCAATTGGAAGACGAGCAGCTCGAGGTCATGATCGCATATGAAACAGCGGTTGAAGCACAGGAAACTGCCCATAAAGACCTCGAACAAACCAGAGGTACGGTTGCCGAAGAGCATGCATCCCTGAGAGGCAATCAGACCAGACTGAACGATGACATGGAACGCCTGTCGACTCAGAAAAATGCCGTGCTGCAGTCCATCCTCACAGAATCTCTCAGTCTTTACAAAAAACTCAGAAAGGAAAAACGCGGAATCGCCGTCGCGACAGTTTCCGAGGGCGGCTGCAGCGTCTGTGGTCAGGCATTGACGCCTGCGGACCTCCAGACCATTCGCACGTCATCTGATTTTGTCTTCTGTCCATCATGCGGCAGAATTATCTATGGGGAATCTTAAGAAGTTTTAAAAGCTGCGTAAAAGAGCCGTCAGCAGCCTGCCCAACACCTGCAGCAGGATCAAAAGGATCATCGGGCTGAAATCCAACCCTCCCATTGGGGGAACCACCTTCCGGATGGGCTTGAGCATCGGTTCAATGATCGTCCTAATCGTACGCATGATGGGATGAAAAGGGCTCATGAAAAAACTCATGATTGAATAAACAAAGAGAAGGATCGTCAGCACCGTAATGGTGATGTCTATGAACGTAATAATAAATATCATTTATGCATCCTGATTCTAGAAATGTGTTCGTTACATCGGCCTCTGACCGAATAATTCAATGCCAATACGAATCATCGTTGCGCCTTCTTCAATGGCAACCTGATAATCAAAGCTGGTACCGATTGACAGCTCGTGCCAATCCGTCCCGGGAAGTTGATCCATCAGGAACTTCTGGGTTTCGAAGCTTCCGGTAATGCTGGCGGCTTGTCTCAGGGTCTGAGAAGAAAGGCGTCATGCACATCAAACCCTGAGCACTAATATTGGTCATCTGAGAAATCTCGGCGAATGGTGGGATCAATTCCGGCCAGTGGATTCCATCCCAGGCCTGGGTAACTTCCGGTGACTGCAGTTTCGTCACAGCGACCAGCTTGACGTCGTCGACGTCCCTGCCCACACGCTGTGCGGCAGACGCCATCCTGGACCTGACAGTGTCCAGGTTGTGCTTAATCCAGGTCACACGATTTTCGAAATCTATCACAGCCATTAATTTAATGATCTTCCAAGGCAAATAATACCGCAAACCTACCGGTCTTTCCCTTTTCCGCGCGGTGCGAATACCAATCATCAAGATGGCAAGCTGTACAAATACCAGAAACCTCCACTTGGTGTACACCTGCCATTCCTAGCACATCCGCATTCGCCTGCCACAGGTCCAGGTGCAGCTTACCATTGCGTTTCACAAAATATTTTTCGCAATCTGTCCCGAAACTATTTTCGAACGCATCCCAGACCGGCCTGTCAACCTCATAACAGTCCTGGCAGATCGAAGGACCGATCCCTGCCAGGAGGTTCTCCGGTAGAGACCCATAATGTGCAGCCATTTCCTCCACTGCGATCCTGGCGATTTGTTTATAAGTCCCCTGCCAGCCGGCATGGATGATCCCGATCACCTTCCTGACCGGGTCCATTAGCAAGATCGGGACGCAGTCAGCAAATCGCATAAACAGAGTCACGCCAGGCTTGTCCGTCATGATCCCATCTGCCTGCGAGTGGCGCTGGTCAGGTGGACGAGGGACATCTGTGCATATGATCTTTGTCCCATGGACCTGCCAGACATCAAAACGGGAGGCGTAGTCATAAGCAAACGCCTTATATATGATCCGGTGGTTCTCCAGAACCGCCTGGGGTTCATCTCCGACCGTCCCGCCGGTATTTAAGCTGGCAAACGGCGGCTTGCTTACGCCGCCGCGTCGTGTCAGCACAGCGTGGAAAAGAGACTGACCCTGAAAAATATTAAATTGATAATAGCGTAAGCCGTCCTTCTCGACGAAACCCATATCAGCGTTTAATCTCGCCCTCTGTGAGTTGTTCTACGATCGCGTACTTCAGGTGCATTTCATGGCGGTTCTCCTGCACGGATTCCTCCAGATAAGGGAATCCAAACCAGGCTGTCGCCAGACCAAATAACCCTCCCGTCAGCGTCCTGAGGAAAGGCGTACTTTCCCGCAGGGGCAGCCAATTAAAAATGGCCAAACCCGTCTGACTGAGCAGCTGCGAGAAGCCATCCAGGCCAATAGGTCCTAGCCCAATCAGGATCCATAAATACCAGGGCAGTGGTGGGATCTTTTTGCCCGTCAGGGAGAAAAGTACACCGAACAATAAAATTGCACCATAGATTGCAATGTCACGTTCACACAATGCCAGTTTATAACCCATAGCATCATTACCCACAAAGTCCCTCGCAGTATCCAGGTCGAATTCATTGAATCCTGTCGCCTGTCCGTAGGTGATCACACCCTCCAAACCTGCCAGCTCACGGGGATAGTATGCCTGCTCCCCAAACAGGAAAAAGGAACGGAAGGCAAGCTGGTGACAGAGAGGGCTGTAAGCCTTGTAAATGACCGTTGCAGGGTTCTCAAGCCCCACTTTCATGAACACCGGCGCAAGGAAGGCAAAAAAGAGGTATAGGAAGGTAAACATATTCATGATCACCATATAATGCGTAGAAAACCAGCGAGAAAACCTGTCTGTCTTGGTCATTTCCAGGGGCTGCGTAATCCGCCGGACCGTGGCATCATTGCCTTTCGCTTTCGCCTCTTCAAACCGTCTTGTTGCTTTTTCAAAAGCAAAACGGATCTCATCCCGGTCAAATGGCTTCAGCAGGCGGAACATACCCAAATCCAGCACCGGGGCTTTCTCTTTAAACTCCTCCTGGAGGATATCCTCCCTGTCGATATCAATGATATGCAGCTCATGGGGGAATTCCTCACGCAGCACCGCCAGGTCTATTTTGATCCGTTCAAGTTGGGAATCTGACTTCGATATGAATAACATTGCTTGTATCATTTCCCAACTCCGATCTCGCTTAAATAAGCAGCCAATCCATCCTCATCCAGTTCGCCAATATGGATTGCCTGTAAAAGACCTTCTTCATCAATGAACATGGATGCCGGATATCCATATACGAAGTACTTCTCTGCCGCCGCATTCGAAGAGTCTAAGAGGAACACCATATGGAATTCTTCTGCTCCAATGAATTCCTGAACATCCGCTTTTTCTTCGCCGGCATTCACCGCCAGGACAACCAATTCACCCGCATAAACCTCGGCAAATTCATCAATAAGCGGCATTTCCGCAGTGCAAGGCGGGCACCAGGTCGCCCAGAAATTGATCATCACCGGCGTCCCCAAATAATCCGATAGAGACACTTCCTCGCCGTCCAGACTTTTCAAGCTGAAATCTGGCGCTGTGACACCAAGCCGCCTTGAGTAATTCTCCACAACCTCATCGGTCATCTCTGGCACATCTGTGGGGGATTGAGCCATCAAACCTGTTGAGCTTATCTCTTCCTGCCCCATGGACTGTTTATAAGTGTCCATCTGCTTATAAAGGAATACGCCTAACAGGATGATAAGGACGACCAAACCCGCATTAATAAACAAGGATTTCTTTTGCACTAAATCTCCTCATGTTTTCCGTGATTTACAAGCCAAAATCAAAAATAGGTGAGAATGTGACCATCTTCTGGTACAAGCCCAGGAAAAGCAGCACGCCAACGATGATCATGATCACTCCCATGATGATCTCGATGATCCGCATTGTCCGGGCATGTTTATGCAGGATGTTCGAAACCCACCCCACAGCAACTGCTGCAACCAGGAACGGGATTGCCATCCCAAGAGAATAGCCACTCAGAAGCAGGATACCCTGCCCGATGTTTGCCTGTTCAAAAGCCAGGGTCAGGATCAACCCCAACGTCGGGCCGACACAGGGCGACCAGCCTGCCGAGAAAAAGATTCCCATCAGGAAGGATGTCAGGATGCTCCTTCCCCAACCAGGCTTGGGACGCAATCTGATATCGTAGTTGAACAGGGGAATCTTAATCAACCCGGTCATCTGCAGACCGAACAAGATGACCACCAGGCCGCCGAACTTCGCCATGAGGTCGCGGATTTGATAGAGCACCTGGCTCAAGGCAGTAAATGCCAGACCAAGTGAGATGAAAACAAAACTGAACCCCAGCACAAATGCCAGCCCATTCAGGAAGGTCCGCAGCCTGGTTTCAGAGCGAGGTCTCTCTTGCCGGGCAAGCGAATCCCCGCTTAAATAGCCGATATAGGCCGGCACGAGGGAAAACACACAGGGAGAGAAAAATGAAGCCAATCCTGCCAGGAATGCCAACCCAATCGAGACGGTGATCCCATCCATACTTACCTCCATCAAGGTGCCACGACTTCAACTGAAGTCGATAGGTTCATGCCCTGGATCTCGACCAATCCGGGATAATACGGCACGGCAGGGTTCGTCCAGCGGAAAACCCATTTGGCATCCTCAGGGCGTGTATTCACGCAGCCGTGGGACATCGGCTTCCCAAAATAATTATGCCAGTAAGTCGAATGTATGGCTGCGCCGTTGTTATCAAACAGGGTCGTCCAGGCAATCCCCGGGACATCGTAATTCCCAACGGCAGGCCCTGCGCTCATGTGAGTGGAAACCAACTTCCGCCAGGTCGTATGCCTTCCTTCAGGGGTCCGCCATTTGTCCTCTTCCCAGTTGTAACCGCCTGTCGTGACCTTTGTGAAAAAGACTTCCCGGTCGCCTTCATAACAGGATAGTGTTTGATAAGCCAGATTGACAACAATATGTTTATCTTCAGCGTCCGGATGGATCGGTGCAATCTCTTCAGGCGTAATCCTGCGGCAGATGGTCGCATCCACCCAATAAGTATCCGCCCACGCGCCGTAAAGCTGCTTTAAGCAGTACTGAGGCTTCCCCGTATCCGGATTCATGCGGACATCACAAGCCCAGAATACCTGCGAGTAATAGATGCGCGGTTTGATCGTCTCCCTGATCCAATACTGGTAGTTTTCCTGCGACGTCGTCAGGTCCAAATCTGTGAGTGGGGTTACAATCTCTACCCACAATCCTCTTTCACCCGTGGACTGCTCGGGCAGTTCTGTAAGGAACTCCTGTGGGTCGTGGCGCGTCTTCTGCACATATTCTGCATAGATGTACCCCTCAGGCGTTTCCACCCAGCGCTGGTTGAGCAGGTTGATGTCAAATGTTTTGGAAATCACCTCGCGTTTCCACTCGAAGACATCATCCCGCCAGGCATTGCCAACTGTGGGTGCGTTCCAATCAGGCTCGCTTTTAATATCAAAATGTGCTCCGGGTTCACCAACACAGATGCGCCCCAGCCATTTATCTTCGGGGAATTGTGGGATTTCCTCCTGAGAAAAAGGAAGCCACTTCTCCAATTTCTGCTGAAAACTATCTCGCCTGCTCAGCGCCAATCCCCCAAAAGCCATGGCGGACAGCCTGATAAATTCTCGTCGGGTAATCTTCTTCTCTTGATTCATTATTAGATAAAGATAATCCAATTAGTCCTTATTGTCAATTAGCATCATTAAGGATGAACTGCTGTTCTGTGACCATTTGCCTGACCCTGTCAATTTCAGGTCCCCACAAAGCATCCCCGGATTGATAGGCAACTCTTTCACGTATGTGATTATAGGCCTGCCTGGTGCCCTTTCCCAGGACGATATCGGGGTCTTGCCGCAAGCGTAGATCCAGAGCCCGCGCAGCGGTATACAATTCAATTGCCAGGACATGGGTGGTATTCCTGACGATCTCTCGCGTGTGCCTTGCGGCGGTCATTGCGTTTGCGTTGTGGTCTTCCTGTTCCGCCGAAGTCGGCAGCGAGTGAACCGAATCCGGCGTAGCCAACGTCTGATTCTCCAGCACAAGCGACGCGGCGGTGTACTGCGGCATCATCAATCCAGAATTCAAGCCTGCATCAGAGCGTTGGTCAACCAGCATGGGCGGCAGGTCTGCATTCAGGTGTCCATCCGTCAACCGGAATGTCCTGCGCTCTGAAATGGAAGCCACTTCTGCCAGAGCAATTCCCAGATAATCCATCACCACACCCACCGGTTCGCCGTGGAAATTCCCGCCGGAAATTGCAACTCCCGGCTCAAACAGGAGGGGATTGTCTGTGGCAGCGTTGACTTCATTTTCAATTGTCTTCTGCGTAAACGAAAGTGTATCCCAACTGATCCCCTGCACCTGAGGGGCACAGCGAAGAGAATACGCATCCTGAACACGCCCATACGCATCAACCAGGCTGCTGCCCTTCGTCAAGGCCCTAACAGCTTCTGCAACTCGGATCTGTCCCTGATGTCCCCTGGTTTGGTGCAGCCTTGGGTCAAACGCCGCCGAACAACCCATAACGGCTTCCAGTGTCATTGCCAGAGAAACTTCCGCAGTTTTCATAAGTGTATTTGAATCATAAACCGCCAAAGCAGCAATTGCAGCAGAAAACGTCGCCCCGTTATTAATCCCCAGGCCTTCCTTTGCCCCGAGGATGATCCGCTCAATCCCCGCCCTAGCCATTGCTTCCTTGCCGGAAAGGATTTCGCCTTCGAACCGGGCTGAACTCGATTCTTCTTCCAGATCCCGTTCATCGGTCGTGAAGACGAGTGCAAGATGCGATAAGGGTGCCAGGTCGCCCGAAGAGCCCAGTGAACCCTGAGAGGGGATAATTGGCGTCACATGCCTGTTGAGCAATTCGAGCAGCGTATCAACCACAACTTCCCTGACACCGGAATAGCCCTTTGCCAAAGTATTGGCCCGGACCAGGATTGCCGCCCTGACGACTTCATCGTCAAGTGGGTCCCCCGTGCCGACCGCATGGCTCAGGATCAGGTTGCGGCTCAGTTTTGCTGAATCTTCTGCTGGGATGCGTTGATCTGCGAAGATGCCAAATCCCGTATTGATCCCATAGACCGGCTTACCCGTCTCTATAATCGAATTCACCAGGTCGTGCGAACGCCTAATTGCATTCCTGGCTTCAGGTGCAAGTTCCACCGGCGTACCATGCCTGGCAACTGAGACTACTTCTTCAATTGTGAGATGCGCACCATCAATCTTAACCGTCATATATACATCTTTCTATTAATCCCATTGAACATTAATTTTAATGATCCCTCCTGTCGCCAAGCGTACGGTTAACTTCCCGTTCCATATCACGTTTCTTGATCGCCTGGCGTTTGTCATACTGACGCTTACCCTTCGCAAGCGCTATTTCGACCTTTGCTAGGCCCTCCCGTAGATACAACTGCGTGGGAATGATAGTCATTCCTTTCAAACGGGTCCCATCCCACAACGTTTTGATCTCTTTCTTATGGAGGAGCAACCGTCTTTCCCGCTTGGGGTCATGATTGAAAACGCTTGCCTGGTCATAGGGCGCGATATTTGCGCCAACCAACCACGCTTGTTTCCCATTGGTTCGTACATACGCTTCCGATAATGAAACCTGACCTGCCCGAATGGATTTGATCTCAGTGCCGCGCAGTTCAATACCAGCCTCAAAGAGTTCAATCAATTCGTACTCAAACCTGGCTTTTCTGTTTCTTGCAATGATCTTTTTTCCGTTCATAGTGACTAATTTTAACACAGACTTGTCCTGGATTACTATCCAACGCCTTACAATGCGGTATCTATGGATAGATTTACCTCAAAAGGTACCGTGCTTGGTATAATGACATGGATTTTGCTTCAAATAAAATCATAAATTGAACGGAGATAGATTAACATGGATATTACACTGGCATTGGGCGGGGGCGGTGTGCGCGGTGTGGCGCATATCGGCGTGATAAGAGCATTGGAAAAACACGGCTTTACCATCAATGCCATCTCAGGAACAAGTGCTGGTGGTTTGATCGGCTCGGTTTACGCGGCAGGCTTCAGCACTGAGGATATTGAAGCTGCTGTGATGGAATTTTCTCAGACTCGCTCGTTCCATCGCAAAACAGACGACCGGCCTTCACTATTGGGGTTCTCAGGCATCACCAAACCACTTTCCAGATTGTTAGGTGAGATGACATTTGATTCATTGAAGATCCCTTATGCCGCGACTGCCGTCAGTCTATCTTCCGGGAAAGAAATCATTCTCCGCAAAGGCAAGGTCATCGATGCCGTCCTAGCCACGATTGCCATCCCCGGCGTTTTTCCAAGCCAGGAGATTGGCGGACGAGTATTGATTGATGGCGGAGTGATCGACCCCGTTCCCGTCCAGGTTGCGCGCTGGATGCGTCCCGACTTACCTGTCGTCGCGGTCATGCTGCACAAACCGCCAGAAGATTTTGAGGAAGAACATATCCCATTTCCAATTGCCATTCCGGGACCAAAGCCCATCGTCGAAAGGCTTGAGAAACTTCGCTCTGTACAAGCGCTCAAGATCTTCACACGTTCAACGGATGTGGCCAGTGGCAGACTCACAGAGCTATCCATCAAGGTGTACAAACCCGAAGTCCTCATCGAACCACGTGTTGGGCATATCGGGCTCCTTCAGGAAATCGATGCTGAGTATATGATCAACGCCGGTATAGATGCCACAGAGGAAACAATAAACCAGATTAAGTCGCAGGCGAACTGGGTCAGACGCATCCAAAGGATGGTCAAACACAGCATCAAACCGGATATCAAACCTGATATTTGGGAGAAGATAGAGGAATGAATTCAAATTCTCAATCCAGCAATAACCGCAGGACCAGACTTAAAAATATATTTAATAAGAGAATATTACTTTGATTCTTAATGGTAATGACTTGAAAAAGGTCGAAATAAAAGAGTGGCCGTTCCTCATAAAATCACCCGCCGGGGCAGTAAAGACAAAGAGGATCTTACTGCTGCTGCACGGTCATCTGGGAAACGAGGAATCGATGTGGCCGCTGACCTCAACGCTCCCTGACACCTGCTTCATACTGGCTCCTCGCGCACCTAAGCTGATGGGACCAGGACAATTCAGCTGGCATGAGATCACTCCCCAATGGCCGGGGTTGAACATATATCAGCGTCTATCGGATGAACTTATTTCTCGTGTCCACATCTTCGCTCACGAAAATAATTTGAGACTAAATGATATTGATGTGATAGGTTTTAGTCAGGGTGCGGTTATGGCTTACGCTCTTACGATCCTTTATCCTGAACTGATTGGGAAAGCAGCTGCTCTGGCTGGTTTCCTTCCTCAGAATTGGATGCATGATCTGGCATTAACTAACTTGCATAATCGTCAATTCTTCATTTCACATGGGATTAAAGACGACATTGTTCCTGTAAATAAGGCACATCAAACAGCACAATGGCTGCGGGAACACGGAGCAGAAGTCCTGTTCTGCGAGTCAAATACAGGGCACAAGATAAACAACGATTGTTTGAAAAAAATGGGGAAATTCTTCCATTAACGTCCGCTGATTAATGCAATCACGCCCAGGAAAACACCCAATGATCCCAAACCAACGATGATCAATCCCATCGGCACCCCGATCAAACTTGTGCTCCCGGTGTCCATGGTGTACGTTGGGACTTCCAGAGGGGCCGGTTCAGTGTAAGTCGGAAGACGCGTGGCATCAGGCGTTGTCAGAAACTGAGCTGCCAGCGTCGGGTCGACGGTCCGTGTGACGTTCGGTGTTGATGTGGCGGGGGGTTGAACCTCCGGCAGGTCACCACCAAAAAGGGTCACCAGGTTGCCGTAAACCCAGGCGGTCCCGCCTTCCACACCCGCATATTCGATCTGTACCCAATCCCCGTAATAACCAAGGGCATTCGCTTCCTGACCGATCAACAGAACCCCGACTTTTTCGGTCAATGCACTTGGACCTGCCCGAACGTTGATCTGTGTATCGTTTGCCGTCAGAGAATTGACCACCACATACGGTCCTCGCGGTGTACTTGTCACGGTTGGGATGCTGCCGGTCGGCAGCTGTGAAAGCGAACCCGCCTCAACCGACCCAATAAGGCTGAAACCAATCAGCAAAATAAAGAAAAATATTGAGATTATCGGTCTCAACCACCGATATTTCATCGTCAACTCCATTAAACTTGTTAGTCAGTGTTACAATCGGATTATAATTCATGGTGCAAGAATGCGAAAGCATTGAATGCAGAACAAATGATTTTTCAGGAAGGTACGCCATGGCAGACACAAAAATATATCATGGAGACTTGAAGCCCAGCGACATTGCCAGGGACATCATAGCATATTTTAACCGGGGGAATTACCGTGTTCAACAACTGGGACGCGATCCAAAGATCGCCGTTCAGATTGCCACACATCAGTTCGCAGGTTCAGGCGGAAAGACAGCACTGACCGTCACACTGCATCAAGTCGATGATGGCGTATCCGTGCAGGTCAGCGAACAAGCCTGGATGGGGATTGCTGCCAGCTTAGGGCTGACTGCGCTTAGTGCCCTACGTAATCCCTGGTCCCTACTCGGTCGGATTGACGATCTGGCGCAAGACATTGAATCGCTGCAATTGGATGAGAACATCTGGGATGTCATCGAACAATCCGCCAGGCAGCATGGCGTAGGAAAGGCTCTTTCTGAACGTCTGCAGCGCTATATCTGCCCCTACTGCAACACCCCCAATCCTGTCGGTCAGAACCTGTGTGTTGCATGCGGTGCACCGCTGGGCGACATCCAGCCCCGTACCTGTATGAACTGCGGGTTCGTCGTGCGATCTCTCGAACGGGAATGCCCAAACTGCCACGCCAAGCTTCCCGCGATTTAATTATTTCCTGTCAGTTAATCTGTACTTACAATAAGAGTCCTTCTCAGGCGGTTACCTGATTACCCGCCACTTTTTGCCATCATTTTCAATGAAATCATCAGTTCCATGAGGACCGGCCGTACCGGCTTCATAAACAGGGAGATTGCGCAGCCCTTCAGACTCCCAGGCATCAATGATGCCCATGCTGATTCGCCAGGCTTCTTCGACTTCGTCGCTGCGGGTAAATAAGGTGGCGTCCCCCTGCAAGCTATCCAGAAGCAGGCGTTCATATGCTTCAGGCGGTTCACTGCCAAAAGCCTCTGTATAGCTGAACCGCATCCTCACAGGCTCAATCTGCATGACGCTTCCGGGCATTTTCGCACCAAGAAATAACGTGATCCCCTCATCGGGTTGGATCTGAAGGATGAGGACATTCGGTGCTTCGTTCGCCAAATCGCGCTGACCGAATAATGAGAGCGGGATTTGCGTGTACTGGATCGCAATCTCCGTTACCCGTTTGTTCAAGCGCTTCCCCGATCGCAGATAAAACGGTACGCCTGCCCAGCGCCAGTTGTTGACGAACAACCGGACTGCCATGTACGTCTCCGTGGTTGAATCCGGCGCAACCCCGGGTTCATCCCGATAGCTTTGAACCCGTCCGCCATCAACCGTCCCAGAGACATACTGTGCCCGAAAGGTATTATGAAGCGCTTTCTGACCGACAACAGGGCAGATGGATTTCAACACTTTCACCTTCTCATCCCGGACCGCTTTTTCATTGAAAACAGCGGGGGCTTCCATTGCCGTCAGGGTCAGGAGTTGGAGAAGGTGGTTCTGAAACACATCCCGGACCACGCCAGCCTTGTCGTAGTAACCCGCCCGCGTGCCTACCCCGTCCGTCTCAGCCATGGTGATCTGGATATGATCGATATATTTCCTGTTCCACAGCGGTTCAAAAATACCATTGCCAAACCTGAAAGCCAGGATGTTCTGAACCGTTTCCTTGCCCAGATAGTGGTCCATGCGGTAGATCTGGTCTTCTCTAAATACCGCGTGAAGGCTTGTGTCCAGGTCAAGCGCAGTTGACAGATCCCGTCCAAAGGGTTTTTCAACCACGATCCGCCGCCATCCCTCCGGACAGGTCTCCAGGTTGGATTTCCCCAGATTCTCGACAATTGTCTCATATAGACCGGGCGGCGTGGCAAGGTAAAACAAGGTATTCTTCACGCCCAGCCTATCAAGCACACTGCCCAATCTTGTATATCCACCCTCATCTTCAAAGGTGGATTGGACATAGTAAGAATCGGCAAGCAATTTATCTATGACATTCTCATCGATCGGCCTGGTTCTTCCATAGTCAAGTACGCCTTGCTGCATGATATGCCGCATTTCCTCATGGTTCCAAGGTCGTCTGGCGAACCCAAGGATGTAGAATGGTACCGGCAGCCGGTTGTTTTTTGCGTTCTCATATAATGCCGGCATGAGTTTCCGCCGTGCAAGGTCCCCTGTCACGCCGAAAATCACAATTGCCACACCTTCAGAACACGGTGCATTGCGGACTTCAACATCAGGCATTTTTTACTCCATTCGGGAAACGAACTTCACGTTGTCTTTAATTCTACCTGAAAAATAATCCTTATCATTATATCCATCCAGCACCGAAAGGGAAAATTGCCATGACCAACCTTACTGGTTTTCCTGGGTATGATCGTTTTCGTCATTTGGTATTACATCAATAAACGAAAATAACTGCGTACTTTTTTCAGCAAGATCACGTTCGGCACCTGGCTGAAGGATTTCTGGCGCTGGCTTAAATCTAAGTTTGAAAAGGGTACAATGGAACCTTCTGCGGCTCGAAAAACAAACTGTATCTACTTCACTTCAAACAATAAATTCATATCTATTCCGTTTCAGAACAATAACAATCAAGCTGGTTTTACAGGCTTGAACGCCGGACCAAGAGAGAGAATTAAATCAGATTATAATAAACCTATTCATTCATTCGTACTTTCATTTATTCAGGAGGAATTATCATGACAAGGATCATTGCTGACACAACCTGCGGTCTGCCGCTGGCTGAGCTGGCAGAATTGGCGGTGGATGTCATCCCACAGATCATCATCTTTGATGATAAAGCTTACCGGGATGATACGGAAATTGACACACCTACCTTTCTATCAAAATTGAGGGGGGCCAAGCAACTGCCAAAGACCGCAGCACCACCACCTGCCCTCTACGAACCGCTGTATGAAGCAAGTGCCAAAAAAGGCGAACCCATTGTGATTCCAGCACCCTCCACAGAATTGAGCGGTACCTACCGTTCTGCGGAAGTGGCTGCTGAATCGGTTCCCTCTGCTGAAGTGCATATCCTCGATACACGTACGATTGCAGGTGGATTGGGTGTTCTGGTCAAACAGGCTAAACTTTGGGCAGATGAAGGCAGAAAACCGGAGAAGATCATCGCAGATCTGAAAGAAATGATGGAGCGGGAAGTGGTCTATTTCCTGGTTGATACATTGGAATACCTGCATAAAGGGGGCAGGATTGGAGATGCTTCCTATTTGATCGGCAGCGCATTGCAAGTAAAACCCATCCTGGGTTTGATAGATGGGAAAGTGACAGCAATCGAAAAACAGCGCACATCAAAAAAAGCCCTCAACCATCTTAAAGAACTGATCCTTGAGAAATGCCCAAAGGGTCCTGACTCACATATTACAGTCAGTCACTGCGGTGGCCTGGAACGCGCAGAACACCTGGCGAGAGATTTGGAGCAAGCTCTGGAAGTTGATTCAATTCCGATCTATGAAGTCCCCCCAGCGATCGTTGTCCACGCTGGTCCAGGTGTCATCACTGTCAGTTTCTTCAAATCGAATTAAGGACAATATAGAAAAACAGCCCGGGGTATTTTCCCGGGCTGATCTATTAATGCGCAGCAGCAAGGATCGCTGCGAGTGCAGCTTCATCCAGCTTGACAGGATTCCCCTTCATGCTGGAAGAAATAGTGGCCTTCTCTATGATCGTTGGGAAGTCACTCTTCTCAATTCCAAGCGCATGCAAGCCAGGGATATTCAAAGAACTCGCAAGTTCAGCAATCCAAGCCACACCGTCATCAATCCCTGCATTTTCATCTCCCGTAAGCCATTGTGCGACGTTCTGATAACGCTGCCTGATCACTTCGCCGCCTGAGACCTTATCCAATGAAATGACATTGTATTTCATCACATGCGGTAATAGACTGGCACAAATCGCGCCATGCGGTGCATCGAACATTCCGCCGATCGGCCCCGCAAAACCATGTACTGCCCCAAGTCCGGCGTTTCCAAGAGCCAAACCACTAAAGAGACTGGTCAGTGACATGTCCCTTCTGGCATCCTCGTTCTGTCCATTCTTATAAGCTGCCAGGAGGGACCGGGCACCGCGGATGATCCCTTCCCTGGCGATAGTGTCTGTCATGGGATTGGCGCGTTTGGAGACATAAGCTTCAATCACCTGCGTGAGGGCGTCCAGCCCCGTACTCGCAGTCACAGAGGGCGGCATTGTGTACGTCAGCTCAGGATCGACAAGGGCAACATTCGGTATCATCATCATACTGCGCATGCTGACTTTGACATTGTTTTCAGGCGCTTTTACAACCGCATTTCGGGTAACTTCCGTGCCGGTACCGGCAGTCGTTGGGATCGCAATCATCGGCATGGGCGCGTTTAGGATCTTCTTTCCTTTTCCAATCACTTCCAGATAATCCAACAGTCTTCCATGGTTGGTCAACATTGCCGCGATGGCTTTTGCAGAGTCTAGTGAAGAACCTCCTCCGAAGCCGATAACGAGGTCACATTCGATGACCTTGCCCTGCGCCAGACCAGCCATGATCACCGGGATATCCGGCTCCTTACCTACACGAAAGACTTCCCAAGCCAGACCCGCTGAATCAAGATAGGACATAAGCGAATCTAATGACACCGACCCTTTGCCCGTTATGATCAGTGCTTTATGCCCAAGATCAGGTGCGATCTCGGAAATTTTACTCAGGGAACCCTCTCCAAAGATGACTCTATTTGCAGATGTGAACTCGAAAAACATATTTAATCCCATCCTTCTTCATTTGGAAAGACATTCCCATAAGTCTTCTTTTCCCTGGGGACAGCCATCATATCTGTGACAGTCTCTTTCCAAAGCTTATAATGTTCTGTTTCCTTGTGCCTGGCAGAGTCATCCTTAGTGCGGTACACTTCAACCAGCAAAAACTGACCCGGATCATCCACCTCTTGAAGGACATCAAATCTGGCAATTCCGTGTTCGAGAATGCTTGCACTGGCATTGGCCAACGTTGCAGCCTTGAAATCCCAAATCCGGTCAGGTTTGACTGAAACAGCTACATGCACAATATACATTTGATTCTCCTATAATCCGATGATCGCCATTTAACAAGCAATCAATATTCAGTATACTCTGAGATACACCCATAAGGAAATTATTAATGGCTGCAGCCGAACTGCCAAAGGATCCCCCCCTTCTCCTCTATCAGGATCAGGATCTGATCCTTATTAATAAGCCTTCCGGTCTTCTCTCAATCAAGGATGGTTATCATCCCGAACTCCCATACCTAAAGGCATTCCTGGAACCGCAGTTTGGTGAGTTAAGGATCGTCCACCGGCTTGATAAGGAAACCAGCGGTGTGATGGTTCTGGCGCGCAATATCCAGACAAACCGGGCACTCAACCAGAGTTTTCATGACAGGCAGCTCCAAAAAATCTATCATGGGTTGGTCACACCTATACCAGCCTGGCGACAAAACGAAATTCGATTGCCGCTCAAGATCAATGCTGATCGTAAGCACCGAACGAGGGTGGATAAGGTTGCTGGCAAACCGGCGCATTCGATCTGTAAGGTCCTCAAGGTGTATCCCCTCGGTGGTTTAATGGAGATCGAGATCCGCACAGGGATCACGCATCAAATCCGTGCCCATCTGAGAGCGCTGGACATAGCGCTTTTCGGTGATGTTCTTTATAATGCTGGGCTGCCCGATCAACCTTTCGATGTCCCCAGGACCATGCTGCACGCCCGGTCACTGGCGTTTTCCCATCCTTCCACAGGCGAACATATCGATATTACCGCACCTTACCAGAGTGACTTCCGTAAAGCATATACAAAATTAAGGTTTACCACAACTCCGGATGCAGTGATTTAATCGAAGCCACGCCCCTCGCGCCGACCACAATATGATCAAGTATGGGGAGTTCAAGAAGCTGTCCTGCTTCAATCAACATCTTTGTCAGGTGAATATCCTCAGGGCTGGGAGAGGGGTCACCGCTGGGATGGTTGTGGACGACGATCAGTGCAGCAGCATTTTCCCTGATCCCGTTCCTGAAGATTTCAGCCGCACGGACTGTGGATGAATTGAGTGAACCGCGATAAAGGTGTTTTGTATATAGCAGCTGGTTCCTGCTATCCAACAGTAGCACCCATAACTCTTCCTGCTCAAGACTAGCCATCTGGTATTGAACCTGGTCTGCTACATCCTGAGGACTGTTGACCAAGACGCGGTCGTCAGGCTTCAAGGCTGATAAGCGCCGACCCAATTCAATGGCTGCCTTGATCTGAGCCGCTTTAGCACGTCCCACGCCTTCAACTTGGCATAACTCCACGAAAGTTGCTCGCTGCAATCCGTCCAAACCACGATATAAATACAACAATCGCTGACCGATCTGGACAGCATTCAATCCCTTCATCCCAACACGCAGCAAGATTCCCAGCAATTCCGCATTCGTTAACACTCCTGCACCGTGTTTCTCAAGCCGTTCACGCGGGCGTTGAGATTCTTCCAGGTCTTTTATCCGGTAACCGCCATCAATATCGTTCACAAATCCCCTCCCTGAAAATCTTTCGTTGTTCCAGCGAAATACTGCCCTGAACGCAAAGTACCCAACCTGATAAAGGCAGCGTGTTATAATATTATCATTAATGCTACCTATTGGAAAACAGCTATGGAATTCTCAATTACAGAATATACGCACTGCGATTTGATCGATATCTCCGGTCGAATTGACAGCTATACATCGCCAAAGATCGCGGAAGTGCTGAAGACACTCCTGGCTGATGGACACACGAATATCGTCATTGATATGAAACTAGTTACCTATTTGTCCAGTTCAGGAATGCTGGTATTTGTCAATGCTCAGAAACAGCGCACCCGGCAGGATAGGGGCGAAATTGTCTTCTCAAATATCCCGGATTGTGTGCTATCCTCTTTCAAACTCGCAGGCTTTGATCAGCTTTTTAAATTCTTTGATGATGTCGTTTCTGCCGTAGGCCGTTTCTAGAAAGTGCTGCCCATGACAACAAAAACCTTTCGTGGAAATTTTAAGAACCTTGCGCCCATCAGTGATTTTATTATTAGCCAAGTGGAAAACGCAGGTTTTACAGCCAATGAGATCTACGCCATTCAAACTGCCGTGGATGAAGCATGTGCGAACATCATTGACCACGCATACGGCGGAGAAGATATCGGGGATATCAAGATCGACGTCAAAAAAACCAAGACAGGCATTCAAATCACGCTTATCGATTCAGGCAAACCTTTCAATCCAAATGAAGTCCCAGAACCGGATATCAGATCACCCCTTGAAATCCGCAAAGAACGCGGGTTGGGTGTGTTCTTCATGCGTAAGCTGATGGATAATGTCAGGTTTGAATTCTCTAAGAATGAAGGGAATATCCTCACGCTTGAAAAATACAGGGGGAGTTAACCTTGGCCAAAGGAGTCCCCAAGACCTCTGCAGCATCCATGCTGCCCGATGAGCAAATCGTAGCGCTGGGCGACAGCCTTGCCAAGCTTCAGACCTATCCAGAACAGGAAAATTTCCTGGTGGATTATCTCCAAAACCAATTCGGCGGCGAAGTCTACATCTGGCTGCATCATCCTCCCAAGATGTTCGTTGGGTCAGATCAACTCAAGCAGATTCCTGATGACCTAAATTCTATGGTCGAAACCCACCAAGAAGGTGATGAAAGCTGCCAGATCAAACACAAAAAGCAGCTCTGGACCCTGATCCCCCTTGTCCATGGAGAGGAAGTATTTGGGAAGCTGCTCCTTAACCCTGGGGTACCCGCCACCGCTAAAGTGATTGAAAACCTCACGTCGGTGGGATGGGTGTCCGGTTTAGCAATCTACGCTACCCTCCAATACCATTTACAGGAGTGGCAGCAAAAGCAGCTCAGCCTGGTTCGATCCGTAATCTCACAGGTCTCACAGATCACCGAACTGGGCACCCTGACATCAAAGATCACCGAACTCGTACAGGAGACATTCGAATATTATTATGCGGCTGTGTTTCTGATTGAAGAGGAAACGCAAATACTGCGATTCAAAGCCAGTGCATGCCTGGATGAATGCCAGCGTCCCGATTTCGAGAATGAGTCTCATCCCGGGTTCTCCCTTGGCGAACATCTGATCGGGTATGTCGCTGAGACAGGTCAGGAAGTTAACGCAGGCGATGTGACTGCGGAACCCCGTTATAAAGAAGTCGACTCATTACAGAATACCAGATCCGAAATCGTCCTGCCGTTGAAGATAGAAGACCAGATTTTCGGTGTTTTCGACGTGCAGTCTGATAGGCTGGATGCATTCACACATGAAGATCAGCTCGTGCTGCGTGCACTTGCGGATAATATCGCCATTGCCATCGAAAATACAAGGCTCATTCAGGAGACTCAACGCCGTGCAGAACAGCTCACAGCGGTCGCTGAAGCAAGTCGGGCGATAACCTATCTACTTGATATTGACATTTTACTCTCCAGGATCGTCAATTTGATCCATGACCGGTTTGGTTTCCCTTTTGTCCATCTCTACACCATTGACACCGTTCAGGGAAAGATCAACTTCAGAGCCGGCAGCGGCTCACGTTCTGAATCGTATTTTGAAATGAACATGGGATATAACCTCGACGCCCAAACGGGCATCATCCCCTGGGTCGCGCAGCATAACCAAACCAGACGTGTCAATGATGTGGAAAAAGAATCCATGTTCATCAAGCCGCCTTTTCCCGATCAAGCATCGGGGTCTGAAATGACCATCCCATTGAATTTCGGCGATGAAGTCCTGGGGGTCCTGGATATCCAGAGCGAGCAGAAAAATGCCTTTTCCCAATCCGATCAACAGCTCATCGAGACATTCGCGGATAATATCACGATCGCGATCCGCAACGCTCGCCTTTACCGTTCTGAGAAATGGCGCAGACAGGTAGCTGAGAGCCTCCGAGATGTCGCCGGTTTGCTTTCCGATAATACCGCTCTTGAGGATGTTCTGGATGTGATCCTGGAACAGCTCCACAAGAATCTTCCCTGTGATGTAGCCGGGATTTGGCTGTTCAACCCACACGCTGAAGCGGACGCACCGCTGGAAGACCATGAATTACATCTGGCTGCATACATGACATCCAATCATTACTCATCAGAGGAGTTGGGCGATATGAACTTCATCCCCGACACCTGGGTGAAAAAGGCTCTGATCCAGAAACAACCGACCATCCGCCAACCCAATGGATCAGTTGGACCGATAGCCAGGCAGCTCAAGATGCCTGACAACTATTCCGCAATTGCTGCACCACTCCACACGGGAAGCGAGATCCTGGGTATGCTGACCCTGACCCATCATGAGCCCAGGCGATATGGCCTTGAAACACAAAACATCACGACTGCCTTTGCCAGCTATGCCGCGATTGCAATCAAAAACACCCGCTTATACACCTTATCACAAGAGCAAGCTTGGGTATCCACAATCTTATTGCAGGTTGCCCAAGCCGTGCAGTCAAAAAACAGCATTGATTCGCTAGCTTCCACGATCGTCCGGTTGACCCCAATGGTCGTTGGAGTCAAAGGCTGCGCCCTGATCCTGCGGGACGAAGGCAGCGAACAATTCTCGCTGCACGCCATGTATGGGATCGGGCAGTCTGAAGACGAAATGCTGATAAAGCAGCCCATCCCTATGCAGGACGCACCTCTCCTGAAAGGCTTATCCATTTCACAGGAACCCAGCCTGGTCATTGACCCGGTAACCGAGTTGAACCTCCCGGAAAATATCAACCGGGAGTTGGAACAAGATACCCTCGTGATGCTGCCGTTGATGACAAGAGAAGGTATGTTAGGCGCTTTCCTCCTTGCCTACGAAATGGACGAAATTAAAAGCGGAAATGTACTTAAGATAATCGACAAGGAAAGCTACAAGATCATCCAGGGCATCATCCAACAGACAGCACTCGCTGTTGAGAACATCCGCCTGCTTGAAACCAAACAGGAAGATGCTTATATTTCCACCGTCCTTCTGCAAGCCGCCCAGGCTACCGTCAGCGGTTCAGACCTGAATGACAAACTCGATTCAATCGTCAACATCATGCCCATCCTGGTTGGGATTGAATCAAGTGTGATCTACCTCTGGAACGAAAATGACATATGCTTCAGGACCTCACATGCGACCATTAAAAATTCGTTAGATGAGAACAATCTGCTCGGGACACTCTACAACCTCGGTGATTTTCCTATGCTGGATGCTGTCCTGCAAAATAACAGACCTATGGTTTTCCCCTTTGTAGAAACAACCCTCAAACCCGAGGACTGGGACCTGGCTCTGCCGGATGAAGGGCAAATTGACCTGATGCCCCTGCTTCAAAGCCGTTATCCCCTCTTGATGGGTTTTCCGCTTTCAGTCAAAGATGAGGTATTTGGGGTGCTTTTGGCTCATGACAAGAATACATCGACCAATCGTGTGCGCCGTTTTGAGCTTCTGCGGGGTATCGCCCAGCAGGCATCCCTGGCTATCCAAAACGATATGCTTAACAAGGAAATGCTGGACAGGCAGCGTATTGAACGTGAATTCCAGCTTGCCAGGGATATTCAACAGACCTTTCTCCCCAGTCAGAAACCGGATATACCCGGCTGGGATATGGATGTCCGGTGGGAGACCGCCCGTCAGGTCGGCGGTGACTTTTATGATTATTTCCTCCTGCCGGATGGCCGCCTTGCCATCGTGATCGCTGATGTTTCTGACAAGGGATTGGCTGCCTCATTGTATATGACCGTCACTCGTACACTATTGAGAGCGACAGCTCTTGAAACCCCCTCAACAGCCGCGACGCTTGAGCGGGTTAACGATCTTCTCCTGGTCAATTCACAGAACGGTTTATTCGTAACCACTTTTTACGGGATCCTGAACCTCCAGGATGGCGTCCTGAAGTACACCATTGCAGGGCATAATCCCCCGTTGATCATCCGGGCAAAGAGCAGAGAGGTGGTTGCGTTTGAGAAAGGAGGCATCGCCCTCGGTGCGATGGCGGATATCCACTTGGATGAAAACCAGATCACACTGGACCCGAAGGACTGCCTTGTCCTGTATACGGATGGTGTTACAGAAGCATTCAACTTTAAAGATCAGATGTATGGGGAAGAAAGACTCAAACAGGTCATGCAGTCGCTTATCGGCGAATCTGCTCACTATGTCCTGGAAACGCTAGAAGCTGATCTGGAAATATTCCGCGATAACGCCCCTCTCAGCGATGACACGACCATCCTGTCAATCTGCCGTTCGCCTTCATTGGCAGACGAGGATGGGGATATTCGTCCCGCGTAATACACCATCAACAGTACTCCCCAGCAGGACCTCCAGAAGAGGGGAGAAACCGTACCCACCGATCAGGATGCATTCCGCAGACTCCTCCAGGGCAACCTGAAGGATAACATCGCTTGTACTTCCCTCGGTTTTCCTGAAAACTCTTTTCACACGCTTATCCCCAATAGAATCTTCAACCTCTGCAAGCAGTTCCCTGCCTCGTTCCTCATTCTCATCAACCACAAGGACCGTGAGTTGTTTTCGATGTCGCTCGATCAGATAGGATGCAACAAAAAGCGCCTCTTTCCCTTTCGGACTGCCATCATACGCCAATAAGAGCCGGTTCAACGGGCTGATCCTGTTTTGGACAAGCAGTACTGGACGGGTACTCTGCCGGAGAATCAACCGGAGACCGGACTGGAGACGCTGGCGTATGTTTGATGGTGGTGGATGTAATAATTTAACGATCACCAGGTCACTGACAAGGGCGTGTTCACAAATGATTTCAGCGATCCGACCTTCCGTAAAAGTGATCCCCCCATCAAGGTTAGCCTGGTTGAGGCGTTCCTGGAATAAACCCGCCAGATCATCCTGATCGATACCGAGGCCTTGCCCATTGATGACCAGCCCATGCAGGTCTCCATTTTCAAGCATAGCAACACTGACAGCCTGTTCGAAAGCGGTCCAGCTTCCATCACTGCCATCCATCGCCACCAGGATATCTGAAAACAAGCTGTCCTGATCAATGCGTTTATTCAGATGCCATTCCCCAGGAGTACCAAAATTTTCCAATGGCTTTGGAAGGAGAAATGCAGCGATCTTCTGACCGAATCTCTGTGCAACCGTACGCAAGCGCTTCCCATGTGCCCTGACCAGGCTCGTTGCAGCTTTTTCCGGTTGAATGAACCATCCATATTTGTCTTTCATATATGTCTGGTGGTCAAGCACCCAGATGTACAGGTCTGTTGCGGTCAAATCGGGAAATTCTTTCAGGATATCCTGATCGCTGATCGTCCCCACGACAGGCAGGTAGACATATTCGTACCAGTGCCGTACGGCTTCCTCCCAGGGGATTTCTCTGTTCTGCTCTTGGCTTATAAAATAACGGTGGGTCAGGATATGTTCCTTGAGGGTCTCATAGAGACCGGGAAAAGTAAGGGTCAAATCAACACCTGGGATGATTTCATTAAATTGCGTTTCTTCAAGGAAATCGGCATACTCTGCTTTTAGAATGATGTCTTCAGCAGAATCCTCGGGGGAGAGCTTCACCTTGCTGCGAACTTCGATGACTTCTGCCTCAATCGTTTTTATCCCCGATTGTCTCGCGATGGAGACGCGATGATTGCCGTCCATCACAAAATAGGCTTCACCAACTTTATAAACCTGGATTGGAGGTAATCCAACGCTATCCGGGGCAGTCATTGCAGCTTTTACTCGCGCCCAGCGATGGTCATCCTCATCATGCAGCGGTAGGAATTGTTGATCAAAATCCTGGTAGCGGTTCACACTGCCAACAATTGATTCTACAGGGATATCCTGCCATCCCTTGGAGGAACTCCCGGTTGTGTGTACTTTCTTGCTGATTTCATTAAACGCCAGCAGGCTTTCAGACTTCCCGGTAATCACCGACCAAAGATGATGCAGTTCGGCTTTTTTCCGAGCCTTCCTGAAATCTTCAAGTGCTCTCATGTATGCAATTGACGAATCGCCCTTCGACATGAATCACTCCTGGTTACGATGGTTTAATCTATTGTATAATTTCTTATCACACATTTATCATACCGACGATAAACAAGGATGACAAGCACACTTTTGTTATGCTTGATGAACGGATCTCCTGACAGGTACAACAACACAGGTGTGAATCTTTATGTTCCAAAAAGCAGCATCCTATCTTAAAAATCACATTCTACAACAGCATTTGTTCTTTCTGTTCCTGGCAATCCTGACAATCGTTATCAACGGTTATCATTTCGGAACCTTTGACCAGGTTTTCCATATCACCTTCTTGAAGAAATTCATTTGCCCGGAGTTATATCCGAACGATTCTTTTCTTTCCCTGCGCCTGTATCACTTTTCCTTTTTCTGGTTTTTCTTTATCCCCTTTCTGAAAGCCGGCTGTCTTGAGATCAGTTTATTCATCGTCCATATCCTCACTGTTTACGGCACGATCTGGATGTTCTGGTCATTATCTGACCTGCTTTTCAAGAATCCACAGGCTAATTTATTAATTTCCATTGCACTTATCTTCCCGCATATCGGGTTTCCAGGATTCCAGATCATCGAGTTCAGCCTCCTCAACCGCACGTTCGTCCTCCCCTTCATCTTGGGAAGTATCTGGCTGTACCTAAAGGGAAAGAAACCTCTGGCCTTCCTGTTACTTGGCGTGATGTTCAATCTGCATGCCATTTATGCAACTTTTGCCCTGTGCATGTTCATGTTGAACGAGGTGATCACGCTTTCACGGAAAACCTGGTGGAAGTCCATCGTGTATATGCTGATTTTTATTATATTCAGCTTGCCTGTGTTGATCTGGCGGATGCGTACCGGGGATGGACTCGACCTCAGCCTCAGGCCGGAAATGCTTAAACTGGCAGCGGACGGTCTGTTGAATACCGTGTACTTCCCCATCAGTACGTCTAGCGTCCAGATTGGTAATTTCCTGGCAGGCGCTGGGACAGTCTGGGCATTTATCCTGGGTTACCGCCAAATGCCCAAAACACCACAACACAGGACAATGCGGAATTTCATGCTTGCGATCGGCATCCTGCTGGGTATCGCAATCGTCGTGAGTTACCTCTTGCCGGTGACCCTCCTGCTTCAATTTCAACTCCTGCGTGCAGGTGTTTTCATGCTCTACTTTGGGATGCTTTATCTCGGTGGTTTCTTGTGCCAGCAGAAATCGTCCGGTCAAATATCTAACAGAGGCTTCGGCTTACTGGAACTCAGTTTTGTTCTTCTGGTCACCCCGCTTTTCACGATCTTCTTCCATTATCTGTCAAAGAGATTCTCTAAGATAAAGCTCAGGCAAGCCTGGTTGATTTTCCTGGTGTGCGCCATCCAGTCGGTGACCGTTATCGCAGCAATGCAGGGTGGTTTCTGGGCGCCGGGCATCCACATCTTTGGTCCCCAATCCGATTGGCGGGATGTGCAGGACTGGGCAAGGGACAACACGCCAGTTGAAACGATGTTCATCACGCCGCCGCAGATCTTCTGGCACTACACGCCGGATTGGCGCGTCTTCTCTGAACGAGCCAGTGTGGTGACCATCCCCGAAATGATGGAGATCCCGTTTGATCCCCCTTATGCTGAGGACTTCCTGTATCGGTTAAATGCGGTTGCCCCAGGCGCATTGGAACAGTTCAACGGCAATTATATCGAGTCGCTTGATATCACCGAGGAAGCCTTTTATTCTAATGACACAACAGATTTTATAGAACTAGCCTGCCAGTTCTCAGCGGATTACCTGGTCGTCGAACGGGGATATGCCTATGATTTCAAAACCGCGTATGCAAAAGGCGATTTCATCGTCTATCGGCTCCCCGCCTGCCCATGACATCGAATGAATCATGCAGAAAATGTGTTTTGAAGCCAAAATCCGCCTATACTATACGAAGTGTCAAACAATTCTTCCCATGAGGTGTGATTTATCACCGGATTCCGATTTCATTCATGCTATAATGTCTCAGTGCTTCGTCCAATATTACTTCATTTAAATCAACTGTTAGAAACATTATGTCCAAAGAAACCCAACAAAAAGAAAACGCCCTCCAACCTGCACAGGCTTTGGACTATCTTGTGATCGGCCACCTGACTGCAGACCTGGCAGATTCTGGTATCACTCTGGGTGGGACGGTAGCTTTTTCAGGTCTGACAGCGCAAGCGCTGGGATTGAAGACCGGGATCATCACATCCGCTGGTGCCGATCTCGATGTTACAGCATTGGATGGTCTCTGGCTGAAACAAAAACCAAGTGAATTCTCAACAACCTTCAAAAATATCTCAGACGGGATTCATCGCACGCAGTATCTCTACCACACCGCAAGATATCTGTCAGCTGAGGATATGCCAGATACCTTCCCTGCACCTGCAATCGTCCATCTCGGACCGGTGGCAAATGAGGTCGCACCCAACCTGTTAACCCGATTTCCGAAAAGCCTGAAGTGCATGACCCCTCAGGGGTGGTTTCGGAAGATCAACCATGATTTTCACGTCACACTCGGTGAATGGGAAAATTGGCAAGATCACCTCTCTACTGCTGATATTGCCGTCATCAGCCAGGAAGATGTCAGGAATGACGAGGACCTGATCGCTCAAATGGTTGATTGCGTCCCGGCTTTTGCTGTGACGGAGAACTATAAAGGTGCCAGGATCTACTGGCATGGGGATGCCCGTTATATAAACGCACCTGAGGTAAAATATTTAGATGATACAGGTGCCGGCGACATTTTTGCAACTGCATTCTTTTATCGTTATTTCACCACGAAAGACCCCTGGGAAGCCGGCCGGTTTGCTGTCAAACTTGCTTCCTGGTCAGTCACCCGACAACATTTGGACAGCATTCCAACAGCCAATGAAATTCAGCAGGCAAAGACGGAATTGATTGGACAATAAAGGATCAACTTATGGGATTGGGAAAAATCTACACGATCGTCAATCAAAAAGGCGGTGTGGGTAAAACAACGACTGCGATCAACCTGGGCGCTTATTTAGGTTATTATGGGCAGCGGGTCTTGATTGTAGATATTGACCCACAGGCCAATGCCACGTCTTGTCTGGGGATCGACAAAAATGAGATAGCAGGCGGAACCTATGAAGTCCTGATTGGTTCTCAGCCCATTCTCTCACAAATCCTGCACAATCCCCGCTTCAAACTCTCCTTGCTGCCTTCTACACCTGCCCTCTCCGGGGCAGAGATCGAATTAATTGATGTCAGCCGTCGCGAAAGCAGGCTGAGGAATGTTCTGGACCCCATCAAATCCCGGTATGACTACATCCTGATTGACTGTCCACCTTCTCTTGGGCTGTTAACCGTAAATGGATTGGTTTCAGCGCTTGATGGTGTTCTCATCCCCGTGCAGTGCGAATACCTGGCCTTGGAAGGCCTCGGCCAGCTCACCCAGACGATCAACCGCGTCAGACAGTCCCTTTTCAACCGCTTGAAGATCCGCGGTGTGATCCTCACCATGTACGATGGGCGCACAAACCTGGCTGTGGATGTCGTGCAGGAAGTCCAGCGTGTATTTGGCAAACAGGTCTTCAACGCGGTCATCCCCCGCTCAATCCGGCTTGCAGAAGCGCCTTCCTATGGCATGCCGATCTCCGTTTTCGCGCCCGATTCCAGCGGCGCGCAGGCTTATGCAATACTGGCAAAAGAATTACTGGTCTCAGATAAAGTCCGCATCCCGATCGTTCAGGAGGTGAAGTGATGGCACGCAGACCTGGCCTCGGCAAGGGGCTTGATGCCCTGATCCCTGCCGGTGAAGAAAAAGGTAGTAAAGCGACCCGATCCAAAACCGGACAGGGCGTCATTCAAATTCCTGTCGAAGAGATCCGGCCCAATCCGCACCAGCCGCGCACCATCATGGATGACAACCTCCTGCAGGAGCTTGCAGCTTCCATTACCGAACACGGGGTCATTCAACCCTTGATCGTTGCAGCAGACCCAGACGGGAACGGCTATACCCTCATCGCGGGAGAGCGCCGCTGGCGTGCAGCGATACTCGCAGGCTTGTCCAAAGTCCCTGCGATCGAGAAGAAAGTCTCGGAGGAAGGACAGCTGGAGATTGCATTGATCGAGAACCTCCAGCGGGCAGACCTGACACCGCTTGAGATGGCAGAGGCTTACAAGCAGCTTACAGAGGCTTTTTCACTGACCCATGAACAAATTGCAGACCGAGTAGGCAAGAGTAGAACGAGTGTGACCAACACGCTCAGGCTCCTGAACCTGCCCGACCAGGTCAAGAAATCGCTAGCAGAAGGATTGATCAGTGAAGGGCATGCCAGAGCCTTACTAGGGCTAGCAACTGCCAAGGCACAAAGGGCAGCACTCAGTACAATTCTTAACCTGGGTCTGAATGTACGCCAGACGGAAGCGCTGGTTAAGAAAATGAGCGGCGAACGCCCCCCCGCTCGAAAAAAACCAGAGTCCGCTCCTGAAATCAAAGCACTTGAAAACCGTCTGCGGGACTTCTTTGGTACAAAAGTCAACCTGAATGATCGCAAGAACGGCGGTAATCTCGTCATCTATTATTATTCTGACGAAGAACTCAACACCATTTTAGATAAGATCCTGCCGGAATAATCCCATGATCCTTTTTTACAATGCCCACATCTACTCGCATGAGAAACCTGATGCAACAGCATTTGTGATTGATCAGGGAAGTTTCCTCGCTATGGGAACGGATACAGAGATACTGGACTCATTCTCACAAGTGAAATCAACCATCAACCTAGAGGGGCGGACCATCTGGCCGGGATTGACCGATGCCCATGTTCATCTGCATCACCTTGCGGAAAGCATTTCCATTGTGGATTGTGAGACGGATACCCAGGAAGAGTGCCTATCTCGGATAAAAGCCGCTGCCGAGAAGCTGCCTGATGGCGCATGGGTGCGGGGCCATGGATGGAACCAAAATGTCTGGAAGGAAGGCTTCGGCACAGCTACGCAGCTTGACGAGATATGCGGAGGGAGACCCGCATATATCACTGCGAAATCCCTCCATGGTGCCTGGGTTAACAGTAAAGCTTTTGACCTTGCCGGGATCAACGCTCAAACCCCCGATCCATCTTCTGGTATCATTCGGCGTGACGAAAAAGGTAAACCGACCGGTATCTTATTTGAGAATGAAGCTGTCACGCTGGTCGAATCGATCATCCCCAAACCCACACAAGAAGAAATCACATCCAAAATCGAGTCTGCACTTCCCGAACTCTGGAAACTTGGATTGATCGGTGTTCACGATAATGATGGTTTTGAATGCTGGCAAGCGCTTCAAACCCTACACGACGATGGGAGACTCCAGCTGCGAGTCCGCAAGAATATCCTCCGTGAGCATATGGATGCATTCATCCATGCCGGCTTGCGCACCGATGATGGCAGCGATTGGCTGCATATGGGAGGCGTCAAACTCTTTTCTGACGGCGCTTTGGGCTCGCAAACCTGTGCGATGATCCAGCCTTACGAGCACAGTGAGGAAGTTGGTCTTTTATTATTGACCGAAGATGATGTTCTCGCGATAGGAAAACAAGCAGTCGGTCATGGCCTGGCGTTGACGGTCCATGCGATTGGTGACCTGGCAAACCATGTCGTTTTGAATGCTTTCGAAAAACTTAGAGCCTACGAGAGCGAACACGATCTGCCACACCTGCGGCACCGAATCGAGCATGTCCAGATCATTGATCCGGATGACCTGTCTCGGATTGCAGCGCTAGATATCATCGCTTCCGTTCAGCCAATCCATGCCACCTCCGATATGATCATTGTCGATAATTACCTGGGCGAAAGGTCCAGGAACGCGTATGCCTTCCAGGCTTTACAAGATAGCGGCGCAGTCCTTGTTTTCGGTTCAGATGCCCCCGTTGAATCTGTCAACCCATTCTTGGGCATCCATGCAGCTGTCACACGAAGGCGTCTGGATGGATCACCTGGGCCTGACGGCTGGCATCCGGAGCAGCGTCTTGCGCTGGAAGATGCTCTTGCCGGCTTCAGCTCTACACCCGCTGAGATTTCTAACCGCGGGATGAGATTGGGGAAGATTGCTCCTGGTTACCGCGCCGATTTCCTGATCCTTGAAGAAGATCCTTTCGCAATTGAACCTCAGGCATTAAGCCAACTCCTGCCACAAGCGACCTTCATTGATGGCAAATGTGTTTACAGGTCACCGGACCTGAGCCTGGACTTCTGAAAAAGAATAGTCACTGCGCCTACAACCTGTTGCAAAAATTTTGAAGCACCACATGGGATATAATTGAACAAATAAATTTAATTTCAGGCTTATCACGCTTATCGGAGTATTTTCCATGGCCTTAACACCAGAAAATGTCATTAAGCGCATCCAACAGATCAGGAAATCCAGACAGCGCAGCATCCATGATTGCGCAATACTTCTGGACATCTCAAGAGAGGATTATCTGAATTTTGAAGAAGGTTCAGCGTTACTCACGCTGCCGGAAATGGAACTCCTAGCTTCATTTTTCAATGTTCCCCTTTCATCATTCTTCGATGAATCCATCATTGAGAGCACACCCCTATCCGCTCTCCCGCGTGAGGCTCGTTCAAGCTATAAAGACCTGCGCCACAAGATGATCCAGGTCAAACTAATCCTGTTGAGAGATGAAGCTGACATTTCTCTTGAATTCCTCCAGGAAAAGACTGGGATATCCTATGAGGATCTGGATTCCTATGACAGCGGGAATAAACCCATCCCATTCGATCACCTGAACCGGATTTGTACCTGTCTTGGGCAGCCGGTCAAAACTTTCTTCAGTGAAGAACCTGATATTGTTAAGAATCCTGAAGATTCTCGTCCTCAACAGAAATGGCAGCCTGAGTATCCTGAAAGGGATAATCCCAGCGAAGATCCTTATGAACTGCTTGTAAATGCCTTGAAACAAACTCCGAAGGAAGACCAGGCACGAATCGCCAGGGAACTTCTCAATAACCTCAAGTCTTTGTGAACCGGCAAAAATAAACGTTCATTTATTGGAACACAACCAAGAGAAAAATAAATGCTTCAAGATAAGACATCTTCTCCAATTGGCAGGTCAATCATTGAAGCAAAGCAGAAGAACTACACCCAGTTAGCTGCCTTCCTCAACCAGAACAACCATGTTCACCGTCACCTGGACTGGCTTTCCGCATTGGATTGGGTGGGAAGCCGACCTTACCTGATGGAATTAGTTAATCTTCAACTGCAGGCAATCCTTTGCGCTGCGCCCGAGAATGATCAGGTCGCCTGGGTACGAGTCTTCGGCGTCAGAAAGGACCTCCCGGCAGATGAACACTGGAAACGGTTGCTGCCCAAAGCTCTCCAGGAGCTTGGAGAAATGAAAATCAGCTGTCTGGCAGGCCTTGCCCTGCATCCCTGGTTTGAAACCCTTCTGATGGATTCTGGGTTCGTCAACCGCCAAAATATTATTGTGCTTGAATGGCAAGGAGAGTTCCCAAAAATCTCGTTGCATGATGATATCCAAATCCGTTCAATGCAGCCCGAAGACCTGCCTTCTGTTAAAAAGATTGATCGCCTTGCATTTCCGCCATTATGGCAAAATTCGCTGGTCGGACTATCAAGAGCTCACAACCAGACAGGGATATCCACAACAGCCCTTATCAACGGCGAGATTGTCGGCTATCAAATCAGCACATCCATGACCATTTATGGTCATCTGGCGCGGCTGGCTGTCCATCCTGATTGCCAGCAAAAAGGCATCGCATCTACACTGCTGTTTGACCTGCTGACGCAATTCGGGAAACGCGGCATTTCGCAGATCACCGTCAATACCCAATCAGACAATAACCCTTCCCTCGCTTTGTATAAGAAATTCGATTTTATAAGAACTCATGAGTCGTTTAGGGTCTATCAACATTCCCTGGACTGACTTTTCCAAAAAGAATCCCCCCGCTAGACAAAACAGGTTTATTGTGGCAAAATCATAACGTTCGGAATCTCTTGGAGGCACATGTGAACAACACGAAAAGTAAACGCGAGATCTTGCGTCAAAAACGGAAAGAACAGAAGCGTAAGAGGACAATTGCTTTCATCATTGTGGTCGTAATTGCAATCATCCTGTTCAGTTCCGCTGCTTTTTTGCCAAAATTACTGATGGGCAAAACAAAATATGAAAATACAAATGGATTTTCTATTGGCGACCCTGATGCGCCTGTCACCGTAACAGAATTTTCCAGTTATTCATGCGGACATTGTAAGAATTACTCCGAGACTTATGAAAGTAATTTCGTCGCAACTTATGTTGATACGGGTTTGGTCTATTTTACCTACATCAACCTGCCGAACAGCTCAGAGGAATCGCTTGCTGCCGCTGAAGCTTCTTACTGTGCTGCTGAGCAGAACCTCTTTTTTGAATATAAGGAATACTTGTTCACTTATTCCGGCAGTGATAACGGTTTTTCAGAAAGCAATTTAATCTCCTATGCAGCATCGGCAGGTCTGGATGTTGATCAATTTCAGGCATGTATGGATAGCGATCTCTACGCAGACGCCTACCTTGATGACTATGAATATGCAACATATGCTGGCCTTACAGGGACGCCATCCTTCTTTGTCAATGACACATCTCTGGTTTATTCAAGCACGCTGTATGAGACAATAGAGGCATATCTGGGAAACTGAAAAATTCAGTGAAATTCATTGAGAGCCTGGTAGCAGGCTCTTTTATTTTAATACCCCCCGAAGAACCTCTCAAGGATGAAAACGATCAGGGGTGCGACCAGCAAAGCCGGCAGGAAACTCCCCGTGCGGATTTTCTTGATCTCCAGCAGGCTGCTGATTCCAATCGCGATCAGGATCAAGCCGCCCACTGCTGTCATTTCATTCATCATTGCAGCGGAGAAATAATGGCTGAACAGGCCTGCTAGAAGCGAGATCAACCCCTGGTAGATCAGGATGGTTAGTGATGAAAAAGCGACTCCAACCCCCAGGGAAGAAGCAAAAGCAATGGATGCAAACCCATCCAAGACTGCCTTGATCACCAACATCTCGTAATCCCCGGTCAGCCCATCCTGGATCGAACCCAGAATGGCAATCGGACCGATTACAAAAACCAGCGATGAGGTTACAAAGCCTTCCACAAACTTCTTCTGTTGAACCCCATCTCTCTCTTTGCGAATGACCGCATCCCGCAGAAGACGGCCAACTTTATTAAGTCCCTCTTCAATCCGCCACCACTCTCCCAACAATGCACCGATCAACAACCCTCCCAGAGGTACCAGTGCATTCGATGTTTCTATGAAGGATATCAATCCGTATGCAATCGTGAACAATCCTAAACCGGCGATGATGGTTTTACGGATATTTTCAGATAAGCGGCTGCCGATCAATAAGCCAATAAAAGAGCCGACGATAATCGTACCGACATTGATGAGAGTCCCAATCATTGTTCAAACTTCCTTAACAGACCTGATTTCCCCACCGCTTTGTGAGGTTTCATAGACCTCAAGGACAAAGAGCAGGGAAGACAGACGATTAAGGTATGCCACAAGGAGCGGGTTGTTGATCTGCTTCGCTTCCAGAAGCGCGACAACTCTCCTTTCAGCCCGCCTCACAACTGTCCTTGCTACAGCCAGGGCACTGCTCCCTGGAGACTCTCCGGGGATGATGAACTCACGCGGTAATTCGACCTCGTTCTCCAAATCTTCTATCTTGGATTCCAGCCATTTGATTTCCTTCTGGCCGATCCTGTCAAAATTTTCCGCACTATCAACAGAAGCGGAAAGCTCAGCCATGAGCAAGTAGAGTCTCTTTTGGATATGCAGGAGGATGGCTTGGATATTTTCAAGTTCTGTCAATGCACGGGCAAAGCCCAGGGCAGCGTTCGCTTCATCGACACTGCCAACAGCTTCTATCCGGACTGAGGTTTTTGATATCCTGCCCTTGCCAAGAAAACCGGTTTTGCCTGAATCACCTTCCGCCGTAAAGAATGGAGCCATTTCTTCCCCGTTATTCACCCGTCTCGATTGTTATCTCAACCGTTTCGGTGGTTGTCGTTTCTTTTCCTGAGAGGATATACCAGTAGTTCACATTGTTAAAGCGATCGCCTGGCTCGAAGATCGGCCCCATATTGACGCCGTTAATATCATCGGTGATCGCATAGGTATACACAGGATAGAATAAGGGGAATGAGGGCATTTCCCGCATGAACAGCACCTGGAAATTACGATAAAGCCGCTCGCGTTCGCCCTTGTCAACGGTCATTCTCGCCTGTTCCAGATATTCACTAGCTGAACGGTTATCCCACTCAGCGTAATTTTGCCCGGATTGTACCTGCGCCTGTCCCCAGAAGGGATAGGGGTCGGGGTCGGGGGAACCCGTCAGGTTGACATCCACCAGAGCAGTCTGGTATTCCCGTGCTGCGAGGTTCACCAGTACTTCTTCATACGGCCGTGCATCCAGGGTTACCTTGATCCCAAGCGCTTCCCAGTCCGATTTGATCTGCTGGGCAATAGCAGTATGCTCTTCAGTATCCGGATACAGCAGGGTGAGTGCAATTTCCAGGCTGTCTTCCGTCAAATAAACATCCCCTTCCGCATCGTAGGTGACATCGGTGCTTTCAAAAAGGTCCTGTGCTTCCATCTTGTCGTAAGCGACCTGTTCCAGGTCCGAATAATATGCCCAAGTGCCAGGCATGATGGGGCCATTGGCCGGCACAGCCTGCCCATTAAAGACATTCTTAATGATCAGATCGCGGTTGATCGCCATCATTAACGCCCTGCGGAAATCAGGGGTCTGCAGGAAGTTGACCTCAGGGTTATCCAGGTTTAAGTACACCATGGTCAAAAGAGGTTCCCGGGCAGTGTAAATCGAAAGGTCCGGTTCCGCAAGCACTTCTTCCAGGATCGAACTATCAACATCTCCAATGCCTTCCACTTCCCCGGCGCGGTAAGCGGCAAGTGCATCTTCAGAACTTGGATAATAGCGGAAAATGAATTCATCCAGATATGGCCTGCCTTCAAAATAAGCATCAAAGGCTTCAAGGACTACACCAACGATCTGACTATCTTCAACCAAGATACGCTGGAACCGGAAAGGGCCGGTCCCGATGGGGGCAAGGTTAAAGGGATCATCGATCATCTCTTCCAATCCCATGCCGCCCAGGATATGTTCGGGCAAGATCCCAAAGGTCAGGTAGTCGAGGAATGGCGCGAAAGGTTCTGGAAGCAGGAATTGGATCTGGTCTTCCGACAGCACCACCACCTCAATCTCCGCCCAGAATTCACGCAGATCCTCAGGGATCAGGCTGTGTTCGCTCTGCAGGATACCAATAGTGAATATCACATCCCCGCTGGTGAATGGTTCACCATCGTGCCAGTAAACATCAGGCCGCAGGCTCAAGTTATAAACCGTACCATCCTTTGAAATACCCCAAGATTCTGCAAGGTCTGCTATAGCGTTCCCTTGTGAGTCAAATTTGATCAATCCATTGAAGATCAATTGATCTATGGAATAATCCGGCTGATTGTAAATGTCAAGGAAGGGGTTCAAGCGCATGAATTCACCGATCAGCGCTTCGGTGTAAATACCGCCTGAAATTGGTGAGGGCGTTGATTCAACATCTTGCCCGGGGTTGATCTGCTGAACGATCAGCAAGACTCCCACAACAAGTCCGGTGACCAATATGATGAGTAACTGCCATCTGAATTTTTTCATATTTTTAAGAAAAAAGGGACAACCCTTTATCGCGAGCTGCCCGAAATCTATGTTTGATTGAGAACTGTTTTCGCCAGGGTAATCGAGGCACCGCCCGGATTATTTCAGTGAAAGTACAGTTAGTATTGTCAATACGAAGAAGACCACACTCAAACCAATCGTGACCCAAAAAAGGATTTTCTCAATACCACGACGTTTTGAGTACACTCCACCAGTATCTCCACCACCTGTAAGTCCACCTAAGCCGACACCTTTGCTTTGCAGGATAATACTCACAATCAGAGCAACTGACGTTATAATAAGCGCAATACTAAAGTAATTTGCCACTCGTACCTCCTTTAACAGAGATGATTATACCCATAACCACAAAAAACCGTCAACCCAATGAATGAATATAAATTTTGTCTACACATCCATACACATTATTCCGATGGGAACGCCAGCCATCAGGAATTGACTGCTGTCGCTGCCAAAGCAGGCCTGGACGGAATTATTACCACCGACCACAATATTTGGGTTGGGGGCATGGAAGGGTATTACGGTGAGGGGAAAAGTAAAGTCATGCTTCTCGTGGGAGAAGAGGTCCACGACCGGACTCTCATCCCTCCCGGCAACCATATGCTGGCGATTGGTGCGAACAGAGAATTATCCAAATTTGCTCCTTCTCCACAGCAATTGGTCGGCCAGATCAGGCGCAGCAAAGGTTTATCTTTCATCGCCCATCCCGTTGAAGACCCGCTTGAAAGGTTCAATCAGGGTGATTTTTCGTGGCGGAATTGGGATATCAAGGGCTTCACAGGCATTGAACTCTGGAATCACCTTTCAGAATTCAAGAGTATCACCCATAATCTCTCCTCAGCGGTTGTCAATGCGCTTTTCCCCAAAAGGATGTCCCTGGGTCCGTTGGATCGCACGCTGGCACTCTGGGACGAGTTGATCGACACGCAAAAACGACCCATCGTTGCTGTCGGCGGCGTGGATGCTCATATGCTGCTGATCAAAATAGGCCCATTTACGGTCAAACTTTATCCATACCTGCATCATTTCAAAAGCGTCACAACCCATATCCTCACACCCAAACCACTTACCGGTATCTTCCCTGAAGACCGCAGCATGGTCCTTGATTCCCTTCGAGAAGGGCACTGTTTCGTCGCTTACGACCTGCCTGCGGCAACGGATGGCTTCAATTTTTCGGTCGACAATGACGATGGGCATTTCATTATGGGCGACCAGGTCAAGATAAAAGGCGGGGTTACCTTCCAGATCCGTCTTCCCCGTAAGAACCTTTGCCGCCTGTTCAAGGATGGAAAGATGATCAAAGAATGGCCCGACCGGGAGGTCTGCACGCACATCACATCCGAGCCGGGAGTCTACCGCGTTGAGTCTTTTATCCCCTACAAGGGCAAGCTGCGCGGGTGGATTTTCAGCAATCCAATTTATGCCAGCAATTAACCTTTGATCACGACCAGCGGACGCAGCCGGGCAACCTTCCTGGCGATTCCCGCACCAACGACACTTTCCACAACAAGGTCCACATCTTTATATGCCTGAGGGGCTTCCTCCGCCAATCCTGCCATGGACCCGGCTTTAATTTCAATGCCCGATTGCTTCAGCTTTTGGAAAAGGTCTTGCCCCCAGATGCTCCGTTTTGCTTTCGAGCGGCTCATCACACGCCCCGCCCCATGGCAGGAAGAGCCAAACGATCGCGCCATGCTGTTTTCCGTCCCGACCAGCACCCACGAAGATGTTCCCATGGAACCGGGCACAAGCACTGGCTGTCCAATCTCCAGATAATCCTTCGGCAGACCTTCAGCGCCAGGGCCAAATGCCCGGGTTGCGCCTTTCCGGTGGATGCAGACCAAGCGTTCCTTGCCGGCTGCGAAGTGCTTTTCGTACTTCCCGATATTATGCGCCACATCATAGACCTGCTTCAATGACCAATCACCGACCTTCCCCGCCAGGATACTTTCAAATGCCCGGCGTACACCATCTGCCAGGAGCTGGCGGTTGAGGAAAGCGAAGTTCGCGCCGCAGCGCATCGCCGCCAGGTAATCCTGACCTTCCTGCGAATCAATCGGAGCGCACACAAGCTCCCTATCCGGAAGATGGATATTGTATTTCCTGACAGAATCCTGAAGCTTGCGGACGTAATCCGTGCAGATCTGGTGTCC
>Ga0272443_10001129_pt1 | contig 41932 bp, 40 predicted proteins | sample SSMAcet12_FD_193581 | JGI IMG/M metagenome (GOLD analysis project Ga0272443, IMG submission 193581) | Marine sediment archaeal communities from Little Sippewissett salt marsh, Falmouth, MA, United States - SSM-Acet-12 | ecosystem: Environmental > Aquatic > Marine > Wetlands > Sediment ...
TCCCGCATACCACGCTCTACGGGCAGATCCGCGCCCTGGCAGAGACCTGGGATGCCCGGCGGCTGGTGGTGGACGCCACCGGGATCGGCGCGGGGCTGGCCGTGTTCCTGGACCGGGCGCTGCCCGGCCTGGTCAGGCCGTTCGTGTTTTCCGCCAAAACGAAATCCGCGCTGGGGTGGGGATTCCTGGCGCTGATCGATTCGGGGCGCTTCAGGGATTACGCCGTGACGGATGGCGACCGATCTCGGCAGGCCGATCTGAGCCGGATGTTTTTCAGGGAAGCCGCATTCTGCCAGTATCACGTGCAGCCGGGGCCGGGACGGCAGATCCGTTGGGGCGTGCCGGATGGGACCCGCGACCCTGCCAGCGGTGAATTGATCCACGATGACCTGCTGGTCAGTGCCAGTCTGTGCGCTTCACTGGACGATGAGAATTGGGGAACCCGTCTGCCCGGGGTGATCATCCCGGGGGCGGACCCGATGGAGGAAATTGACAATGGGTAATGAGACTCCCGTCATTGCGAGGGAGCACCCGCAGGATGCGACGAAGCAATCTAACTTTTCAATCCTTGTATGGAGGAATGCTGATGCCTAATACCGAATTCGCCTTTGGGATCGACCTGTCCCGCTACAACACCAGCCCTGACGGGAAAACAAAAGTTGACTTTGATGTCATCGCCGCGCGCGAACCGGAGGTGGTCTTCATCGCCATGCGCGCCGGCATCTCGTGGGGCTATCAGGATCCCTGGTTCGCCTACTACTTCGCGGAAGCTGGGCGGATCGGGCGTGCACGCCTGGCGTATCACGTGCTCTACCCCGGGGAATCGGCACAGGCGCAGATGGATAATTTCTTCCGCATCCTGGGCGGGGCTGATCTGGGCTGCACGCCGTTGGTGCTGGACCTGGAACTGGATCACGGACAGAGCGTTTCGCAGATCACCCGCTGCACGGGCGATTCCCTGGCTATCATCCGGGAACGCACCGGGCGGACTCCCATCATCTATTCCCGCGCAGGCTGGGTGAACCAGTACCTGAGGGTAGTGGAACTTCCGTCCGTGCACTGGTGGCTGGCGCAGTATCGCTGGCCGCGCCCCTATCCCCTGTATACCCCTGATTATCCCTGTCCGCCGGCACTGCCTGCGGGTGTCGAGTCGTGGTTATTACACCAGACGGCTGCCCGCGGCGCCTCTATCGGCGCCAGGGCGGCTTATTTCATGGACTATGACCGATGGAACGGGGATAAGGCCGACGTGATGGATTTCATCGGGAATGTCCCCCAAGCGGTGATCTGCCCTTTGGACGGCACGGTCTGCCCGGTCAAATCCGCGGATATCGTGTCCTGAGGAGAAAGAGAGCTGCGAAATGTCCTTTGCAGAGAACCTGTTCAACCGTTTGTTTGAGCCGCTGGTGGAAAAGACCGTGCGGTCGCAGATGTCCGTACTGGAGGCAGAGAATGCTTTTCTGGTGGGCGTCCGGCGCTACGAGGAATCGCCCCGCGACCGGATTAGTCCCGACCGTGAGTCCATTCTGGAAGCCTGCCTGACAGCCTGGCGGGAAGATCCGCTGGCGAGGCGGCTGGTGGGGCTAACAAGCCAGTATGTGGTCGGGGGTGGTGTGGATATCCACTGCGAACACGAGCCGACGCAGGCTTTCCTGGACGCGTTCTGGAATCACAACCTGAACCGCATGTCAATCAGGGTGATGGAACTGTGCGAGGAATTGAGCCGTTCCGGGAACCTGTTCTTGCTGGTCTCGACAGACCGGGCGGGGATGTCTTACCTGCGGGTGGTCCCGGCGGTGGATATTGAGCGCATCGTCCCGGCAGAGAACGATATCGAGCAGGCGGTCACATTCCTCGGCAAATCGGAAGCGCAGTACCGGGCGTATGACCCGGCGAATGACGGGTTGGACCCCTCAGGGGCGTTCACCCCGGTGATGCTGCATTACGCGGTCAACCGTCCTGCCGGGGCACAGTGGGGTGAATCGGACCTTTCGCACCTCTTGGTCTGGCTGCGGCGCTACAGTGCCTGGCTGGAGGATCGCATGCGATTGAACCGCTTCCGCAATGCCTTCCTGTACCGCGTCAGGGCAAATTTCAGCTCAGAAGCCGCCCGCAGGGCACGCCAGGCGGAACTGGCTGCCAATCCACCCTCACCGGGATCAATTTTAGTGACGGATGAGAGTGAAGAATGGTCGGTGATCTCGCCCAAGCTGGAAGCGCTGGACGCCCAGACGGATGGGCTGGCGATCAAGAAGATGATCGCGGCGGGGGCGGGTGTGCCGATGCACTTCCTGGCGGAACCGGAGGGCTCCACGCGCACGACTGCGGAAGCCTCCGGCGGGCCGACCTACCGGCGTTTCGAGCAGCGCCAGCGTTATTTCCTGTGGATGCTGGCGGACCTGGTGCATGTGGTGGTCTCACGCCGGGCGCTGGTGGATGGGCGGGTGGACCCCGATGTGGAAATCGAGGTGCACGGCGTGGATATCTCCGCCCGCGATAACCTCACGCTGGCGCAGTCGGGCAAGGAGGTTGGTGTTTTATTCACAAAGCTCTACAAAGCGGGTTTGATCGACGCCCGGGAGTATCTGCGGGTGGTGTATCGTTTCGTCGGTGAGGAAGCCGACCTGGACGCGCTCCTCGGTCGGGCTGAAGAACAGGCTGTAGGAAAGGAGTGAAACCATGTCGGACCTAGAAAAAGTCAAGACAGAAGAAATAGAGCACCGCCTCAGCCTTAAGGTAAGCGGTGAACCCCTTACAGCGGGAAAATTCGAAGTCCTGGCGATCACAGCGGGTGAGGGAAACGGCTGGGTCTTCCCGGCAGCGGTGCTGAAAGCAAGCCTGCCGCTGTGGGAGGGCGTTTACTGTTTCATTGACCACGACCGGCAGGCGCGTTCCGTGCGGGATATCGGCGGCGTGCTGCGAGAGCCGCACTGGGATGATGCGGTGCAGGGCATCCGAGCCGTCCTGGAGGCGTTCGGCCCCGGCGGGCCGATGCTGACCGCCCTGGGCCAGCAGGTGCTGGCGAAAGGCGGTGCAGACGGGCCCAGGATCGGATTCTCGGCGGATGTGCTCTTCACGGGGACGGGCAGGACGGTGCAGAAGATCCTGAAGGTTTTTTCCGTTGACCTTGTCTACGACCCGGCGCGCGGGGGCTCTTTCGTGCGCAGTTTGAACCAATCTCGGAACAATAGTCAAAATGGAGGAATGACGATGACTGACAAAGTGGTGAACCCGGCTCCCGCTGTGGAACCGGTAGATGATATTGTAAAAATGGCTGATGAGACCCGCGCGGTGCGCCGGCAGATGTGTGCATATCTGCTGGATTCGGCGCTGGGAGCAGCCAGCCTGCCCAAACCCGTCGCCCAGCGCGTCAGGGGGCAGTTTGAGGGGCAGGTGTTTGACTCTGAAACCCTCAAGGCGGCAATCGAGGACGCCCGCACGATGATAGGTGAGTTGACCGGTGGGGCTGTGGTGAACGGCCCCGGGAGGGTCACCGGGGTGGTGACTTCGGAAGCGCGCTTGCAGGCTGCAGTGGATGACCTGTTCGGTGCGCCGCGGGATGAATCGCAAAAGGGGCTTTCCGTGGCGAAGCTTTCCGGCATCCGTGAGCTTTACCTGATGCTGACTGGCGATGCCGACCTGCATGGCGGGTACTTTCCCAACCGGGCGCAATTGGCTACCACAGCGGATTTCACCGGGCTGGTCAAGAACGCCCTGAACAAACTGGTGGTCAACACCTGGGAAGCCTTGGGCAGGGCGGGATATGACTGGTGGAAGCAGGTCAGCATGATCGAGCACTTCAATACCCTGCACGACATCACCGGGACGCTGATCGGCACGGTGGGCGACCTGCCCGAGGTTGCAGAAGGTGATGCTTACACCGAACTGGTTGTGGGTGATTCGCCGGAGACCGCCAGCTTTGTGAAATACGGCGGCTATATTCCCCTGACCCTGGAGCTGATCGACCGTGATGAGACCCGCAAACTCAAAGCCTATGCGCGTGAGCTGGCTTCCGCCGGTTTGCGCAAGATCTCCAGGCTGGTGAGTGAGGTCTTCACCGCCAACAGCGGCGTAGGGCCAACCATGGCGGATACAGGTGCCCTGTTCAATGCGACTGCGGTAACCAGCGCGGGCGGACATGCCAACCTTCGCACCGGCGTGTTGGACGGGGATGAGTGGGATGCGGTCTGCGCTGCGGTTTACGCCCAGCCCATGCTGGTCAAGAATGCTGCGACTTATTACGGCACCGGGCCGAAGATGGCGGTCAATCCCAAGTACCTGCTCGTACCGCGCGGGCTGCAGAAGACCGCCTTCCAGATCTTGCAGGGCGAGTTTGTGCGGGAGCAGGACTATGTGTATGACAATGTGCTCAAGGGAACGGGCGTACCGCTGGTGGTGCCGGAGTGGACGGACGCCGATGACTGGGCGGCCGCCTGTGACCCGGTCATTGTCCCGGCTGTTTACGTCGGCGAGCGCTTTGGGGTCCTACCTGAAATCTATGTGGCAGGTGATGAGCTTTCACCGGCTGTGTTCATGAACGATGAACACCGTCTCAAGGTGCGCCACTACCTGGCGGTGTGGGTCAACGATTTCAGGCCGCTGCATAAGAACAACGTGCCTGCCTGAGTTCTGTATTTCTCTCATCTGAGAGGTCTCATGCTTCTTCTCCTATCTGCCTGCCCTTCATAAAGGAGGGCAGGCCAGGAGGGACATTTTAATGAACGAAATGAAAGGATGGATATGATGGAAAAACTGAAAAAACTGCTTGCCAGCCGGAAATTCTGGGCGGCATTGATCGGACTGGTTCTGGTGGTGCTGAAAGCCTGGCAGCCGGAATTTCCCCTGGAGGAAGAACAACTCACCGGCGTGGTCTACGTCCTGGTGGCGTATATCCTCGGGACAGGGCTTGAGGATGGGCTGCGGGGTGTAAGTTGATGCGCGGCAGGCGCGCAGAAAGGATCAACGATGGCCGGTAAAGGAAACGCAAAGCAAAGCTCAATCGCTGCAAAACTGGTCGGGGGCAAGCCGCTGGCATATAAACTGCGGGAGGACGGCAGCTTGGTCGTGATCGGGCCGGATGGCTGTAAGTTGCAGTTCTCCGCTGCGCAGGTGAGGGCAGCTGCACAGGCGGATGATTCCAAATTGAAGAAGAAGCGGAGGGCGGCAGGATGATGGATTATTTGACCGTCAGCGAACGGGTGAGCTGCCACCTGAATGACACTGGCAGCCTGATCTGGACGGATGAGATGTTGGAAACTGCGATACGCAGCGCATTGCAGGCGCTCAGCCGTGTGTATGGTGAGATACTCACCCTCGATGGGCTTGATGAGGCTGAGGAGACCACCCTGCCTGAGGGGGACGAGCATGTCCTGGTCACCGGCGCTGTCGCTTACGCCCTCACGCTCAGGGCTTCCGGTCGATTTGAAGATGCCATACCAGCGCAGGAAGCCCCCGAATCACTCGCGGACTGGGCAACCGCCCACATGGCGCGCTTCCAAACGATGCTGGCAGGGGTCAAGGTGGGCTCCCATCAGGACTCTGACCAGGTGCCGTATTCGGCATGGGAATGGGATGAGGACGAATGAATCAAATTGCGATCGGTGATGTCTCTGCTGGCTGGCTGGTCCTCTCTGGTCAGTCGGTCGCTCCGCCTTTCAAACGAGCAGCTTTTTCGTCTATTTTTTCTGAGGCTGATGTGGTTGATGATATTCTTAAGTTATCTCTCGAAGGCACGTCGGATTTGATCTCGGACGCTCTGGCTGCGCTCGAAAAGGTCCGGCAGCGTGCCGCTGCATACGGCCAGGCGGCTTATCCCATGCCTCAATACCTGCGCTTCCAGCCAGTTGATGAGGGTGAATATTTCTATACGCCGATCTCCGATTTGCATATCGAGTTCAATCCCGAAGGATTTACAACCCACCAAACCGGTTCCCTGCGGATTTTGCTACATTTCACTCGGCCGAATTACTTTGATGCCGAACAGGTCGAACTTCCCCTTACGAATCGGAATGGGACCGGAGTAACCGGTGGAATAACGATCAGGAATCACACCGATTACCACGCCGGGCACGACTCTTCGGTCTTGATCGATCCGGATGATTGGGAATCTGCACTTCCTGCTTCGATCCGCTTTGTACTGGAAAATTCGTATGCAAGCGGGATCCTCAAGGATGTTTTGGTCGGTGTCTATCACCATCCCACTAATGATGAAGATGAAATCTTCTTCTTGAATGCACCCGACCTGCTGGGTGGGACGCAGACTTACAGTGCCTCCGCTATCAACGATTACTACCACACCCTGGCCTGGTCCGCTGTAGACTGGACGGCATTAGGCGCATGGACGCTGGCGAGCATGGATGTGCGGCTTTATGCCGGGAAGGCGTACCGCCCTATCCTGCATTTCTTTAACGCTCATGCGTATGACGATCTTTACCTCAAGGTTCAGCTTCAAAAGGGGACCAATATCCTCTGGTCGGGGGATGCGGTCTTTGCCGATCCTTCCCACCGCTACCTTTTATTTCCACCGCTGCGCATCCCGCCGGTTCAACTCCTGGGAGAGGACCTGCCGCATCATGTGGACCTGGTAATCTACGGTCAGCATGAGGCTTCAGGGACATACACGATCAGTATTGACCAGCTTTTCCTGTTGCCCCTGGATGCGTCCGCTTCTTTCCTCGGCTTTTTCGACATGAATCAGGATGATATTCTCATCGATGACAGCTTCCGTGAACTGCACAACGTCCATTACACGACAAACGGGGCTGAAACAGTCGCTCATCTCCGGCAGGGCGGTCCGCTGCTGATCGCGCCTGGTGAGTATAACCGGGTTTTCTTCTTCATGATTAATGGCGATAATGCCGCCGATATCCTCCGCACTGCCAGTCTGAAAATGTATTATCGGAAGCGCGTGAGATTGTTATAACCAAATACTTAATACCAAATACCTATGTCTTCTCCGTTTTCCATCTCTTTCACCCGCCGGGATTTTTCCGGTCCGATCCTGCCTTCGGTCAGACTGCAAGCTGAGCGTCTGGCATGGTCCTGCTTTGGCGGTCCCGATCAGGCAGACCTCTCCGCCAGTGGGACGATGCAGAACCTGCTGGAACTGACATCCCTGCTGCGCTGCGGCGTGCAGGTGATGGATCGGTACGGCGAGCCGGTCTGGTGGGGATATCTAGATCGTGTGACGGTCTTCCTCGAACATGTCCAGGTCAGCGTTTCTCTTGAAGATCTGTTCAACCAGGTGAGGGTGCAGTATTCCTACATCTCGCCGGACAACAAACTCGCCGAGCAGAATGAGACCGACTCGGCAATCAATGCTCAGTCTCAGGTTGAATTTGGTGTTAAAGAGGTGCTCCTCAACAGGATTGATCTTGATGAGGATTTCGCCGAATCGCTGAGGGACACTTTCCTGGCTTTGCACGCCTGGCCGATTTCTGAACTTTCTCAGCGTTCAGGATCCGGGCAGGTGTCCGCTGACCTGCATTGTTCAGGCTGGTTCAAGACTTTAGGCTGGACAATTTATGAGAACAATGAGGGGTTTTATGCGAATTACGGTCCGGGCCCCGGGATATTTACCTTTGGTGATGTTAGCGAGCACAGGCGCATTGGGCAATCATTCACACCCGGTGCGGATTGTGATTTGAAATATGTTTATTTTCGTTTGAGCAAAGAAGGCAACCCTACTGCAGGTTTGAGGGCCAGGCTTAGGGAAGATAACTCGGGGACACCGGTTTGGCCGCCCCTGGCAATGTCAGCTCTTGTGTCATCCGCAGAAGTGAGTGATGAGAAGTATTCCTGGATTAAATTTGATTGGGGGACACCTTATACGCTAAATGGGGGTCAGAAGTATTGGATTACATTGGATCCACTGGGTGTGGATGCGTCAAATTATTATTTGTTGAAAACGGATGAAAATATGAATTATGAGGGGCATGGGGGTAAATATCATGATGAAGCTGCAGGGACATGGAACAAATTACCGTCAGTAACCTGCCCCGGCAGCCGGCCGGATGTTTATATCAGGGTTGTCTGCGTTTCTGACACAGGTGAGCAGCTGGAGAGGATCGCAGCCGCAGGGAACCAGTTCTTCACGAAGGTCACCGGCCTGGAAACGGGAATTCAGACTTCTCCTTACCGTATGAATGGGCGCGACTGTTTGAAGGAGGTTGAAGCTCTGCTGAACCTGGGGACGGCCAACCAGCGGCTGGTCCTTGTCCGAGTCACGCCTGAGCGCCAACTTGCCTTCTATGAACAGCCTGACCCGGATGAGGCTGACCTGTATTTGGACGGTCAGTCTCGCTTTTTCACAAAAACTAGTGCGCCGCTTCCAGATTATCTTCCGCCTGTTGGGCGTTGGGTGCGTCTGGCTGCCGTCACGGATATCCGCATGCCCTGGGACCGCAACCGTCTGCCGGCTTGCTTTATTACCTCTGCAGAATATTTTCCCCGGGATGGGCGGGTGGTGGTGAAGTCGATGAAATAATATTGTCATTGCGACCGAAGCGACAAAGTACCCGAAGCGTTAGCGCAGAGGTCATCAATCCAGGAATTCCATTGCATGCCAATCAGGCTGCGACTGGAACGCTCTCAGGATCAAGTGAGTCGTTGGATTGCTTCTTCGCTGCTTCGCTGCTCATCGCAATGACAATGATTTATTGAATCCCTTTAATATCAATCGAATACTGTACTCATCTCCTACTTGTACACTATAATACTCACATACCAGGGAAGGACCATTGAAGAGGAGCGAGACGCATGGCGCCATTTGGGACTTATACATTTCCGGAGGGATTCCTGTGGGGGACGGCAACCGCCGCGCACCAGGTGGAGGGGCATAACCACAACGACACATGGTATGCCTGGGAGCAGGAGGAAGGGCGCATCCTGAACGGGCACACCGCTGAAGTTGCCTGCGACTGGTGGGGCGGACGCTGGCGGGAGGACTTCGACAGGGCGCAGGCAGCGCACCAGAACGCGCACCGCCTTTCCATTGCCTGGAGCCGCATCCAGCCGGAGCCTGATCGGTGGGATGAAACTGCGCTGGACCGCTACCGTGAAATGTTGATCGGGCTGCGGAATCGGAAGATGGTCCCGATGGTAACCCTGCACCATTTCTGCGAACCGCTCTGGGTGGCAGAGATGGGGGGGTGGGAAAACGAAGCCGTGATCGAGCTTTTCGCAGATTTCGTGAAGAAGGCTGTGGAAGCCCTGATGCCGTACTGCAGCATGTGGGTCACGATCAACGAGCCGGATGTGTTCGTTTACAGCGCATATGTGGACGGCGTCTTCCCACCCGGGAAGAAGGACCTCAAGACTGCTATGAAGGTCATGCAGCATATGGTCCGGGCCCACGCCCGAGCCTATCACGTGATCCACGACCTCCAGCCGGAGGCGCAGGTTGGTCCGGCGCTGCACTACCGCGGTTTCAAGCCGGCCACCTGGCTGCCCGGAGATCGTTGGGCTGCAAAGGTGTTCCATACCTTGTTCAATGACCTTTTCCCCAGAACGCTGAAGGACGGCCTGTTTAATGCCATCGTCGCAAAGGAACGCATCCCGGAAGCCGTCGGCACGCTAGATTTTATCGGGTTGAATTATTACTGTAATGATATGTTGCGGTTCAATCTCTTCGCGCCGAAGGATTTGTTCGTCCGCATGTATTTCCCGAAGGGCTCAGAATTGAGTGAGAACGGTTTCATTGCCAACCAGCCGGCGGGGCTGATCGATTGCGTACAGTGGGGGGCGCAGTACGGCGTGCCGCTGATCATTACAGAGAATGGGATCGAGGACTCCCAGGATGTGCTGCGGCCGAAGTATATCCTGGAGCACCTGCATGCCTTGTGGCGCGTCATTAACAATAACACCCCTGTCCTGGGTTATTTCCACTGGTCGTTGGTGGATAATTTTGAATGGGAACGCGGCTGGACGCAGCGATTTGGATTGTGGGGGTTGAACCTGGAGACCCAGGCTCGCATTCGGCGTCCCAGTGTGGATTTGTATGCAGAGATTTGCCAACTAAATGGGATTTCCTCTGAAACAGTTGGAAAATATGCGCCGGACGCGTTTAGTGGGATTTTTCCCTCAGAATCATGAAGGTTTAGGGTAAAAAAGAAAAGAGTCATGAATTTTTAACCTGAATCGATGATTCTGTAATCTGAAATTAAGGTCAGACTTCCATAATTATTGTAGAATAGGATCATATCAAAACGATATGAAACTGTAATATTAATATAATATTAGGCTCGTTTATTACAGAATCATGATTAAATAATGATAATCTCATATGTGAGAGCGCATTATTCTGAAATGTTAGTGAAATATTTATTGGTAGATATAGCAGTGTTTTGCAGGTAATGTGGGAGGTAGGCATGTCAACAGAAGAATCAATCCTCATTATTGACAATGAAGAGAGTTTGTGGACGTCGTGGTCCAATGCCCTCCAGAAGAAAGGGTATACCATTGACCATGTAAACACGATGAGTGAAGCCCTGAATGTCCTGGATGACCGGAATTTTGGATTGGTACTCGTCAACCTTAGGGTTAACGGGAATGGGCACGGTATGGCTATGCTCGATCAAATCCAGGCCAAATCGCCGGGTATTGATATGATCGTGATCACAACCTATGGTACCCTGAACTCGTCAATTGATGCCCTTCAAAAAGGCGCTTATGACTACCTGATCAAGCCGGTCAACACGATGGAAGTGGTCTCACGAGTTGATCGCTGCATGAGTGAGCGAAAGGAAGCCGCAGAAAGGTTACAGCTCATCAACCAGGTTGAGATGATGCTCTCGCAGTTGAAGAGCCAGCTCAAACCGGAAAATGAGGATAGGCCGTCCCATCAGCATATTTATGAAAGGTCAAACATCATAGTTGACCGACGTAAACGCCTGGTGGTTCAGAACGGCGAACCGGTTCAGCTCAGCCCGACTGAATTTGATATGCTGGAATACCTGGTTTCCAATGAGGACCGGGTGGTCAGCGCAAGCGAACTAATCCGGGCAGTGCAGGGTTATGATATGGAAGAGATGGATGCTCGGCCGATCGTCAGGGTGAATATCCGCCGTCTGCGGCAGAAACTCGAACCGGACACGTCAAATCCTCGCCATATTGTAACGGTGAGGTCGCGCGGTTACCGGTTTGCTGCATGATATCGACTGAGCAGGTAAAAAACTAATCTAAGAAATCATCACTGTCCCAATATCCATTACATGGCCTGATTTCGCCATTGACCTCTACAGACCAAAATTCTCCTTCATGAACTGGATAATCATCCAGTTCTTTTTTATATGCGTCAAGCAGGTTAATGGCGCGTAATTCCGAATAATGGATCGAAAGCCAGGGTTGTTCATCGGGGATCTCAAGCGTGGCAGCCCGGCAGGCGAGGATCCCCCCGATTTCATTTTTGATATCTTCCGGTGTTGTTGCGTCAGTGAAGCGTGATAATAATGGGGGAATCGAGTCATAGGATAAGGAATACAGGTAACCTGTATCCAATGCCGTATCAGAATTAAATTCCGTCACATTTATCGCCCGGTCAATGTTTTGCTGGACGATGAACCTGTCAATATTAACCAGATTGACCGTTATGCCAAAACCAAAGATGAAACAAATCAGGATGATAGCAAGGCGGTCCACCTTTCGCGTGATCTCCAGGATGATGACGGCAAGCAGGAGCAGGCCAATCCAGAAGATTGAGATGTGCGTCATCGTTCGTAACCGGGTGAAGCCATATACCGCTTCATAGAGCATCAGCCTTTTATATGCGGAAGCCAGGATGATGCCTGTTTGCCCAACCATCAGGAAACCTAACCCTGAAAAGATCCAACGCTGGGCAGATGTTTTTCGTTTTGTTGTCAGGGAAAGGACATAAAACAGGATCATGGCAATGATGACAACCGCAACCAACTCAAAATAACCCCTGACAGCGTATTCCGAGTATGTAAACCCTTCCACATTGATGTTCGCTTCACCGCCGAAGAGATATGTGAATTGAAGGATCACGAAACTCAGGAAAAGCAGGTTTACAGCGCTTAAGATAATCCAGGATTCGATGAAGCCATTTTTGGGATTCAAGATGGGTTTTGAAGGTTGTTTTTTCCCAATTTTCTGGCTTTCGACGAGGCCGAAGTAATAAGCGGAGAGGAGCAGATAGGCAATTATGAATATATAGATGGCGCGGAAGATATATTCACCGATGTCTTCTATATTGAACCAGGAATAGAGACCCTGGATGCGAAGCTTGAAAATTGGGTCCGCTGACGCGAGAAACGAAGTGAGGAGGATCAGAATAGGGATTGCGATCAGGATTCCTCGTAAATAAGGAAGAAATTTTCTTTCCCGAGGTTTTTCCTTGACAGGGTTGGTTCCTGTTTCAGCTGAAGGGTCTTTTTCTACCGATTCATCAGCAGGGGCATTCGGTTCCTTTTGTTTGACGTTCACGAAGAAGAGGATCCCACCGGCAAAACAATTCAGCATGAATTGTAATGAGTTGGTCAGGTGTTCCTGGATATTGAATTTGAGCCACTTCCCATTAAGAAGCGTGGTGGCGAGCAATATCAGCGTCCCCAGGGCGATCAATACATTCATTACACTGGTCAAAACCTCGGCGCGAAAGAATGACATCAAGGCAAAGCCCACAATTGGGAGCAGCAGGAGGTAGGATTTCCAGGGAACGGCATCCCTTCCAAGCCAGATGGGAACCAATCCCCCAAGGAGTGCCAGCAGGATGAACAGGAAAATGTTGATCCCGACTGATTTTTGCCAGAACAGCTGATCAAAACTGAAAGCAGCACATAGCGCGAACAGCCAGAAGAGATGCTTGTACTTGTGATGCATATTTCCTCCAATCGATTAATGCAGAAGCATTATTTTGAGTCGATTCTCCTTCTGACGCTCAAGCTATAAGACATTTTTCAAGGTTATGTGGTGAATGCTCTCAAAGACTATCAAAACGAACCGATTTATCAGGTTTTAGGTTAATTATTATATAATAGTAATCTAATCACATTGAATATGACCCAATTTTAGGAGAAATGATGAAAAAAGTTGCCATAATCACTGACAGCAGTGCGTACTTGCCGCAGGATATTGTGGATTCATTAGATATTCACATCGTTCCACTCACGCTTCATTGGGAAGATGAATCATACAGGGATGGCGTAGATATCCACGCAGAAGCGTTCTATGAACGTCTCGCTGAGTCGGAAACGATCCCCACCACCAGCCAGACGACAGTCGGTGAATTCAACACACTTTTCAAATCCTTATTGGATCAGGATTATGCGGTTTTCGCCATGCTGATTTCCAGCGGGATTTCGGGGACGGTAGAATCTGCACTGCAATCCAAGAAGAATTTCCCGGATGCACCGCTAGAAGTGATGGATACACAACTCGTTTCGATGGCGCTGGGATTCATGGTCATGGCGGTGGCGCGGGTTGCGAAAAATGGTGCCAGCCTTGAAGAGTGCAAGGCATTGGCCAAATCCTTATATCCGAAGATTGGGGTCTACTTCACCGTTGATACGTTGAAGTACCTGAACAAAGGCGGCAGGATCAATACCGCCAAGCGTTTGTTGGGGTCCGCTTTGAACATCAAACCCATCATGGAGATCCGAGACGGGAAGATCGAGCTGCTTGAATCTGTGATCTCACGCAAGAAGGCCATCCAAAGGATGCTTGATCTTGTCAAACGGGATATAGAAGATGCCAAAGATGTAATGATTTCAACATTCCATGCAGCGGCAGATAAGGATTGTCAATTCTTGATGGCGCAGGCTGTTGAACGGTTCGAACCTGTTGAGACTGTAATGACATTCGTCAGCCCGGTGATTGGGTCGCATGTTGGTCCCGGGACATTGAGCATTGCTTATATGAAAGTGTAGGCTCACAACCAGCCGCGCAGGCTGTACACGACAAATCCGAAATATTCTTTGAGCACATTAGTGGTGAGTCCCAGAGAGCTGGTATTTGGCAGGAAATAGATCAAAGCCTCACCGAAACTGGGTTTGAAGACGCTTTGCCAGTTTTTTTCTGTGACGGTGAAGTCAACCGGTGCGGGGATGACCGTAACCCCTTGTTTTTCAAAGAGAGCTTTTGCCCTCGGCATGTGCATCGCAGAGGTTACCAGAATAACCGCGGTAACCTCTTTTTCTTTAAGCATTTCAGCAGAAAATAAGGCATCTTCATATGTGTTCTGTGACTTGTCCTGCAGCCAGACAGCATTTTCCGGAATGCCAGTCAGGGCCAGCAGGTCGGCTATCTCTTCTGCCGGGGTGTTTCCCCTGGCAGAACTGAATTCGAGGTTGCCGCCGCTGGCGAGGATGAGGGGTGCAGCACCATCTTTATAGAGTTTGGCAGCATACAGGACGCGGTCGCCAGCGCTGTTGACCTCGGTCATCGGGCGCGGTGGGTCGGCGGATTCTGTCCCACCACCCAGAATGACGATCACTTCTGCCTGCGGCAGGGTCTCCGAAGGGAGGTTCTGCCATTCCAGGGAACGCGCCAGGGCAAAACTGACCCAGCGGTTGCTTGCCAGACAGAGCAGGAGCAGTGTCCCAATCAATAGTCCCTGGCGTAACATGCGATGTTTTTTCAGGGCAAGGACCAGGATCAGCAGGATACAGGAGAATCCCAGAGGATAGACCAGGAGTGGGAGAAGTTTACTGAGGTAAACAAACATAGGAGTTTGTCCTTTTATGAGGTTGCTATGATTTGCAGCTATTGTATCATGTTCAATTTATCAGCAATGACCGTTCAGACAATGGGTTATATTCACACTATTGGGTTGATTACAAATCGAGTTGCGACAGCCCCATAAATTTTCTATAATGGATGATAGCACCCCGATTTTCATCGACAGTGTTAATTCATTTGAATTATCCAAGGAGGGACCATGCGGAACACAAAATGGATTTGGGTATTGATCATGTTGGCTGAATTATCCATCATAAGCACAGTCGCAGTTCATGCGCAAGAATCACAGCCCATCCGGATCATCTTCCTGCACCATTCCTGCGGTGCGAACTTGATTGAGGAGGGCCAGGTCAGGGAAGGATTGACAACCCTCGGCTATGAGTTCTTTGATCACGGGTATAACGGCGATGGACTGCGCCTGGCGGACGGTACCTGGACAGGCGAGAATTTCAATATCCCGGATGACAATACGGACCCTGACGGATTTGGTGTTATCTTCTCACAGCCGCTGCATGATCCACCGGACAACACTTTCAGTTATCTGATGCAGTATGATGTGATTGCTTTCAAATCCTGCTATCCGGCCAGCAATATCGGAGATGACCAGCAGTTGGCAGATTATCAATCTTATTATCTGACTATCCAGGATACAGCGGACAGGCATCCTGAGAAGCTGTTTGTGATCGTCACGCCGCCGCCGCAGGTGCCGAATAATACCGCGGATGATGAAACACGCCGGGCACGCGCCTTCACGGATTGGCTGGCCTCGGATGAATATCTTGGCGGGCATGATAACCTGGTGACCTTCAATTTTTTTGATCTGCTTTCCAATGATGATGATGTACTGCGGAGGGATTACCGTGTGGACCAGTGGGATGCGCACCCCAATACTGAAGCCAACCAGGAGATCGGGCCGATATTTGTCACTTTCCTGGATACCGAGATCAGGAATTACTTTAGCGGGGAAACGCTCCCTGATGTTGAAGACGAAGCGGAACCCGAGCAGGAAGTCGATGAACCCGAATCGATGCCGGCTTCTGAAAGTACGGTGGCGGATCTCGACGAGGGAGTCTGGCAGCCCGATAGTGATGGAGTCACGTCCAGCATTGCATGTACGCCAGACACAGGAACGTTCCTCCAGGGGGAAAGCAGCTTGTATGTGAATTATGCACTGGGAGCGAACGGGTATGCTTCCTGTGCAAACCAGTTTGAATCGCTGCAGGATTGGTCGGACAGTGAGGGTCTACTGTTTTATCTTCGTTCTGACCGCGCCGGACAGGAGATCAACATGCTGGTCTATTCAGGCATAATGGATGAACCAGTTCCCTTTGAAGTTCAATTCCAGACTTCCGATGAAAGTGTCGAGGGTTGGGAAGGAGTCGTGCTGCTCTGGGAGGACCTGTCCATACCGAAATGGCACGGTGAGGGTACGATTGACAGTATTGACACCGGCAGGGTCGTCAGCATCGTCTTCAGCCTTGACAGTGAGGAGGGCACGCAGGGGCAGTTCTGGGTGGACGGGTTGTCATTGATCGAACCTGAGGACGAAGAAATCGACGAGGAAGATGAAGCAGCACTGGGTGCAGAAGAACCCGAAGAAGAAGAGGGCGGGTCGCGCCTTTGCCCATTATCAACAGTGGTCATGCCTCTGCTGGTGGGTTTCATCTGGGTCTTGCATGAAAGAAAAAGCAGACATGAAAATCAGTAAAATGTTTAGATCGAGAATATCCTAAAAAATTCTGAATGAATTTCGTGATTGATCGTAACGAATAACGGGGAAGGATTCTCTTTTCTTCAAATGTGGATATAATAGTAGGAGTCTGTCACCAGGAATATTTACGAGAAAATCATTCACCTGGACAGGATGGTACAACTACGATCAATTTACGGAGGATGTTGTTTGGCTCGACCACTCTGGTTTGTTGAATTATTAAAGAAAAACTTCTCCCTGCGTTATATCGGCGCTGAGATGACCAAGTGGCCTGTCGTGGGGCATTTGATGGAACGTGCTCTGTTCAACGGGCACAAGACCGGAGACGCGCTGTTCTACTTACCCAAAGACAGAGTGGTCATTAACCAGAACATAGACGAGCAGGATAACATTGTGGTGCCCTCTGCCGTGGTGGCTCATTTCATCAAGGAAGCGAGTTACATCTTCTTGATGAATCACTGCATCTGCCGTGAAGCCGCGGATTGTCAGAATTACGATCATGATATCGGCTGCATTTTCCTCGGTGAAGCTGTTCTGGATATCAACCCCAAACTTGGGCGGCTGGTCGACCAGGAGACTGCGCTGGCGCATCTCGAAAAAGCCCGGAAGGCCGGTCTGGTGCATCTGATTGGGCGGGATAAGATCGATGCGGTCTGGATGGGTGTGAAACCTTCCACAAAACTGATGACGATCTGCAACTGCTGCCCCTGCTGCTGCCTGTTCCGCTTCCTGCCCAACCTGGCACCGAAGCTGCAGAAGAAGCTTGAGCGCATGCCGGGTGTGCGGGTTGAAGTCACCGATGCTTGTATCGGCTGCGGGAAATGCACGGAAAACGTCTGTTTTATCGACGCGATCCATCTCCAGGATGGCAGGGCTGTGATCGAGGATGAATGCCGGGGATGTGGGAACTGCGTGGAGACCTGCCCGCAGGGGGCGATCAGAATCGTCATCGATTGTGAGGATTATATCGAAAATACGATTGAACGGCTTTCAAAAGCCGTGGATGTCAGTTAAATTCAGAATAACACTTTTTCAGGAGAAACTTACAACTTAGTCAGGCGGGATTCGGCTAGGCGGCAGTAGTCTTGGTTGATCTCATATCCCACGAAATGCCGGCCATCCTTTTTCGCGGCAAGGCAAGTCGTGCCGCTGCCCGCGAAGGGGTCCAGGACGACATCACTTTTGTAGGTAAACAGCTGGATGCAGCGATGAGGGAGTTCGACTGGGAAAGGCGCGGGGTGGCCGATTTGTTTTGCCTTGACTGCCTGGAATGCCCAGACGGATTTCGTCCAGGCGAGGAAATCCTCCTTCTGGATGGTATTCTCCCGGTCCCCCTTCGACCTGCGGAAGGAATCCTTGCTGAAGATGAGGATATATTCATGTACATCGCGCAGGACCGGATTGCTGGCTGACTGCCAGCTTCCCCAGGCTGTGGATGGACTGGCGCTGGCGGCTTTATCCCAGATAACCTCACCGCGCATCAGGAAGCCGATGGCCGTCATCTGTTCGATGATGAAGCTGTGAAGCGGGATATAGGGCTTGCGGCCGAGGTTTGCCACGTTGATGCACGCCCGCCCCCCCGGCACGAGGACGCGGTAGGTCTCCTGCCAGACGCATGCCAGCATATCCAGGTATTCTTCCAGGCTCAGGTCCCGGTCGTATTCCTTCTGGGCGTTGTAGGGCGGCGAGGTGACCATCAGATGGACGCTGCAATCGGGGAGTTCCGTCATCGTTTCGCTGGTACTGCAGAAGATACGATCAAGGACGTCCGCAGGGAGTGGGTTTTCCAGGTATGGGACTTTTTTCCCTTTCTGAAGGTCAGCATACATGCGGCTGTTATAGAACCGGGATGCATCATGGCTGACTCGTCCCGGCGTCCCAAAGGCGCTGGTCTCGGTGGATTTGGGTCTCTCTTTTTCCATATGACCCATTATATAACGAACTGGTGATAAATCTTCCCGGAAAGCTAATAATATTCAGTAAGTTATTGTGTTCATGCCCGCAATATAAAAATTTACTACTGGGGACGATATCGTCACGAAACACCTCATCCAGCACCTTGCGGGTGTTCCAATTCGCTTTAGCACTTTGTGTCACCTTCCCCTCAAAGGGAAGGCTTCTCTTATCATTGTTATGTTATGTTTACTGAGTATTGTAAGAAAATCAAGAGGTCTCATCTACGAGTACAATTTCTTAAGGCTTCTCCTCGCACCCAGAGGGCGTTCCGCTCTGCTTCAAGGAGAAGCTGTCCGAGAAGCGGACTGATGAGGTGAGTTTACCACCCTGCGGTCGTTCAACTTCGCTTCAGGGAAAACTTATCCCCTAAATCATTAGCCCTGATATCCTGAAAGGTATAATTAATGCCAGGTATGTAGACAGGAGGATGAATGTTAAACAGCGTTGAGTCCGTTTTGGTTCTGGTAGATTTTCAGGGGAAGCTGGCGGGAATTGTTGACCGGGCAGATCTCGTCTTGCCAAATGTACTGCGGATGGTGAAGGGCTGCCAGGCGATGGATGTCCCCGTACTGCCAACCCTGCAGGTCCCTGAAAAACTCGGTCCTATTCTACCGGTGCTGGATGAGGTTCTGGGTGTAGAACCGGTTGCTAAAAGCAGTTTCAGCGCGCTGCGCGAACCCGAATTTATGCTCAGGCTGGAACAAACCTCACGCAGGCAGGTCATCCTGATGGGGATTGAAGCGCATGTGTGTGTCCTGCAAACAGGAATGGACTTACTGGATGCTGGTTTCGAAGTGCATGTCCTCAGCGATGGGGTGTTCTCACGCACGGCTGAGAACCACCGGCTGGCGCTTGAACGGCTCCATGATGCCGGGGCAGTCATCTCAAGTGTGGAGATCAGCTTGTTTGAGATGATCCGCACATCATTGCACCTGCAATTCAAGACGATTTCGAAGCTCATTAAATGACCCCTTTGATTATTTTGCACAGGTCGCTTTCCTCGTGTTAGAATGGTATGAAGCTGATCGGACGTACTCAAATAATGATGAGAGGATGATTAACCCCGTGATCAATAGACTTCGGAAATGGCATTTTCTGCTCTTGGGGGGAACCTTAATTCTGATATCCGCCTTCCTCTGGTATTGGGATTGGCGCCATCTTGGGATCCCATCTCCGCTGAAGCCGGAACACTGCATCACCATCGCCGCGTTTGTACTGGGAGTCATCGTTATGGGGTTATTTATCTACAGGTTGAATCTCAACCAGGTCAGGATCATGCTGGTCGGGATGATCCTGGTGAATTTACTGGCTGCTCTGGTTTCTTTATGGATTTACCAGACCTATCCGGCTTTTTTTGAACTCCTGCGTCCGGTTGCGATTGAAGAATATGATCCGGAGTATGTTACCAAATGGTTGGATTATTTCCTGACCCCGGCTGTTTTTACCCTTCATACAAGCCTGTTATTACTCTGGGCGGAGAGCCTGGTGATGTTCCTGATCCGCAAACCGACCGACCAGCCGGAATAGCTTGGGATGGTTGGAAGAATTAATTGGGTAGGGATGGCTTAACAAAACAAATGACTTAAGGTGGTATCTCATGGTCGAGTTCTTCACGTCCTCAGCAAGTTTCCAGCTTTTCGGGATCATCGGTGTGGCGTTTGTGGTGATAGGCTCATTGGTAACTGCAATCACTTATCGCGGCAAATAGGGGGAGAAATATTCCCCACTCAACCACTATATTTCAGAATTGGGTGAGGTGGGCGTATCCAGGTTATCCTGGGTATTCAACCTGAGCCTGGTCATCACCGGTTTGTGCCTGCTCTCTGCTTGCGTCAGCCTGGGCTTGATCCTGCCGGGACTGCTGGCAAAGATCGGCATTGCATTCGGCGTGGTGTGTTCGCTCAGCCTATCTCTGGTGGGCGTGTTCCCCATGAACAAGATAGAACCGCATGCTTTTGCTGCCATGACATATTTCCGGGCTGGATTGGTCATGGTTGCCCTGTTCAGCCTGGCGATTGTTTTCCAACCTGGTTCCGAGGTAATTATCTCACGATGGTACGCCATGGCGGGTCTGCCTCCGCTATTGTCTTTTACTGCTTTCCTGATCCTGGCGCGTGTGAATTCTCAAAAGGAAAGCGCAGCCCTTGAAGTGGAGGAAACAGAGCGCGAAGAAGTCTCGCTCATCGTGGTTGCTGAGTGGGCGATCTTTATTACGCTCGTGGTGTGGTTCAATCTGATTGCGAATGGTTTTTGATTGCCCACTGGTTGGCTAAAAAACCGATCAGGTTGTCCTGCTTGACAATCCTCGGTGGAACGGTTAAAATCAGGGTCACGCTCAAACAAGGGAAGCGTCATAAGCCGAGTTAGCTCAGTTGGTAGAGCACGCGACTGAAAATCGCGGTGTCCACAGTTCGATTCTGTGACTCGGCACCTTGTGTTTAAAGGAAGCAGTTCATCAATGGGCTGCTTCCTTTTTTTCTTGTGTTTGGTGAGTGGGGGGTGGGAATTAGGTAATATTTCGTTTTAGAAGGCTACGGCCAGATCTGCCAGGTGAGGAAGCTGACGAGGATGCCCAGGATGATTCCGCCGAGGGCTTCAGCGGGGGAGTGCCCGAGGACCTCACGCAGTTCTTTATATTCCTTCACGGGGCGGGTCTTGCCTTCAAACAACTCCTGTACCATCCGGTTGATCTGCTGGGCGTGGAATCCCGCCTGCCGGCGGATGTTGGTGGCATCATAGATGACCACGACTGCAACCGCGAATGCGAGGCCAAACAAGGGCGTATCGAAACCATTATAATGCCCGATGCTGGCCGCTGCAGCAGTAACGATCGCTGAATGAGAGCTGGGCATTCCACCCGTGCTGAACAGCAGTGACCAGTCCCAGGTCTTCTTCCGGAGATATTCCAGAGGAAGCTTGAGGAGCTGTGCCAGGATGGAAGCGATCAGGCATGCGATCAAAACATTGTTGTGAAAGATATCAACAAGAGGCATAGATTTTATTCTACCATCCCTGCAGGGGGTGTGTTCTCATCTGAAAGTTGGCGCACTTTCAACTCAGCTTCTTCCAAAAGCCTGGCACAATGTTTTGAGAGTTCCTGTCCCCGCTCATAAGAATCAAGCGATTGTTCCAGGGATAAGTCTTCGTTTTCAAGACGGGAGACATTCTCCTGCAGGGCGTTGAATGCTGTCTCAAAATCCATTTGTGTGATATTTTCTTTCTTCTTCTCTGTCATCTCAATTCTCCTGATCTGTCCCGGTGACCCGGGCATCAAAACTGCCCCGGCTGACCTGGATGTGGATATCCTCATCCTGCTGTACCTGTCCTGACTGTTTGACGATGCCCCCGTCTTTCGAGCGGGTGACGACGGCATAACCCCGATCAAGTACAGCCTGCGGGTTGAGGCTTTTCAAGGAATGTCCCAGGTTCTCCAGCCGGTAGCGGCGGTTTTCCAATATGAGCTGCAGGGCATGCTTCATCCGCAGGTTAACCTCATCGAGCTGCTGGCGGCAGGTGTTGATCCGATATTTAGGTGATATATGTACAAGTGTACTTTGAAGCTGACCTACTTCCAGGTGCAGGGATGAAAGGCCATCACGGATGATGGCAGTCTGCCGGTTGGTGAGTTCTTCAATTGCGGCCATCAGTTCCATTTTATCCGGTACGGCAATCTCTGCGGCAGCCGTCGGCGTGGGTGTACGGCGGTCAGCCGCGAAGTCGGTCAGGGTGAAGTCCGTCTCATGCCCAACGCCGGAGATGACCGGCGATGCTGAATTCCGTACAGCCCGTACAACCGCTTCGTCGTTGAAGGCCCACAGGTCCTCAATCGACCCGCCGCCGCGTCCGATCAGGATCACATCGGGGTGAACATCCCGGTTCAGGCGTTCGAGTGCAGCGACGATCCCAGGAGGTCCCTCAGTGCCCTGAACAGGTGTAGGTGAGAGGACCACCTCTGCGATGGGGAACCGCCGCCGGAGGGTGTTGAGCATGTCCTGCAGGGCGGCTCCGGTCGGGGAGGTGACGATGCCGATGGTCTTCGGGAGCGGCGGCAGCGGTCGTTTGATCTCAGTGTCAAATAAGCCCTCGGCATCCAGCCTTGCTTTGAGGTGCAGGTATTCTTGGAAGAGCGCTCCTTCGCCGGCCGGGCGCATCGTGTCTACATAGAGCTGCACCTGACCGCTGACCTCATAGATGCCCATGCCGCCGTGTGCTTCAACAGCCGTCCCTTCGTCTGGCTCGAAACCCAGGCGTGCGGCAGTGTTGCGCCACATCACACAGCGGATGGCGGCTTCGGAATCCTTGAGGGTGAAATACAGGTGCCCTGAGGAAGGCCTGGATATGTTTGAGAGTTCACCTTTTACCCAAACATCCTGCAATACTTCATCGCTTTCGAGGAGTTCACGCAGGTAGCTGGTGAGTTGGCTGATGCTGAGGATATTATCGGGTTGAAAGAGAGTGTATTGTTCCATGATTATGTGATCCACTTGTTTTTCTAGGATAAGTATATCAATGATTGAGTGAAGTTGTCCGGTATCTTAGGGTAGTTGGTCTGCAGTGTCAGGCAACCAGCTATGTATAAATTGTTGGAAGTAAAGAATGACATAATAATGCCAAACATAGCAAATTAGTTCTTTTAACATGCGTAGAGATTTGTTTGAGTCAATACTAAGTACTCCATTATTAAGAAATCCTTTATATGGCGAAGCCGAATAACAAACAGCTTCTTGCGTGTGTTCCATGAATAAGACAAAACCTGTTCCGAAGGAGAAAATTCGTGTTGCCCCGTACGCTTGCGGCGAGGATAGAAATTTTCAACGTTTTGTTTTTATATTGTTGAATCTGTTGAGAATTATCCCATTCTTATTTTCTTGAGCATGAACCTTATTATACATATAAACATAAAAACATATATCTTAAGAATAAAACCAATTAAAAATCACTGTGTTAGCCCAGTTATATTGACATTTAAAATTATTATGCTATAATATTATATATTGAAACATATAAACATGTATCATTAGGAGAAAGATTTACAAGCTTATGGACAAGGGTGAGTCAAGTAAAAAATCAAAACGTGTATTGGTCATCGATGTTAATAAATCCACTTCTGAAGCTGAACAAATGATAAAAGGACTTGCATCTGAACAAAGACTGCATATCTTGCAATTCTTAGGAGACCAGGTCTGCAGTATTAGCGATATCGCAAGTGCATTAGAGATGCCGGCATCAACAGTTACTCTTCACATCAATACATTAGAAGAAGCGGGGTTAATCAAAACCGAATTGACGCCAGCAAATCGAGGTTTACAAAAAGTATGTTCAAGAATATTTGATAGAGTGATTATTGAATTGCCAAGGCCGGTAGAAGAACATGATCGATTAATAGAAATTTCAATGCCGATTGGAAACTTCGTTGATTGTCAGGTCACGCCGACTTGTGGAATCGCGAGTGAAAGTGGCATCATTGGCTTATTAGATGAACCAAAATCTTTTTATGAGCCAGACCGTGTAAATGCACAACTTATCTGGTTCAGGCATGGATATATTGAATATCGTTATCCAAACCGCCTTCCTCCAAAAACTATTCTTGATAGTTTTCAATTGAGTATGGAAATTTGTTCTGAAGCCCCTCTTCATCATAAAGATTGGCCTTCTGATATCACGATTTGGGTAAATGGAATCGAAATCGGCACATGGACATCACCGGCTGATTTTGGAGGGCAGCGCGGCAGCCTAACTCCTGATTGGTGGGAAAACTGGAATACACAATATGGTTTATTAAAAGTTTGGCAGGTTACACCGCAACAAACCTTCATTGATGGTGTGAAAATTTCTGATGTGACTCTTCCCGAGTTAAATATTTCCCAATACCCGTTTATTACTGTCCGTATTGGTGTAAAGAAAACAGCCCAACATGTTGGCGGGATTAATTTATTTGGTGATCGATTTGGGAATTATCCTCAGAATATTTTATTGCGATGTAATTTTCATCCTGATGAAGATTAAATTAAATATTTCAAACAGAGACGAAGTTAAATCAAACCATTTTGATTCATTGGTAAATTTCTGTCCTCGAGGTCATTAAAACGAAAACATTTATTGATGGAAGGAGTAACTTAATAAGCCAAGTCCATACAATTAAATTTCTGCCCAATTGTCCATTTAATTTGCGTATATAGACTAAAGATGGAGGAGTCTAAATGAAAAGGATGTTTATTATTACGGTTGTATGCATTCTGTCATTGATTGTTGCAGGATGCTCACAAACAACACCTGTTGATGAGGCAGTGGTCAGCTCAAGTGAAGAAACTGTCAGTGAAGAAGAAGTTGCAGACGAAACATCATCCAACGAAGAAGAGTCAGATGAACCAATAACACTTACGTTTTGGAACGGATTTACTGGACCTGATGGTGCTGTCGTTGAAGAGTTGGTAAATCAGTTTAATCAGGAAAACAGTGATGTTCAGATAGATATGGAAATCATTGCCTGGGACAGCTTATATGAGAAGCTGCTCCCCGCTCTTGCGATAGGGGAAGGGCCTGATATCATGGGGATTGGCTGGGACAAGATCCATGACTATGCCAAATCTGGGGTATTGACCCCACTTGACGAATTTATTGATGGTTCAAATGGATTGGAGCGAAGTAACTTCCCGGATACAGTCAATGCAACTGTCGTAAATGGAAGCACCTATGGCGTTCCAATGCAATACTTCGATTTTGCTCTTTACTACAATATCGATTTACTTACAGAAGCTGGGATTGAAAATCCACCAACAACCTGGGAAGAGTTAGAAGCTGCTGCAGTTGCCTGTACGGTAGCCGATGATTCTGGGGAAGTCATCCAATATGGAATGGATTTTCCTCTCACTGCCGCGCCTTCAATTTGGTATGCTTTAATCTGGCAGGCTGGCGGCTCTGTAGTCTCAGACGACAACAGTGTGGCGCTGATCAATGAACCTGAAGCAGTAGCTGCAGGAGAACTCTTGGAACGTTTATTTGTCGAAGAGCAAGTAACACCGGTTGGAATTACTGGTGCTCAATCAGATACATTGTTCCAATCCGGTCAATCTTGTATGCATATTACTGGCCCCTGGATGATAGCAGGTTTTGATGAAGCAGGCCTAAATTATGGAATCGCGCCATTACCAAAAGGTGTAGTAGAGGCCAACATTGCTGAAGGACCCTGCCTTGCTATTAACGCATCAACAGAGTATGCAGAAGCTGCCTGGAAGTTCCTTGCTTTTTGGAATTCAGAAGAAGCCTTGCGATATTTTGCACTGAATGCACCTGCCCCACCAGCAAGCATAGCATTGATGGATGATCCTGAAATTCAAGCAGATGAAAAATTAAGCGCCTTTGCAGCAGGACTGCCTTATTCATCTACAGTATTCCCAGATGCTCCGAACCGAACGGACATTGATACTGCGGTAGCACAAGCAATCCAAGAAATTGCATATGGTGAACTTACAGCTCAAGAGGCTTTTGATAAAGCCGCAGAGTTGATAAATGCAGCATTACAAGATAAATGATGTATTAAATTCTGGGGGTCGTGTTTTCACGCGGCCCCCAGCTTTTTTAATTCCTATGAAAGGATAGATAAATTTTGAAAAAATTATTTTCGGGTCGTTTTCGCGATAGCCGTATCATTGAAGGTATCTTTCTAATGACCCCAAGCCTAATAATCTTTTCTCTTTTTATTGTTTATCCATTGCTCTATTCAATCTTCTTAAGTTTTCATGAGTGGTCAATCTTAGATCCGGAAAAGATTTTTGTTGGTCTTGAAAATTATAAACAACTCATTACTGATATTCGTTTTCATAACGCACTTCGTAATACACTTAAATTCACATTAGGCGTTGTGCCAATCGGTTGTTTAATCTCTCTGGGATTAGCAATATTAGTAAATAGAAAATTGCCTGGAATTAAACTATTTAAAGCCTTGTTCTATTTGCCCGTGCTTCCTTCCATGGTTGTAATTTCTCTCATCTGGATGTTGATATTAGACCCATATACTGGTTTACTTACTTTTTTGTTGAGATCGGTCAATATTCGAGTCCATCCTTGGCTTTCAGATCCAACCTGGGCGTTGCCGACGGTTATGGTTATGGCAATATGGAAGAATATGGGATACTATATGGTTATTTTCCTGGCTGGTCTTGTAGGAATACCAAAAGAATTTTATGAAGCTGCTCAGATTGATGGAGCGAACGCTTGGCAGTCTTTTCTAAAGATTACATTGCCTATGTTGAAGCCGACGACCTTATTTATACTGGTTATGTCTACAATCTCGTCGTTTCAGGTTTTTGATCAGGTTTATGTGATGACATCTGGTGGTCCATTGATGACCACCGAGGTAGGCGTATTCTATATCTATCAAACCGCCTTTGAAAAATATGACATGGGTTATGCATCAGCATTATCAATTGTATTTTTCGGTATTATCTTTATTATGACTTGTTTGGAATTTAAAATTTTTGGGTATTATGAAAAGGGAGTTTAACATGGCATCGGCAACCTCACGTTGCAGGAAAGGCAGGGGACAAAAACACTCTTCAAAATTCTTCATCTATTTAATATTAAGCTTGATAGCATTGACAGTAATTGTCCCTTTTTTATGGGCTTTGTTGACATCTTTTAAGCTAGAGTCAGAGATAATGCAATATCCACCGACTTTAATCCCCCAAGAATGGACTCTTGAACAATACCAAACGATTGCTGAAGAAATCCCCTTTTTACGAATATTGGGAAATACGGCGGTTTTCTCCTGTCTAGTAGTTCTTTTTCAATTACTATTCGATTCGGCCACAGCATACGCCTTGGCCAAAATTGAAATCCCGGGACGGCGGATTATTTTGTTTATTATCATTAGTACATTAATGGTTCCTCCACAAATTACATTGATTCCCCTGTATATGATCCTAAATCAACTTGATTTATTAAACAAACTTCAGGGGTTAATCATTCCCAGAGCAACCAGTGCATTTGGGATTTTCTTGCTTGTCCAATTTTTCAAAAGCATCCCTAATGATTTTGTGGATGCTGCAAGGATTGATGGAGCTTCAGAGTTTCAAGTGTTGTTTAAAGTGATGCTTCCTATGGCAAAACCAGCTTTAGCAACAATTTCAGTTATCTCGTTTATGGCTAATTGGAATGATTTCCTTTGGCCTCTGATGGTCATGCAGAAATTTGACAATATGACCTTACCGGTAGCGCTTGCCTTATTCCGCGGGCAGCATAATGTCCAATATGGTATGGCTATGGCCGGTTCAATCATCTCAATAATCCCCGTGATTATTTTATTCTGTTTTGCCCAACGTTATTTCGTTGAAGGCGCAGTAATGAGCGGCCTTAAAGGATAATGGCATAGTAATAATATAAAACATACCAAATATTTCAGCTTAGAGGAAAAATGACTCCCCCAAAATATATAGAAGAAACATCGAACGCTTATGAATTCAACAAACAAAACGATCATGCTGCATTGTTTATTGATGATCAACTGTCAAACAGATCAGATGTCCCTAAATCAATCTTTGGAAACTTCCTTGAACATTTGGGTTTTTCCATACAAGGGGGAATATGGGCCCAGGAATTATCTAATCCAGTTTTTTGTCGGGAGACCAACTTACCTCCTTCCTATAAAGCCAATTTGATGTTATCCGGACAACGCATAATTCAATTATTTCAATCTGATGGTGACCCACATGGTTTGCCTTTAAATTGGACACCCGGAACCGACGTAACCGGTTTTGGCGTTGCCACATTAGACGATTATACTGATCGAGATGTTCCTTTCCCTTGGGCACCTCTGGGTGTTCCAGGATTTGTGAGCGCATCAGTCGGAAGACTTGATGGAGCTGTTCGGTTAGCAGGACACTCTTGGCAAGGAGAAAGCTTTCCACAAGTAGTTTCCCTAGACGATGGCCCAGCCGGCATATACCAGGGCATCTTTCCCCCTGTCCATCGCTGCCTGGCATACAAGGGAGACCTTTGGCTGCGTATCGCGACGCTTGATCCACAAGCTCAAGGTGCGGTAGAGGTGGGGTTCAGGCGTCGTCTAGGATGTGGGGGATCAACAGCAGGAGAAATAATTACTTGCCAACACATTTCAATAATCGGATGCGAATGGGAAAAGATCAAATTTAATCTTAATATCGAGTCAGAAAGTGCAAAACCTGGTGAGCCACTAGATTTTTATATTCGCTGGTTACCCGGTGAAGGCCGGAAGTCTGATTTATTGGTGGATCGGGTTTTCCTCTTCCCTGCTGACGCTGTTGAGGGTTTCGATCCTGAAGTAATATTCATGGCAAAGGCATGGCCTGTTCCATTATTACGCTGGCCAGGGGGGAATTTCGTCAGTCAATACCACTGGCGTGATGGCGTCGGTTCCATTGATCGGCGTCCAACAAGAATGAACTTAGCATGGCACGGACTCGAGTACAATTTCATAGGGACACAGGAATTTATCCGTTTTTGTCGTTTGATTGGTGCAGAGCCACAAATAACAGTTAATACTGGTACAGGCACTCCCGAAGAAGCAGCTGACTGGGTTGAATTTTGTAATGGTGATATCTATACCCCTATGGGGAAGTTGCGCGCCAAATTGGGGGACCCGGAGCCTTATAATGTGCGGTTGTGGGAAGTGGGAAATGAAATTTACGGTTGCTGGCAAATAGGATATCATGGCGCAGATGAAAATGCCCAACGCTATGCAGAATTTGCTAAGGCGATGAAAAGAATCGATCCAAGTATTGAGCTTATCGCCACAGGGAATAGTTTTGACTTTGCTGAACCCGGGCCTGAATACGACTATACACATGCGGATAATCGCTGGCATCAGAAGTTGATCGAATGGGCGGGCGAAGATCTGGATATTGTCAGCCTCCACAGCTTACCTGTGAACGACCGTTTTCTTGAACGCCTTACCAATGAAGAAGCTTATTATAGCTTGCTTGCTCAACCGACAACATGGGAGGAGAAGTTTCTGCCTGACCTATTAGAACGTTTCGATAAGTCCTTACCCGATCAAAAACCGGTTCGTTTAGCCATTACTGAATGGGGAATATTAGGCACCAGAAAGGATCGACCATATGTTGATACCTATGGGGAAGCGATCTATGCTGCGAGATTCCTTCATATGATGATTAGGAACTCGAAAAGAATCCCTATTGCCAACGCAACCGCTTTACTTCACGGTGGGTGCATTAGGAAAGTAGCCGGTAAAGTATATACAGATCCACAGTATCTGGTCATCCAGAAATATGCAAAATTGATTGGAAGCACCCCGATTAACTGCATAGTTAAATCTCCACGGATCGATATCGAAACCGGGACAGACCTGGGAAGGCCGGAGAAGGGATTACCGCTTATCGACGCTGTGGCTTGTTTGCGGGAAGGTGAGTATGACAGGTTATATTTAGCTTTGGTCAATATAAGTCTGGAAAAAACAATATCCCTGAATGTAAGCATTGGAGATTTTTCCCATGAGTCAACAGGGAAATTAACCTTCATGGTGGGAGCAGATCCTTTTGCCAAGGCAACTTTTGATAATCCTTGTCCTTTCTACTTGGTTGATGAGGAAATAGTTTCTACGGATGGTAATTTCTCACTGGAACTTCGTCCATGCTCCATTTATTGGATAGATTTTCCGGTGCTACCCTAAAAATACCTTTTCATAAGTGCAACTGCTGTTTTTGTTTTTCAAAGCATGATTATCTTTGTATATTCATTATTTAACGGTTAATTTGTGAAAGAATCCCTGCCTGTTTTACTGTTTCAATAATAGATTTGGAAATCTGATACAATAGTCGCAGGTGAATTTCTAGAAAAGGAAATTAAAACATTGGGCCATCTCTGGACTCCATGGCGAAAAAAATACGTTCAGGGGCAGCATGAAGATCAAGGCTGCATCTTTTGTCTGGCTGCGGCTGCAGAAGATGGGGTTGAGAACCTGGTCTTTTTTCGCGGCATGAATAACTACATGATCCTGAACCGTTATCCATATACCAATGGGCATTTGATGTGTGTACCTTATGCGCATGAAGAACGGTTGGAGGACCTTGACCGCGACACCCGGGTTGAAATGATGGACCTCATCACAAAAGCTGAGCGGGTACTGAAGGAGGTCTATCATCCGGAAGGGTTCAATATTGGGATGAACCTGGGGGAGATCGCCGGGGCAGGCGTGGCAGAGCACCTGCATATGCACATCGTACCGCGCTGGGCCGGGGATACGAACTTCATGACCGCCGTCGGCAGCACACGCGTCCTGCCCGAGTCGCTGGTGGAGACCTACCAGCGTGTCAGGCTTGCTTGGGAGGAAATGGATTAGGATAAAAATATTCGGATGGAAGACAACAAGAAAGGCTGACCACATATCTGGTCAGCCTTCTTTTACTTATCTGAATCGACGGATATTATCCGGTCATTCTTCCCGCTTTTTCCCTGAAGTAAGCGCTTTTACGAGGGCGAAGACTCCCAGGCCAATCAACAAGACCGGCCAGAACATAGCAATGTCACGCTGCAGGCCGAAATTATAACCAAAAGCGAAGAACATGACGGCGCTGATCAAGACAAGGATCAGTCCCGCCGTATACGTCTTCTTCAGGTTCCGGTCAATGAGCCCGTTCAGGATGATGCCAACACCCACAAAGCCCGGGATGAGCCCCCAGATATAGGCCCAGCTGGCCCAATCACCTGTCAGGCTCTGATAATAAAGAATGCCGCCGATACCTGAAACGATTGCACCGGGTACAGCCAGGCCGCCCGTGCCGCTGATGATTGCCCAGAGCAGGAAGGTGACTCCCACGCCAATAATGATGAAGGGCCAATCCCAGAAATTAAACACCTGCGGGAAGATCTCGCTGAGGAGGAACAAACCCCCAAGCAGAATGAGGATGATTCCACCTGCAATAGTTGTTTTTCGATTCATGTCTATCTCCTTTTTTTTATATTCTTTATTTAATTTCCATATACACAATCTGATTGATTATTTATCTCCCAGGCGGTTGATGTCGCCAAAGCCGTTGATCTCCTGAGTGAGTTCCGGCGATCCATAGTAACTGACTTCACCGCCGCCGTTGATGGTTATTTTAAGGGAATCAACAGCCCACACTTTCGCATTCCCCAGCCCCTGGATCTTGACCTCTGTAGAATTGCTTTGCAGGTCATCAGCCTGGTAGTTCCCCGTGCCGTTGATTTCAACTCTCTGCTCGATGACCTCGCCACCCACCTCGATGGTTGCCGCGCCGGATATATTAACAATGAGTTCATCTGAGGTTAGATCATCTATTTCAATCTTCCCTGCGCCATTGACGACCAGCTCCAGCGAATTAGTGTCCAGATCATCCATATTCAGGTTCCCTGCACCATTAATGGTGATTTCGCTTAGATCCGTAACGGTGAGGGTGTAAACGATCTCCTCGGTGGGGAAAACGCTCTTTTGCCAGAATTTATCTATGTAACCGAGTGTGAGGGTGCCTGCACGGACTTCTGAAGAGAGTTCAGTTATAATATTGTCTTCAGCCCTAATTTCAAGTGATTCGGTTTCACCCGGAATGATGTTAAGGCGTCCGACGCCGTCTAGTTCAACAGCATTGAATCCACTTACCTCGCGCGTCTCGGTGGTCATAATACCGGAACCTGTGATAATACCGGTAAAGGAAAAACTGCAGGCAGTGAGCATGAAACTCGCCAGCACCAATAAGGATAATGTTATGATGTTATATTTTTTCATTAGATTGCGACCTTTCGTTTCATTTGTTCTTTCAGTTTAATATACGAGGAAGAGACAATGAAGTTGCATGCTTAACCCCATTTTAACGTATTGCGCTCAAAAAATCACCTTGATGATATAAAATTACCGATAGATAGAGAAAGGCTGTGAATTAATGGATGAAGACAACGAACGCCAGCATTTGTTTGATGTATGGTCAACCGACTACGATCATTCGGTGAACGACAGTGATGCATTCCCATTCGCCGGTTATCAGGAGACTTTGAGCGCTCTGGTCAGATTGGCGGAAATTCAGAACCATCATACGGTCCTTGATGTGGGGATTGGGACGGGCGCTCTTTCGCGCCTATTGCCAATCGCCGGTGAACAGATCTGGGGGCTGGATTTTTCACAGATGATGTTGGATATGGCCAGGAAAACACTTCCTGAGGTACACTTGTTGCTGGTCGACCTACTGAGTGAGATTTGGCCGGGAGAACTACAACAGCCTTTTGACAGGATCGTATCAGGCTATACTTTTCATGAGTTTGAAGATCAAAAGAAGATCGAATTAATCCTGAGATTTGCACATAACCATCTGGCATCAGACGGCTCGATCATCCTGGCGGATATATCCTTCAAGAATCAGAAAGCACTTACAACGATCCGGAAGCGTTATTCGGAATCATGGGATGATGAAGAATTTTACTGGTGCGCCGCGGAGATGATCCCCTTGCTTGAAAGCTCAGGATTTGATGTGAGCTATCTGCAGACATCGTTTTGTGCTGGGATTTACAGGCTCCGGCCATGTAAAGCGAATAGCGAAGTAGACACTGTTGCAGAAGGGTAGATCTCTGGCGTTGATCTTCAAAGGGAAAGGCTTTGCGAACAGGGATATGTATTTAGGATGGAAGTCCTAGACCAAGCTGGTATATAATTTAAGAATATTATTGATATTTAGCTGAGGTAGAGAGGTGAGGTGAATGATGGCAGATGAATTTTACGATACACAAAATGGAAAGAAAAAAAAGCGGACTGCCTGGTTGATCGGCTGTTCAACCGGTGCTGTTGTGATTGTATGTATCACATTATTCATTGTTTTTGGCGGTTTTGCCGGTTTAATTGCTTTGTTTGGGGGTGACCCCGAAGGGCTTACTGTCAGCGTTCAGACGCCATCATCAGATGTTCAGGTAGGGGACACCTTCAAAGTTGAGGTTCTTTTAACCAATGAGGGGTCGAAGAATATCACCGTGAGCGAGATCCAGCTTCCCAATGACCTGTTGAAGAATGCCCTGGTGACTGATGTGGATCCTCAGGGTGATCTGGGATTGGATTATGGCGATCAGACAGCGTACGAGTTTGATTTGACCATAGCTCCTACGGGGCAGGAAACAGTTGTGTTCACTTTCCAAGCACTTGAAGCCGGGGATGTGAGCGGCGATCTTGATGTCCTGGTGGGTACAAAATCAACCAATACCTCGATTAGAGTGGTGATTTCCTCCGGAACAGCCTCGGTTGGGGATGACATGAGCCAGGATGAAATTGGAGAAGAATTAATTCCTTATCGTTCCGTGGTGCAGATCGTTGCAATCGTGGATATTGATGGCGATCGGGTTCAGGGATGGAGCGGTTCAGGGACGATTATTTCTGAGGACGGGTTGATCCTGACCAATGCCCATGTTGTCCTGTCTGACCGGTATTATCAGGTCGTTGACCTGGTAATCTTGATCACCATTGCGGATGACCAGCCGCCAGAGCCGATGTTCTATGCGGATGTCGTCCAGGCAGATGCAAGCCTTGACCTGGCAGTCATCAAGATCAGGTCCGCATTGGACGGCAGCGATGCCAATTTCAGTGCCATGGGGATCAAGCCTGTCCCTCTGGGTGATTCAAATGCACTTCAGCTGGGTGATGAAATCGTCATCATCGGCTACCCCGGGATCGGCGGTGATACCATCACACTCACCCGCGGGGAAGTAAGCGGGTTCACCGCAGAGGAGCCTTACGGCAACCGGGCATTCATCAAGACCTCGGCGACCATCGCAGGCGGGAACAGCGGGGGGCTGGCAGCGACTCCCCAGGGTGAAATCATTGGCGTCCCATCTCAAGTCGGTTCGGGTGACCTGGAGGGAGCTGTTGTGGACTGCCGTCCGCTGGCGGACACCAACCGGGACGGGTATATCGATGACAGCGATAACTGCGTTCCCACCGGCGGTTTCATCAACGCTGTGCGTCCGATTGACCTTGCCCTGCCAATGATCGAAGCAGCGAAAGCCGGTGAGGTGGCGATCATTGAAGAAGAGACAATAGCTGGGAGCCAGGAAGAATACAACCCCGAAGGGAACATCATCTTGAGTGATGATTTCTCGAGCAACAGTAATAACTGGACACTCGGTTCCTCCTCGGATGGTAGTGTGGATATCACCGGCGGTCAGCTGGTCATTGATGTAAACATGGACAGCTACATCATCTGGTCTGACCTGCCGGACACCTATGACAGCGTTATCATGGCTGTCAACGCTAATGTGCTGCAATCTGCTTTTGACGGGGATTATGGCTTTGTGTGCGGGATGAAAGATGTGGATAATTTCATCGGATTGGAAGTCTCAGAGGATGGGTATTACGGCATCTGGAAGTATCTAAATAACGAGTATTATGAACTGGTGGAGTGGGCGTATTCTGATGTCGTCGCAGCGGGGGGGCCTTTCTCTCTGGCAGTCTACTGCGGTCCTGACAGGATAGCTCTGGCAGCGAATGGAGTGCTTCTGGCTGAAACCGTTGATTATGATTACACGCCCGGCCGTGTGGGTTTGATCGCGGGATGCTACAACTATCCCAATATCAGTATAGGATTTGATGATTTTACGATCTATCAGCCTTGATCAAGCAGTCTCGCGTTAATAATCAAAAAATCCCCCCGATGACTCGGGGGGATTGTCTTTTTCCAGATATTCTAACCTCGGTTTCGTAAAAATATATAGATTTATTTAGTCAAGCCTTCCCCTCGAGGGGAAGGTGGCACGTAGTGCCGGATGAGGTGTGTAACAAAGAGTTTCCACCTCATCAGTCTGCTACGCAGACAGCTTTTCCTTGAAGCAGAGCGGAACGCCCACTGGGTGCAAGGAGAAGCCTTAATAACACTAATCAATATCACCTTTTGGAGGAACTAAAAAAGACAGCATGCAGTAATATCCAAAACTTTGTAATTAAGCTCTCAATGAGTGACGCTTATTAAAACTTGGGTCATTCTATTGAAAAACCGGTCTGCTGAATGAATTTGTCCCGGTTTGCCAGGCGGGCGGTCTTCCCAGAACTGGTCTTGATGATCCAGCCTTCTTCCACCACATGGACGTGCCGCAGGGCAACTGCGGAACTCTGGGTAACGGTTTGGCGGATATCCTGCGTGATGCGGTCCCTTTCTGCAGAATCATCTGTGTCCACCTCGGCGACGATGACCACCTGCTCGGTGCCCATCCGTTTGGAGAAGATCCCGAAGGCAACCACGCGCCCGGGATGGACGCCCGGAACGGTCATGGCGATCCGTTCGAGATCCTGCGGGTAGATGTTCTTTCCACCAACGATGATCAGGTCTTTCTTCCGCCCGGTTATGTAAACTTCGCCGTCGAGCATATACCCGAAGTCTCCGGTCAGGTACCAGCCTTCTAAAAAGGCATCCTTTGTGGTCTTTGGGCGGTGGAAATATTCGGTCAGCATGCAGTTGGAACGCAGGGCGATCTCGCCGATGTGCCGGTCGGGCAGGGTATTGCCATCTGGATCAATCACCTTGGCCTCAGTATTTGGGATGGGTTTCCCGGCAGAGACCATGTCGATGGCGGGTTTGCCTTCCACTGCAGGATGGGCGATGCGGTCGATCTGGAGTGAATCGCGGTCAACCTGATCGATCCTTACCGGACTCTCAATCCCTCCCTGCGTGACCGCAAAGGTGTTCTCGGCCATGGCGTAGCTGGTTGCAATGGCGCTTTCACGGAAGCCATAGGGTTTAAATGTTTCCAGGAAAAGCTGGTGGCTTTCATGGCGCATGGGCTCAGAACAGTTGATGACTGCCCGCCAGGAGGAAAGGTCGATGCCTTCCATATGGCGTGAGCGGACCTTCTTGGCGCAGAAGTTATAGGCAAAGTTCGGCAGCCAGACCAGCGTACCTTTGTACTTGCTGACGGCTTGCATCAAACGCTGCGGGGCGCGCACCCAATCAAAGGGGGACATCAGCACCAGCGGCAGCCCGTAGATGATCGGCATGAGGAAGCCGGCGATCAAGCCCATGTCATGATAAAGGGGCAGCCAGCTTACGATCACATCGTCTTCGTTGATATGTAGGACATCCGCATAGGATGTAACCTGGTTCAGGACGGATTGGTGGGAGAGGGCAACGCCCTTTTGCAGCCCGGTCGTGCCGGAGGAATGCTGCAGGAGTACAATATCATCCGGTTTGCGGCGCTCAAGGTCGAAAACCGGCGGTTCGCCTTCTCCGATATCTTCGGTGATCATCACCGTCCTGACCGAGTCTCCCTCTTTGAGGGCAGACCTGACTTCTCCTTCAAATTCATGATAGGTGAAGATCGCAGCGGGACGTGTCACCTCAATCAGGGCGGCTAGGTCCTTCCGGTAGCGTTCCGGCTGGAGCTTCTCGGTCAGGTAGGGCATGATGGATGGGATCGCGCCGTGCAGAATGGTGCCAAAATAGGTGTAGATCAGGTCTTCACCATGCTGGAGGATCAGGAGCACGACTTCACCCGGTTTGATCCCTTCGGATTCGAGCATGCGCTGCGCGCCGACTGCCCTGGTCAGTAAATGACGGATGGTGATCGGCAGGTCTTCCTCACCGGCGTGCTGGAGGTAGATGGCAACCTCATCCGGTCGGTTGTCATAATGGGACTTTAAAATGTGCTGAAAAGTTTGCATTTTTTATCCCTGACGTTCGATGATAAGGTCAGCCAATTCGTTGAGGGAATCGAATGTTTCGGCATTCAACTCTGTGTCGTCAATCAGAACACCGAAGTTGTCTTCAACAAATAAAGCAACATCCACGAGGCTGAAGGAGTCGATCACGCCGCTGGAGATGAGAGGTTCATCCGGCTTGATTTCCCGGTCGGGGAGCTGCAGGATTTCTTCTGTGATGTAGGTCTCAAGTTTCTTGATGATTTCAGCTTTTTCCATGGTTTCAATCTCCAATCCATAAAATTATGACCGACCTATTTTACCATTTACTCGTCGATCATGCATTCCAGCATTGGCTTGAGGAATTCGTAGTACATCTGCGATCCATCGGGTGTGAGATGGACTGCGGAATTGGTGAATTCATTTTCAGGGATGACATCCCACAGGTCGACATATTCCCAGGAACCGGCATCGGAAAGATCCACCAACGCCGCCCGGTACTGGTCGTATGCCCAGCGGGGGTAAAAATAATTATAGCGGACGTTGCTGTTCTCCCCTTCGCTGATCAGGATGGGTTCGTTGACGACGAGGATCGGGACATCCCCCGCCAGTTCGGTGCCTGCATCTAGGATATCCATGGCAAGCTGGTCGAGGGGCAGTGTTCCCGGTTCCCATCCCTTAAAGTTATCGTCGTCCACTTCGAAGTCACGCCGGGCGGGTGTAAATTCTTCAGGATAGGTCTGGTCAATGCCGGTCGCTGCCCACATCACGCCGTAGAACTGGAGCTGGAAGGCGTCAAAGATGGCACGCCGGCGTCCGATCAGGGTCAGGTCCCAGAAGGACTTACGGGCGAAATCATCGCTGTCGGCATCAAGCGACAGGTCGAATTCCTTGATCAGCGCTTCGACGCGTTCCGGGTTGTTGGCGACCAGCGGGGTCACGATCTGCACCTGATTGGGGAAAGATTCCAGCGTGATTGGCCAGACGATCAGGTCGGGGTCATACTCAAGGGCTATTTCCAATATCATCAGGTCCTTGGTGAGGGACATGGTTGGATAAGCCAGGTTGTAGGCCGTCACGGTCTTTCCATCCGCTGTGGTCAGCTGGTCCTGGTTGATCAGTCCGCCGAGGGTGTCCTGCGGTTCAAGGAGGGTCCCCCAGGTAGCGCTGTCGCCGATCAGGATGATCCGGAATTCATCATCCGGTTTTTTACCCCTGTCGATTTCGTGGCTGGCGAACATGGCTTCCAGGTCGTACAGGCTCACATTATAGGCCTCTGCGGTGTTTTCACCAAAAGGAAGGCGCGCCCTGCCGGGAAAGACCAGGTTGTAAAGGGACAGGCGCCCCAGTTTTCCGCCTGAGGGGATCAGGGCGATCGCAAAATTCAGGATTACGAACAGGATGATGCCCTTGGTCAGGACATTCCTGACGAATTTCTTATCATGTCTTTCTTGAGTCTTATTCTCTTCAGTCATCATTCATATTTCATTCTTCTACTTCTTGTAATTGCCTGCGGACCGTATCGAGTACTTCCAGCGCGGAAAGGTTGCGCACGTCCCATCCCTTGTAGTTGAGATAGACATCCTCTCGGTCCTTGTCCAAACCGAAATTGGGGATGTCTTTCACAGCAGCCCAGAAATTCCACAAGGGTACCTCAAGGTCATAAGCTACCTGGGCGGTCGCCAGATTGCGGTTGTAGTCGCCTTCGGCGTTGTCTGCTTTTGTGGAAAGGATGGGAATAACGCCGTTATCAAGTACACTCTGCACGACATCGGTCAGATAGGCGACATAATCTTCGTAGGGCGTCCCGGGCAGCCAGTTGGTACCCAGACTGATCAGGATGATGGCAGGGTTGTTCAACCGGATCTCACATTCGATCGGTGTCTCGGTCGAGTCGCACAGTTCCGAATCAGACCAGCGGGGATTGAGTGCCCCGGGTGCGGTCATGCCGTTCTTGACCGTCAGGCTGCGGTGGGAAAATGACTCTGCAAACCAATCAATGGTCTCTTGAAGGTATGCCTGGTCTTCTTCCAGAGTGTAGCGGTCTTCATCATACATGCTGAGGAAATAGGTTGGTGAGCTCTGGCAGTCGCCGATCACGGAAAAGACGTATGGGTCGCGGCCGATTTCCTCTCCCTGTGAGTAGACTTCAAGCATCACCGGGCTCAGTTCTGGGATGACCGGCCAATCTTGCCAGTCTTCCGGCTTCAGGCGCAGGTCAGGCGTTGGAGTCGCTGACGTAGTCGCTGTTGGAAGGGCGGTTTCGGTTTCCGTCATTTCAGGTGTGGATGTTTGAGTTGGCGTAGATGTGGTTATATTTTTAATAGTCGTCGGTGTGGGAGTTGAGGGTTCCACGGGGGTACACGCGCCAGACAGGATGATGATGAGGAGAAGCACGATTACGATTTTCGTTTGAATAAATGATTGCAGTTTCCGCATTATCCCACCCCGAATAACCTGGCGAAGGTCTGCAGGGAAGAGGTCGTGGTCGGCAGGGCGAACCAAACCCACCCAAGCGTAACGAATAGAAAGGTCAACAGTACGCCGCCCACTTGTATGGCGGGTCTCATCCAGGGCGTTTTTTCTTTGATGGCCGATATTTTCGGTGCGGTGAGGTTGTTCAGCCGGTTGTGGATGAACAGCCCCAGGCCGTGCCAGGCCCCCCAGATGATGAAGTTGAGGGTGATCCCGTGCCACAGGCCGATCAGGAGCATTGTACTCATCTGGGTGATGAAGATGATCCAGAAGGCACTCAACTTGCGTTTCCTTCGCAGAGATCGTGTCAGGGGGTTGAAGAAATAACCCCGGATCCACTGCGTCAGTGTCATGTGCCAGTTGTTCCAGAAAAGCATCAGGTTGGGCTGCCGGTACGGCTGGTTGAAGTTCTCCGGGAGGTCGAAGCCCAGCAGGAAACCCATACCGATGGCAATATCTGTGTACCCTGCGAAATCAAAGAATAATTGGAAAGCATAAGCTGCCAGCATGACCCACAACCAACCGGTTGATTCAGCCTGGGCAGCGTTTGATTCGTTGATGGCGATGAAAGCAAGCGCATCGGCAATGATAAATTTGCGGAACAGGCCTACCGCCAGGCGTTTCCCGCTCCGGCGCAGTTCGCTGCTCTCAAATTTTTGGGGATTATCCAGGTCCTTGCGGAACCGCTGCAGGCGGTCCAGCGGCCCTGAGAGGAAAGCCGGGAAGAAGATGGTGTAAATCAGGTACTCACCCAGGTTAATCTCCTTCAGCCGTCCATTCAAGCGGTCGATCAGCGTGTGGATCAGCCGGAAGGCGACATAAGAAAACCCCAGCCAACCCAGGTCGCCGGCCTGCGCAAGGGACAGACTCTGGCCGGTGAGATTTCGCAAACCGATGCTGGAGAGTGTGGATAGTGTGGGATTCTTGAGGATCACGAAGACCAGCAACAGGGCCAGAATGCCGATGTTGAGGGCGGCTTTTTTCGCCTTGAAGAAGCGGATGAAGACCAGCGTCAGCCCAAGTAGGACTGCCAGCACGATTGCGATCAGGTAGAACTGGGGTGGCCGGTTGGGGGTAACGAGGCCTTCCAGGCTGATGAAGCGTGTCAGGGCAATGAGCAGCACGGTTCCAAAAGTTAGCCCTAATGCAATCCAATTATTGCGGTCTTTTAGCGCTTCCTTCTCGGCCGTCAGTCCCCAGTAGAGGAAAACCAGTCCCAGCGTGGCTGTCGGGAACCAGAAATCAAGCTGGCGGATGGAGAGGGCGGGTTGGAGCCAGAAGACTGCCAGAACAGACGCAACCAGCAGCGCCCAGCGGCGGACCTTGCCGGGAAAGGCAAGGCGGATAAGGAGGGCAGCTGCGATCAGGATGAGAATATCAAGCAGCGACATTTAGAATCCCTGATAGATCCATAGCGGCGACCTATCTGCGCTGAAGATCACCAGCAGGGCGATCAGCAGGCACAACAGCAGCGCCCACAGGTTTTCTTTTGTGAAGAGATGTTCTTTCAACCAACGCATTTCATATCTCGTCTCATTCGTATCCGCACATGCGCCATTCGCCGCCTTGATTGACGACAACATACGTGCGCCCTGAAAGCGGGAATTCGGTTGCTTCCCCATCATAAGTGGCAGAGATCGCGCCTTCACAGGTTACCAGGGCTCGATCATCTTCTTCACTGATGGTCTGGCAGGTGACATCCACCAGGGTTGTCTCAACACTGACGAAGCTGTCCAGGTCTTGCAGTGCGGAAGACTCCCAATCCGTGCAGGAGAGATTGATCAGGCGCTCCTGGTCCTTATCTACCAATGCCTGATGGTACAGAACAATGGTCTCGGCGGGAGCGTCTCCACTGGCACAGGCAGATAATCCCACAACCAGAAGCGTTGTAATTGTCAGAACGAACAATATTTTTGTGAATTTCATGTGATAACTCCTTTAATTTCAAGGATCATGGTGTAATCCAGAATAATTTATCGATCTTGATGAAGTTTTCAGATTGGATCATCAAAACATCTTCAAGCGTATCATACAATCCAGAGATCAGGTCCGTCTGTCGTAGGCTGATCTGGTAGCCTTCCTCAATTACGAGGGTCGAGACGAGCAGGATCTGGTTTCCATCTTTTTTCCAATACACATTGGGATTCAACCCGGAAAAGTTCTGATATTCAACATAAGACATCGTGGATGTATCCACAACAAAAATACTCGCATCGGAGGACTTTCCCGAATAATCACTGAGCGTAGCCGTCAGCAGGACTAGACTTTCGTCAGCCGGTGACCATGCCAGGCCTTTCAGAAGATTACCAGGGAAATAGCGATAATCCTGGGTGGATTGGTCTGTTGAGGCTGTATTCAGCATGAGATACGTATCGCCCTGAGGTTCAACCCAGGCGAATGTACTGCCGTCATATGAAAAAGCTATCGAATCAGAGTCAAAGAATAATTCACTAGCGCCTGCATGGGTGCGCCAGACAGTTTTA
>Ga0272443_10001130_pt1 | contig 41874 bp, 34 predicted proteins | sample SSMAcet12_FD_193581 | JGI IMG/M metagenome (GOLD analysis project Ga0272443, IMG submission 193581) | Marine sediment archaeal communities from Little Sippewissett salt marsh, Falmouth, MA, United States - SSM-Acet-12 | ecosystem: Environmental > Aquatic > Marine > Wetlands > Sediment ...
GACGGCGGCTTAAAACACGATACAAACGGCATAGCCTATCCTTTTTCGTCTTTTACCTTTCTGCTCTGCTTACCCCATTCGCCGCCATAAATTCTTGCAATTTCTCATGGGGCTGTGCACCCACTAATTTATCCTCATTGATCACAAATGTTGGAACTGCCGTAATCCCCTTCTGTACCGAAATAGACCAATCCTCATCCACCGGCTTTCTAAAGGCCCTTGTCGAAAGAACGGCCTCAGCTTCCTCTGGGGGGAGTCCGACCGAGGCGGCCAAATCTAAAAGCACCGAAACTTTTGCGATGTTTTTCCCCGCCACAAAGTAGGTTTTGAAAGCCGCCAGATGAAATTCGTCCCCCCTGTTTCTGGATTCGGCCCAGTGCCCCAGCTCCTGTGCAAGACGGCTGTTATAGGTTTTTTTTCTCTCCCCGAACGGGAGCCCCAGTTCCGCCGCCTTGTTTTTGAGTCGCTGCATCATTTGATTGACATTTACCGGGTAATTTTCAAAAAGCTTTTCAAGGGAAAGACCTTCCGCCGGCGTGTCCGGATGGAGGGGAAACGCCCGCCACCGCACCGCGATTACGTATTCCTTTTTAAGTTGCTCGATACTCCCGGTAACGAAATAGCACCACGGTCAGATGTAATCGGAAAATATCTCAAGGGGTAAAGGTTCGGCCATATCACTCCTCCCCGTGTAAAAGATTCTGCGTCTGTCTCTCACTCGTATATTCGGCGTTCAGGTAACACGCACTTTGTAACTCAATATAATATCGCGAAAGCAATTTTACAACTTGATCTTCCTCTCCTTCTTTTTATACCCTGACGTCAATGTCGCTAACTTAAGACCAACGTTTAAGATAGGGCGAAGGATTTGGGGGTTCTTGAAGGGACTCTGTCAATGAGGGCCATCAACGAAAACTGGCCGTGGCCCAATATTTGGGGTTTGTTGCACCCAAACGACTGGCATTCAGCTCCGCTATTTCCTAAAATCCCAAATATTGGGTCACATTCCCAGTCAGGTTTACAGAGTGCCTTCAAGAACCCCCAAATTCGTAGCCGGCTTTTTTTATACGAGGTTTCTTAAATTATCGACATTCCCCCGCTTAATAAACTTAATATATATTGTGGTATTTGGGAGACGCTTCCACAACATATGAAACTGAAAAATTGTTAAAATTTAGAATGCAAAAGTTCATTCCATTGATGATACCGAGGCAAACCTTCCGTATCTGTTGATACCGTTGTAAGTGCCTTTTGTGATATTGACCGTTTGTTATGAAAAGATATCGCGATTATAATCGTTATTTGAGAGAAATATTTGGAGAACGGGTTCAAAAGATCTCCCTGGACGCCGGTCTGGGATGTCCGAATCGGGATGGCACGATTTCCCGAAGAGGCTGTATTTTCTGTGACCGGAGGGGGTCCGGAACGGGGGCATTCATCAACCACGGGCTTTCCATTGACCAACAGATTGTCCGCGCCCGGGAGTTTATTCAAAAGCGCTACGGGGCCAGAAAATTCATCGCTTATTTCCAGTCCTTTACCAACACCTATGCCCCCCTTTCCCGTCTTAAAAAGCTGTATGACCAGGCGTTGGCCCCGGATGATATGGTGGGCCTTTCGGTGGCCACAAGACCGGATTGTGTAGACCGGGATATCCTGGACCTTTTAAGATCGTATCAGCGGGACTATCTGGTCTGGATAGAATACGGGTTGCAGTCCGCCCACAACAGGACCCTTGACCGGATCAACCGGGGGCATGATGTAGCGTGTTTTGAACACAGTGTCTCCCTGGCCAATGAATATGGTTTGAACATCTGTGCCCACATCATCCTGGGGTTACCCGGTGAAAATCGCGATAAGATGCTGCAAACCGCCCACTTTCTGGCCGGTCTCCCCATCCACGGGGTCAAGATCCATCTTCTGTATGTGGTGAAAGGAACCTCCCTGGCCGAACTGTACGGAAAAAACGAGGTGCGCTGTCTGGGACAAACAGAGTATGCAGAGCTTGTTGTGGATGTCCTGGAGCGACTCCCATCCAATATGGTGATTCAGCGGCTGACCGGCGACCCGGGCCGATCTGAGCTCGTCGCCCCTTCCTGGGCCAGAGATAAATCCAAAAATCTGAACCTTATACAAAAAACACTGGAAAGGAGAAACACATGGCAGGGACAAAGATACCGGAAATCTACTGTTGGCAACTAACCGTCGAGGATCTCAATATTTATCTGGCCTCCTCAAATAGAGGCGCCATTCGGGTCGGTCTTAGCTTGACAGACAATCGGGATTCACCCGCCTATTTCAAAACACAATTCCCGGATACCCGGCTCATTGAAAATTATCCGTTAAACAAACCGCTTGTGAAGGCCGTACAGGACGTCCTTCTGGACAGACCCCTTGAAAAGCCCGTCGACTTTGATTTTAGCTGTACCCCGTTTCAGTGGCAGGTCTTGAATACGATCGCCCACATCCCTTTCGGAGAAACACGGACCTACGGAGATGTGGCATCCCTGGTGGGAAAACCCAAAGGGGCAAGGGCGATTGGGCAGGTCATGAAAAGAAATCCAATCCCCTTAATCTTCCCCTGACACAGGGTCGTTGCCGCCGAAGGTCTCGGTGGTTTCAGTAGCGGGCTGGACATCAAGAGATATTTGCTGGGCAGGGAGGCATGAGAAGGAACACCGGCGAGGTGACGCTTTACCGTTTACGCATCTACTGCTGGGGGTCTCCCAGGTTTTTGCGCATCAGCTGATCCAGTGCGATTTCATAGTCTCTGGAACCGGGCACCAGGGATTTATTACGGGCGATTTGGGTCATCACTTCTTTTTCGGCTTTTTCAAACCGGATATTGACCTGGGTGAATATGTCATTGACGACCTGATAAATTTCTTCATCCGTGCCATAAACCTCAATCACGTCAGGATCATTGAGCAGCACTTCCATAATGTACTGGGTCATATAAAGGGCATAGGTGTTGGGACGGGGAACGAGACGACGGACGGGGGCAATAAAGTACTTAAAATCAAATTCCGAACTCTTTTGCGCTTTTTGAAGCCCTTTAAGAAGGGCATCTGAAATGGCAGATGGATTATCCGTCTCGATAATCTTTTCCATCAGCAGCTTCTGAGACAATTTGGTATGGATTTCAGGGAGTTTGAACTTTAAAAACCGGTCCCGCTCAAAAGCCTTCTGTTTTTCCTGCCTTTCGAGCCTGTTTAATATTTTGTCCTGAACCCTCCCGCTATGCCATGTTTTCATCACACTACTCTGCCCCTATTTGACCGGGTCATTTTCTTACGGTTCCGTGGACGCCGTTTTATTGGAAGATTCGGTGGACCCCTTTGAGGTGGATTCCTGTTTTTTCGTCGTCTCTGTGGATTCTGATGACGGGGTCTTGGCGTTCTTATGAGACTCTCTTCCGCCGCCTTGATTTCCGCCGGATTTGGAGGCGTAATCTGTCACATACCATCCGGAACCTTTCAAATGAAATGTGCTATGGGAAATGAGTTTCGTAAGTTTACCGTGACACAATTCGCATTCGGACAGCGGTGCATCTGAAAATTTCTGTAACGCCTCGGTGTGGTGCCCGCATTTCGTACATTCATACTCATAAATTGGCATGTCTACTTTCCTCCATTTTAACACGACCGCGGATCTATGAAACAGCCATGTCAAACAGTCTATGCCCCTGGTAAGAATCGAGGACATAATCCAGTTTTGGCAAAGCGAGATTTTCTAAAATCTCAAAGGTTGTCTCATGAACAACGGTCTCTTCCTTCTCTTTTTCCTTCCCGGAAACATCAAATCTTTGAAAAAAATTACAAAACCTCACAATATGAATCAATTCGTGGGTAAAAACATATACAAGTAGGGGTAGAAGCCCAAGGGCCCTGTCCCGATTCATTGCCTTCAGTATCTGATGATCTTGAAGGCATATAAAATAAAAATCGCGATTTTTCGTATTGGATTCGAAGCCATTGACCGCTCTTGCCCCCTTGTTCAACAATGCAAATGCCTGTTGGGCAATCTCATTCGCAGTCAATGAAGCAAGGGTTTTGACATCGTATCGCTGTCTTTTCCACTGCCCGAGGGAAAATTTGTAAAAATTGCCCGTCGCGTCCTCCGCAATATCGAGGGCCTCGCTTATTGTCAAAAGATCATCATCATTAAAGGACAAATAGTCCATCGGTGTAAGGCTCACATTTGGGAGTGAAATATTGAGAGTATAAGGCCGATCAGAGAAATGTCAATACCGGAATATGTTGTTATTGGTGGCGGTGACTGGACTTGAACCAGTGACGCTGCGGATATGAGCCGCATGCTCTGACCAACTGAGCTACACCGCCAAGGCTTATTTACAGGCATAATTCTATTGATATTTCATGCCTTGTCAATGAAATAATAAAAGGCGCAAGGGTCAGAACGCAGGGCCGGAAATCCAGATTTCCCTTGCGGTCCTTATCCGTTATGTCCTACGCCCCGTGCCTTATTGTCCCAACTGCCTTTTTATTTAGAAAACCCTCAGCCCCGACGGTAACCCGAATGCCTTATCCCTGAGAGCTACAAATACTTTTTCACTTCCTCGGTTAGGGCCGGGACCACATCGAAGAGATCACCCACCACACCATAGTCTGCCTTCTGAAATATGGGGGCATCCGCATCCTTATTGATCGCAACAATCACCTTTGAGGTGCTCATACCCGCCAGATGCTGAATGGCCCCTGAAATGCCACAAGCAATATAGAGACCCGGGGAGACCACCTTCCCGGTCTGGCCCACCTGGTCCGAATGCGGTCTCCAGCCGGCGTCCACCGCCGACCGCGAAGCGCCCACAGTGGCCCCGATCAGGTCAGCAAGGTCTTCGAGGATCTTGTAGTTTTCCGGCCCTTTCATGCCCCGGCCGCCCGAGACAATCTTGTCTGCCTCGGTCAGGTCGACCTTACCGCTCTCATCCTTGAGAATATCGACGACCTTTGTTTTAAGGGCTGCGTCATCAAGACTAAAGGTGGCGTCCACAACCTCTGCCGACTTGGATGTATCGGGTTCATTGATGTCCATGACTTTTGGCCTGGCCGTGGCCATCTGCGGCCAGCTGTTCTCAAAGGTCACCCTGGCATAGGCCTTGCCCGCATAAATAGGGCGGGTTGCCACAAGATTTCCATCTTCCACTTTAAAAACGGTGCAGTCCTGGGCCATCCCCACACCCAGTTTACCTGACAGCCTTGAAGACAGGTCCTTTCCTTCGGCAGACGCCCCTAGCAATAATATGGCGGGATCATCGGCCTTAACCAGCTCAGAAATGACTGATGCATAGGCATCCGTGGTATAGACCGCCAGTCTCGGATCATCAGCCACCAAGACCTTATCAGCGCCATAATTGCCCAACCCGGCCGCCTTTTCCTTAATATTAGAGCCAAGCAAGAGGACGGTCAAGTCCTGGCCTAACGCATCTGCAAGACGTCGTCCTTCGCTTATTATTTCATAGGTAATCTTTCGGACCTCTCCATCTCGTTGCTCTGCAACTGTCCAAACACCCTGTGCCATATTTCTATCTCCTTAAGATTAAACGGTTTACTATTTCTCTTTCAGTGAAATCCTTGATGCTGCTATCCACATGGGAAAATTGCGTGGCAATTAGATGACCTTAGCCTCATCATGGAGCAATTTGGCCAATTCAGCCGCCTTTTCCTGGGGCGTCTCCCCTTCAACAATCTTCCCAGCCTCTCTCGCCGGAGGGGGCACGATCTCCAGGATCTTCAATTTTCTTGCGCCGACCCCGAATTCCCCCGCATCCAGACCCAGATCAGAGAGCGTCTTTTCTTCAAACGGTTTCTTCTTGGCCTTCATAATACCGGGTAGAGAGGCGTATCTCGGTTCATTCAATCCTTTTTGAGCCGTAATAAGCGCAGGTAAAGGCGATTCAATAACGAGTGCACTCCCCTCAATGGGTCTGTTGACCTTTACGGACTTGCCATCCTCAGCCACTTCTATTTTATCAATCACTGAAAGCTGTGGGATATCCAGGAGCTCCGCAACGATTGCCCCCACTATGCCCAAATCATCATCTACGCCCCTTTGGCCGGAAAAAATCAGGTCATAGTCAAGCCCCCTTATGGCCGCGGCAAGGGCCTTTGCCACGGCAAAGGAATCGCTACCCTCTATAGCGTCATCACTGATCAGTATGCCCTTATCCGCCCCCATGGCCAAGGCGGTACGAATGGACTCTGTCACTCTCTTAGGACCCAGACCCACTATGGTGACCTCACCGCCAAATTTCTCCTTGATCCGCAAGGCCTCTTCCACTCCATATTCATCATAAGGATTCATCACCCATTTGATATCATCGGTGACAATGGATTTACCGTCCGACCCGACTTTAATCTGGGTCTCCGTATCCGGTACTTGTTTCAGGCAAACAATAATATTCACTTTTTTCTCCTTTCATTTCTATTTTTTACATGTTCATAAATGGCGGATTTTCAAGACCTGCTTACCTTAATCGTAACCCCTGAACGGCTAAGTCTCTGTAACAACTGTGAGTTACATGAGCATCACCCTTGAATTCCGTTTAAAAAATACTCACTTATCTGCTTTGCAGCTGTCTTAATATCATACTGCTTGCGAGTTGACAATACCCAGAATCTGGACATTTCATCCAAGGCCCCAAAAAACGCCCGTTTGGCCATCCCCGGGATCACCTCTTTTTTAAAGATGTGTTTTTCCTGACCTTCCCGAACAATTTCTGAAATTAAATCAAGATATTGAACAAATTTTTCATTCTTGTATTCCTTCATAAACTTACTGCTTTGCCGGACTTCTACCTGGATGATCTCCGCCATGTTCGGATTCTGCTCAATCAACTGCAAGTGGGTTAATGCAAATTTCTCGAGCTTTTTAACAGGATCCGTCTCTTCAGAGATCTGCTCAACCATGTTGTCCATCACGGCCTTCATCTGCTCCTCGAATAGAGAGATTAAGATATCGTCCTTGTTTTCAAAATAGATATAGACCGTCCCATCGGCTACTTTGGCTTCTTTGGCAATTTCAGATATCCGGGTCTTATAAAAGCCCTTTCTGGCAAACATCTTGGTGGCTGCCTTTATGATTCTGTAATATTTTTCCGTATTTTTCTTTTTCCCCATTACGATCACCGTTAATGAATGATTATTCATTCATCAGATTGGATAGCATCGCATCCAGACTGTGTCAAGAATTTTTTGCATCAGAGCATAAGCCCGTCGGGGAGGCCCACCCGGTGCCATGGCCAAAGGCAAGACACCCACCGGATTCCCCAGATCGATCATCACAGAAGGTCATTAGAGGTAACGGGCATTTTTTTACTTGACATTTTAGATAATTTTACAGCTAAATAGTAGCTACTTTGTGGCTACATCCTATCTCATAAGTCAATTAATACCCTTAGCTCTTTGCCCTGAAACCCGAATAACGCAAATAGCTAAACCCTCTAACCTGAAATAATTCGGAGGAAAACATGCACAAGCTACTGACAGACACACCGGGCAAGGAAATGCTCCTTCTGGGTAACGAGGCCATTGCCCGAGGCGCCCTGGAAGCAGGGGTATCCTTTGCCACCTGCTATCCCGGAACGCCTTCTTCCGAGATTCCGGAAAACTTATTTAAAATCAGCCATGAGACGGACCTTTACTTTGAATTTTCAACCAATGAAAAGGTCGCCATGGAGGTGGGAGCCGGGGCGGCCATCTCCGGCTTAAGAACCATGGTGACCATGAAGCATGTGGGGCTCAATGTGGCGGCAGACCCCTTGATGACCCTCGCTTACACCGGGATCAAGGGGGGCATGGTCATCATCAATGCAGACGACCCCTCTCTTTTTTCAAGCCAGAATGAGCAGGATAACCGTTTTTATGCGCGCCTTTCGGGATTACCCATGCTGGAGCCGACCAATGTCCAGGAAATGAAGGACATGACCATCGCCGCCTTTGACCTGTCTGAAGAGCTAGCGCTTCCGGTGATCATAAGGACCACAACCCGTCTGAATCACATACGGGCGGCCGTGACGCTCGGCGAACTGAAACCGATTAAGACCCGGGACACGTTTCAGAAAAACCCCTTTCACTTTGTGTGCGTACCGGCAGTATCCCGAAACCTGCACAAGCTCCTGTTGGAAAAATACGACAAGGCCTTGGAAAAGTCCGAAAACTGGACACACAACCAGATCATCGGTGACGGAAAGTGGGGGATTGTGGCCAATGGGGTCAGCTTTAATTATGTACGGGATGCGGTTTCAGATCTGGGAATAGGGGATCAGGTGAGCCTACTGAAGCTCGGTTTTTCATGGCCCATGCCAAAAGATCTATGTGCCCGTTTTCTGAAACAGGTAGACAAAGTCCTCGTGGTTGAAGAGTTAGAACCGGTGAATGAAAAAGATCTGAAGGCGATTGCTCAGGAAAACGGCATCCTCACGCCAATCACCGGTAAAGGGGTCTCCGGGCTCACCCGGCTCTTTGAGTATGACCCCGGTCTGGTCCGTCAGTCTATTGCCGAATATTTTGGCCTGGATTACACCGCCCATGAAAAGACCGATCTGTCAGATATACCGGCACTCCCGGGAAGACCGCCGAATCTGTGTGCCGGATGCCCTCACAGGGCGACCTACTATGCTGTCAAGCAGGTCTACGGAACGGACACCATCTACCCGACGGATATCGGATGTTACACCCTGGGTCTGCTGCCGCCCATTTCCATGGCCGATCTTGTCATTTGTATGGGATCTTCCGTCAGCACCGGTTGCGGATTTTCCCGTGCCACTGATCAAAAGGTGGTGTCCTTCATCGGCGATTCCACCTTTTTCCATTCAGGCATTACAGGACTCGTTGATGCGGTGCACAACAATCACAAATTTACCCTTGTGATTCTGGACAATGGGACGACGGCCATGACCGGCCACCAGCCCCACCCCGGTGTAGATACGGCTCCCATGGGGGTTGCGTTGACACAGATCTCCATAGAAGACCTGGTCAGGGGATTGGGTGTCAAGGATGTCCATGTGGTCAAACCCTTTAAATTGAAAAAAACCATTGAAGCGGTGAAGGCCACCCTGGCATATGATGGGATATCGGTCATCATTTCGAAGGAATTTTGTCCGCTTTTTGCAAAGGCCACCGGCCAGTTTAAAAAGACCAAACCCTTCTATGTGAATCAGAATAAATGTAAAAACCATAGGGACTGTATTAACCTGCTGGCCTGCCCGGCCATGTTTTTGGAAGGAGACCGGGTGGAGATCGATAAAAACCTCTGTATCGGTTGTTCCGTGTGCGCTCAGGTCTGTCCCGAAAATGCGATTCTGCCAGTGAAAGGATAAAAGGGAGGTTTCTATGGAAACAAAAAGAGTGGTATTTATCGGCGTCGGGGGCCAGGGAAATCTTCTCGCCTCCCGTTTGTTGGGGGAGGCTGCCCTCGCTCTCAATATACCGGCTGTTGTGAGCGAGATCCATGGGATGGCCCAGAGGGGCGGTATTGTGGAATCGGCCGTCTTATTGGGCGACGTCACAAGCCCGATTGTCTCTGATGCCGAAGCCGATGTCCTAATCGGTTTTGAGCCGGTAGAGACCTTACGGGCCCTGGGCAAATGCAACAAAGACACCCTTGTCATTACCAATACGCACCCGCTTCCCCCGTTTACGGTTTCGGTCGGCCAGGGCACGTATCCTCCCGTGGATGACATTATGGGTCTTATTCATGCCAAGGCTGGCAAAGTCATTGCCCTGGACGGCAATGCCATGGCCGAGGAAGCAGGGAATCCGCTTTCCCTGAACATGGTGATGCTGGGCGCCCTCATCGGGTCAGGGGCTGTTCCGGTTGGCGCAGAAGACATGAAAAAGACGATCTCAACCACCACTAAAAAAGCCTTTCTGGAATCAAACCTCAAGGCCTTTGACCTCGGGATGAAAAGCGCAGCTTAAAACCGCACCCAAGTGCCCGACCGAAAACTGTTGTTTTTCGTTCAGACACTAAAATAGAGGAACACCGGTTGCCGTTGTGGGCTAACCGGTGAATCACACGGATTGCCCCAATTGTTCTTGACAAAAAACAAAAAGGTATATTAACGTAACCAGCATATTTGCCAGGTGATTGCTTGGTGAATGTTGTGGGTTTATTTGCGTGTTGGGGGAGGATATAGCCGTAAACTTTTTTCAGCGAGGAGGTAAGATTATGCGAAAAGTATTCTTTTTGGTACCCGTCTTGTTAATTGTGGCCGGAATAATAACCATAGGCATTCCCACGGGAGCCGTTGCCAAGGATATCAAGGTGGGAGCGGTCATCAACCTGACAGGGCCCGCCTCGACATGGGGCCAGTTCCATGCCAAAGGACACAAAGATTATTTCAACTATGTCAATGAAGTCAAAGGCGGGGTAGCCGGAAATAAGATTGATTTGACGGTGGTTGATCATGCATATAAGGTCCCTGAGGCCGTCAAGTATGTCAAAAAATTCTGTACCTCTGATAAGATGGATATCATGGCCACCTGGGATGCCGGATCGGGCATCATGGCAAAACCCATTATTCAAAAATACAAAATCCCCAATATCAATTATTCTACCTATCAGGGAATCCTGAAACCCCCCGTTGATTATGCATACCTGCCCTATGGCAGTTATGTCATGGACAGTTACGCGGTACTGGAATATATAAGGACGATCCATAAGGGAAGTGCGCCCCCAAAAGTGGGCCTCCTCACGTATAACAATGCTTATGGAAAGTCCATTCATGCGGCCAGCAAGGAATACGCCGAAAAATACAATGTCAACATTGTTTCCATCGAACAATTTCCCCCCAAGGCCATTGATCTCAATACAGAGCTTCTCAGACTCAAGAAAAATGGAGCGGAGTACATCTTTATGCAGTGTCTTCCCTCTGCCATCCTGATGGCCCTTCAATCGGCCGATCGCGTCAAATACGACGTTCCCTTTTTCGGCACCTGGACATCTACGGACCCCGATTTCTTTGAACGCGGAAAAGGTCTGATCCGGAATCGAATGCACATGCAATTTCCCGGAGGACTACCGGTTGATGGCTCCCCGGGTATGAAGACAATGGAATACCTGTGGAAGAAATTCAGGACCGTGACCAGCTTTGATGCCTCCTACTGGGAAGGGGTGGTCATTGCCATGATCATGGAAAGGGCATTCGAACGCGCGTATGAAAACTTTGGGAAGATAAACAGCGAGACCATTAATCAGGGTCTTGAGACGTTCAACAACGAGGATTTCGGAGGACTCTTTCCAAACGTCACATACACTCCGACCGACCACAGCGGCTCGTGGAAGGCACGGATCGTGAAGATCAATGAGGACGCAACGTACACCCCCCTCACCAGCTTCTGGGGCCCAGGAAAAGAAAAGGTTCAAATCGTCAGATGAAAGCCTTTCGCGGCGAACCCAGTATCTTTACCTCCGCTCGGCGTGAAGACGTTCGGGCGGAGCTGGAGATAAAGGGGCTCACATTAAGGTTTGGTGGAATTACAGCCCTCAATAAAATTGATCTTGCTGTACACACCGGCGAATTAGTCGCCATTATCGGCCCAAATGGTGCCGGCAAGACAAGCCTGTTGAACTGTATTACCGGCTACTACAAGCCGCAGGATGGTCAGATTTTCTTTAACGGTGAAGAGATCACCCACTTTCACACACATCATCTCACCAAGATAGGCATCGGCAGGACCTATCAGAACATAGAGCTTTTCCCCGGCATGACGGTGCTGTCCAATATGCTACTGGCCCGTCACGTCCATTGTCACTATAATGTGGGACGGGCATCTCTTTTTTTTAAGTCGGTTCGAAACGAAGAAGTCCGTCATCGCGAGGTCCTGGAAGAGCTCATCGATTTTCTCGAAATGCAGTCTCTCCGGAAACAACTCGTCGGGTCTCTTCCTTATGGGATGCGAAAACGGGTTGAGCTGGGCCGTGCCCTTGCGTTGGAACCCAAACTTCTGGTGCTTGATGAACCTTTTGCCGGGATGACACTTGAGGAAAAAGAGGATATGGTCCGGTTTTTGATGGAGTTGAACAAGGCATGGAACCTGACCATGGTTTTAGTGGAGCATGACATGTCCGTGGTCATGAGTATCTCTGAGAGAGTGATGGTGCTCGACTTTGGGGTTAAATTGGCAGAAGGGTCCCCTGATTTTGTTCAAAACCACCCCCAGGTGATCAAGGCCTATCTTGGAGACACATCCAAAATTGATTAATTGAGCCATCAAATGGCTATGCAATATTGTAGAACCCCGTCATCGACGGGTCTTCACTGCTCAAAAGAGAGACACCTAAAACAAACCGGATAAGCGCTGCGTGTCTTTTTTATTCACTTAGCGGATGCCGACAAAAAAAATGAATGCCACCGATTCTAAAATAGACCGTATCGACGAAGAAACGTTATCGACCCTTGACCAGTATACATTCCCTCAAATCCTCTCGAGACAGGCAGAGCGGTTGGGGTCGGAGAAGATTGCCATCCGCGAAAAGGCCTTCGGCATCTGGCAGGCCTACGATTGGCGAGAGTATCTTCGGTACACAAAGTTTGTCGCCCTTGGATTGATTTCACTGGGTCTAAAGAGAGGTGAGAATGTCGGGCTCATCCTTGACAATCATCCAGAATGGCTGTTCAGTGAGCTGGGTGTCCAGTCTTTGGGTGCAGTGACGGTCCCCTTGTTTACCTCGGCAGTCGCTAAAGAACAGGCCCTGGGGCTCAAACGGTTTCATGCCGCTTACGTCTTTGCCCAGGACCAGGAACAGGTTGACAAGGTTCTCTCACTTCGGGATGAACTCCCGCATGTGAGGGGACTCATCTATGTGGATCCCACCGGCATGAGGACTTACAGGGATGATCCCTGGCTCATCAGCTTTGCGCAACTGCTCGAGCTGGGTGAAGAACTGGACCAGGAACAGCCTGAACTTTTTATCAAGGAAGTCTGGGAAGGGAAGCCCGGGGATGTCGCTCTCATGATGATGACATCCGGGACCACGGGGGAACCCAAACTGGTCATGTTGAGTCATGAAAACTTCAACGAAATGGCCCGCAAATGGCTGGAGACCGCCCCTATCGGCATCGGGGATAACTGGATTTCCATTACCCCGACGGCCTGGATTGTCGATCAGATGTGGGGCGTTGGAATCACCTTGTCCGGTGGCATGGCCATGAACTTTCCCGAAACCCTCGAAACGGCTGTTGAGGATTTCAGGGAAATAGGACCCACCGTCATCGTCACGTCTTCCCGATTCTGGGAAGATCTCGCTTCCAAGATCAGGGTCAAAATAGCCGATGCAGGGGTTATAAAAAGAGCCCTCTATAACATGTCCCAGAAAATAGGGGGAGCGGTGGTGGACCTGGAGTCCCAGAAAAAACCGGTCCCCGCCAAGCTGAAATTTCTGAGCCAGCTTGCCAGTCGTATCGTCTCGCGACCCCTTATGGATCGAGTGGGCTGTTTAGGGTTTCGGGGCGCCTACACGGGCGGGCACCCCATAAGCCCGGATGTGATCCGGTTCTTCAGGGCCAATGGCCTGAATCTAAAACAGTGCTACGGGCTGACAGAAGCGGGTGGCATCTTTCAGGTACAGCCTGACGATGAGGTCAAACCGGAGACCGTGGGGACCGCTCTTCCACGAACCGAAATAAAAATTACCGAAGACCAGGAAGTCCTCGTTGCGAGCAAGTCAAACTTTGTCGGCTATTATGAAAACCCTGAAGAAACGAAAACGGTATTGAAAAATGGCTGGTTTTATACCGGGGATGCCGGTTATTTTGACGATGACGGACACCTCCTGATTATCGGTCGAAAACAAGACATCATGCGCACAAAAGAAGGCGAGGCGTTTTCGCCCGATTTTATAGAGACAAGACTAAAGTTTAGCCCTTACATAAAAGAAGCCGTTATCTGGGGAGAAGGGCAGGATTATCTCACCGCCTTCATCAATATTGACTTCGGAAACGTCGGCAATTGGGCTGAAGCGCGGCGGATTCCCTACACCACCTATACCGATCTTTCCCATCAACCGGCTGTTGAAGAAATGATTCGAGAGGAAGTCCGTGAAGTCAACACCCAGTTGCCCAAACCCATGCAGCTTGTCAAAATTATCCTGCTTTACAAACTGCTGGATGCAGATGACGAAGAACTGACCCGAACAGGAAAGGTGAGACGAAAATTTGTATTTGATCAGTATAAGGAACTGATTGATGCCATGTATTCAGATAAAAAGGAATTAGACATCAAAGGCGAGGTTCGCTACAGGGACGGTCACATAGGAACCATTGAAACAACGATTAGAATAATAGACATATAATTTCAAGGAGGCCCATCCGATCATGGAATTCTTCCTTCAACTTCTTGTAAATGGTATTTCCCTCGGATTTCTATATGCCCTTTCCGCATTGGGCTTTGTCATGATCTTCAAGTCAAGCAGTGTCCTTAATTTTGCCCATGGAGAGCTTCTTGCCATGGGGGCCTTCCTGTTTCTGGTCCTTTCCGCCTGGGCCAAACTGCCTATTATTCTTTCATTCGCCATAACGCTTATCGGAAGTTTTGCCCTGGGTTTTGTCGTAGAGCGGCTCTTCCTGCGGCCCCTGATTGGAGAGGCACTGATTGAAGTCATCATGTTGACAGTGGGGTTGGCCGCCATGTTCAAGGGGCTCATGTTATTTGTCTTTGGTGGAGATATTCACAGTTATCCAGAGTTTTTGCCTGAAGGCCTTTCCCTTGAATTAGGCGCCATTCAAGTCCCCTCTGTTTACGTCGCAGCCCTTGTGATCGGCATTGTCTTTCTTGTCCTGTTCGGGTTCTTCTTTAAATACTCCTCCCAGGGGATTTATATGAGATCGGTCGCCGACAACCAGCCCGCTGCCCTCTCCCTTGGGGTTCATGTAAGAAGGGTTTTTGCACTCTCCTGGGCCATAGCGGCCCTGGTTTGTGCCATCAGCGGCATCGTACTGGGTGTCATTAACGGCGTCAATGTGCATAATTTGAGCGGGATCGGTCTAAAGGTCTTCCCGGTGGTTATTCTCGGGGGACTGGACAGTATTGGCGGCGCCATTTTGGGGGGGATTATTATAGGGTTACTGGAGACCTTTACAGGCGGGTATATCTCCACCTCTCTACGGGAAATTATCCCTTATATTGTACTTGTCTTTATCTTGATGGTAAGGCCTTATGGTCTTTTTGGGCTGGTGGAAATAGAGCGGGTATAAAACCGTGTGGCGATTTTATGAATTGAAGGGGAATCGGGTATATGCGTAAACTGAGATTTCATCCCTGTGGTAATTATAAAGAATCATACATGGAAGAGCTGGCCATCTTTGAAACCGACTTTGGCAGACTCTCTATGCTTATCGGTCTTGTTCTTCTCTTTGGTGTCATTCCGTTTATCAGCAGCCCATTTGTTCTGTATGTACTGAACACCATCGGGATCTATGCCATTGCTGCCATCGGACTCAATCTCCTCATCGGTTATACGGGTCAGATCTCACTCGGTCATGGGGCCTTCTTTGGCGTGGGTGCTTACGCTGCGGCCATACTGGCAAACAGGGCAGGGCTCCCTTTCTGGGTCGCTGTGCCTGCTGCAGGTCTTGTGACTGCCGCCGTTGGCATGGTTTTTGGTCTCCCCTCGGCCCGTCTCAAGCACCTCTATCTCTGTATTGCCACACTGGCAGGACAATTCATTATTGAGTATGTTTTTGTACAATGGGAACGCCTCACGGGCGGCGCCGAGGGGATCAGTGTTATTGGTGCCACCCTTTTTGGGCTCGACCTGGGTAATGATCGAACCTTTTATTTTGTGATATTTGTCTGCCTGGTGGTGATGACCTGGATAGCCGTCAATCTGGTTCGAACCCGGTTCGGTCGGGCATTCATAGCCATACGCGATAATGACCGGGCCGCTGAGGGCATGGGAATCCCCATATTTCTATATAAACTGCTGTCATTCGGTATCAGCTCCTTTTACGCAGGGTTCGCGGGCGCCCTCTTTGCCTATTACATGATGAGCATTACACCCGAACCTTTCAATTTGTGGTTATCAATTATATTTATTGCCATGATCATCATCGGCGGTCTGGGCAGTATCCCCGGCTCCGTGTTCGGTGCCATCTTTATTGTCGTACTGGAAGAAGTATTGAGTCATGCCACAGAGTATCTCATGAATATTGGCGCCACGGGGTTGGGTATTACCATAGCGCCCCTCCGAGAATTTGTTTTCGGTCTGGCCATTGTCCTGTTTATCATTTTTGAACCCAAGGGCCTTGCAGAGGTATGGCGTATTGTTCGTTCCAGTTTCAGGTTGTGGCCTTTTTCCTATTGAAATGTGACGGGGGGTGGACTATTGGAGAACAACATCAGATTACTGATCAATAACATCAGCGTGGTTTACTCTGATGTCATACAGGTCCTTAAGGGTGTGTCTCTCACCATTAAAAAAGGACAGATCGTCTCCCTTTTGGGGAGTAACGGCGCCGGAAAGACCACGACATTGAAGGCCATCTCAGGGCTTCTTAAGCCAGAGAATGGCAAGGTCACTGAAGGCTCCATTGAATATGACGGGAAACCGGTTCAGAATTCATCTCCCGAAGAGATCACACGAAAAGGGATTATTCAGGTCCTCGAAGGAAGACAGGAATTCAAGTATCTGACGGTTGAAGAGAATCTGAGGGTCGGGACGGCCACCCGCTGGGGCAAACCCTACAAAAAAGACCTGGAAATGGTTTATCACTATTTCCCGGCCCTGCTTGCCCGAAAAAAGAACCTGGCGGGGTATTGCAGCGGCGGTGAACTTCAGATGCTTGTAATGGGCCGAGGCTTGATGGCCCAGCCCAGTCTCCTGCTGTTGGACGAGCCTTCGCTGGGTCTGGCCCCGCTCCTGGTCAAAGAAATATTTCAAATTATCAGACGGGTAAATCGGGAACTGGGAACCACGCTCATGCTTGTTGAGCAGAATGCCAATATGGCCCTCCAGATTGCCCATTATGGCTATGTGATGGAGAACGGCAAGATTGTCATGGAGAGCGATGCACAAGATCTCCGTGAAAACCCGGACGTAAAGGAGTTCTATCTGGGCACAGCAGCCTCCGGAACACTCAAATCCTATAAAGACGTAAAATCTTATAAGCGCCGCAAGCGCTGGCTCTAAGTTTTTATGACCGCAGAGGTAGTTTCAAAATGTTCAGTTTTGCCCAAGGTCAAGGACGTTGAAAATTTTAACCACAGGAATACATTGAGTGTTTCGAGGATTAAAATTTGAGCCTGACGCAGATATTGGGTAAAAGGGGGACGTTTTGAAATTGCCTCTATCAATAAGGCTTTCCTAACTCCCGGTAATTAGATGGATCCTACCGAGCCCTATCCTACAGGAATCTCCTGGCAGGAAGATACGTTTGAATTCATAAAACCGGATGAGTTCGACACTCTGGGGATCAATCCGTCAGATATCCCCCTGGGGACCTTTCCAGCCGTAAAACACCCTACCCACATCCAGAGCCGGTTTGGCGGAAATGCTTACGGCTTTGGTCTTTTTGAGGCCTCCGAACGATTAGAGCCAGAGAATGTCAAACTTCTCCAGTCCATCACCCTGGATAATCCTAAAAATATCCGGCAGCACTATCAAAAACTCAATAAGATCTATAAAACCATCGGATTATTAATTCGGTTTTCAAGTCTTGGGAAACCCTATTATATGATCCCCTCACATCTGGTTTCCAGTACACTCGCCCATGTCAAATCCAAGGTTGACGAAATCACTAAAATCGTGGGGTTTCACAGAAAAAAGTATTTTACCGAACACCAGTCTATCGGCTTAATCACCCACCCGGATGATCTCATCGCCCATGAGCTTTCCTTTCGATTTAAAGAGCATCGTTTTGAAATCCTGGACTCTCTCGAAAAACTGAAAGACACACGCCAGACCCTGGATCTGGTCATTTTTACGAGGGATCTTTATGAAATTATTCTCATGGAAAGATTCACCCCCCTGTCGCAGGAGATGTTTTCCATAAAACGTCTGGAGCAGTATGCGCTCTATATCCTCTGGCAGGTCTTCAATTGTCTGAAACCGGACGGCGAACTCTTTTTCATTACAAACCATTACCCCTCAAAAACCAATAAAACAACCCATCTCATCTTCAAAACGCCCCAGGAAGAAAAAAAATTTGCTTTATTTTGTCACATTTTTAAAACAAGAAAGAAGTACAGGATAAAAAACCATACCCTTCAGGTAAACGTCTTCGACTTCCAGAAGTATTTAAGCGGTCTTTACGTGGAACAGGAAGTCATCAATGAACTGCTTGCGGGAAACCCATTGGAAGACATCCCCCTTGAGCAGATAGAGAAGCTCCCCTACAAGAATTTTCAACTGACAGACCGGCCCTTTTTGAGTGATCAGGAAAAAACATGGCCAGGCCTTCTTTCCGTCTATTTTGAGAAGGTATTTCTAAAGCCACTTGTTCCCTCGTCTGTAAAAGAGGGCTGGGAAAAAAGATTCTCATGTACGGACTATGACCCAAAGTACATGCTGATCTATCTGGGGAAAAAAAAGCCGCTGAAAACCACCGCCTCAAAGGTCATAAAGGATATTAGAGCATCAAGGATTACCGGCACCTCAACAGACTATCTGGCACAATATAAGGATTCGTTTGAATATGTCATTCAGACCCTTCGCGTGATCGGCGAACTAAAAGAGGGAACTTACAAAGGCCTCCCGCAATTCTATATTGACCTCTTGAGACAGCCCCTGGAAAACAGGAACAGGAGATTTCCCGCCGTAAACCACATCCTCAAACTTTTAGCCAAAATCAACAGGCTTGAAAAGCTGAGAGAGGACCTGAACCCCGGCCGGATCGAAGGCTCGAGAACCAAGGTCATGAAAAACCTTGAGGCCCTTACCTACTTCGGATTTTCCCACAATGAGTTAAAGGAAATTGTCCATATGGTCCTGGGCCATACCCCCCTGGGCCGAGCCTTAGCCGGAAAAATGAGTGAGAAGGCCCTGAAACCGGTAACCGATCTGGCCAGGACCTATGACCCCCAGGACGCCCTTAATCTGCTCCGGTACTGCCTTTTAATGACCATGGCTGAGACAAAAGCCGCCAGGGGGTCTGAGGGGACACAGGAAGAATTATCCGAGCTTTTCAATCTCTACGAGTCTACCATCAGAGTGGTCACCAATCGGGCGCTCGATTGGGAAATACTCATGGACGAGAAGATAAACGCCCTTGGGGGGATACACAACAAAATCGTTCGTAAGATTCTCAAGATGATGAATTATTTTGAATTTTTAGACAACTGGTACGAACTCAGGCAAAAGGCCCAGATGGAAAAAGAATCCCTGGCCGACTATGACGATCAAAAGCTCGCCAGGATAGAGAATGTAATACAACTCCTGAATACCATCGAACAGTTCGAGGAGATGTATCTTAGGGTTGACCCGTTGCAACTCCCTGCATTCTATAGAAAATTTCTTGACATAGAATTTCACGGAACCGGTCATCTTTTCCAAAGAATGGAAAGCCGGAATGTGTTCATTCTCCTCTGGATCACGGTAAACCTGGTCCGGGGTAAGATTATCAACTTTAACCCGGTTCTGGCCGATATTGAGGCCACCGACATCGCCGATCGGGTAAAGAAGGTCGAACTGGAGGCCGGGGCCATTAATATTGACCACCTCGATCTCCCTATTCTTACGTCATTCAGCGAAAAACTCTACCGAAACAAGACCGCCTTTATTTTGGGCACAGGATTTCAGATCAGAATAGACCCTGAAACACAGGCCCTGAAAATATCCTGTATGGATATGCCTAAGGATATTGAAAAACTTGAGACTCTGACAAAAAAGATAGCCGGACGCTTTTTATCGGAAATCTCAATCCAGGATCTAAAAACCGTGGACAGCCTGTTTTCCAATCTGGAGGGCTTTTACAGGCACCATCGGAGACTCCTGGATCAGCCGGATTCTAATCCAAAATTACCGGCTCGTCAGAGACGGTGGTTTCAAATAGCCCAGGAATTAAGGGAGAATATGAGATCAAATTTTCTTGCTGTGATTTTCCATCCGGAAGAGATCTACACAAATATTGACCTGCTTTACAGACACGCCCCATCAATTCTGGATTTTATCCTCCCCGAATTTTCACTGCTTAAAGACCTGGACCTGTCTTGGCACCTGTACCTGAAGTCACCCATTCCCCATTACGTCATTGCGTCTTTAAGGAAGTACCAGGCGCTTATCAGGCATGATCGGGAGAGTTTCCAGGACACCCGTCTGTTGCACACCTTGGCCCAGAGGGAGTTTGGGCCCATGGCGGCAGGCATTATCGGAGTGAGTGAATCACAGTTAGAAGCCCTGGAAGGTATCGTTGAGCGCTTGAGCCAGAACAGAACGCTGTTTGATGCCCTTACCCGGTCATTTATTTTCCAGGATATTGGAAGGATCCCGCACCTTCGGAAAAAATACAAGAGCAACATCCATCCTACAAGTTTCGCCCACGCTGGGGCGGTCATCCTAAAAAAGGAAAAAACGGCCAAGAAATATCGTCTGGATGAAACGGGAGAAGCCTATCTGATATTTATGGTCAGACACCACAGTCTTCTCCATCACATCATCCGTGGGGAATTGTCATTTTCTGCCTTACAGAGGGTTATTGATGCAAAGGATAATGACCTATGCGATGCATTTTTTGTGTTTTCTTTTATCATGTTATCTGCGATCCGGGAAGATTTGATGCGTGAAGACCTTGCTGATTGGCTGTTTCAGACAAGAACCCTGTGTCAGCAGACAATTGATGGCGAAACGACCCTCGAATCAGAACTTCATAGGATTTATGAGTATAAGGGGAAATTGTTCTATGCCCTTGAAAATTATAAGCTGCACGGGCTCCCCGATGGCGTTACCCAAACCGATTATCTGGAATCGAAAGAGTGGAAACAAATTGAAACGTCGAAGGCCATCCGATCCGGTAAAATGATCTTTGCAATGGAGCGTCTCTTTAGACTACAGGGCATCAGATATGTTGAATTTCTTGACCTTGTAAACCTGATGTTAAAACTCCCCATGAAATACATTTACAAAAAACGGCGGTTTTCAAGCATCGGATACGCCACGTTTGAAAAGGAGGTTTTTGAGGCCTTCCGGATATACAATACCCTCCAAAATCTAACTGAGGAGACAAGACACTTTATCCTGGATCATCTTGTGGAAGACAGGATTCGTATTTTTGGATATGAGAAGGTGAGTGGATACCTTAGCTATGAAAATCAGAATAAACTCCTTTTGTTGAGCCTGCTGGGAACCCGGGCATTTAGGCCAAATGGACTGCCGGTCCGGATAAACTTTTTAGGCATGACCAAAATTATTGAAAGGCGATACGAGGCCGTCAATGACTTTCTAAACACGATCTCTTTGGGAAGGCTTTTTGACAAGGAATATGACATAACGCCTCTGTTCAAGGTCAAAACAGGGCTTCTCCTGAGAAAAAAACACCACCCTAACGTCCTCTCTGTTGATTTCCAGGACCGTGTCAATATCTCCCAAAAAATTTCTTATATGGCCACCATTGACAACACGGACCAGCTTAAAAACTATTATCACTATGGTCTGCGATCTCTAAGAAAGCGCCCTTTTTATACTGAAGATTACGAACGGCAGCTTGAAAAGGCCTTTGAAAAAAGATTGGCAGAAATTTCTGACATGACATTAGACCAGGCAAAAAAGCAAATGGATCTTGTAAGGGATTTTGAAGCGCTTAGCCATATAGTGAATGACCTTCTTGAGCGATCCCTGGATATTGGTTTATCCGATGAACAGAAGCACAGACTGAATGATCTGTACGAATTGCGAAAAGACAGTTTAAAGAGAGATAAGCTGTCTGAAATTGATGGCATTCTTGGAACAATAAATGATTCTCAAGCCCTGCAGGACTATTGGGACAGTTTGAAATGGTATTTACAGGCGAACCGCCGGTTCTTTGGAAAAGAATTTGAAATTCTTATTGCAAGAAAGTTTGATGAACTGAGGGGCAAAATAGGGGATCAGGTGTCAGGTGCCTTATAGGGGGCTGCCCGTGGCATTCAGCACCATTATTCAAAGTACTGACTTAACAGCTTCTTGGTCTTAACCACATTCATATTCAGACCCAACTCCTTTCTGTTAAATCCCATGGCCAACCCCAGTATTTGCGTTAAATATAATACGGGGAGATGATATGCTGCCCCGAATTCCGACTCAATGCTTTTCTGATTGTCATCATACATCACCGAACAAAAGGGGCACACAAGACACATGGCATCTGCCCCGGCATCAACGATATCATCCAGTTTTTCTTTTGCCACCGACAGGGCCACATTTTCGTCCACGGGTAGCACAGGGCCCCCGCAGCATCTCTTTTTGCCCGGGTAGTCCATAACCCTGGCGCCCGTAACCGCTACCAGCGTTTCCAGGGATTTCGGGTTTTCCACATCATCAAAACCATCATAGATTTCAGAAGGCTTCAGATAATGGCATCCATAATGAACCGCTGTCTTGAGATCACTCAGGTCTTTTATAAAATGCGTCTTTATCTTCTCTATTCCAATATCTTCAAGCAGGACCCGTGCAAAGTGTCTGACCTTGACCCCACCCCAATAGGTCAGACCCGCCCTGGATAATGCGGCATTTATCCGATCCCTTTGAGGCCCCGCTTCGGATAGACTATGGGCGACTTCCGTCAATTGTGACGCACAGGAACTGCATAAGACACATATATCCAACCCCTTTTCCTGGGCCAGGCATAAATTATATGCCCCCATGATTTGGGCAGATTCAGAGTCGCTGGCCTTCATCGGAAACCCGCAACACATAAAGTCCGCCACATCGATCAGGTCAATCCCCAGTTTATCTGCAACCTTTCGCGCGGAGAGTTCGTAATTTCTGGATCTGGCCGGAATGGTGCAGCCCAAAAAAAATGCGTATTTCATCGGTTAGTTCCTAGCCGGTGGAAACAGTTTTTCCACCGCCTCACAGGAAGTGGGTATGGGTGGCAGGGCGGCTTTGGCCCGCTTCTTGTTGTCAAAGTCATCTATTGGGTATATCCTGCCTTCACCTTTAATCGTGTCCCTCTGAGCCCGTATCCCCTGGGGCATATTCCCCGCTTTAACGGCTAAGTTTTTCAAAAGGGTCATAAATTCGGTAATGCTTACCCCCTGGGGACACCTCTCCTGACACGCATAACAGCTCGAACAGAGCCATATGAAATCGCTTTTAAGAACTTCCGCCTTGAGACCATAAAGCGCCATACGGATAATACGAAGGGGATTGAACGTATCGTTGACTGCCGTAATGGGACAGCTTGCGGTACATGACCGGCACATGAAGCAGGCCGATATTTTTTCTCCCCCCGGCTGGCGGGTCAGTTCTTTTTTGAAATTTTTGTCTGCCCGATCCAGGTTAAGTTTGTCCAATTAAACCCCTTTCCGAAAAAACAATTGCCATATAACTACATTATAACTATAATGTAGCTTTTTGCAATAAAAATCCATACAAAAAGCAACCTTCAACCGGTATAATACAGGCGCTCTAGTTTTTAATTCACCCTAAGACTTTCTAATTTTTTAACAAAATGGAGACGATCTATGCCCGATAAACTCAGGGGATCTGTTTTGGTCGTTGGAGGCGGAATTGCCGGGATGCAATCCGCCCTTGATCTGGCTGACTCCGGATATTACGTCTACCTCCTTGAAAAAAGCCCTTCTATAGGGGGCGTCATGGCTCAGCTGGATAAAACCTTTCCCACAAATGATTGTGCCATGTGAATTATCTCCCCTAAACTGGTCGAGGTCGGCCGGCATTTGAACATAGAGCTGATTACCTATGCGGATTTGGAATCCGTGGAGGGCAGCCCTGGAAATTTCAAGGTGAAGATCAAAAAAAGAGCACGCAGTATCAATATGGATCTGTGTACCGGATGTGGGAGCTGTGTTGAAAACTGCCCTGTTACCAATGACATAATTTGGGCGGGCAAACAATAATTTGGGCATCATGCCAATTTTTTCTGGTTTTATTACCTTATTTTAGCAGAGAGCGCGCGATGAAAACGGTGAACCCGATCCCTTCCGATCAACCTGAAGAAATCGATTATCTGAAACTTGACGATATCATTGAAAAGCAATTCAACAATGACAAGGAAAACCTGATTATGATTCTTCAGGAAATACAGATGCAATACAATTACATCCCCGGCCCCGCCATTGAATACCTCGCTGAAAAATTGAATACGCCACTTAGCCAGATTTACGGTGTCGGGACCTTTTACAAGTCCTTTAGTCTCGAACCCAGAGGAAAACACATTATTTCTGTCTGCCGTGGAACCGCTTGTCATGTCAGAGGGGCAGAAAAAGTGCTTGAAAGAATCACAGAATCACTATCCATCAGGGACGGACAGACAACGCAGGATGGCCAATTTACACTCGAATCGGTGCGTTGTATTGGCTGCTGCAGCCTGGGTCCGGTTATCAAAATTGATGAGGACATACATGGCTTAATCACCACTGACAAAGTGAAAAAGGTCTTAAACCAATATGGAAATGGGAAAAAATCGAGGCAGGACCCATGAAAATACAGTCTGGTAAAGACTTAGAGACGATACGCCGGGAATATCGTAAAACCCTGTATCATCCTGATTTTACAAAGGTAAACATAGGCATGGCCTCATGCGGCCTGGCGGCGGGGGCCAGGGCGTCCTATGATAAAGCGATAAATGCGTTCCCCGTGCGTCATGGCATTCGCATCTGGCAAACGGGGTGCATCGGTTTTTGCCAGGAAGAACCATTGGTCGAAATACTCGAGCTAGGAAAACCAAGGGTCGTTTATAAACATCTCACCGAAGACAAAATTTATGACGCCATTAAAGGGTATAGGGATGGCTATTTTGACAAGAAGCTCATTCTGGGTCAAATGCGGGATCCCAGATGTCTATTGGAGGAAACCGTTGATAACCCGGTGCTTACGGTGACGCCTTTAGAAGGGATCCCTTTCATCGAAGACATCCCCTTTTATAATCGACAGGTCAAGATCGCCTTACGCAATTGCGGCTATATTGACCCTGACAGTATTGAAGAATACATCGCAAGGGAGGGGTATTCCGCTTTTATGGAGGCCCTCTTCAGGATGGAACCCGAGGAGATTATCACGATCATAAAGGAATCGGGGCTCAGGGGCCGCGGGGGCGGCGGCTTCCCAACCGGTGTTAAATGGGAGACTTGTGCAAAACATGATGGGGAGCGATATGTCATCTGTAATGCCGATGAGGGAGATCCAGGCGCCTATATGGACCGGAGCATCCTGGAAGGAGATCCTCACGGCGTCCTTGAGGGAATGCTAATTGCCGGATTGGCTATTGGCGCCCATCAGGGGTTCGTTTATGTTCGCAATGAATACCCCTTGGCCGTAAAGCGCCTGGTCAAGGCAATCAAACAGGCAACCGACTACGGATTGCTTGGAGAAAATGTGGCCGGTTCTGACTTTACCTTTAATATCAAGATTTCCACTGGAGCCGGTGCTTTTGTTTGCGGCGAATCAACCGCCTTAATGGCCTCCCTGGAGGGAAAAGTGGGCAGACCGCGGGCCAAATACATACATACCGTGGAGAAGGGTTTCAGAAACAATCCTTCAAATCTGAATAATGTCGAAACGTTTGCGAACATCCCGACCATTATCTTAAAAGGCGCCCAATGGTTCGCCGACATGGGGACGGCCCACAGCAAAGGGACAAAGGTCTTCAGTCTCGTCGGGAAAGTAAATCACACGGGTCTTGTGGAAGTTCCCATGGGGATCTCTCTTAAAGACATTGTTTTCGATATTGGAAATGGTATCCCCAAAGAGAAAAAATTCAAGGCCGTCCAAACCGGCGGTCCATCAGGGGGGTGCATCCCCGAAACCCTCCTCGATCTCCCCGTCGATTATCAGAGACTTGCCGAGGTGGGTTCCATCATGGGCTCAGGCGGGATGATCGTGATGGATGAAGATACCTGTATGGTGGATCTTGCCCGGTATTTTCTGGATTTCCTAAAGGAAGAGTCCTGTGGTCAATGCAATCCCTGTCGTGAAGGGATCAAGCAGATGTTGGAGATTCTGACGGATATCTGTAAGGGAAAGGGTAGAGAGGGAGATATCGACCTTCTTGAAGAACTGGGAACCATGATTCAACATTTTTCACTGTGTGGGCTTGGAACATCGGCACCCAACCCGGTGCTCACAACCATAAAATATTTCCGTGATGAGTATGAGGCCCATATTCGAGACAAGAAATGCCCGGCCGGCGTGTGCAAGGCGCTTTTCCAGTATGCCATTGATGAGGCGGCCTGCAACGGCTGCCATCTGTGCGCCCTTAAATGCCCGCAGGCGGCCATCAGCGGTGAGAAGAAAAAAATACACGCGATCAATCAGGACAAATGTATTAAATGCGGCATCTGTTACGATGCCTGTAAGTTCAATGCCATCGTTATTCAATAATGACGGCTTCGTAAAAGTTCCAACTGCTGCGTTACGCTTCAGGGACAATGAAAAAAGACAAAAACATTTTTTTGAAGAGATAGTAAGGATCCCCTATGATCACGTTTAAGCTCAATGGTAAAGCGGTTCAAGGAGAAGAAGGGCAAACTATCCTTGAAGTGGCCAGGAAATATGGCGTAGACATTCCAACCCTTTGCTATCACCAAGCTTTAGAACCGGCAGGCATGTGCCGTCTTTGTACTGTAGAACTTTTCGATGGTCGAAAAACCCGGTTTGTTACTGCGTGTAACTATCCCATATGGGACGGCATGGAAGTGAACACGGACACTGAAGCGGTTCATCAGGGTCGTAAACTGATTGTAGAGCTATTACTGGCCCGTTGTCCGGATGTGCCGGTCATTAAAGAACTCGCAGCGCAATATGACATTAAAGAACCGCGGTTTAAAAAAGAAAACGACGATTGTATTCTCTGCGGACTCTGTGTGCGTATCTGCGAACGCATGGGAAACAGTGCCCTTGGTCTGACCGGACGCGGTGTGGAAATGAAAGTGGATACCCCCTTCCATATTCAGAGCGATGTCTGCATGGGCTGTGGTGCCTGTGCCTTTGTTTGCCCCACCGGACACATAAAACTTGAAGACATTACCCAGCACGCCGTTCAGCCCATCCCATCTGAGTATGATATGGGTCTTAAGGGGCGCAAACCCATTTATGTCCCATACGCACAGGCCATTCCCAACATGCCCGCCATTGATCGGTCCAGATGTCTCCATTTTAAAACCGGTGGCTGTCAGATATGTGCCGAATTCTGTGGGGTTAACGCCATTGACTACAACCAGAAGGATGAAATCATCGAGTTAAATGTGGGTGCCATCGTCCTCGCCCCCGGTTTTCAACCCTTTGATCCTTCCCGATTTGAGGCCTATGGCTATGCAAGACATCCAAACATCATCACCTCCATGGAATTTGAGAGGATTCTCTCTGCCTCCGGCCCTACCATGGGTCATCTCGTTCGGCCATCGGATAACAAAGAACCCAAAAAGATCGCATGGCTCCAATGTGTCGGCTCCAGGGATAACCACCAGTGCGACCACGGTTATTGTTCTTCGGTTTGCTGTATGGCTGCCATAAAAGAGGCGGTCGTCGCAAAAGAACATGCCGGGAATGAGCTTGACTGTGCCGTTTTCTTCATGGATATGCGAACACACGGCAAGGACTTTGAGCGTTTTTATGATGACGCAAAGAAAACGCATGGCATTCGCTTTATTCGGTCAAGGGTCCCTGCCATAGAATCGGTTGAAGGGAGTGATCATCTGGTCATCCCGTACGTGGACGAAAACGGGGATCCCGCAGATGAGTCCTTTGACATGGTGGTCCTCTCTGTGGGCCTGGAGACACCGCCTGAGCTCGTAGACCTTGCCAAATCCCTTGATATTGGTCTTACGGAAGGTCAATTCTGCGAAACAGATTCCTTCCATCCTGTTGCAACCTCAAAAAAAGGGATTTACGTATGCGGTGCTTTTGCCGGTCCCAAGGATATACCCCAGTCTGTCATTGAATCCAGCTCAGCGGCTGCTGAGGCCGGTGCCCTCTTGAACCCGGCAAGACATACCTTGACCCAAGAGATGGAGGTGCCCCAGGAGAGGAATATATTTGGCGAAAGACCCCGTATTGGCGTATTCGTATGCCGGTGTGGGATCAATATAAGCGGGGTCGTCGATGTGCCCGGCGTAAGGGACTATGCGGAATCGTTACCCTATGTAGCGTATGTCACGGACAATCTTTATACCTGCTCTCAGGACACACAGGAAACCATGACCCGGGTGATAAAGGAAAATAACCTCAACCGCATCGTCGTCGCCGCCTGCACACCAAAGACCCACGAAACCCTGTTCCAGGAAACCCTGACCGCTGCCGGGTTAAACAAGTATCTTTTTGAAATGACCAACATCCGCAACCAGGATTCTTGGGTCCACAAGGACGATCCGGTCATGGCCACTGAAAAGGCCAAGGACCTGGTTCGGATGGCCGTGGCCAAGGTGGCCTTAATGGAGCCCCTTGAAGAGGCCGTCCTTGATGTAAATCAGCGAGCACTTGTGATAGGCGGCGGGATCTCAGGTCTGGCCGCGGCCAGGAGTCTGTCTGGTCAGGGCTACCCGGTGGATCTTGTTGAACGCTCCGCTCATCTGGGGGGCATGGCACGCCATCTTTTCAGAACCTGGAAGGGAGAGAATATACAGGAAAACCTGGCGGATCTCATTCAATCGGTGACGTCTGACCGCAACATAAAAATTCATCTGGATACGGAACTCACTAATGTTGAGGGATTTGTCGGAAACTTCAAGACAACCCTGGATACCTCCGGCAGAAAAGAGACCATTGAACATGGGATAGCCATCATCGCAACAGGCGCCAATGAATCTCAACCCGACGAGTACCTTTACGGAGACGACCCCAGGGTGCTCACCCATCTCGAGCTGGATCAAAAATTTGTTGAAAACGACCCCTCTCTAAAGGAGATCAAGACAGCCGTCTTTATCCAGTGTGTGGGGTCCAGAGAGCCTGAAAGGCCTTATTGCTCAAGGGTCTGCTGTACCCATGCCATTGAAAGTGCCCTGCACCTAAAAGAAATCAATCCGGATATGACCATCTATATCCTCTACCGGGATATCCGCACGTACGGAGAAAGGGAATACCTTTACAGGAAGGCCCGTCTTGCCGGGATTCTTTTTATTCCGTACACATTGGACGAGAAACCACAGGTAACAAAAACCAAGGACGGACTTAAGATCGAGGTCATGGATCCCCTCCTTGGGCAAATCGTTGTGATCAAACCCGATCTTCTGGCCCTGGCATCTGCCATTGTGCCCTACAAGGACGAGAAGCTGGCCCAGTTTTTCAAGGTGACCATGAATGATGACGGATTTTTTGTGGAAAAACATGCAAAGCTCGGTCCGTCGGAGTCTGCCACAGACGGGGTTTTTCTGTGCGGCATGGCCCACTACCCCAAGCCTATCGATGAATCCGTGGCCCAGGCCCTTGCGGCGTCTTCCCGGGCTGTGACCCTCCTGGCCAAAGAAACCATCCAGGTCAGCGGCACGGTAGCAGCGGTAAACCCGGTATTCTGCAGCAGTTGTGGCGTATGTATTGAGATCTGCCCATACTCCGCCCCCTCTTTTGTGGAAGCGGGTCCTTTAGAGGGGAAGGCCAGTATCAACCCGGTTCTATGCAAGGGCTGCGGTCTGTGTGTCGCCTCCTGCCGGTCAGGGGCCATCAACCTCAAGGGGTTTGGCACCGACCAGATCATGGCGATGATAGACCAGATATAGGGCGCCCCGTCACATATAGCGCTCACCTGTTTTGCCTCAGGGGTGCCGCTCTTCTGTATTGAGATAATGATTCTGCCAGGTTTCAATAAGGGCCGTCAGGGCAAAGTTGATCGGGGTCTCAATACCCAGTTCCTTGCCTAAACGCACGACGGCACCATTGATCGTGCCTATCTCCGTCTGGCGTTTAGCGTCCACATCCTGACCCATGGATGCTCGCGTCTTGCCCGTCTCCTTAGCCACCCACCAGCAATGCTCAACAGCGTCCTTTCGGACATCTATACCGAGGGCTTTAGCCACGGCCAGGCTTTCTTCTATGGCAGCCCGGGAAAGCTTTTTTGTCATCTCAAGATCAACAAGCTGTCCGTTTTTGATATGGGTCAGAGCGACAATAGCATTAATCCCCACATTGACCATCAATTTATTCCAGACAAGGGCCTTTACATCCACTTTCACCTCTGTCTCGATAGAGCCTTTTGTCAGGATCCTCGCCACGGCCCTCACCTTGTTGAGGTCTCCGCCGGCCCAGGGACCTATGACGGTGGGCCCAATACCCGCATGACGAATGGAGCCGGGGCCCATAACCATTGAGCCGTATGAGGTTGTCCCTGTTATGACCTTTTTTGGGTTAAGGGCCCTGGCCAGAATATCGGCATTCCCCAGGCCGTTCTGAAGGGTCAAGACCACCCCATCCGGTGCTATTATCTCGGCCGCGGCACTGGCCGCCTCTGCTGTCTGGGGTCCTTTGACAAAGACGATTATCAGATCGGCAGGGCGGGTCCATCTGTAATCCGTATGGATATCCAGCTTAACATGGCGAACCTGCCCGTCACAGTCTATTCTGAGCCCTTTCGTCCGGATCATCGCGACGTGCTTTTCCCATATGTCGATCAGTTGCACATTGAGACCCGCTTCTGTCAACAGGGATCCAAATAGACCGCCCATGGCACCGGCGCCAATAAAGGTTACTCGCATAAGGGTTCTCCTTTCAGCCCTCTGCCCTGGTTGAGCCAGCAGGAGACATAATGATTTTGATCCACGGCCACAAGGGGAGGGCGTTCCATCTTACACCGGTCAAACGCATATTGACAACGCGGATGGAATGTGCATCCCTGCGGGGGATCGATAGGACTGGGGACATCGCCCTCCATCGGAAACGGGTTACCGCGCACATGAGGATCGGGCTGGGGGACTGCCATCAAGAGTGCCTTTGTGTAGGGATGGCGTGGGGTGACACTAAATTGCTCCGCAGGTGCCAACTCAAAGATCCGCCCTAAGTACATCACGGCTATCCGGTCACAGATGTGCTCGACCACACTCAAATCGTGGGAGATAAAAATGTAAGAGAGCTTAAAGTCCTCTTTGAGATCCGCCATCAAGTTAATCACCTGGGCCTGGATCGAGACATCCAGTGCGCTGACCGGTTCGTCAGCAACGATCAATTCGGGCCGGACGCATAAGGCCCGGGCAATACCGATCCGCTGGCGCTGGCCGCCGGAGAACTCGTGAGGATACCGATCCAGATCGATGGCCTGTAAACCGACCCGCTCCAGAAGCTCAGCAGCCGCTTCCCGCCGTTTGACTCTGGGCACATGTTGGGTGGCCCGGAGCGGCTCGGTGATGATGGAATCCACCTTCATCCGGGGGTCAAGACTGGCGTAAGGGTCCTGAAATATAATTTGAATTCGCTGTCGCATAAACTGCATTTCAGAACGACTCAATCGCGTGTAATCCTGGCCTTTAAATTTAAGCCGTCCTCCGGTGAGGTCCAGCAGCCGGAGAATCAGTTGGCCAAGGGTGGTCTTCCCGCATCCCGATTCACCCACCAAACCAAAGTTCTCGCCCCTTTTGACAGTAAAAGAGACACCATCAACAGCCCGAACCCAGCCACGCGGTCTGGCAAACAAACCATCCCCCAGGGGAAAATGTTTGACCACATTATGGACTGCCAGCAATGGCGATTCATCCATGGGTCTTCCTCCGTTCCGGATAATCCTTGAGCCAGCACCGTGCATACCGGGCATCACCGATGGCAAAAAGCCCGGGATGCTTCTCCCTGCAAAGTGTAAAGGTGTGGGGACATCGATCCGCGAACTTGCAGCCGTGTATGACCTGGGTTAAGGGAGGCACTGTCCCTGTGATTTCATTGAGCCGCTCTGCCCGCCCCCCGCCACGGTCACCCAGTCTGGGCATCGACTTTAGGAGACCCCGGGTATAGGGGTGAAACGCCCGGTCAAATATATCCACCACTTTGCCTTCCTCCACCACCTCTCCCGCGTACATGACAATGACACGGCTGGCCATCTGTGCAACCACCCCCAAATCGTGGGTGATAAGCAAGACAGACATTCCCAGTTCCTCTTTGAGTCCATCCATCAATGAAAGTATCTGTGCCTGAATGGTTACATCCAGGGCCGTTGTGGGCTCATCAGCAATCAGCAACTTGGGACGGCACACCATGGCCATGGCAATCATTACCCTTTGGCGCATTCCACCCGAGAGCTGATGGGGGTAATCATTCAGACGCTCTCTTGCTGCCGGGATCTTCACATTCTCCAGCCATAGTGCCGCCTCGTCGTATGCCGCTTTCTTGGGGAGACCCCTATGAACCATAAGCGGCTCCGCCACCTGTCTCCCAATGGGAAGAACCGGGTTGAGCGAGGTCATGGGCTCCTGGAAGATCATGGAGATCTCACGCCCTCTTATCCGGCGATGACCCTCGGCATCAAGGGTCATGAGGTTCCGGCCCTCGAACACAATCCCGTCGGCGGTCGTCTTCCCCGGCGGCGATGGGATCAACCCTAAAATACTAAGTGAAGTTACACTCTTGCCACAGCCCGACTCTCCTACGAGCCCCAGGGTTTCGCGCCGTGCCAGATCAAAGCTGACCGCATTGACGGCCCGGGCCACACCTTCAGGGGTATGGAATTGCACTGAAAGATTGTCTATTTCCAACAACATATCCATCACGAGGACTCACTCGGATAAAGATAGTGCAGTGCTGCAAGGGCATAAATTTCAGCCGTTTCAATGAGTTGGTCCAGATCAACCCATTCGTCCACCTGGTGGGCCACCTCACGCTCACCAGCCCCCATGGTGACAATTGGAATATCCTTGAGCGCCCAGAGATAAGTCCCGTCGGTTGCACCCGGGACACCTGCATATGTCGGCTTCCTTGCCAAAACCTGTCGCGTGGCCCAGTCAGCAGCCCGAACAACAGGGTCGTAAAGGTCAGTTCGGGTACAGGGTCGATCGGTCAGAACTTCAGTCTCAACACGAAGGTCGTGCTCGCGTTCCACATGGAGCAGCTGATCGTATGCTTCATAATGATTACGCACCCAGGTTTCAACATCCGTTGCAAGAATAGCCAGTCTGTCCCGTATGGCTTTATGGGACTGACTCGGGACTGTGCGGATGTCCACTAACACCTGAGCCTGGCTGGGCATAACATTGAGCTGAGGGGCCCCGACTATGGGGGCCCGAATCACGGTCGGGGTAAAGCTGGGCCAACCCAAGTGCTCGTCCTTTCCCGTGTCCGCTACAGCCGCTAACTCTATCTCATGAAGTGACTCGATTAATCTGGCCACGGCCGGCGCCGTATTAAGACCCGACAGTGGCATCGCACCGTGACTCATACGGCCCGTTATCGTGTACTGGATCCGTACTGCCCCCTTCTGAGAGGTGCATATGAGACCATCCTGGGGCTCGCAGATAATTGCGCCGGTTACTGAATCGGCATGCCCCTGCTCTATAAAGTCCTGGACCCCAAGCATCTGGTCCTCCTCATCACAAAGCACCCCGCCGACGATTGTCCCGGTCAGCTCCACGCCGGAACGCTTCAATGCGGTCATTGCGACAAGCATCGCAGCCAGGTTGCCTTTGGTGTCGTTTGTCCCACGTCCATACATCCGTCGGCCCACAATTTCGGCCCCGAACGGATCATAGCGCCAGACCGATGTGTCCCCAGGTGTAACCACATCCGTGTGGCCTTCAAACATAAGGGTTCTTTGGCCCGGGCCAGCGGGCCATGTTACGATTGCGTTGGGACGACCAGGGGCGACTAGATTCATCTCTACCCCAAACCCTTTCAATTCAGCCCACTGTGCCACAAACGCAGTGGCCTCCTGCTCACTGGTTCCGGCTACCGGGTCCCAAACAGAGTTGATCTTAACCAAGTCGCGTGTCAGATGGATTAACTCATCTGGATTTATCGCCTTCAGGACTTTGCTGATGACTTCAGCCGGTATCATTATTTGTCACCTCATTCTAGTATTATCTGAGCCTGACCATCTTGGGATCAAGGGTATCCCGCAGGCCATCCCCTAACAGATTGAAGCCCAGCACGGCCCAGGCAATGGCCACACCGGGGAAAATTGCCATCCACGGGGCCAGAGACATAAATGTCTGGGCCTCGTTTAGCATACGACCCCATGACGCATGGGGTGGCTGGGTTCCCAGACCCAGGTAGCTTAAACCGGCCTCGGCTAAAATCGCCACCGCAAACTGGATCGTTCCCTGTATCAATAAAGGGGAGAGAATATTGGGCAGGATATGACGCAATGTGATGGCCCACTCATTCACCCCGCTTGCCCTGGCTGCCGCAATGAATTCGCGCTCCCAGAGCGACATTGCAACCGCCCGGGTTAATCTGGCAAAGACCGGAATGTAAAATATCCCGATGGCCAGCATGGCATTGATCACCGAAGGCCCTAAAATGGATGTTATCAATATAGCGGTCAATACGGCCGGAAAACCGAATAAGAGGTCTGAAAACCGCATAATCGATTCATCCACCAGTTTTCCAAAGTAGGCGGAGACCAGCCCCAGCGACACCCCCAGACTCAGACCAATGGCCACTGTAACCAGGCCCACAATGATGGAGTTGACCGCTCCTACCATTACACGGGACAGAATGTCCCGGCCATACTGATCGGTTCCCAGAGGATGACGCAATGACGGGGATTCAAGGCGTTGACGGGCATTCATGGAGTTGGCCTCATAGGGCGTCCATATCACGCTGGTCACTGCCATCAGGACAACCAGGACCGATAAAATAAATCCCACCGTAAAGTTCAAGTTGCCAAAAAAACGTCTCATATTGATTATTCAAGCCTTATTCTGGGATCGAGAGAAGAGTAGGTCAAATCCACAATAAAATTGACCAGGACAACTGCAGCAGCCATGAATAGGACGATTTCCCGAACGACGGGAAGATCCCGCTGGCCAATGGCCTGAAAGACTAACCGGCCCAGGCCGGGTAAGTAAAAGACATTCTCAATGATGATCGCCCCGGCCAGCAGCTGGCCCAATTGGAGACCCAGAATGGTCAGCACGGGTATAAGGGCGTTCCTCAGGGCATGGACATAAATGACGGTCCTTTCCTTAAGTCCCTTGGCTCGGGCGGTCCGCACATAGTCCTCCCGCAGGACATCCAGCATAGACGACCGCGTTAACCGGGTCAGGATCGATGCCCGGATCACACCAAGGGCAAAGGCGGGCAGCAGCAGGGCCTTGAAAGATCCCCAAAAATCCACTGACCATCCTGGAAACCCCCCGGCTGAAAACACCCCACATTTGACAGAGAACAGCAATATCAGCAGGATGCCTAACCAGAATTCAGGGGTGGCCAGACCCAGTTGCGTAAAAAACATGACACTCACATCGCCGGGCCGGTTCTGGTGACGGGCCGCATATATCCCCAGCGGGATTGAGATGACCACCGCAAAGACCATTGACAGCAAGGCAAGAGGACCCGTCACGGCTAAGCAGGACACAATCAAGTCATAGACCGGCATGTCATAGTTTATGGACCAACTGCCCTTACCGGTCAGGAGGTTAACGATCCAGCCGGTGTATTGGGCCCAGAAAGACTTATCCAGACCCAGCTCGGCACGGAGATTGGTGAGGGTTTCGGGGGTCGCATTGATCCCCAGAATAATCTGTGCGGGATCACCCGGCAGGACAAAAAGAACAGAATATACGGTAATTGAGACAAGAAAGAGCAGGATAAGGAGTGTAATAAGCTTTTTTAAAAAATATCGGCGCATAACCCTCTGTAAAAGGTGGCGGGGGAATGTAGCCCCCACCACCTTAATTTGTTCACTTATAAATTTCCTTCAACCCTGAACCAATGAACTACCCCGCCGCAGAGCAGCGGGGTATCCATAAAGGCAATGAAACGCCGCAAGCGGCGGGGAATCAACCCTTGTCCGCCGGTATTGTGGCGGACTCGTCCGCCTCTGGCGGTTTGAACCCGTGAACGGTTAATCTATTTCTTCCACCACACCTGGGTGCAGTCTAGGGCAATGGTCGGGTAGTTCTCCCACCAACCAATGACATCCGCCTTCATCACCGGGAGGCTGGGTGCAGAGAACATATAGCCATTGACCGCGTCTTCGGCAATAATTTCCTGGCAACGACCAAACCACTGTGCCTTCTTCGCCTCGTTGGGCGCCATCAGGGCCTTGGCGTAGGCATCGCGGAATTCCTGGGAGTCATACTGGAAGTAATATTTCGGGTTGGCATATATACCGATGTCCCATGCCTCAACATGGCCAATCATTGTAAGCTGGAATTCCTTTTTCTTGAAGATTCGTTCGATCCATTGACCCCACTCAACAATCTCGATCTTGAGCTTGATGCCCACCTTGCCCAGCATGTCGGCGATTACCTCTCCTGCCCGCTTTGAGTAGGAGTAAATAGCGGGAAGCTTTATGGTTGCCTCAAACCCATCAGGGTAACCGGCCTTGGCCAGCAACGCCTTGGCTCTTTCCGGGTTGTATGCAAATTTGCCGGTCAGGTCAACGTAGTACGGCGTTGACGGTGACCAGTGGGAGCCGATCGGGGTCCCGTAGCCAAACATGACAAGGTCAACAACGGCCTGACGGTCGATGGCGCAAGCCATGGCCTGGCGAACCAGCTTGTTGTCGAAGGGCTTTGCCATGTTATTGGTAGACATGATGACCTCGCCGGTCGTGGTGCCGGCGAAGACTTTAAACCGTTTATCTTTGGACATCTCCATGGCCGACTCTGGCGCAGCAATGTATCCAATCACGTCAATATCCCCGGCCTTGAGCGCTGCGATCTGAGCACTGGCGTCGCCGATAAACTTAAAGATGACCTTGTCAAGGAAAGGCAACTCGGGGTTCCAGTAACCCTCAAACCGGTCCATCTCAACGTGATCCCCTCGCACCCACTTAACAAATTTGAACGGGCCGGTTCCGATTGGATGCGATTTCATGTTTTCATAGCCCTTCATAGGCAGCATCACCGCATCTCCTTCGGCCATATGGGCAATAAAAAGAGCATCCACGTCCTTTAGGGTCAGGACCAGGGTGTAGTCATCCGGTGTACCGATCTTTACAATGCCCCGGAAGTATTCGGGGTGGGGGTTCGTTGTCCCATCACCTTTGGCCCGCTCAATATTCCACTTGGCCACCTGAGCGTTAAAGGACTCACCATTATGAAATTTGACCCCCTTCCGCAGAGCGAACGTGTATTCCTTACCATCTGGCGAAACATCCCATTGGGTTGCCAGACCGGGAACAAACTGTCCCTTGCTGTTGACCTTAATCAGGCCCTCAAAAATATTTGAAAAGACGACTCGGTCGATGGCCGCTGCCGTATTCCCGGTCGGATCAAGCCCGGGCGGTTCAGCCGGTTGACAAACAATCAGTCTGCCCCCCTTGCTCGGCGTATCCGCGATGACAGACGGCAGCGGTACCATTACGCTAAATGCCATCATAAAAAACAGTACTTTTTTCATAATTCCTCCTTTTGTTTAAAAAATTAACGTCTCATCATCCCTTGATTCCGCTCCTTTTCCCGCAATGATTCAACAAACAATATCATGGTTATCATTTGAAAACGAGTGGTTTTTAACCATTAAGGTCAATTTTGGATGGAAAAAATTATTTTTGGGTAGGCGATAATTAGCGATCCTCAAGATCACAGAATGCAATCATGCCTGCCAGGCTCCGGGCACTGAGGATACCCGAGATAATGGCCCTGGACATACAGTTGGCGGCTGCGTGGGCCAGTTCATTAAACGCCTGAGCCTGAGGGGAAGCAAAGAAGCCCGGGTCTTCGGGCAGCTTCCTTTTGCAGGTGGCCAGACAAAAGACCGTGTCGCCGTCGAACAGGGTATGGGACGGTCGGATTGCACGGGCCATGCCGTCATGGGCCATCTGGGCCATTTTTTTGGTCTGGGTCTTGGTCAGCAGCGCGTCGGTGGCCACAAGACCGATTGTTGTGTTTTTTGTGGGATTTTCTTGGGGCGGCTGTGGCAATTTGACAGACCGTTTGCCCTGATGACCAAACTCACCGTCCACTTCAAGGCCAATCTCCCAAGGCCGCCCTGTGGCCGGATTGATAACCGAGCCCAGGGAATTTACCGCCACCACCGAGGCGACGGTGACGCCCGAACCGAGAACCAAACTGGCTGTACCCAGACCGCCCTTGATACCACCGGACATGGCGCCGGTCCCAGCCCCGATGCCGCCCATGGAAACGGTTCCCCCTTTAGCACTGCGGCACGCCCGCACCCCCCACTCATCGCTGACGGATGGAATAAAACCCTGACCCCTTCCCAGGTCGTACAGGACTGCCGCCGGCACAATAGGCACCACTTGCCCTTTGTCAACCGGAAATCCGTATCCCTGATCAGCCAGCCATCGAACAACACCGTCAGCGGCGGCCAAACCGAAGACAGAACCTCCCGATAAGACAACGGCCTGCGCACGCTCTACCAGGTTTACGGGGTCAAGAAGATCTGTTTCCCGGGTCCCCGGGGCAGACCCCCGCACGTCCACCCCCGCAACCGCTCCCTCGGGACAGATGACAACCGTTACCCCGCTGACCGCATCCAAGTCCGTGTAATGGCCAACGATTAAACCCTCTATATCGGTCACGGCGTTATTCAGGCCAGTGGCGGCCAAGCAAATCTCCTATATTTTTTATTATTGAGATAATCCGCTTTTTGGTTCTCTGCGACTTTCCTTTAGCCCTGAGCCTTACGCCCTTCACCATTGATTTAACATGAAGACCGGTTGATCAACTTCTGAACGCACTCTCTTGCCTATTCACACCCTATAACAAATCACACTACGTCCCTATCTCCCAGGAGGAGAGATACCTTTCTTGTTCCGGTGTTAGTGTGTCGATCTCAACACCCATTGAGGAAAGTTTCAGCCGGGCGATCTCTTCATCGATATCCCGTGGGACAGGATAGACTTTTTTTACCATCTTTGAATGTTGGCCTGCCATGTATTCTGCCGACAAGGCCTGGTTGGCAAAGCTCATGTCCATAACACTGGATGGATGTCCCTCGGCTGCTGCCAGATTAATCAACCGGCCTTCCCCTAGGATATATATCCTCCGTCCATTTTTGAGGGTAAACTCCTCCACAAAATCCCTGATATTTCTCCGTTCGACAGAGGCCTCAGTGAGACCTGGCAGATCCAACTCCACATCAAAATGACCGGAGTTCGACACGATGGCGCCATCCCTCATCATGGCAAAATGTTCGGCGCGAATGACATTCATGTCTCCCGTCAGTGTACAGAAAAAGTCCCCTAACGGAGCGGCCTTGGCGATAGGCATGACCTGATACCCATCCATAACGGCTTCAAGGGCCCTGAGCGGATTTACCTCGCACACGATCATATGTGCGCCATGCCCTTTGGCCCGCATGGCAACGCCTCTTCCGCACCAGCCATAACCGCTAACGACGAATGTGCTACCTGCCAGCAACCGGTTGGTGGCCCGGATAATACCATCTACGGTGCTCTGGCCTGTCCCATACCGATTATCAAAGAGATGTTTGGTATCGGCGTCATTTACAGAAATAATGGGGAACTGTAAAACCCCGTCGTTCTCCATACTCCTGAGTCGAATGACCCCGGTGGTCGTTTCTTCTGTTCCACCCAGGACCCCTGAGAGAAATCCACTCCTCTCTGCTTCAGACAGGCCTTTTCCCCACTCACTGACAGACGGCTCCAACTCATCCCATTTGTTTAGAGCCATAAAGTGAATCGAACTGACCAGGTCAGCGCCATCATCCATTGTCAAATGCGGTTTGTGTCTTAAGGCCGAGAGAATATGGCTGTAATACGTCGCGTGATCTTCACCCTTGATCGCAAAAACAGGGATTTCATCATCGGCCACCAGGGAAGCCGCCACATCGTCCTGGGTGGAAAGGGGGTTGGATGCGCATCCTACCACATCGGCACCCCCCGCCTTCAAGGTCTTGAGCAAACTCGCTGTCTCAGTGGTTATATGCAAACAGGCAGACAACCTGAGATTCTTTAACGGTTTTTCTTTTGAAAACCGCTCTCTTATCTTTGTCAGGACGGGCATACTCATTTCCGCCCACTCGATTCTCAAGCGGCCCTTCCCCGCCAGGTTTATGTCCTTGATATCATAATTCATTATTTCAATTTACCTCGTTCCGTGAATTGTGAGTTGTAAATTTTGCGTTTCCTATTCTTGATGACCTCGTAAAAAGTCATAAATTAGACGGCACAGTAAAAAGTCACAGATGTAAGGCGCGCGAATCTTTAGGAATGAGGCGTACATATAAGTACGTCGGAATGACTAAAGATGAAGCGCAACACAGCGGATGGACTTTTTACGAAGCCGTCATTCTTAATAGTAAAATCATGAGCTTTAGTTCACTTCAGGCATTTTAGCTCACGTTTGTCACTGTTTTTCAAAGCGTTACTTCACTGCCCGTTTCAGTTCCGCCACCATATCCGTCTTTTCCCAGGCAAATTCCGGTAATTCCCGGCCAAAGTGTCCATAATTACAGGTTTTTCTAAATATGGGCCTAAGCAGATCAAGTCTTTCGATAATCGCGGCCGGACGAAGATCAAATTTCTTCTTGACGATCTCGGTCAACTCCTGGCTGGAAACAACACCCGTACTGTAAGCGCCCACTAACACAGAAACCGGTTCAGCCCGTCCAATGGTGTAGGCCACCTGTAACTCACACTTTGTGGCCAGTCCTGCTGCCACAATATTCTTTGCAATATAACGGCACATGTATGAGGCACTCCTGTCCACCTTGGAGGGGTCTTTTCCTGAAAAAGCCCCTCCGCCGTGATAACCGAACCCGCCGTAGGTGTCCATAATGATCTTTCGCCCTGTTAGACCGCAGTCACCCAAAGGGCCGCCCACCACAAATCGGCCTGTGGTATTAATAAAATACTGGGTGTCATTATCCAGCATTTCCTGAGGGATGACATCTTTGACCACCTCCTCCACAATGGCTTCCCGAAGTGTATCGTAGTCCACATCCGGCGAATGCTGGGCCGCAATAACCACAGTATGGACTCTAACCGGCTTCCCATTTTCATATTCCACCGTTACCTGTGATTTCCCATCCGGTCTGAGCCAGGGGAGCTTTCCTGATTTGCGGACATGTGCCAGCCTTGCGGTCAGCCGGTGCGCCAGGTAGATGGGCATGGGCATCAGAGTATTTGTTTCTTTACACGCATAGCCGAACATAAGCCCCTGATCCCCTGCACCCTGTTCCTTAAAAAGTCCGTTACCTTCGTCAACCCCCGCGGCGATATCCGGGGATTGTTTATCAATTGTAGAAATCACAGCACACGTTTCCCAGTCAAACCCCATAGAGGAGTTACTGTAACCGATGTCTTTAATGGTCTGTCTGACCACCTCCGGCATATCCACATAGGCCTCGGTTGTAATTTCGCCCGCAATAATGGCCATGCCAGTGGTTACCAGGGTTTCACAGGCGACGCGGGAATTTGGATCCTGTTCCAGCATCTTATCCAAAATGTGGTCTGATATCTGGTCTGCCACCTTGTCAGGGTGCCCCTCGGTGACCGACTCAGAGGTGAATAAAAAATTTGATGATTTCATAGATTTCTCCTTCAAAATAATGCTTTTCTTCTATTAAAAATCGTTAATTAAATCATTTTATGCCTTTTATGTCAAACACGTGGAGGCATATAAACCATTTGACCCGGTCTCCAGGCCTTATACGTTAATGGAAAAAGGGTAATAACCAATGATGGGAAACATCCGTATT
>Ga0272443_10001131_pt1 | contig 41839 bp, 21 predicted proteins | sample SSMAcet12_FD_193581 | JGI IMG/M metagenome (GOLD analysis project Ga0272443, IMG submission 193581) | Marine sediment archaeal communities from Little Sippewissett salt marsh, Falmouth, MA, United States - SSM-Acet-12 | ecosystem: Environmental > Aquatic > Marine > Wetlands > Sediment ...
TAGGCCGATTTTTCAGGCTGATAACAGGGGTCGTGCGGAGGCTCGCTCGTGGAATGTTTATAAAGCATTTCAGTATAAGAGGTTGGCATCATTTTGCGGCGAAGTCGGCTGTATCGGGGGTCTGCGATTTGCAGCGCCAGGGGGGCTTCTGTGTACAAGATACGGATTGTGTGGAAGGTGTGCCCGGAGAGTATCCGAGAAGCGCGGGACGGCACCAGGAGATATGTAAACCTTTGTTGAATAGGAAGTTATGATCTCGTGCGGTGGCAGCCCCCCAGCATGGTCCGCCTGTGCCGATGCGTAGATACTCAGAGATGGTCATTTTGGGCGCATCTTGGCTCATCCTTTTGCGGGCTCAGGTCGAAAGAGGGGTAGGAATTCAGGTGAGATTATCGGACGCCCTGGAGTCGGCCGCAGGGGGGGCGACGGGCGGCTGACGTGCGGTGTGAACCTCTGAAAGGATTGGCGGTTCAAGCGGATGCCCACGTTCAACTACAAGGCCAAGACGACGTCGGGCGAGACGGTGGCTGGTGTCCTGACGGCTGAGAGTCAGCAGGTCGCCCTGCGGATGCTGGACGACCGCGCGTTGTTCCCGATCACCGTCAAGGAGGGCGGCCAGGCGGACCGCCCCTCTTTTACAGGCCGCAGCCGCAAGCTCAAGCTGCGGGTGGTCTCGACGTTCTACAGCCAGTTGGCCGACCTGCTGCGGGCCGGCGTGCCCGTGTTGCGGGCACTCGACGTGCTCGCGCGGTCGGCTTCGACCCCGTTGCTCGGCGAGATCCTTCGGGAGGTCCACAACGATGTATCGAGCGGCGAGTCGCTGGCCGACGCGATGGCCAAGCATCCCCGCGCGTTCAACAACCTGGCGGTCGCGATGGTACGGGCCGGCGAGGCGGGCGGTTTTCTGGAGGACGTGCTGGCGCGCGTCTCTGCGTTCAGCGAACGGCAGGACGAGCTCCGCAACAAGCTCATCGGTTCGATGATCTATCCGGTCATCCTGTTGGTCGTGGGGCTGGCGGTCGTTTCGGGGCTGCTCGTGTTCGTCGTTCCGAAGTTGCAGGGTTTTCTGGACCGCGTTGAAAAACCTTGGATCACGACGATGCTGCTGGGCACGAGCGATTTCCTTCAGCGACGGGGATTGATCCTGCTCGGCGTGTTGGTCATCGCGGGGATTTTCGTGGGGCCTGTGTTGCGCAGCGGGTCGGGGAAGTTGGCGATCGATCGGCTGTCGCTGCGGATGCCCGTGCTGGGGCGGATCGTCACGATGGTGGCCGTCTGCCGTTTCTGTCGGATTCTGGGGACGATGCTGCACAACGGTGTGCCGATCCTCCAGGCACTGCGGATCAGCAAGGACTCGGCCGGCAACCAGTTGCTGGCCGACGAGATCGATAAGGCGGCCGACTCGGTTCAAAGGGGCGAGTCTCTGGCGTTGCCGCTGGCTGAAAGCGGGATGTTCCCACCCGACATCGTCGACATGATCGCGGTGGCAGAAGAGAGCAACAACCTCGAGAACGTCCTCGTTCAAATCGCCGACTCGAACGAGGCGCGCGTCGCGCGGCTCATCGACCTGGGTGTGCGGCTTCTGGAGCCACTCATGCTCGTCGTGATGGCCTGCTTCGTGCTGGTGATCGCTTTGGCGCTGCTCGTACCGATCCTGCGGATGAGCTCGGCGATGCAATGATGTGGAGGCGGCGTAAAAAGTGAGGTTATGGACAACATCGGGCAAGCCATGCCGAGGCCGACGGGACGGGGCGGGCGCCCGATGAAGGGTTTCAGACGGATGGTTTCATCGTTCGGTTATGGAGGAAACGTCACCGATGGAAAGGACCCATGCAAAGCGGCGCGCCGTGCGCGGGGGCTTCACACTGATCGAAGTGCTGCTGGTGATCGCGATCATCGCGCTTCTGGCGGCGTTCGTGGTGCCTTCGTTCATCAACGTTCAGAGCGGCGCGGAGAAAAGCATTACTGAAAGTCTCGTCAGCAGCGGGGGGCCTGTGTCCAGCGCGCTGGAGCTCTACCGGATCAACGTGGGAACGTACCCGGAGGAGCTGCGCGAACTCGTCGAGCCTCCGGAGGACGAGGACAAGGCGGCGCGGTGGCGCGGGCCTTACATCACGAACCTCGACGACCTCAAGGACGCCTGGGGGCGCGACCTGAATTACCGGTTCCCCGGCGAGGTCAACGAGAGCCGCTACGACCTGTGGAGTAACGGCCCGGACGGTGATGAAGGTACCGACGACGATATCGGCAACTGGACGCAGGAAGAGCGGTAACCAGACGAACCGGTCGTTCGGTGAATCCGCTGCTGGTTCCGAGGGGCGCCGTCCATGCCGGTGTGTGTGCCGTCTTGCGGGCGGCGAGGTGAAGGGATGATGCGGCGAGCGAGCTTCACCCTCATCGAGGTGGTTCTGGTGATCGCGCTTCTGGCGGTCATCGTCGCTTTTGCCTATCCGGAGCTGGGCGCTGAGTTGAAGCGGCGATCGCTCGTCGAGTCGGCTGACCGGCTGCGTTCGCTGATCGTCCGGGCCCACGCCCAGGCGATGCTTGAGAGCCGGCAGTACCGGATCGAGTTTCCGGGCACACCGAACCCGGATGATCCGAATGCGGAGGAGGCGATCGACGTCCCGCTGGAGACGTTGCAGCCCCGGCTGTTGCGGCAGGAGGACCCTCTCGAAAGTCCGCACATGTTCGTCGAGTACGAAGCACACTGGGCTCCGCGGGAGGTGCTGATGCCGGGCACGCGGTGCGTGGCGGTTCTGGCAGGGAGACCGCGTTTTGACATTGACGCGTCGCGTCCGCTGGCCGGCCCCTCGATCACCGAGGACGCGCAGGCCGAGTTCGTGCCCCTGACGCTCTATCCGGACGGGACGTGCGACTGGGTGACGTTCGTGCTGACGGATCTGCCTGCGGACGTCCAGCTCGAGCCGGGCCACGCGCCGCGGATCGTCAACGTCATCGTCGACGGGCGCACGGGCGCGGCGTGGATGCAGCGGGCGCTGCGGGTGGAGGAGGTCGAAATCATGGAGGAGATGGGGGCCTCGCCCATCCTCCACATGGATTTCACCCGGTCCGACGTGATCACCGAGGACAATGTTCTCCGGGTGCACATGGCGGCTGAGGGCGCGGTGGGCAGCCGGCAGCCGGCAGAGCCGTGAGGGTGGTGTTGAAGTTGTTCAGAAGGTGTGTGTGATGCGAACGGTCAGGTCGCCAAATGTCGGCCCGAACGGTTGCGGTCGCGGCGCGGTGCGCGGGGCGATACTGCTTGAGGTCGTGCTGGCCACCGGAATCCTGTTCGTGGGCATGTCGGTGATCGGGCTTCAGGTGGTCAACGGTCTTCAGGTCGCCCGGAACGTCGAATCGACCCTCGAAGCGACGTTGCTGGTCGACACGTTGCTGGCTGAGCTGGACGCCGGGGCGGTCGTGCCGGAATCCACCGATGATCTGATCGAGGGGGATTTCGGCATTCGCGCGCCGGGTTATGCCTGGAGGATTCTCATCGAGCCGGCCGACGTGGACGACCTGCTCATGCTGACGTTTCAGATCAGTTACAACGACGCCGACGCCGACGATCAGGTGAACAACCCCGATCGGCAAATCGATTTCGATCCCGGCCGGCTTTTGCGCGAAGTGCATCGGCTTTATCCCGTGCCTGCGGACGTGAACATGGAGCGCGACTTCGGCGTCACCTCGGAGGACCTTCAGACGGCCTTCGGCGTGGGGCCGGGCGGCGATACCGGTGAGGATCAAAAGGGGGGCGGGTCCAGCCCGTTCGGTGACCTGTCCCGTTTGGCCAGCGAGTTGGGTGTTGACCTGACGAGCTTCGATTTCCTGTTCGACCCGGGGGGGTTCGATCCCCGGATGCTCGCTCACCAGCTTCCCGAAGAGGAGTTCATGGCGTTGATGGGGCTGATGGAGACCCTGCTCCGGCAGGGCGGAGGCGCGTTGACGGAGTTGGGCGGCGGGCGCTCCGACCGTCGCAGGGGTGATGAGTCGCCGGGCGCGGAAGGCAGCCCCGGCGGAAACGAGGGGGACGGCGGCGGCATGATGGAAGATGGAGCCCGTGGGCGCCGCCCCCCGCGGGGCGCGGGACGGCGGGAGCGCTGAGCGGATTGTACCGAAGGTGATGGCGGACGAGCCATGATGGAACGAACGACCAGACGGAAGCGAGTATCGATGCCGGCAGCGTCCTGCCTGCGTGGGTTCACGCTGCTGGAGGCGGTGCTGGCGATTTCGTTGACGATCGTGATCCTGTCGGGCGTGTTCGCGTTCTACATGCACATCCTTCGGGCGCGGGAGGCGGGCGTGGGGGCGATCCACGATGCGAAACTCAACCGCGCGATCCTCGCGCAGATGGCCCAGGAGATCCGCCATGTGACATCAATTGTGCCGGGGGACGGGGTCGGGTTCCGGGGCGATCGGCATCGGATCGCGATTGTTTACTTCGCGCTGCCGGACCACGAGGCGTTTCGGGAGTTCAATCCGGATGTGGATATGCCGCCTCCGGCTCAGAACGACTTGCGATGGGTGACGTACCAGTTGCTCTGGGACGACGAGCAGATCGACGCCGAAGGCGTGCCGATCTGCCACGGCCTGTGGCGGACGCAGCAGCGCATGTTCGATCCGAACCCGCAATTCGTCGTCCAGGACGATGATGTCGGGACGGATGGCGAAGAAGAAGGCAGCGGAATGGCCCCCCAGGCGGAAGGGGAGTTGATCGCGCCGGAGATCAAGTACCTGACGTTCGAGTATTTCGACGGTGCCGAGTGGCGGGATCGGTGGCAGTTCGCCGCCGATGCCGAGGACGAGGTTGAGCAGGAAGAACCCGGCGGCGAGATCGAGACAGGCATGGAGACGGACATCTGGGCGCCTGCCGCCGGCGGAAAGGTGCCCGACGAGAACAGCTATGCGTTGCCGCAGGCGGTGCGCATCACGGTCGGCCGCGTGCGCGTCGAACCCGAAGACGAGCGGATGGGCTTCGGCCTGTTCGATCCGGAGCTCGACGAGCTCGAGGAGAACCACCCGGACCGGTTCACGATCGTCGTACCTCTGCTGGCGGCGGACCGGACGCTGCTCAGCTCGCGCCAGTACGGGGTGGCCGACAGCGTCGCGCGCCAGGAAGGGGGGATGTGATGAGCCGCTCGATGCGTCCGTCCAGCGCGCGTGTCCCCCGCTTCGCCCGGCGCGGAATGCTGCTGGTGGTCGTGCTGACGATCATTGCCGTCATGAGCGTCGTGGCGGCCAGCTTCGCGTACATGATGAACGCGGACCTGGCGTCCGTCGAAGCGATGCAGGCGCGGCAGCAGGCGCGCCTCGCGGCCGAATCGGGGATCGCGCGCGCGATGCTGCTTCTGCGCGAGCACCGCACGGACCTCGACCAATGGTACGACAACGAGGATGTCTTCCGGCGCGTGCTCGTCTGGTCGCCGGGGCGGATCGGCGGTTCGGAGAGTGCGGCGGACAAGGACGTCGTGGAAGGGCGGCCGGCCTGGCGGTACAGCGTCGTCGGCTACGAGAAGCAGCAGGACGAGACGCGCATCCGGTTCGGTTTGACGGGCGAGTCGAGCAAATTGAACCTGCGGACGGCGTCGCGCGGCCAATTGATCCGTTTCTTCGACCAGTTCCAGTTCGAGAACGTGTCAGCCATGGAGCTGGCCGACGCGCTCCTCGACTGGCAGAGCTCCGAAGAAGGCTCCGCCTCGCCTTACGGGGCGGGAAGCAGTTACTACATGACGCTCGAGCCGCAATACCGGGCCAAGAATAGGCCGCTTCAGACGGTCGAGGAACTGCTCATGGTCAAGGGTTTCACCGGGCAGGTGGTCTACGGTGAGGATTACAACCGCAACGGTTACCTCGATGAGAACGAGGACGACGGCCCGGACGGCGTGTTTCCGCTGGATGACGGCGACGGCGTTCTGGACCAGGGGATCCGGCCGTTCGTGACGGTCTATTCGTCGGATTTCAACAGCGCCAATGACAACAGGCCCCGGATCAATATCAACCTCGTCGATTTCAGCCGGACCGAACTGCTTCCGGACTATCTCGTCGAGGAGATCAGCCCGGAGGTCATCGAGTTCATCGCCGAGGCCCAGAAGCGCAAGTACACGTTCCGCTCGGTGGGCGAGCTGCTCGAGTTGGAGGTCTATGAGAACGGGACGTCGAACTACGACGATGCGTGGGAGCAGTTCGAGCGCGAGGTGCGCCAGGCTGACCGGCAGGGCTTGGAGGCGGCGGAAACCCAAAGTGCGCCGTCCCCGGAAGGCGAGCGCGGAGAGGAGAACACACCTGATCCGTCGCAACGCCCTGATCGGCGCAATCGCTCGAACCGGGAGAGAAGGAACGAAAACGAAGGGGGCGACCCGAACGAAGAGGGGGGCGCCAAAGGCGGGACGAAAACCGGCACCCCGATCGTCAGTCCCGTTTCCGCCGACCAGATGGACGTGCTCCTGGATCGGCTGACGACCGTGGGCGAGCCGGTTCTGCGGGGGCGGATCGACGTGAACACGGCGCCGCTGGAGGTGCTGGCGAGCATCCCCGGCCTCACGGAGGAGCAGGCGCAGGCGATCGTCAATCGGCGTTCCCAGGTGACGGCTGAGGAAAAAGAGACGCCGGCCTGGCTCGTCTCCTTCGGCGTGCTCGAGCCGCAGACGTTCGCGCTCGTGAGCAACGCGCTGACGAGCCGCTCGCTCCAGTTTTATATCGACGTGATCGGGTTCGCCGACCACGTCGACGCCGCCTGCCGGCTCGAGGCGATCGTCGAGATGACGGGCCATCTGGCGCAGTTGAAGTACTACCGCGATATCACGGCGCTGGGGCTGGGGTATCCGAGGGTCGAGGAGAATCGTTCCGAGGGGTATGCATCCTATGATCGGTGAACGCAGCGTACTGTGCATGGATTGGGATGAGCGCTTCCTGCGCATCCTCGACGTGCGGCTGAGCCGAGGCCGCATGCGGATCAGCAAAGCGGTCCGCGCGGAGGTACCCGAGCACGTCAACGTGCACGACCCGGCTTCTCTGAGCGCTTTCTTGAAGCGGACGCTCGGCGAGCATCGGATCCGCACGCGGCGGGTGATCATCGACGTCCCCCGGCAGGACGTGGTGCTGAACCAGCTTTCGCTGCCGCGCGGCAGCGCCGACGAGATGGCTGCGATGGTGCACGTGCAGGCGGCCAAGGAGCTGCCGTTCACCAAAGAGCAGGCGGTGATCGATTACGCCATTTCCCGCGAACAGAAGGGCGGACTGTGCGAAGTGTGGATGGCGGCCGTCCGGACGGCCGTCCTCGACCGCTACCGCCAGGTGATCGCGTCGGCCGGTCTGAAACTCGAACGGGTGGGTCTGCGGCCGTACGCGAACGTCGCGTCGCTCGACGCGGCGCTGCTGGCTGATCAGCGGACGCTCATGGTCGACATCGGGCCGGTGATGACCGAGATCTGCGTTATCGAGAACGGTCGGCTCGTCTTTTCGCGAGCGGCCTCGGTGACGGTACCGGCCGACGGGCTGTTGGCCGACGAGGAACGGACGTCGCCCGGCAGCCGCGCCCAACCGGCCACGGGCGACGAGGGCATTCCGTTCCTGGAAGAACCGGTCGGTCGGCCCGACACGATGGAGCGGCTACTCATCGAGGTGAGCCGTACGGTGGAAGCCTACCGGGCCATGACGCCGGGGGCGGCCGTCGAGCAGATCGTGTTGGCCGGTGCGACGGGAGCCAATGAGTCTGTCGCCGAGCGTTTCACGCAGCGGTTCGGGATTCCCTGCCGGATCTATCGCCGACCTGCGTCGTTGAAGTGGCCGGGCGCGGAAGGTTCGGAGGCTGTCTTTTCCGTGGTTATCGGCCTGGCGATCGGCACGACGACCGAGGGGCTGCATTACTTCGATTTTCTGAATCCCAAAGAGCCGGAGGCTGCCCAGCGGATACGCCAGCGCCAGCGGCCGATCCTCGCGGCGACGATCGCCCTGTTCGTCCTGGCTGCCGGCGTGGTCGCGTATCAGCCCATCGCCCGTCGCAAGGCGCGGATCGCCGATCTCGAGATGCAAAAGGAATTTCTGAACCGGGACAGCGAGGCGCGGGAGTTGATGCTCGATCAATTCAAGGATTACGAGGCGTGGCAGAAAACCAACGTCGTGTGGATCGACCAGTTGATGCGGTTGGGCGAGGCCTTTCCGCCCAACAGCCGCGCGTACATTACGAAGGTGGTATTCGACCACCGCGGCCAGATCACGATCGACCTGGTGGCTAAGGATGAGACGGTGGCCACGGGGATCGTCGATCAGCTCACTCAGATGACGGACAAGAGCGGCAAACCGATCTTCACGGCCAGGACGGGCAAGGCGTCCGAAAGTGCGGATAAGGTCTACCCTGTAAAAGATCAGGTGAACGTGGAGATCGTGGCGTTGAAGATGACGTCGTAGCGGCCGGTTCGTCGCGGTGCGTTGAGGGCTGGTGAACGGCATGAACAAGCGCGAAAAAAGGTTGCTGATCGCCCTGGGGGTAGGTATTGCCCTGCTGGCCGGCCGGGCGATGATCCGCGCCTACCGCGGCGCGCTTCAGGAGTACAACAAGACAATCAGCCGGCTCACGACCGAAGTGAAGCAGATCGAGCAGGAGCGCATGGTAGCGGCCGAGGCGGCCCGCCAGTGGCGCGAGGAGATCGGCCCGCAGACGCTGTCGATGGATGCGAAAGAGGCGGCCACGCGGTTACGCGACGAACTCTACGCACTGAGCGACAAGGTCGGCCTGGCCGACATCACGGTGAACATCGGCAGCCCCCAGACGTGGTTGAGGAATGGTTTGAATACGCTCAACGGTACGGTGAGCGGGACGGGTACCCTTGACGTCGTGGTGGACTTCCTGTTCCTTCTGCATCGCCAGCCGTACAACGTTCGGTGCCAGAGGTTGACCCTGGACCAGGCGACACGGCGTCCCCTGCGAGGCCGGGCGGATGCGGATAGGCGGGGCCTGTTGAAGATGACGGCCCAGCTTGACACGCTCATCCTGCCGCCCAACGCGATGGTGCAGCAGTTCGCGACGGCCGACCTCGCGGCCGAGCCGCGCGAAACGGTGCCCAGGACGGTGGGCAAGACACCGTCCGACTACCAGGCGCTCCTGAAGCGCGATCTGTTCGCGCCTTATTTGCCGCCGCCGCCCGAACGTCCTCCGCGAGTGACCGAACGGTCCGCGCCGGACCGGCCGCCGCCGACGCGCACCCCGCCGCCCCCACCCCCGCCGGACGCGCGGATGGTGCTGGGACGGACCTTGAGTTCGCCGCGCGGCCAGCTGGCGGTTCTCGAAGAGCCTGTGGGACGGGGCCGGCAGGGCGGACCGAGCGAAAGCACCTACAAGCAGGTCGGCGACACGATGTATGGAGGAACGCTGGTCTTCGTCCATCCCCGCGGCGCGGTGACGGAGAGAGAGGGCAAACTGCTGTTTCATCCACTCGGGGAGCCGCTCAACAGTGGCAAGGAGCTCAGCGCGAAGGAAGAGCCGATCGTTTATCACGAGTTGCTGAAACTCAAAGAGAAGGCGAAGGGTATAAGTGAACGACCCGGTTGACACGAATGTCAGGCCTGCTGGAACCGACCTGGGTCGTGGGAGGCGGGTGGTGACAAGGAAGGGCGCGGGTCGTATCGGCGCGGAACGGAATGGCTGGAAAGACAGGGACGTCGCAGTCCGGCGTCAGGCCCGATGCGATGCGGGCCGGGGACCGAGAATGATGAACGGGTGCATTATGACGAATCGGTGCATGGGTGATGCAATGTTGCGAAGGCTGTGGGCACGGTCTTGGCGGATGGTGCCGGCGCTTCTTATCGGCATGTTGACGATGGGGTGGCCGATACATGCCCGGAGCGCGACCACGCAGCCCGCCGAGCGCGATCCGGAAGAGAGCGTGTCCTCTGAGGAGCAAGTGGCCGAGGAGGAGATGGCCGAACTGCTCGAACAGCTCGAAGCGCTCGACAGGGCGATGGCTGAACCGGACCCCGAGGTGCGCGAAGCTGCCAAGCGGCGCGTTATGGAGCGTATGGAGAAACTGAATGCGCGCGACGCGGGTCGTTTGGCCGACCTCGAAAATCAGGTGGAACGGCAAGATGCGGCGCCCGGGGATACGAAGGGACCGGACGAGGCAGAGCCGGACGGGGGTCGGCCGCCCATCGACGAGTCTGGCGAGCCGTTGCCGTCCGACGCACCATCGCTCGAGGAAGTCACTGACGAGGAACTCGAGGAGCTCGCACGCGAGATCCGCCAGCAGGAGGAGGCTGAACCGAGCGACGCCGAGCCGGAAGACGAGCCGATCGACGAACCGCTGGAGGAACCGGTCGATGAGCCGTTGGATGAACCGACGGGTGAGCCGGTCGATGAACCGTTGGCCGAGCCGGTGGATGAACCGTCGGCCGAGCCGGTGGATGCTGAACCGGCCGAGGTAGAGCGGAAGGATGCTGCTCCCGCGCGGCCCGCGCGCGCCACACGCCCCGCACCTCCGGCGCCGCCTGCGCGTCCCACGCGCCCGGCGCGCTCCAGACCGGCTGACACGGCGCCCGAGACGCCGGAGGGCCCCCCGCCCGCGACTCGGCGACCAACGCCGCCTACCGAGGCGCCGGCGGAAGGTGCGCTACCCCGGGATCCGAAGACAGGCGAGCCGGACCTGCGGGCCGAGCCTGCGTGGTGGAAGTTGCCGGCCGAGGAACGGCCCTACTTTTTCTCCTGGAAGAATACGTCCTTTCTCGATGCCTGCCGCGATCTCCAGGAGATGAGCGGCCTGAGCATGCTGGGTTTGAGCCAGGTGGACAAGGCCCAGGCCAACACGCCGGTCACGTTCCAGTCGGCCGAGTTGATGAACTATGACGAGGCTCTTTTGATGTTCAACCGGATCATCGAAGACCTGGATTACTGGGTGCTTCGCCGGGACCAGTACCTCGAGATCCGCCGGTGCACCGAATGGTTCCGGCAGATCGAGCCGTCCAACATATTCGATACGGAAGCGGCCTACCGGCAGGCGGACCTGCCGTCGTGGGAGTTGGCGGCCGTGACGTACACGTCCCAGGAGAAGCCGGCTGAGCTGCTTCAGCAGATGGTCGCGGACGTGGTCCCGGTCAATGCATCCCGGGTCAGCGTGATTCCGAACACGAACAAACTGGAGTTGAAGAGTTTCGTTTATCACCTCGATCGCCAGCTCGAGTACCTCGATCGAATCGACCGCCGCGTGGAGGGCGACGGGCGCGAGCTGCGCGTCTACTCGTTGAAGCACGCCTCGACGGACGACGCCGCACGGCTTCTGGAGGCGATGATGCCCCCGGAGGCGGAGCTTCCGATCGAGGCGGGCGGGCCGCAGCCTGCCCAGCCGGCTCCCCGTGCGCGTACCCCGCGCCCCAGTCCCCATGGTGATTCAGGGGCGGGAGTGTCCGTCGACTCGGTGGAGATTACGGAGGACACCCGTCTCCGTCGGCTCTTCGTGCGCGCCCGCCCGGCCAAGCACGAGATGATCGCCGAGTACCTCACCAAGTACATCGACCTGCCCTACGAGGGTGGCCAGAGCGAGCTTGTCAAGCTCGAGCATGCCGAGCCGTCGCGCGTCGTCGAGATGATCCTGCCGCTTCTCAGCGAGCAGCGGGTGATCCAGCCTCCGACGCCGCGTGTGCCGCAGGGCAGGCCGGAGCCACCGACGCCGGCGCCCCGCGTCGTGACGGTCCCGACGGGGGCGGTCCTCAGGCCGATCGATCACCTCAAGGCCGTTTTGGTCAAGGCCAACCCCGACGAGATGGCCGAGATCAAGCAGTACATTGAAATGCTCGACGTCCCGCAGGATGAGGGGCGGCACCAGTATGTGGTTCTGGAACACGCGAACCCATCGAGCGTCGCTTCGATCCTGAACAACGCGCTGGGCAGCACGTCCTATGGCCGGGCGAGGCGGCCGGACGAGATGTCGTCGATGTTGACGCCGTTCCGGGCGATCGCCGACTACAACAACGATCGCGGGCTGGTGATCGTGGGGGAGGCGGCCGACCTGGAAGAGGCGCGGACACTCATTGCGCAGTTGGACGTGGACCCGACGGAAGGGGCGGTCGAGCATCTTCTGCGCCTGACGAATACGCTTCCATCGACGATGGCGTCGATTCTCCAGGGCCGCTTCGGCGGCAACGTTGCGGGCGGTGGTGGCGGCTACAGTCGGTACGGCATGCGGTACAGCATGGGGACAGAAACTTCTCTGCCTCGGTGGATCGCCGACGACGGATCGCGCACGCTCATCGTCGTCTCGAGTGAGCGTATGTGGCCGGAGATCGAGCGGGTCGTCCAGCAGATCGACGAGCTGTCCGAACTGGCTGATACGACGAAGGTCTACCCGCTCAAACATGCGTCTGCGTCGACGCTCTCGTCGATTCTCCAGCAGAGCCTGGGAAGTATGGGCGGTGGGCGCTACGGTTCTCCGGCCACGGGCCCGCGCTTCCAGTACGATCCGCAGGCGAACGTTCTGCTCGTGACGGCCGACGAACGAACGCACGAGCGGGTCAGCGCGTTGATCGAGCAGTTGGACCGTCCCGGGCCGTCGGAGGACGCCGAGCTTCGGGTCATCGAGCTGGCTTCGGCGGACGCCGACTATGTGGCTGACAAGTTGGGCGAACTGTTCGGCGATACGCGGAGCAGGTCCTACTCGCCGTGGTCGATGCGCAGTCAGGGCGCGCCGCGGCCGTCCGTTCAGATCGTGGCCGAGCCGATCGGCAACAGGATTCTCATCACCAGTTCGCAGGAGGATTATGAGAAGGCGGCGGAGCTGGCTGGCCAGATCGACAGCCAGTACGCAGCGCAGGATTTTGTGCGCGAGACGTTCACGCTGCAGCACGCGATGGCCTCGCAGGTGCGGACGGCCGTCCAGATGATGTTCACGAGCGGGTCGGGCGGGATGAGCCGTTACAACCTCACTGGCGAGGCCGGCGGGGTGCGCATTACGGAAGTGGGCGAATCGCTGGTCGTCTCGGCGCCGCGCGAGAAGATGGAGGAGATTCGCCGGCTCATCGAGTCGCTCGACACGGACCCGTCGAGCAAAAATGAGATCCGCATCTACACGGTCGAAGGGGCCGGTGCAATGGGCACGTACGAGATTGCGCGGAATCTCGACCAGTTGTACGGGATTTCCGGGCGGTCGACCCGCGGGCAGGCGAATGTCCGCTTCCTGGGGACTTACGGCAGCGACGTGCTCATGGTGTCGGCGCCCACGGAGCAGATGGAAGAGATTGACCAGACGGTCAAGGAACTGTTGAGCAAACAGGTCAAGAATGACCTTTCGCTGGTGATTCGCCACTATGAGATCCGGCACGCGCGGGCCGACGACGTCGCCGAGATGATCAATCCGATCCTGCAAACCAAGTACCAGGAGATGCAGTCGCAGGGTGGGGGGCGCTACGGCGGCTACTACTACGGGCAGTCCGGTCCGCAGGTCACGCCCTACGCCTCGGGCAGACGCCTCATGGTGGCGGCGCCCGATTCGCTTCTGTCGCTCGTCGAGACGCTGATCGGCGAGTTCGATCAGCCTGCCTCCCAGTCGACGATGGTGATCGTTTCGCTCGATACGGCCAAGGCGGAGGAGATTGCGCCGGTTGTCGAGGCGCAGATCGAGAGCGGGGGCGATGGAGGGCGGTCGGCCTCGTACCGTCGGTCACGTTACTTCTCGCCGTACGGGTCGGCCGGGACCTCCGCAAGCGGGGCCGACACTTTGTCCGTGACGCCGGTGCCTTCGAGCAACGCGATCATCCTGCGCGGCCCCGAGCCGAAGGTAGCCGAGGCGCGCGAATTGATCGTACGGCTCGACGGCCAGGCCCGGCCGGACGGACCGATGATCAAGACGTACGACATCGAGCATGCGGACACCTACGATGTGGTCAGCACGATCGAGCAGATTCTCGGGGTCGGGAGTGACATGTCGGGTACCGGCCGGCGGGCCGACGCTTCGGGCGGGGTCATTATCCAGACGGACATCTACAGCAACCGGATCATCGTCTCGGCCCCGTACGACAAGTTCCCTCTCGTCGAGCAGATCGTCGAACTGAAGGAGACGATGGCCGTCCAGACGCAGGAGTTCGCGGGCGATATCGGAACGGCCGGCGAGGTGCTTTCCCAGAGCAGTGACGGTCTGCGAAAGCTCTACAGGGTCAAGGGCGATCCGGAAACGACGGCCACGTACCTTCAGCGCGTCCTGGATGAGTTGTTCGGTTACTGGGAAGCACCGATTGTCAAGAGCTTCTCGCTCGGCAACCAGATCGTGGTGACGGGCCAGCCCGACAAGTTCAAACAGGTCGAAGAGTGGCTCCGGCGCGTCGAGGAGGCGGACGTGCGCCCGCAGATCGGGTGGACGTTCAAGCAGGTGCGTCGTGAGGATACCACCCGGATCGTGGAGATGCTGCAGCATTATGCGCCGGCCGAGTTGCGTGACCGGATCAATGTCGAGGCGATTCCACGGATGAGCGGCCTGCCCGATCCGCTGGCTGTGATCGATGAAGTGCGGTGGGACGAGGCGGCCCGTTCGTCGACGACGCGCGCGGCTCCGTTCGTGCCGACGCGCGACCTGGCGGCGCTTCGGTCGGCCGTCGCGAACCTGGGCTGGGTCGAGGCCCCGCGTCTGACAGTGGCGACGCGCCCCGCGCCCGAGGAGCCTGCAACCGCACCGGCGAGCCGACCGGCGGAGGCGCGAAGCGAGGTTCCGAAGTCTGCGGCTGCCCCGGCCAGTCAGCCGGCCGCAACCGCGACAGACGCCCCGGGGCCTGCGGCCGAAACGGCTGCCACCGCCCCGTCAACGCCGACGCAGGCGGAACTCGAAGCCGAACTTCGGGAGATCCTGGCCCGGCAGGCGGAAGCACCGGCGACGGCCGACGACGCGGTGCAAGCCGAGCCGCTGCCTTCGAAGGTCGAGGACGATGTGTCCGACACCGACCGCGCGCGGCGCGAGTTGCAGGAAGCGGCGATGGAGGCCTTCGCGACCAGCCAGACGCAGATCAAGTACGACGAGGATTCGGGGTTGATCTACATGGTCGGGCCGGCCGGCGATGTCGAACGGCTTCAGCAGGTGATGAGCGATATCGTCGAGCGTTTCGCGGAAATCGAAGAAGAGACGGAAAGCAACATCCGCGTTTTCAGGTTGCGGCACGTCGACGTGACGGTGGCTGCCACGATCCTGGAGGAGATGTTCAACGAGCGTGCGGCCGCTGCCCAGCGACGCCCCCAGCGACCGCAACAGCGGTCCGGCGACCGGCAACGGGAACAGGCTGAGGATGAGGAGCAGAATGGTCCGCCTTCCGAGCGGCGCGCGCGCGAAGAGGACGAGCAGTCGCGACGCGAACAGGAAGAAGAGCAACGGCCGGCGGGGGGCCAGCGGATCCGTGTCTTTCCCAACCCGCGGGACCAGACCCTCATCGTGCGGGCGGCTGAGGAGGACTTCCCGATCATCGCCGAGCTGTTGCTGAAGATCGATCGGCCGACGGATCGACCGCCGGTGGACATCAAGATTTTCCAGCTCGAACGGCTCAACGCCTACGAGGTTGAGCAGGCGATCCGTACCATCCTGAAGATCGACGAAGCGGCACCGGCGTTGATGGGACGGACGGTGCCGCGCGGCGCGTCGCGTACGAGCCGCAGCACGGGCCGGACTGACGCGATGATCGAGCAGTTGGAACGTCAGATCCTCGAGATGCAGAGCTCGGCCCTGGCCGGCGAGGAAGGAAAGGTCACGCTGCGACCGGCCCAGGACATCACGATCACCTCGGACGCGACGACCAACAGCATCATCGTCTCCGCGCCGGCGGACGGGATGGCGCTCGTCGAAAAGCTCATCAACGAGCTGGAAAAGCAGGACATCCCGACGCAGATCCGCACGATCCAGCTTCAACACGCGGATGCCGAGCAGGTCGCCACGGGCCTCGAGCGCGTCTTCGGCACGACGGCGCGGACGCGCGGCCGGCGTGGCGAGGAAGGTGTGACGCCTTCGCAGCTGGGCAATGTGGCGATCTCGGCCGACACGCGCACGAACTCGCTGGTCGTCCGCGCGCTGGAAACGGACATGAAAAAGATCGAGCCGATCATCAATGAGCTCGATGTCGTGCCCTCACTCGATCAGCAGGTGCAGCTCTACCCGATCGAGCACGGCAACGCCGCGGAGATGGCCAAAACGCTCAGCCGGATTTTCGTCGAGGACCCGGCCTCGACGGGCCGGCGCGCGGTGCGGATCATCGCCGACGAGGAGACCAACACGATCCTCGTCTGGGCGCCGGAAACGCAGCAGGAGGCGATCGGCCAGCGGATTACCCAGCTCGAGGAGCGCGTCGGGACCGCCACGACGCCGCGCGAGATCGTTTTGCAATCCGCCCTGCCGTCGCGCGTCGCCGAGACGCTGCGTTCGATGTACGTCACCCAGTCGGGACGGTCGCGGAGTGGGGACGGGCGGATCCGGATCGAGGGTCATGACCAGAGCATGACGCTCTTCGTGGCTGCTCCGGACGAGATTTTCAGCGAAATCGAGAGGACGGCCCGGATGATGGACCAGCGGCCGGCCGAAACGATCGAGGTGTATGAGCTCGAGAACGCCTCGGCGACCGAGATCCTGGGCCGGTTCAAGGAGATGATGAGCCAGGTTCTCGGACAGGCCGGCGGCGGGCTGGGGCAGGTGTTCGCCGCGACGGCCGACGAGCGGACCAACGCGCTGGTGGTCATCGGCGGTGCGGGGACACACACGGCTGTCAAGCGGGTGCTCGAGCAGCTCGACTCGGCTCCGTCGGATGCGACGGCTGTCTCGACGGAAATGTTTACGCTCGGGCGCGGCAACGCCTCGTCGGTGGCTGCCACGGTCAACAGTCTGTACGGGCGCAAGAACTGGGAGAACGGGATGCCCGCGCCGCGCGCGGCGGCGGAACCCAGCGCGAACGTCGTGTACGTGACAGGCACGAAGGCGCAGATCGAACACATCCGCAAGATGGTGATCCAGCCGTTGCAGGGGCTGGCCGGCGAGGAAACCCCGCCCGCTCCGCTCCAGGATTACCAGATCGCCGTCAAGTACGCGGACGTTCAGAACCTCGCCACGACCCTCAACCAGCTCTTTCAGCAGCGGTTCGCGGCCCGGCAGCGGGCAGGCATCGTGACGGCGCCGACGGAGAGCTCGATCACGATCGTGCCCGAGCCGGCGACACAGCAGCTCCTGGTGACCTGCACGGAAAAGAACCGCGAGCTCATCGATACCTATCTGGCGACGCTCGACGTCGAGTCGGCCACGGACCGCAGCCAGGAGACGAAAGTCTTCCGCCTCCAGTTCGCGGATCTCGGCTCCACGGCCCAGGCGTTGAGTGCAGCCTTCCGCCCGGTGGGACGGGTCTCGCCGAGCGAGCAGGTAACGATCACCGCCGAGTACGCGACGCAGTCGCTCATCGTCAAGGCGCCGGCCGACGACATGAAGCGGATCGAAGCGCTCATTGCAGAGATCGACACCGGCGACGCGACGAAGATGACGCCGCCCGAAACCATCCGGCTGGAAAACGCGCGGGCGTCCGAAGTGGCCACCATGCTGAATGACATGATTCGGCGCACGAGGCGGCGGGACCGGACGACGGGGACGTACCCGATCACGGTGTCGGCCCAGGACGACTCGAACACGCTGCTGGTCAGTGCGAGCAGTCAACAGGATATGGAAGAGATCAAAGGTTTGATCAAGAACCTGGACGTCGCGCCCTCCGAGGATGAACGGTCGGTCCGGACTTATCCCATCCAGTTCGCCGATCTCGGCTCGGTGATCCAGGCGATCAACGCGCGGTTTGCGGACAATGCGCGGCGACCGATTGCCGAGCAGGTGGCGATCACGCCGGACCACGCGAACAACGCGCTGCTCGTGACGGCCTCGGAAGACAATCACGAGCGGGTCGCATCGATCGTCGCCGGCCTCGATAAGGCGAACTTGGCGCGCACCCTCGTTCCCAAGACGGTCAAGCTCGAGCACGCGCGGGCGTCCGACGTGGCTGATCTGATGAACGAGATGATCCGGCGGTCGAAGCGGCGGGATCGGCAGACGGGAACGTACCCGATCACGGTCTCGGCCGACGACGCCTCAAACACGCTCCTCGTGACGGCGGCCGAAGCGGATCTTCAGGAGGCGATGGATCTGATCGCACAGCTCGACGTGCCTCCGCCGGTCGAAGATCAGCGCGAGGTCAAGTCGTATCCGATCCAGTTCGCCGACCTCCGCTCGGTGATCCAGGCGATCGACGCGCGGTTTGCGGACAACGCCCGGCGGCCGATTGTCGAGCAGGTGGCGATTACAGCGGACAACGCGAACAACGCGCTGCTCGTGACGGCCTCGGAGGCCAATCACGAGCGGGTCGCGTCGATCGTGGCCGGTCTCGATAAGGCGAACTTGGCGCGCACGCTCGTTCCCAAGACAGTCAAGCTCGAGCACGCCCGGGCGTCCGATGTGGCCAAGCTGATGAACGAGATGATCCAACGGTCGAAGCGGCGGGATCGGCTGACCGGGACGTACCCGATCACGGTCTCGGCCGACGACGCCTCGAACACGCTGCTCGTGACGGCGGCCGAAGCGGATCTTCAGGAGGCGATGGAGCTGATCGCGCAGCTCGACGTGCCTCCGCCGGTCGAGGATCAGCGGACGATTCAGAGCTACCCCGTGCAGTACGCGACGCTGAGCTCCGTCGTGACGGCGATCAACGCGCGCTTCGAAGACAATGCCCGGCGACCGATTTCCGAGCAGGTGGCGATCACGCCGGACCATTCCAACAACATGCTCATGGTGACCGCGTCGCCGGCCAACCACGAGAAGGTCGCGTCGCTGCTGGCCAGCGTCGATGTGCCCGGCGCGACCCGGCGATCGAACTACACGATCGATGTTGTCAATGGCGACCCCGAAGAGATCGCGCGAACGTTGACGACCGCCTACCGTAACGCGGTCAGCCGCGGTCAGCAGCCGCCGGTGTTTACAGCCTCGGCCGGTTCGAACCAGGTCGTCGTGACGTGTGCGGAAGAAGAGCTCGAGGAGATCCGCGCGATGGTGGCGGAGCTGGACCGCCTGCCGGCCGGCGGGGATCAGGACATGATCGTCGTGCCGGTCCAGCGGATGACGCCGCAGGAGATGACGCAGGCGTTGACCGAGTACATGCGGCGGCCGGGCGCGCGGGGCCGCGGCGGGTCGCTCATCGACGACGTGAAGATTACGGCCAGCCAGAGCGCCAACGCGGTCATCCTGTCAGGCCCGAAGCAGCGGTTGACCGAGCTTCAGGAACTGGCGGCACGGATCAACATGGCGGCCGAGCAGGCGGGCGGGCCAGGCCACGAGACGCGCGTGTTCCAGTTGACCAACGGCAACGCCTCGACGGTGGCCGGTGCGATCGCAAGAGCGTTTACCAGGCCGGGCGCCATGGCCGAGGCGGACCGCGTGCTTGCCACGGCCGACTCGACGATCAACGCCGTCATCGTGACGGCCAGCGACGAAAAGCTCGACGAAATCGCTGAGATGGTCGAGCAGCTCGATTCGGCCTCTGCCAACGAGCCGGTCCAGAAGATCGTCCGGCTCAAGCACGCGACGGCCGACGCGATGGCGCAGGTGTTGACGGCCACGTACCGGACGCGTCGGCCCGCACCGGGCCAGTCGCCGGCCAGCATCACGGCTGACAGCGACGCGAACGCCGTGGTCATCTCAGCCACGCCGGCGGAGATGGACGGCATCGTGGAACTGATCGATCAACTCGATCAGCCGTCCGATGCGGCGGGTCAGGAGATGCGCGTCATCCCGCTGAGTTACGCTGAGGCTGAGGAAGCGCACGAGATTCTCAGCGAGTACTTCCGCAAACCGGGTGCCCGGGCGAGCCGCTACGGCGCGACCGAGCTCGTGGGCGACCTGCGGTTGCAGGCGTCGGCCTCGATGAATGCGCTGATCGTCAGCGGTTCGAGCGAGCAGATCGAGCGCGTCCAGCAGCTCGCGCAGGCGATGGACCGCGAGGATCTCGCGGGTACGGCCGCTGCGCCGCGGATCATCGAGCTCAAGAACGGGACGGCTTCGCAACTCGCGACCACGCTGACGCAGATGTTCACCGAGCCGGCGCGGCGAAGCCCCCGCGCCCGGACGGCGCCGGATACCATTCCGCTCATCTTGGCCGACGACGCGACGAACGCGTTGATCGTGCGGGCGCGGACGTCGGATTACAACCAGATCGCCGAGACGGTGGCCAAGCTCGATACCGAGCAGGCGGGCCCGAGCGAGATGGAGCTCATTCCGCTGCCGCGCGGCGTCGACGCGGCGGGGTTGGCCCGCGAGATCGAGCGGACGATCAACCAGGGCGAGCTGCTCAAGAGCCGTCGGGAGCCGTCCTATCGGCCGGCCCAGATTGCGGTCGGTGTCGATGAGCGTACCCCGGCCCTGATGGTCGCCGGGTCGCCGGAGATGTTCCCGACCGTCCGGCAGCTCGTCAGCAGGCTTCAGGAGATGCGGCAGGAGGGCAACTACACGGCCCGGCTCATCCCGGTTCGGAACATCCCGGCCGACGACATGAGGCGGGTGATCCAGGACCTCATCGATCAGCAGCAGGGCGGCAGCAGCGGCGCGCGCAGCCGCCGACGGTAAACGGACGATCGGCGTTCTCAGTACTGGCAACGCCAAAACGCCGGTCGGTAACGGATAGGCAGCCGTAACGGAAGGTGTGAGAAAAAGAATCGATGCGAGCGACCACTGGGCGCCTTCCACGGCGGGAGCCGAAAAATGGGGAGGTGCGCACAAGATCGTCCCGTGCTGACGGCAGGCGATAAGCCGACGTAACTGGTTGCCAGGCCGTCACTTGGACGACAGGGCGCGGGAGGTTGACGAGTTCTCGTCACCTGGTTCGGTTGGTTCGGCAGGGTTGGCAAGGCCGGGCTGGGAAGCACGCTGCAGGCGCGGTGGCACGAGGGCTCGCGTGGACTCCACGCGGAGCGCGGGGTCCGGCAGGGGAAGGATTTCACTGGGAGGATGTGAGCGATGGGATACGTGTGGGTCGTTTGGATGGCGGCGGCTTTGGGTCAGACGACACAGCCAGCCGAGGCAGATATTTCCCACGCGCCCACGACGCAGCCGACGACGGCCGTGCGCGCTGAACAGCCCGCGACCCGGCCGGCCGATGCGCCCCTGGACCGTTTGTTCTCGGCGCTGAATGCCGCGACGGACAAGGGCGAGGTCGGGTTCGACCTGGGTCAACTTTCGGGCAACCCGGTCGACATCGACGTGACGGCTGACGGGACGATCATTCTCTATGGCGACGAGAAGGATGTGGCGATCCTCGAAGAGTTCATCCGCCAGATGGATGAGCAACCGATCTTCGAACCCGTGTTCCGCATCATTCAGTTGGAGTCGGCCGACGCCACGGACCTGGCCCAGAAGGTTCAGCAACTCTGGGAGCGGTCGCATCAGCCGACCCGCGCGCCAGTACGCCCGGAGGATCGGATTACGATCATTCCGGAGGCCCGTGCGAACCTGCTGCTGGTCGCGGCCACGGAAGAGAACATCGAGGCGATCCTCGAGATTATCCGTCAGCTCGACCAGCCTTCGCTGGGCGAGCTGGTGACATTCGAGGACGTCCAGCTTCACAACATCAAGGCGGCCGAGGCCGAGGCGATCCTCAAGGAGATGCTGGACAGTCTCATGCAGCGCCGAGGCGCGCAGCGCGACCTGGTCACGATCCAGGCGAACCCACGGCTCAACATGCTGCTCATCAACGCCCCGCCGGAGGACCTCGCGCAGATCAAGGAATGGATCAAGCTGATCGACGTGGAACCGCGCGCCGAGACGGGCGGCGTCGTCACCTTGGCGTTCTTCCCGTTGGAGCGGGCCCGGGCCAACGACGTGGCCGACGCGCTGATCGAAATGCTCCAGCCGGAGGCGGAGATGGCTGAGGCGATCCAGGAGCAGATCCGCCGGCTCCGGACGATCAAGCGTCTGCCGGACGGCAGCGAGCAGGAGTTGAGCGAGCTGAACCTGGAGAAGCCGATCAAGATCATCCCCGAGCAAGGCAGCAACGCGATCATCGTGGCGACGGTCAAGGAGAACCTCCAACCGGTCGGCGAGATCATCGCGATGCTCGATGCGGTGCCTTTGGCCGGGGAGGTGGTGGTCAACATTTTCCCGCTCGACCACGCCGACGCCGAGCAGTTGGCTGACAATCTCCGGGACGTTTTCCAGCAGGGTTCGGATCTGATGGAGCAGCCGGGCAAGCCGGATATCGAGGGTCGTGTGCCGCCCGGCCTGACGGGCGAGGCCCTGGCATACCCGATCGGTGTCACGGCCGACAAGCGGACGAACACGGTAATCGTTTCGGGCCGGGCCGAGCAGATCTTGCTCATCAAGCAGATCGTCAAGGCAGTGGACGTTGAGCCGGAGGTCGGCCGGTTCGCGCCGCGGCTGGTCAGGCTCGAACACGCCAGCGTCAGCTCGATCGCCGACGCCGTCCAGCAGGTTGCCGACCAGCGCCAGGCGGTGCTCGAGCAGACGGCCGGCGCGACGGCAGCCGAGCGGCAGCGGACGCTGATCATCCCCGACGTACGGACGAACAGCCTGATCATTGTGGCGACGGATGAGAACTATGAAGAGGTGGCCGGCCTCGCGCGGCAGCTCGACGGCGCGGAGGACGACTGGCTCGGCCAGATCCGGATCCTGACGCTTGTCGAAGATCTGGCAGCCACCGAGGTGGCCGACCGGATTCGGGAGTTGTGGGAGCGCCGGGCCGAACTGCGGCGGCAGGGCGGGCTCGAGGCGGACCTGCCGGTGATCGTCGCCGACACGCGGAGCAACAGTCTTGTGATTGCGTCGAGCAAGGAGGATTTCACCGCGATCGAAGCGGTCGTCGCCAAGCTGAAGGGCCTTGAGCGCGCCCCGATGGCCGACATCCGGCTCATCCCGGTCACCCATGCCGACGTGAGCCAGTTGGCTGAAGTTCTCCGCGAACTGTGGGACGAGCGGATGCAGATGAGCCTGGCCGAGGGCCAGAAGGAGCAGCCTTCCGAGCGGATCGCGATCGTCGAGGACGTCGTGAGCCGTACGCTGCTGGTCGCTTCATCGAAGGCGAATTTCGACGAGTTGCAGGGGCTCGTCGCGAAGCTGGACACCGAGCCCAGCGCCGAGGGTCTTTATCGGGCGTTCAAGCTGACCCATGCCGATCCGGAGGAGGCAGCCGACTTTCTGCAGGACCTGTTCAGCCAGGGGCTCTACGTCGGGTCGGGCGATCCGGCGAATCTGCCGGAGTCTGCCAAGAACGTGACGGTCGTGGCCGACCCGCGGACGGGGCTGCTGGTCGTCAGCGGCAGTCCTCAGAATCTCACCGTCGTCGAGTCGCTTCTGGAACAGATCGACCGGGAAGGCTGGCAGGCGATCGCGCCGCCGCGGCTGATCAAGCTCGCCAACGCCAGCGTTCAGAACATCGTCGACGTCGTCGAGCAACTCATCGAGCAGCGGCAGGAGGTGGCCGAAACGGTGCTCAGCCCCCAGGCCGCCCAGCGTGAACGGCCGATGGTCATCGGCGACGTTCGGACCAACACGCTCATCGTCATCGCCAAGGACGAGTATTACCAGGAGATCGTCGAGCTGGCCCAGCGTCTGGACAGCGCCGAGGAGGACTGGCTTGGCCAGATCCACATCGTCAACCTGACGAACCTGACGGCCACGGACCTGGCCTCGAAAATCGAAGACCTCTGGGAGCGTCGGGCGCAGCTGCGCCGGGAGGGCGGCCTGCCGGAGGACAAGCCGGTGATTGTGGCCGACACGCGGAGCAACTCGCTGGTGATCGCCTCGCAGCCGAACGATTACGAGGCCATCCTGCAACTGGTCAACAAGCTCGAGGCCCAAAAGCTTGCCCCGATGGCCGACATCCGGCTCATCACGCTCGAACACAACGACCCCGCCGAGATGAGCAACATGCTCCAGGATCTCTGGGAGGCTCGCGTCGAGCAGTCGCTGGCGGAGGGACAGAAGGAACAGCCGGCCGACCGCGTGACGATCGTGGACGACCCGATGACCCGGACACTGCTGGTCGTATCGAGCAAGTCGAATTTCGAAGAGATCCAGAGGCTCGTCAAGCAGCTCGACGTGCCGCCGGTCGTCGACGGGCTCTACCGCGTCTTCTTCGTTCGCAACGCGGACATCACCAAGGCGGCTGAGCTGATCCAGGACTTGTTCGACGAGGGGCTCTACACGGGGCGGGGCGACGCACAGACGCTGCCGGAGTGGGCGACGAAGGTGACGGTCGTTCCGGACCTCCGCAGCAGCGCGCTGATCGTCAGTGCGAGCCCGCAGAACCTCACGATCGTCGAATCGCTCATCGAGGAAATCGACCGTGAGGACATCCCGGCCCTGCCGTCCGGCGCGCGATTCTTCCCTCTCCGGCACGCCGACGTGGTCCAGGTGGCCGACATGCTCGAACGGATGTTCGAGGGGATGCAGGAGAGCATGGCCAGCGAGCAGCGGGATCAGCTCGAAGCGCAGTTCATCCCGGACTCGCGGAGTCGCGTCCTCATCGTGACGGGTGCGCGTTTGGCGCTGCGCCGGGCCGAGGAGCTCGTGCCCGAGCTCGACCGCGAGTCGCCCGCCGCCGCCTACGAGATGAAGGTTTATCCACTCGAGCAGGCGTCGGCCTCCAAGCTCGAGCCGATCATGACGGACCTGTTCGAGGAGCGGATGACCCAGGAGCAGGCGGGCGAGCGCACGCCGATCCACATCATCGCCGACGACGGGTCGAACACCCTGATCGTGACGGCTTCGCCCGAGGATCACAAGATGGTCGAGCACCTCGTGGGCCTGCTTGACCGTGCGTCGACGATCGCCGAGCAGATGCATGTGATCCGCTTGGAACATGCCAAGGCCGAGCCGATGGCCGACATGCTCGAGAGTCTGATGGAAGAGCAGCAGGGCGACGCGCGGGGCGGTTTCACGATCGTGCCGGAGCCTCGGACGAATGCATTACTTGTATGGGCCTCGCCGGACCTGCTGCGCAACATCCGTACGATCGTCACGGAGCTGGATAACACGCGGCCGAAGGCCGAGATGGCGATGCGCGTCTTCAAGCTGCGCAACGCCAAGGCAGAGGACCTCGCCGATCTGCTGGACGAGTTTTTCGAGAAGGCCGGTGCAGGTGAAGGGGACGAGACGCGGCAGATGATCATCAACTTCGGTCTCAAGGACCCGGTCACGGGCAACGAGACGCCGATAAAGCTCGTTCACCAGGACGTCACGATCAGTCCGGACCCGCACACGAACTCGCTGATGGTGCTGGCGCCCGAAAAGCACATCCATATGGTCGGGATGATGATCGAGATGCTCGACAGCGTGGAACCGCAGACGGCGGACCTGCGTATCTTCCCGCTGCGCAACGCCGATGCGAGCAGGATGCAGGACCTGTTGGAGGATCTCTTCCAGACGACGCGCGGGGAAGATGGCCGGCCGCAGCTGGTTTTCGCGGGCGGCGACGCGGGGCCGGCCATGGCGGGCAGTACCGGGGCCGTCGAGCTGGCGTTCTCGGTGGACGAGCGGACCAACTCGCTCATCGCCGCGGGCAGCCCGTCGTATCTCAAGATCGTCGAGCGGCTCGTCTTCGAGCTGGACCGTTACGAGATGGAGGATCGCATCGCCCGGGTGACGCATCTGCGGAACCGTAAGCCCGAAGACGTGGCCTCCGCGATGCAGGCGTACTTCGAAGAGGAGAGCCGGGTGTTGCGCGAGGCGGCCGAGGGCGAGGCGGCTCTCCGGCAGTTGCAGCGCACGGTCGTTATCGAGCCGGGCGGCGAGGGGTCCAGCGCGCTGATGATGCGATACGACCCCCGCATGGAGGCCGAGGTCCTCAACGTGCTTAGCGAGCTCGACCGTGCACCGGCGATGGTGATGATCCAGGTGCTCATTGCCGAGGTCACGCTCGACGACCGGTTCGAACTGGGGATGGAATTCGCGCTTCAGGACCTGTCGTTCAGTAAGAAGGCCGTTGTGAACCCCGACACAGGGATCGTCACCGGTCCGAACCATGATTTCATCGCCGGTACGGATATCGGCGCGACGGGCGAGAGCAGTTTGGGCGGGTTCACGTTCACCATGACCAGCGAGGATTTCAATTTCCTGTTCCGCGCGCTTCAGGTCGAGGGCCGACTCGAGGTGCTCAGCCGCCCGGCGATCATGGTGCAGGACAACCAGGAGGCCGCGATCACGATCGGCGAGCGCGTTCCGACGGTCCAGAACGTCGTGGTCTCCGCGGCGGGTGTGGTCACGCCGAGTGTCAGCTACGAGGACGTGGGCGTTATCCTGAAGGTGACACCGATCGTCAACCCGGACGGCTACGTCAGCATGGAGATCGCGCCGGAAATCTCCTCGATCGGTACGTCGAGCATTTCGATCGGCTCGGGCGTCACGCTCCCCACGTTCACGGAACGGTCCGCCGAGACGACTGTGACGGTCAAGGACGGCGAGACGATCATCATCGGCGGCCTGATTACCAGCCGCGAGAACCAAAGCGAAAACAAGGTGCCTCTGCTCGGGGACGTGCCGATGCTGGGCAACCTGTTCCGGGCCAAGGTGGATACGTCCACGCGAACGGAGCTTCTGTTCGTGCTGACGCCGCGCGTGGTACGCACGCCGGAGGATGCTCGCAAGTTGGCCATCGACATGCGCGACCAGACGGGCATGCTTGAGAACATCCGCAAGAGCCCGCTTATGGGCAACCTCCAGGTGCATCCGGAGGACGAGCCCTTCGGGCCGCACGAGATGCTCGAACCGACCGGCCAGGAAAAGCCGCGAATCGAGGGGCCCGCCCCGATGGGCCCGGAGATCGAGGAACTGGGGCCGCCCCTGTCGTCGATCGAGATCGTGCGGCCGAACGGTGAAGCAGCGGGCGAGGTGCCGCCCCTGGAAACGTTGCCGGGGAACGAGTCGAAAAGACAGGGTCCCTGAGCGGCCGCGGGGCGCAAGAGGACGCCGGATTTCTGTTAGGTTGGAAGGCCATGGGTTGTTTCGCGATAAACAGACGGAATGGACAGGGAACTCTGCCGCACAGTGCAGGACGTTTCAGGACGGTCGGGTTCCTGATGGGCGCATGCGCTTGGGCAGCGCTCGGGTTGGCGGGGTGTGCGGCGCCGGGACCCGGCTCCACCTGGGGCGGGTCGGCGCGGAACGAGCCGCTCGAACAGAAAATCGTCCGCGTGGCTGCCTACTACCCGACGCACAATCCGTGGATCTGGAACGACGCGCGCACGCACGTGCGGGGCATCGTGATCAGCGCGCTCTACCTGGAAGGCCCGGACATACTGGGCGTTTTCGGGGACGGCGTCATTCGGCCGAGGCTCTACGTCTACGATCCGGCCGGGGCGGTCGACACGCAGATGCAACTGGTCAAGGAATGGTCGTTCGATGTCGATCAGGCCCGTCCCTTTCGCTCCACCAAGCGAACGTTGCTGGGCAACGGCTATCGTTTTCATCTGATCTGGGCAGACGAGCTGGATCTGAGCGGTCAGAGCATTCGCATGGTGGTCGTCTTCGAGCGCCGCGATGGAACGCTGATCTATTCCGGCAAGAAGGATTTTCGCGTGCCTAATTCCGACACGTGAGGATTCCAGGCAAGGGCTGACAGCTTCCAGGACGGAACCTGGCTCGGGCGGCGTTTGAAACGATGCGCGACGGGTACGAAGAAAGGGCGATGCACGCTTGCAGCCCCACATCAACGAGCCCGGCGTGATCATTTCATCAACAGGCTGCTGGCTCTGAACGAACGGATGGCTGCCAACGCAGGACGTACTCTGTGTCATAGCCTGTGCAACGGGCGGGGCGCATCGAGGGTCAGCAGCCACATGCCGAATGGACGACGCGCATGAACGGCCGAATCGTTCTCATCGCCGAAGACCCGCACGTCCTTCAGGCCGCCCGGCGCGCCTGCGATGAGCTGTCCAGCACGCTGACGGCCGTCGCTGCGATCACCGAGGCCGATGAGGCCATCGAACGCGTTGAGGCCGACGCCGTGCTCATCGACGTGAGCCGCACGGGGGGGCGGAGCATCGACGACTTCCAGCAGCTCCGCGCACGCCGCCCGCGCCTGTGTGCCATTCTTTTGGCCGAGCGGGCCGACAGCGACCAGGCCATCGAGGCGATGAAGTACGGAGCGATCGATTACATCCTCAAGCCGCTCGAACACGAAACGCTGGTCAGCCATATCGCCCGGACCGTGCGCATCAGCCGGGACATGACGGTCCCCACCGTCTACGAGCAGACCCTCCGCGACGTGCCCGGTGACCGGATTATCGGCCAATCGCCGGCGATGCACGAAGTTTTCAAGCAGATCGGCCTGATCGCGCCGCGCGACGTGAACGTGCTGATCACCGGGGAAAGCGGGACCGGCAAGGAACTCGTCGCCCGCGCACTCTACCAGCACAGCCGGCGGAAGGATCGGCCTTTCCTCGCGGTCAACTGTGCAGCCATCCCGGAAACCCTCTTGGAAAGCGAGCTGTTCGGCCATGAGAAGGGGGCGTTCACCGGCGCCGACACGCGACGGATCGGCAAATTCGAGCAATGCCACCACGGCACGCTGTTTCTGGACGAGATCGGCGACCTGCCGCTCTCCACACAGGCCAAGCTGCTCCGCGTGCTCCAGGACGGCAGCTTTCAGCGGCTCGGGTCGGCGGAGACGATCCATTGCGACGTGCGGATTCTGGCCGCCTCCAACCAGCCGCTCGAAAAGCTCATCCAGGAACGACGGTTCCGTGAGGATCTCTACTATCGCCTCCAGGTGACTCAGATTTCGCTGCCGCCCCTTCGCGAACGGGAAGAGGACGTTGTACTCTTGGCACACTATTTCGTCCGGCGGTTCAATCGCGAACTCGGTACACAGATGCGGCGCTTCTCTCCGGAGGTTCTTCCGGCTCTGCTGAGCTATCCCTGGCCGGGGAACGTCCGCGAACTCGCCAACGTCATCAAATCGGCGCTGGTCACCGGACGCGGCGCCGTGTTCCACCTGGATTTTCTTCCCGAACGCGTTCGCAATGCACCCCGCGCGGAAGTCGGCCCTGTGGACGGATTTTCAGCCAGCCGGGCGGACGAGGTCGCCCCAGTGCCCGACACGAGCCTCGATGCGCTGTGCCGGGGGTTGCTGGCCCGCTCCTCCGCAGGCGGCGATCTTCACAGGCAGGTGGTGCAGGCGGCTGAACGGGCAATCATCCGTGCCTGCCTGGAACAGACCGGTGGCCAACTCGCGCCCGCGGCCCGCCTGCTGGGCATCACGCGGGCCACGCTCCGACGCAAAATGGCGGAGCTGGGTTTGGCCATCCGTACTTCCATCCTCCCTGACGCATAAAGCTCCACAATGGTATATCATAAGCCATTATGGTTTATAATGTACCAGAATGCGCTCTGGTAGAACGGGGCCAGCTTGTCGTACTGTTTTATTTTCAGGTGTATAACTTTGTTCTTTGCAGGAGGTTGCACCCTTTATAGGACTTTGGTTTATTCTGGCATGCAATGTGTAAGTATGAAAATATCTCGGAACAGGGATTGAGGCGGCAGTGGAGACCAGCCTCGGCGCGCATTAGGGGCTGAGAGGTCGGGGTCTGGGTGTTGTTGGCTAATGTGCACACACGATCCACGAGACGAAGGGCGACTATGAGCAGCTACATTCCATCGCTCTCCCCGGGCGTCACAGAGGCGATTCCCCCTTATCGCGGAAGGCAGAGCATCGGGGCTGTTACTCGAACGGGACTGACGCAGACCGACCTCCAGAAGTTCCATGCCGAACTGACCCGCAGCCGCCGCAAGCTTGTCGAGGAAATCTCGGAGCTTCAGAAGCTGGCGATGGCCAGCGTCGAGAGTCAGGACCCTGCGGTTTCGGGACGCCTCGGCGTGCCGGTCACCGCTGACGCGCGGTTGTGGGCGCAGCTCATGGCGTTGCGGGACATCGACAACAAGCGTTCCCTGCTGCGTCAGATTGACGCCGCGCTGGAACGGTTGGCCCAGAATCGCTACGGGCTGTGCATCGTGGACCATGCACGGATCCCCAAAGAGATCCTCGACGAAATGCCTTGGGCATCCCGCTGTCCCGGTTGTGCGGCCAAGGAGTAGCTGAACAGCCGCGCGAAGCACACCCAGGGCGGGAAAAAGTTCCCTCGTGAGACCGCTGACGGGCGGCTGAACGTAAATCCACACGTCTTAGAACAAGTGCTCCATTTGCTTCATGTCGCTTTTTGAGGACACCGCAATCGGGGAACGCGGTGACTTTACGTTCATGGGTGGCGGCGTGGCCGGCTGCGCGCGGGCGGCCTACCATAAAGCAGGTCTGTGTCGCCATGCGAACCAGGTCGAGGAGGCAGGCCGTGTTTATAAACGACGCTACCATTCGAACGCAGGTTGATGCTTCGGAGGCCCGACCCTGTCACGAGTTGACGCCCGCGGAAATCGAGCATTTTCATGCCCGACTGTGCCATGCCCGGCGTGCGCTTGCGCAGGAGATCGCCGCCTTACAGCGGCTCGCCACGTCGGATGCGCACGGTGTCTCGGGCAGCCCGGCGGCGAGTGTCGGCGTACCGATCTCCAGTGACAGCCATATGTGGGAGCGGCTCACGGCGTTGCGGGACATCGAAGACAAACGGATCATTCTGCGCCAGATCGACGAGGCTCTCGAGCGGCTGGCCCGCAAGCGGTACGGCCTTTGCGTCGTCGACCAGGCGCAGATCCCCAAAGAAGTGCTTGAAAAGCTCCCGTGGGCGTCGCGCTGCCTGCGCTGTCTGAGCGGCCGATAGCCGGGACAACCGTCGGTTACTGGCCAGTTCGTTCTTGAGGGTACGGCCGGGGATTGCTTTTAACATTTTCCAGGACTTTGTCGTCCTTTCACACGTTCCCACCTGTCACGTGGCTGATGGCGAGGTTTTTTGGCGCCTTAGCTTGTGCTGCGCCCGTTTCATTCCCATTCGATCGTGGCCGGCGGTTTCGAGCTGATGTCGTAGACGACCCGGTTGATGCCGGGGACTTCGTTGATGATCCGGTTCGACAGGCGGGCCAGGCTCTCGGAGGGCAGGCGGCTCCAGTCGGCCGTCATACCGTCCAGGCTTTCGACGACGCGAATGGCCACGACGTTTTCATAGGTGCGGCTGTCGCCCATGACGCCGACGGTCTGGACCGGCAGCAGAATCGCGAACGATTGCCAGATGTCGGCCGCGTTCGGCAGGGCGGCGATTTCCTCCTGAACGCGCGTGTCAGCCAGGCGCAAAAGCTCGAGTCGCTCGGCGGTAACCTCGCCGAGAATGCGAACGGCCAGGCCGGGCCCCGGAAACGGCTGACGGCCGACGATGGTTTCGGGCATGCCCAGTTCGCGGCCGACCGCTCGCACCTCGTCCTTGAACAGTTCGCGCAAAGGCTCGACCAGTTCGAAATGAAGGTCCTCGGGGAGCCCGCCCACGTTGTGGTGGCTCTTGATGACGACCGAGGGCCCGCCGATCGGGGATCGGCTTTCAATGACGTCGGGGTAGAGGGTGCCCTGGGCCAGGAATTTGATGTCGCCCAGCTTTTTGGCTTCATCGGCGAAGACGTCGATGAAGGTGCGGCCGATGATTTTCCGCTTGTCTTCCGGATCGGTAACGCCCTCGAGTTTATCGAGGAACAGGTCGCGCGCGTCGGCCACGTGCAGGTCCATACCGAACCCGCTGCCGAAGGTGCGCTCGATGGCCTCGGTCTCGCCCGCGCGCAACAGGCCGTTGTCCACGAAGATGCAATGGAGCTGGCCGGGGATGGCCTTTTGCAGCAGCACGGCGGTCACGGCCGAGTCCACGCCGCCGCTCAGGCCGCAGACGACGTGCTCGTCGCCCACGGTCCGGCGGACGCTTTCGATGGTGTCGGCCACGAACCGGGCCATCTCCCAGTCGCCGGCGCAGGGGCAGACATCGAAGAGGAAATGCGCGAGCACCTCCTTGCCGCGGGGCGTATGGGCGACTTCGGGATGAAACTGGAGCCCGTAGAGCGCGCGTTCGGGATGGGCGAAGGCCGCCACCGTGCAGGTGTCGGTTTCGGCCAGCACGCGAAATCCGTCCGGGGCGGTCTCGACCTGGTCGCCGTGACTCATCCAGACGCGCAGAGGATCGCTCATGCCTTCGAAGAGCGGCACTTTTTCGAGGATGCGGATGTCGGCGCTGCCGTATTCCCGCGCCCGGCCGGGCTTGACTGTACCGCCCAGGCAACGGGCAATCAGTTGCATGCCGTAGCAGATGCCCAGAACCGGAACGCCCAGTTTCAGGATATCGGGATCGCACTGGGGGGCGCCCGGCTCGAAGACGCTGGCGGGCCCGCCGGACAGCACGATGCCGGTCGGTTTGCGGCGTGCGAGCTCGGCGGCGGAGATGTCGTGGCGGACGATTTCGGAGTAGACCCGCTGCTCGCGCACGCGCCGTGCGATCAGTTGGCTGTACTGCGACCCGAAATCCAGAATGGCGATCCAGTCGGTGGTTTTCATGTGCCTGCAATCATCTCCCGGAAGTTTTCAAACAGATAGCGCGAATCATGCGGACCGGGACAGGCTTCCGGATGATACTGGACCGAGAACATCGGCTCGATCCGATGCGCGATGCCTTCAACCGTTCGGTCGTTCAGGTTGAGATGCGTAATTTCGATGACCGAGGCGTCCAGGGTGTCGACGTCGGCCGCGAAGTTATGGTTCTGCGAGGTGATTTCGACCCGGCCGGTCCTGAGGTTTTTGACCGGATGGTTGCAGCCGTGGTGGCCGAATTTGAGCCGGTAGGTTTTCGCGCCCGTGGCCAGGGCGAGGATCTGGTGCCCCAGGCAAATGCCCATGATCGGGACCTTGCCCAGCAGCGCGCGCGAGGCCTCGACGGCGTAGCCCAGGGGGGCGGGATCAGCCGGCCCGTTCGAAAGAAAAACGCCGTCCGGTTTCATGGCGAGCACGTCTTCGGCCGGGGTGCGGGCTGGCACGACCGTGACGGCGAAACCTGCCAGCCTGAGGCTTCGCAGGATGTTGCGCTTGATGCCGTAGTCGTAGGCGACCAGTCGCATGTCCGCCGGCGGCAGGGTGTCGGCGATGCCCCAGGACCGGGTCAGCTCGCCGCTTTCGTCCCATTCCCACGGGGCCGGGCACGTGACGCGGGAGGCGTAGTCCTGCCCGTCGAGCCCTTCCCAGGCGACGGCTTTTTCGATTGCATCTTCCGGGGAAATCCCGCCGGAGACGGCCATGTATCCCTTGAGGCTGCCACGGGTCCTGATCTTGACGGTCAGGGCGCGGGTGTCGATGCCGGCCAAGCCGGGCTTGCCGTGACGCACGAGGCTCTTGGCCAGGCTCTCTTCAGCTCGCCAGGAGCTGGACCCGTTCAGATCGTGGACGATCAGGCCGTTCGCGTAGAGTTCGGCGGATTCCATGTCGGCCGCGTTGAGGCCCGTATTGCCCAGCTCGGGGCTTGTCATGACGACGAATTGGCCGGCATAGGACGGGTCGCTCAGGATCTCCTGGTAGCCGGTCATCCCCGTGTTGAAGACGACCTCGCCGACGGTGTCGCGGCCGGCGCCGAAGGCGTATCCGCGGAATACGGAGCCGTCCTCCAGGGCCAGGAAAGCCTTTTTCGCTCTTTGTTCGGCCCAGTTTGGGTTCATGGAACGCGTCCCCACTTCAGTTTCGGCGCGTGGCGATGGTACTCCTGCAAGCTGCACACTTCGAGGCCGCGGTAGCGGCGCAGGGTTTCCAGCCCGTTGACGGCCGCTCGCAGACCGTTCAGCGTGGTGGTGATCGGCACTTTGCGGAGCACCGCGCGCGAACGCATCTTTACCTCATCCATGCTCGGCTGCGCGCCGCCGGCCGGCGTGTTGACGATCCAGGCCACGTCCTTTTCCTCGATCATGTCCAGGACGTTGGGCCGGCCGTCGGAAATGCGGAAGATGGCCCGGCTGGCGATCCCCCGATCGCGCAGCAGGGAGCTGGTTCCGAGCGTTGCGTAGATGGAAAAGCCCAGTTTGACGAGCCGTTCCACGAGCGGGACGGCGTCGGCCTTGTCGCTGTCGCGCAGGCTGACGAAGACGTTGCCGCTTTCGGGGATGGTGTTTCCAGCCGCCATCTGGCTCTTGATGAAGGCGACGCCGGCCGTGGAGTCGATGCCCATGACTTCGCCGGTCGAGCGCATTTCCGGGCTGAGCGTCACGTCGATTCCCGGAAAGCGCGCGAATGGGAAGACCGCCTCTTTGACGGCGAAATATCTGGGGACGACCTCTTGCGTGTAGCCGATGTCCTCGAGTGTGAAGCCGGCCATGGCCAGCGCCGCGATCTTGGCCAGGGGCACCCCCGTCGTTTTGCTGACGAACGGCACGGTGCGCGACGCGCGGGGGTTCACTTCCAGGACGTAGACCTCGCCGTCCTGGACCGCGAATTGAACGTTCATCAGTCCGCAGACGCCCAGGCCGCGGGCCAACGCCAGCGTATGGCGGCGGATCGTTTCGCCCGCCTCGGGGGACAGGTTGCTCGCGGGGATCATGCAGGCGCTGTCGCCGGAATGCACGCCGGCCAGCTCGACGTGCTCCATGACCGCGCCGATCACAGTCGACCGGCCGTCGGAGACGCAGTCTACGTCCACCTCGAGCGCCTGCTGGAGGAACTGGTCGATCAGCACGGGCCGATCCTGCGAAACCTCGACAGCCTGCTCCATGTAGGTGCGAAGCATGGTCATGTCGTGCGCGATGACCATGGCCCGCCCGCCCAGCACGAAGGACGGCCGCAGCAGGAGGGGGAATCCGATGCGCTCGGCCACGGCTTGGGCTTCGGCCACGCTGACCGCCACGCCGCTGCGGGGCTGGGCGATGCCCAGCCGGTCGGCCAACTCCTGGAAGAACTTGCGGTCTTCAGCCGCCTCGATGCTGTCGGGCGAGGTGCCGATGACGTTGACGCCGTTGGCCTCGAGCGCCTTGGCGAGATTCAACGGTGTCTGCCCGCCGAACTGGACGATGGCCCCCCAGCAGCCCTCGTTGCGATAGATGTGCAGCACGTCCTCGGTCGTGAGCGGCTCGAAATAAAGGCGGTCGCTCGTATCGTAGTCGGTGCTGACCGTTTCCGGGTTGCTGTTGACCATGACGGTTTCGAACCCGGCTTCACGCAGGGCGAAGGAGGCGTGGACGCAGCAGTAATCGAACTCGATGCCCTGCCCGATCCGGTTCGGTCCTCCGCCGAGGATCATGATCTTTTTACGGTCCGAGGGACGCGCCTCGTTCGTTTGGCCGTAGGCTGAATAAAAGTAGGGCGTTTTCGCCTCGAACTCGGCCGCGCAGGTGTCGACCAGGCCGAAGACGGGCGTCACGCCGGCCTCAAACCGGGCTTGGCGCACTGCGTCTTCGGTTGCGTTCAGCAACCAGGCGATCTGGGCGTCGGAATAGCCGAACTCCTTGGCCTGCCGGAGCAGGGCGGGGTCGCGTTTCATACCGTCCACCGTGCCGGCTGTGCGCAGTTCTTCCTCATAGGCGGCCAATTCCGCGACATGCCCCAGGAACCAGGGATCGATCCGGGTCAGTTCGTGCACGCGTTCGACGGACCATCCGCGTTTGAAACCTTCGCGCACGGCGAAAATGCGGCTGGCCGTGGGCCGGTCGAGCAGCCCGGCGAGCGCGGCGTCGTCCAGCGCCGCCAGACGCGCGTCCTTGCCGTCGGCGCCCAGGCCGGCCCGGCCGGTTTCCATCGAACGCAACGCCTTCTGCAAGGACTGCTTGAACGTTCGTCCGATGCTCATCGCCTCGCCGACGGATTTCATCTGGGTACCGAGGGTGTCGTCGGCGGCCGTGAACTTTTCGAAGGCGAATCGCGGAACCTTCGTGACGACGTAATCGATGGACGGCTCGAAGCAGGCCGGCGTTTCGCGCGTGATGTCGTTCGGCAGTTCGTCGAGCGTATAGCCGACCGCGAGCTTGGCCGCGATCTTGGCGATCGGGAAGCCGGTCGCCTTGGACGCCAGCGCGCTGGAGCGCGACACGCGCGGATTCATCTCGATGACGACCATGCGGCCCGTCTTCGGGTCGATCGCGAACTGGACGTTCGAGCCGCCGGTTTCCACGCCGATCTCGCGCATGACCGCCAGCGAGGCGTCGCGCATGCGCTGGTACTCGCGATCGGTCAACGTCTGGGCCGGCGCCACCGTAATGCTGTCGCCGGTATGCACGCCCATCGGGTCGACGTTCTCGATCGAGCAGACGATCACGCAGTCGTCCTTGACGTCGCGCATGACCTCCATCTCGAATTCTTTCCACCCCCACACCGACTCCTCGATGAGCACTTCGCTGACCGGGCTGTAAAACAGGCCGCGCTCCACGATCTCGCGGAACTCCGCGTCGTCGCGGGCGATGCCGCCGCCCGTCCCGCCCAGGGTGAAACCGGGCCGGATGACGAAGGGATAGCGGCCGCCCAGCGACTCGCGTATTGCGATCGCCTCGTCGAGCGTGTGCGCGGAACCGCTGGCTGGCAGATCGAGCCCGATGGAAGTCATGGCCTGCTTGAACAGGAGGCGGTCTTCCGCCTTGCGGATCACCTCCGCCCGCGCGCCGATCAGTTCGACGCCGTAACGGTCCAACACGCCCTCGTCGAAGAGCGCCAGCCCCAGGTTCAGCGCCGTCTGACCGCCCAGGGTCGGCAGCAGCGCCTCGGGCCGTTCCCGGCGAATGATTTCGCGCAATGCCTCGACGGTCAGAGGCTCGACGTAGGTGCGATCCGAAAACTCCGGATCGGTCATGATCGTGGCCGGGTTGCTGTTGACCAGGACGATCTCGTAGCCCTCCTCGCGCAGGGCCTTGCAGGCCTGGGCACCGGAGTAGTCGAACTCGCAAGCCTGGCCGATGACGATCGGGCCGGAGCCGATCAGCATGATTTTCTTGATGTCCGTACGCTTCGGCATGGAACCCTTTCGGCCAAGATCGCGGCGTTCACCCGGACCGTCGGGCGGCCCCCGAGGGCTCTTTTGTTTTTGCCCCTTCAGCCCTTTCCTCCGCTGCACGAAGGGGGCAAACCTGGCGGAAGGGGGGACTCGGACCGGGTTTCCGGGTGGCGCCGGTAGCAAGCGAACCGGCGATGGTTCGCAGGACCCCGGTTGCAACCTGCGCTGCGTTCGGGGAAAGACGGATCGAGCCCCTTTTTCTGTCGGCCTCTCCCGCCGGTGCGCGTTGAATACATACCGATGCCGGCGGTATTTGGCAACTTCTATTTCCGGTAAGTCGGAAGCTTGGGCGTTCCCTCCTGGGGTGGGCGGCCGGAACACCTCTTCGTTTAACCTTTTGCCGTGGTTTCAGCTTCTTTCCCGCGACCCGGTGCGGATCGTCGCAAGAAGGTGATTTCCAAGCTGTCCGTGGCGTTGGAGACACCTGCCCCGTTTTCATGGCGCCAGGCCGGTTTCGGGCCGGTGCACGAAACGGACGGGGGTGCCCACACGGACCATTTTGCTGAGCCGCAGTGCGTCCCAGTTCGTGAGCCGGAAACAGCCGTGCGAGCCGGTCTTGCCGATCAGCTCAGGGTGGGGCGACCCGTGCATTCCATAGCCGGGCAGCCCGAGGCCGATCCAGCACCGGCCGACGGGGTTGCGCGGCCCGGGCGGGATCGGCAGTTTGCGGGTGATCCCTTCTTTGACTTCGGGGTACATCGCGGGGTCGAAGGTGTACCACGGGTCGTGAACGATCGTGGCGACGCGGGTGTCGCGCGTGGGCAGGTTGGATTCGTTTGCAGCCACCGAGCAGTGGAACAGTCCGATGAGCCGGCGCTGCTCGTCGGTAACGCGGACGACCTTGGAGGTCAGGTTGATTTCGACCCCGTCGGCCTGCGGCCAGTCGTTTTTTTCGCCGACGGCCGGCACGATCACCTTGTCGCCGGGCTTCAGCGACGCGATGTCGCGGCCGGGATTGAGTGTCTCCAGCAGCCGGCTGTGGCAGTGGAATTTTTCGGAGATGACCTCGACGAGCGAGGCGTGTCCGAGGCGCTTGAGCTTGCTGCGCGCCAGCCAGCTTTCCGGGGCGGGCCCGATTTCGTCGAGGTCGGCCTGCACGATCGTGTAGCGGCCGAAGGCGCCGGCCGGGTCGGTGCCGAGTGCCTCAGCCGTCGCGTCATCGAGCCGGCCGGTCTGTGGCAGGCTGCGAACGCGCTGGAACTCGCGGGTCGCCAGGCGCGTTTTGGGGCCGAGGCGGCCGTCGATGAGGCCGGGTGAAAAACCGATCCGGTCCAGCGCGATCTGCCAGGCGACGACCCGCCGAAGCTCGGCCTCGTTTTCGGCCGCTCGCAGGGGCAGGGGGGAGGCCGCGATTACGAGCGGTATCAGGGCGATGAGTCTTCCGACGCGCGCGGCTGCACAGCCCGCCCGTTGCCTTGCAAACCTCCGTGTCGGGTGCATGGGGGCCTCCCGTCCGCTTCCTCGGCCGCCTTCGTGCGGCCCGCGCATCGGTGCGCATGATACCGGTGATCGGTACCGCGGTCACGTCGTCGAGGGGCCGCAGGGTGGCTATCGGACGTATCAGCGCAAAGATGCGGTGGGCGTGGCGTCGAACGTCTCCAGGAACTGCTAAGAGGCGACCGGTCATACGACGATATCCGAACCAAGGACCCGCGTGGCGCGGGTGGTGCGAGGCAGGCTAGGGTTGGAGGTACAAGGGGGCATCCGATGCATCAGCGGTTTATCGACTTTCTGGTCGGGCGGGGGCTGATTTCCGAGTCTGCCGGCCAGCAGATCGCCACCACGCGCAGCTACGTCCGGGAACCGATCGGGATGATCGCGGTCGGGCACGGTCTGCTCCGACCGGACCAGATCGACCTGATTCTGGACCGCCAGCGGGACAGTACGTTGCGTTTCGGGGAGTTGGCCGTCAGTTTGGGTTGCCTGACGCGCGACCAGGTGGACCTCCTACTGGCCATCCAGGAGTTCCGCGCGTCAGCGGCCGTCGCCGAGGCGTTGGCGCTGGCCGGCGCATTGTCCTGGGAGGATGCGGCGCGGCACCTCGGTGCGTTCCTGGCCCATGATGACGAGATGGCCGCTCTGCTGGGCGAACAGTAAGCCGGTAGGGCTGAAAGGCCCGGTCTGGTCGCCGACAAGGGGATCGTGATGGGCTGCCCGTTGCTACAGAAGATCAAGCGATCGGCCCGGCTGCCCAGCCCGCCGGGCACGGCTCTGCGGATACTTCAACTCTGTCAGGAGAAAAACGTCAACCTTACGACGCTGGCTGACACGATCGCGGCCGACCCTGTCTTGTCATTGCGCATGCTCACCTACGCTAACTCGGCTCTGGTTGGCGCGCGGCGCGAGATTACCAATATCCGCGAAGCGGTGGTCTTGTTGGGTATCCGCATGGTTCGCGTCATGGCGTTGAGTTTTTCCCTCGTCTCTCAGCAGGATCGGCATGCCTGCCGCGGCTTCGAGTACGACCGCTTCTGGGCGCACTCGGTGGCGTGCGCTGTGTCGGCCAGGTACTTGGCGTCGATCGCACCGCCTCCTCCTCCGGAAGAGGGGTTTTCAGTCGGCTTGCTCGCGCACATCGGCAAGCTCGTGTTTGCAGTCGGCATGCAGGACACCTATCCCGAGGTTCTTCATGTTGCGGGCGGCACGCTTGGTCGCACCGAGCACCACGAGGCAAGCTGCCTGGGCGCCTCGCACCACGAGCTCGGGGCCGCTGTGCTGGCCGAGTGGGGACTTCCCCAGCGTCTCTGCGACGCCATCAGGCACCAGGGCTGTCCGGATCGGGTGGTCGATGCGCCCGAGGTTGAGCGGCTGGCGGCCATCCTCAATATGGCTACCAACATCGCGGACCTGCTGTGCGAGGCGGGTGACGAGTCGACCCTGGCCGCCCGGGGGGAGGCGGTGGCCAACTCCTCGTTCGTCGAGAGCCCCGAAGCGTTCGACGCGCTGCTCGAACCGATCCGGCGGAGCTTCCAGGAACTGGCAGCCGTCCTTTCGCTCGATGAAGCGTCCCGGCGCAGCCCCGAGGAGATTCAGGCTGAGGCGAACTCGATGCTCAGCGAACTGAGCATCTCTACGGACCTCGAAAGCGAGGCGGCGCACCGTAGAAACCAGGTGCTGCCCGGCAAGGAATTGATGGACGGTGTGACGGGCATCCCGAATCGGACGTCTTTCGAGGCGCGGGTTGAAGCGCTTTGGGCCGAGGCCGAGCAGAAGCAGCACCCGCTTGTCATGATTCTTGTGGATGTGGATCATTTCAATGCGTTCAACGACCGGTTCGGGCATTCAGCCGGTGACGAGGTTCTCAAGGTGGTGGGGGAGAGGCTGACGGTCGTGTCGCGGAACATCGATTTTGTCGCGCGGTACGGCGGAGGAAAGTTCGCGGCGATTCTGCCGAACGCCGACCGGGTGACGGCCGCGTATATGGCCGTCAAGATGCGCAAGGCCATCGAATCGCAGCGCATCCGGGAGGGCGAGCGATCGCATCACGTCACGGTAAGTGTCGGGACGGCCCTGCTGTCTTGTGTCGGCCCGCCTTTCACGCCGGCCCGCCTCATCGAGGTGGCGGACCAGCAACTGTCCGCAGCCAAACAGAAAGGCCGCAATTGCTGTTGCATGACGCGGGTCCGCGATGAGCAGCCCCAATCGGCCGAGGCGGGTTGCTGAAGAAGGCGGGGCGGCTTCGACGTTGGTCGGCGTCCGCACGCCGGTATGAGAACTGCCCGCCTGCCCATCGAGTGGTTCATCCCGGTCACTCGGTATCACATGTCATCTGCGTAAACTTTCCCGGCGTTCGTGGTCTCCTTATACTGGGCCGGCAGGATCCTCCGCGTGCGGCGAGGGGACAATACGTACGCCAACACGGCAGTGGAAGGCATAAAAAATCTTTTTTGGTGCGAGGTGAACAGTGTGCGGCCAGAAGAATCGACTCAATCGGCGGGAAATGCTGGGGGCCGTGGGGGCGGTGGCGGCAGCGACGGCAGCGGGGCCCGTGGGGGCGAGCGAGCGGACGGCGGCCGTGCCGGTGGCGAGCCGGCGCGAGCGGCGCCGCATGGAACTCGGCCTGGTCACGTGGAGCATCGCCAGAGATTGGGACCTGCCCACGCTCATCAAGCGCAGCGAGGAGCTGGATTTGGCAGCGGTGGAGCTTCGTACGACGCACGCGCATGGCGTCGAGATCGCGCTGTCGCAGGCCCAGCGCGCCGAGGTTCGCAAGCGGTTCGCCGACACGCCCGTCGTGCTGTGGGGTCTGGGCACGACCTGCGAGTTCCACGATCCGGACCCTGCTGTTGTGCGCAAGAACATCGACGAAGCGCGGCAGTTTGCCCAACTCGCCCACGACGTCGGCGCCAAGGGGATCAAGGTGCGCCCGAACCAGCTTGCCCGCGACGCGGATGCATCCGAGACGCAGCGGACGCTCGAACGGATCGGCAAGGCGTTGCGCGAGGTCGATGACACGGCGGCCCCGCTGGGTGTTGAGGTGTGGGTCGAGATGCACGGGAGAGGGACGGCCCATCCGCCGCACATGCGGACGATGATGGATGTTGCCGACCGGCCGAATGTCGGGGCGGTCTGGAACTGCAACGTCGGCTACGACCTCAAGGACGGCTCGGTGCGGCCCTACTTTGAGCTGATGCGCGACAAGATTCTTTCGGTGCACATCAACAAACTGGTCGGCGACTATCCCTACCGCGAGTTGTTCGCACTGCTTAATGCCAGCGGCTACGATCGTTACACGCTCGCCGAGATCGGCGCGATGAACGCCTGCGATGACGCGGACACCGTTCGTTTCCTGAGGTATTACCGCGCCCTCTGGGATACGTGGTCCAAGCCAGTCTGAGCTCGACTTTTGCCCTTTTGCCGACCTCTATGCGGCCGGGGCGAGAGCATATAACAAGACGGCCTTCAGTGGCCGTGGTAGTTTTGAAAAGGCATCGT